>Ga0066639_10000933_pt1 | contig 26216 bp, 31 predicted proteins | sample CryGeyCG2114_010_2_FD_59504 | JGI IMG/M metagenome (GOLD analysis project Ga0066639, IMG submission 59504) | Groundwater microbial communities from aquifer - Crystal Geyser CG10_big_fil_rev_8/21/14_0.10 | ecosystem: Environmental > Aquatic > Deep subsurface > Groundwater | place: USA: Utah...
TCAGATAAACATAGTTCCTAGGGATTATCAATTTTTCCCTAGGACTTTTTCAACAGAGCCGATTTGGAAGGAAGGAATTTTAACAGAGTGAACGAATTTGGCATCGTGGAGACTACTCCTAAACAACTTGCATCTAAAGATAATAAAGGGGCACTTAAGGGTCTGGATGCTTCGATCAAAAAAATGGAAGAATTTGTCAATGAAAATGAGAATATGGATAATGAATCTGCTAAAGAATTTCTGAATAGGCTAGTTAGTTTGAGGAATAAATATAATCGAGATATTGAGGAATCATTTACAGATTTTTACCAGAGGTTTGCAGGTATTGCAGATGGTGAAAGAGGAATAGCTTATCTTATTGAAAACGAAGAAATAAGAGAAACGAAAGAAGCATACAATCTAGCCGTCAGCCTTTCTTCTTTTATGGAATCTGATGGTTTGTCTGATCTTGAAGAAACCATCAATAGAACTTTGGCGAAGACAATCGTTCATGAAATAGGTCATCTCTTTGGTCTTGCTCACACCCATGCCTTTGAAAACGATCCTTTTGAAGACTATATCGCTCCTGATTTGCCTAATGTTATGAGTTACCAATCTGTTTCTCTTTCGGGAGAATATGGTTTTGGTTTAGTGGATGAGCAAAAAGAACAGATAATAGACTATTTGCGTGCGGGAGAAACCTTTCAAGATATAAGAGACAATGATTTCAATTTATCTAACTACATTTACTCGTCCGCAAAGAAAAAAGGATGGGTTGAGGATAATTAGGTTATTATTATTGCAACCTCAGTTCTTCTATTCTTTCAAAATGTTTTTTATTCTTGGTTAAAAGTGGTTGATTATTTGTTATTGCTATCGAGGCGATCATGATGTCTGCTAAGTCAAGAGAGTTTCCGCTTTCTTTTAGGTTACTGAAGATTTTTGCGGCTTTCTTTGAAGACTCGAAATCAAAATTAAGTATGTTGAATCTGCTTAAGAAGGTTCTTATTTTTTCTTCTTTATGTCTTGAAACGTTTGATACTCCTTTTAAAAGTTCAAAAGCGTTAACTGATGTAGTGGACAAGTCTTCACTATTTTTAATAAGTTGAGTTATTTGGTTTATAGCGGAAGGCTCGTCTCTCAAGAAATTGATAAGAACATCTGAGTCAACGCAGACCATTATATAAATCTCCTTGATTTTAATTTTCTTTCTTTGTATATCTCTTTCTTCATTTTTTCTGCTTCTTTGTCTGAAAGAATTCCTGCAAATTCCATTAATCCATTTGCGTTCAGGTCTTTTGCTATTTCTATGATGATTTCTGAAAATGATTTTTCAGCTTTTAGTTTTTTTAGAATGTTATAGGCCTCGTCTGATATGGATATTACTTTTGTCATACATGCATGTATGCATTTAGATATTTAAGCTTTGCTGTATGTTCATTGCAATAATTCTTTTAAACTAGAGAGTAATTGATTTTTGATGGGTCGCGGGAATAATCGGATTAACAGATTGAAGAGTAATGGTCAGAGGATAAGGAGCAGGAATTTAGGGTTTGTTTCGAGAGACTATGTTCACTCTGATGGAGAAATTGATGATTCTCTTAAAACTGCGGAGCTTTCTAAAGAACTATGGAGGCTATCTAAGAACCTTGAGACTTTAGGGGATGAAAATAACAGACAAGATGCTATCTTTCTTGCAGGAGTTTCCGATTCGGTCTCGGGGGGAGATGCGAGAAACAAACTTAGTTATTTGGCAGATATTAACCCTGATTACCAACCTTCAAGATTGATTGAAAGTGGTGAAAATCATCCTCTTTATGGATATATTAAACTTTTTGAAGAAAGAACTGGTAGAGAATTCCAGCACTCTGTAAAAAATACAATGGAATTATTCGAGGATGTTCAGAGGTAAAGTTGCCTTTGATATTTTTTAAGAATATGACCCATTTTACCTTATGGGGAAGATTTATTGGGAGGTTGAAAGAGCCCTAAAGTTATTTAATTTTAAATAAATTTATTAAACAAAGGTTTATGGACTGTTTATAGAAAAGTTTATTAAGATTAAATAACTTTATTTAATTAAGATGGTGTTAAAGACTTTTAGTTTGAGTTCTGAAGTTTATGAAAAGTTTAGGAAGAAATGTAAGGAAGAGGGAATTAATATGAGTAAAAGAGTTGAGATGTTTATGAAACAGGAACTTGGAGAGTTTAAATGGGCTGAAAAGAAATTAGATGACGATCACCCTATGGGCAAGTTCTGTTGATTTACTTTAGAGTAGTTACATTAGAAAGATTTATATATTACAATTACTATGGTTTAACATGAGTAAAAAGAAAATTTATTGGGTGTTTGGGATTGCTTTTTCAGCTATATTAGTTATAGCTTTGTCTGCTTCTTTAGCTTTTATTTCTATTAGCGGAAGGGCTATTGATTCTCCTGAAGTGCAGGGTAACTCACAAAATCAGTATTCTATTCCTAGCGTCTCAGAAGCGAGAGCTCAGTTAGTTGCTAATCAAAAGAAAGCTTGGGATCACATGCCTATAAGTTATTCTATTAATAGAGAGGCTTGTGGAGGTTATGAATCTAGGCAGATTGAGAGGGCATTTAACGAGATAAGTTCTGTTACAAACGGAGTTGTTAGTTTTGTGGAGGTTGAGATCGATGCGGATATTTCCTTGGATTGTTCTTTTGTTGAAAACTGCTATTCTCTCAGTGTAGATATTAATGGAAACAGCGCTACCAGAACTGAAAGTATTTGTGGTTATGAGAGAGGAAAGGCAACTGTAAGTTCTAGCGGGAATGTTATTAATAGTGCTAAAATTGAACTTTATGGTCTTGCCGGTTTTGCAGAAACTGATGGGAAGGGAATGTCTGGTTTTGCGGTCGGCAGATGCGGTTGGCCTCAGACAGAGGTTCATGAAATACTCCACGCATTTGGTTACAGGCATAATGATAACCCTAATAGTATTATGTATCATAAGGCAGAAAACGTCGGTTATTCCATTAATAAATTGGGAGCGTGTTCTAATAGTATTAGGAGTATAGATGAGTATATAATTGAAGATTTGATTGTTACTTATGGATAAATCATAGAATTGAGGTATCTTTCTCCTGGTGGTTTAGTTGGTCAGGGCCTTGTCGATGGAAAGATAAGATTTAATAACTTAAAAATATAGTAAGAGGGATGAGGTGGTTTCGAATAGGATATGAGGATTTTGATGTTCGGATGGGAATTCCCTCCTTTCAATAGCGGAGGACTTGGAACCGCTTGTCAGGGCCTTACTCGAGGTCTTGCCAATAAAGGGGTGGGGGTAACTTTTGTTTTACCGAGGAGAGTTCCTTTGGACGTGGATTACTTAAAAGTAATTTATGGAGATGATTCTGTTGTAAAAACTGAATATGTTATAAATTCGATTTTAATGCCTTACCATAATTCAAAAAATTACATGGAGAGTAAAGAAAATTTAGGTTCTTCTCAAGAAGATATTTATGCGGATGATTTAATCGAGGAGGTATTAAGATATGGATCGGTGGGTGGAGAGATTGCTCTTCGAGAGGAATTTGATGTTATTCATGCACATGACTGGCTTTCGTTTCCTTCTGGAATTAATGCAAAAAAGGCGAGTGGTAAACCTTTGGTGGTTCATGTCCATGCGACGGAATTTGACAGAACTGGAGGGGAAGGAATCAACCAGGTAGTTTATGATATAGAAAGAGAGGGGATGACCAATGCAGACCTTGTAATTGCTGTCAGCAATTATACAAAGAAGATTATTGTTGAAAAATATGGAATTGTAGCTGAAAAGGTCAGGGTTGTTCATAACTCAATTGATTTTGAAAACTATACTCTTGAAAGAGCATCTAAATTAAGCGAGGCTAATAAGGTAGTTTTGTTTTTAGGGAGACTTACTCTACAAAAGGGTCCTGACTATTTTGTTGAGGCGGCAAGGAGGGTTTTGGAGCACTATCCTGATGTGATATTCATAGTGGCTGGAAGCGGGGATATGGAGAAGCAGATAATTAATAAGGTTGCTGATATGGGAATTTCAGATAGGATTTTGTTTGCGGGTTTTTTGAGAGGAGATGACGTTAAAAGAGCTTACCAGATGGCTGATTTGTATGTAATGCCATCGGTTTCAGAACCGTTTGGAATAACTCCGTTAGAGTCTATAATTAACAACACTCCTGTACTTATTTCTAAACAGGCAGGTGTTTCGGAAGTTTTGAACCATTGCCTAAAGGTTGATTTTTGGGATGTGGATGAAATGAGCAATAAGATAGTTGCTTTTTTACGATATCCTGAGCTCTATCAATGTCTAAATGAGAGCGGTAGGAGAGAAATCGAGGGGTGGAGCTGGGATCAACCTGCAGGGAAATGTTTGGATATATATAATGAGGTTCTGGGGGAGAAAAAGTTAGGATGGTAAGTGTTTGTTTTTATTTTCAGGTTCATCAGCCTTATAGGCTTAGAAAGTATGGTATATTTGATATAGGAAATCGAAGGGATTATTTTTCAGAATCAGGGGATAACAATCTTAATAATGAAAAAATTCTCAGAAAGGTTGCTGACAAGTGTTACATTCCTGCAACTAAAGTTCTCTTAGAGATTATTAAAGAAAATCCGGGATTTAGGGTTTCTTTTTCTTTTTCCGGAATTGTGCTTGAGCAGTTGGAATCTTATGCTCCTGAGGCTCTTGATTTGTTTAAACAGCTTGTTGCGACGGGAAATGTTGAGATATTGGATGAGACTTATTATCATTCTATTTCTTTTTTATATGATAAAGAAGAGTTCAAAAGGCAGGTGGAGATGCATAGAAAAAAGATTCAGGAGGTTTTTGGAGTGACTCCCAGGGTTTTCAGAAATACTGAGTTGATTTACAATAATGAGCTTGCAGACTTTATAGATAAAATGGGATATGACGGAATTCTGGCAGAGGGTGCGGACCATATTCTTGGATGGAAATCTCCACATTATGTTTATTCTCCCTTGAATTCAAGTATTGGATTGCTTTTAAAAAGTTATAAACTGAGCGATGATATTGCATTTAGATTTTCCAACCAGGGATGGCAATCATGGCCTTTGAAAGCGGAGACCTATGCACATTGGTTGAGTTCTATAAATGGTTCGGGGGAGGTGATAAACCTGTTTATGGATTATGAGACTTTTGGTGAACATCAGTGGTCTGATACGGGGATTTTTGAATTTATGAAAGCCCTGCCTGGAGAGTTTCTTAAGAATCCAGATAATAATTTTATGACTCCGAGCGAGGTTATTAAGGCGTATCCTAAAAGAGGCGAGCTCGATATACATAATTTCATTTCATGGGCGGATATAGAAAGAGATTTGAGTGCCTGGATGGGCAATACTATGCAGCATTCTGCATTAAAGCAAATTTATGAACTTGGTAAAGAGATAACTCTTACTAACGATAAGAAATTGATTGAAGACTGGCGCAGATTGCAGACCTCTGATCATTTTTATTATATGTGCACTAAGTGGTTTAACGACGGAGACGTGCATAAGTATTTCAATCCTTATGAGAGCCCTTATGATGCTTTTATTTCTTATATGAATGCTTTGCAGGATTTAAAGTTACGAGTTGAAGAAATTGTCAGAGTTGATGATAGGGAAAAAGATTTAGATAATGTTGTTAAGGAGGTTAGAGTTAAATGATGGAAAAAAAGAAAGTTTATAAATCTGATTATTCATTAAATATGGAGGTGATTAAAAAATGAGAGAGGTGGCAATTCAGAATCCTCAGCACTATTTTTGGGTTTGCAATGGTGCTGTTTTGAAGAGTTTGGGAGATTTATTTGAGGAGATGAAGGTAATTGATGATAATTCATTTAGACATCATGTGAATGAGAGTAATAATGATTTTAGCAATTGGGTTGGTGAGATTATAGGGGATAAAAGGCTTGCTAATAAGATAAGGGCCTCTCAGACAAGAGAGGAAATTGTTTTGGCTCTTGAGAGAAAGATAAAATCGGGGAGAGGTGCTTCTAAGAGACCTAATAAAAAAGATATTCTTAATCAGATAAAGGGAGAGTTTGGAAGTGAGTGAAGGAAAAATCCTGGGAATTATTTCTCTAAAGGGTGGTGTTGGGAAAACCAGCGTCGTTGCTAATGTGGGGGCTAGTCTTGCTCAGGATTTTGGAAAGAAGGTTCTGATGGTGGATGCTAATTTTTCCACGCCTCATTTAGGGTTACATCTTGGTCTTGTAAAGCCTGAAGTCTCTCTTCACCATATATTAAACGAGGATGTGGGTGCTTCTCAGGGAATTTACCGCCATCCGCTTGGTTTGCATTTTATTGCAGGATCTCTATCCCCTCCTCCTGTAAATCCTCTGGCCTTAAAGGAAAAAATAGATTCGTTAAGATCTCAGTATGATTATATCCTGTTGGATTCTTCTCCTGCTTTGAATGATGAGATGTATGCGACTATAGCTGCTTCGGATGAGGTCTTTGTTGTTAGTACTCCGGATTATCCCACGCTTACTGCTACCTTGCAGGCTATTGATGTTGCTAGAAGAAAGCAGGGTCATATCAAAGGAATAATAATTAACAAGGTTAGAAAAAAGAGATTTGAGTTGACAAAAAAAGATGTGGAAAGTGTTTCTGATATAGAGGTGTTAGGATTAGTGCCTGATGATGTTAAGGTTTTGGAGGCATTGGCTTCGATGGTTCCTGTTACTGCCTATTCTCCTAAGGAGGATGTCGCTGTTGCTTTTAAGAAATTGACTGGAAAGATAATTGGGGAGAAATACCGCAAGCCGAGATTATTTTCTAAATCCAAGAGTGTTAAGAGTTTTTCAAGGAAGGAGAATCTATGAAAGGAGAGATTAAATGACTTCTAGTGAGATTTCCAGCAATTATTTATCGAATGTTCCTGAGGAAAGAAGATTTTGGTGCAGGGATGGAAATATCCTGAATAATCTGGAAGAGCTTCGTTCTGCGTTAAAGAATATGAGTAATGAAACTTATATCTGGCATGTCAATTCGGAGAGAAATGATTTTAGCAATTGGATTAATGATATTATCGGTGATAGTGAGTTGGCTCGAAGTATTGGAAAGAGTAAAACTAAAACTGAAATGGCAAGAAAACTATCTATGCGGATTAAAGAGCTGAGGTCGGCTTAGCAGGTTTGTGGAGGAAGATTGAAAGATGACTCGTTATTTTATCCTTGGGAATGGAAATATGCTCGTATGTATAGACAAGAATGCGAGGATAAGGGATTTTTATTATCCTTATGTTGGTCAGGAGAATCATGTAGCCAGTAATATGCATCGTATTGGGGTATGGGTTGAAGGAAATTTTAGCTGGGTTTCAAAAGATGACTGGCATCTTGAGATGAGTTATAAAAAAGATGTTCTGGTAAGTGAGACTAAAGCTGTTAATGAAAAGCTGGGCGTGGAATTGATAATTAATGAGACGGTTCATTGTGAAAAAGATATTTTTTTGAGAGAGGTTAGGGTAATTAATCGTGCTAAACATTCCAGAGAGATAAAGGTTTTCTTTAACCAGCATTTTCAGATATCTGAAAATAATATAGGAGATACTGTTTATTACGATCCTAATTCTAATGCTATTGTTACCTTTAAAGGAAGGCGGTATTTTTTAATCGGGGGTGAGGTTGATGGAAAGAAATTTGATGAGTTTGCTGTCGGAGAGGCAGAGGTTGCCGGAAAAAGCGGGACTCATGTTGATGCTGAGGATGGAGTTCTTAGTGGTAATTCTGTAGAACATGGTTCGGTTGATTCTGTAATAGGTTTAAAGGTCGTGCTTGGAACTGACGAGGAGAAAAAGATAGATTACTGGATAGCTGTTGGTAAAAGATATCAGGAGGTTATATCTCTTCAGAAGCACCTCGGCAGGAGGGGTGTTGGTAATTTGATAGGAGATGTTGAAAAATACTGGCTTAAGTGGCTGGAAAGAGGCAGGGATAGTGTCTCAAGACTTCCGGAGAGGGTCCAGGATTTGTTTTTTAGATCTTTGCTGATAGTTAGGGCTCAGACAGATTCTGCAGGGGCTATAATTGCGGCAAATGATACCCATACTTATAGGTATAAGAATGACACTTATAGTTATATGTGGCCGAGAGATGGGGCATTGATTGCGCGTTCTTTAGATAGAACCGGTCACAAGGAAATGACTGAGAGATTTTTTATGTTCTGCAAGGAGGCTCTGACAAGCAAGGGTTATCTGCTTCATAAGTATAGGCCTGACGGATCATTGGGAAGCTCTTGGCATCCATGGTATAGGAATGGAAAGACTCAGTTGCCTATACAGGAAGATGAAACTGCGCTTGTTTTAGATGCTTTATGGAAGCATTATGAATCTCATAAAAATAAGAGTTTTATAGAAGGAATTTATAAGAATTTCATAAAAAGAGCGGGAGATTTTCTCTGCTCATTCAGAGATTCTAAAACAAAACTTCCTAATGAGAGTTATGATTTGTGGGAAGAGAAGATGGGAGTTCATACTTTTACTGCCTGCACGGTTTATGCAGGTCTTTTGTCTGTATCAAAATTTGCTAAGGTATTTGGGACTGAAGAAGATTGTAAAAAATATGAGGGGGCTGCTATCGAGGTAAAGGATGCGATTGAAAATTATCTTTATGATTCTGATAAGGGGATTTTTGTGAAAGGGATATATTTTGATTCTTCGGGGGAGATGAAAGTGGATTATACAGTAGATTGCAGTACTGGATATGCTCTATTTGAATATGGGGTTTTTAGCAGTGATGATGAGAGAGTTGAGAGGACTATGAATTTAATTAAGGAGAAATTATGGAATGATAAGATAGGAGGCTTTGCTAGATATGAGGATGATAGTTATTACTGCTCAACCGACGATTGCCAGAATGTTTGGTTTATTCCTACTTTTTGGTATGCGGAGTATCTTATTGAAAAATCCAAATCCATCGAGGATTTAGAGGATGTAATGAAAATATTTGAGTGGGCAACTAAGCATGCCTTGTCGACGGGGGTATTGTCTGAGCAGATTAATCCTGTGACTGGAGAGCATTTGTCTGTTGCTCCTCTGACTTGGAGTCATGCAGGATATATTATTGCTGTTATAAAATATGTTGAGAGATTGAGATATTTTGAGGGAGTTTAGTAACTGACGTTTCTTTGATGGATAAGAGTCAAAATAAGTCTGTCTTTACCACAAGACTTAAAAAGAGATTTTATTTAGGTTCTTTGTTGTTGATTAAAAAAGAAAAGTTTAAATACCCTATAAAATAAACAACACTACAAAAATAAAATGGCAAAAGCAAAACCTGTATTAAACGTTGCATTCGTTGGACATGTAGACCACGGTAAATCTACTACTATAGGTCACTTAATGTTCCAGGCTGGTGCGTTACCTCAGCAGGAACTTGATAAGCTTAAAGCGCTTGCACAGGAGCACGGAAAGGTTGGATTTGAATTCGCTTATTACATGGACAAGTTTAAGGAAGAGAGAGAAAGAGGAGTTACTATTGATCTTTCTTACCAAAAGTTAGAAACTCAGAAATATTTTGTTACAATTATTGACGCTCCGGGTCACAGAGACTTTATCAAGAACATGATCACTGGAGCGAGTCAGGCAGACTGCGCTTTTCTTACTGTTGCTGCAAGTGAGGGAGTTCAGCCTCAGACTAAGGAACATGCATGGCTTCTTAGAACAATGGGAGTCAGCCAGGTTGCTGTGTGGGTTAACAAAATGGATGTTGTTGATTACAAGGAAGATGCTTTCAAGAAGGTCAAGGAAGATGTTTCTGCTATTCTAAAACAGACTGGAGTTAAGGTTGATGAGGTTGCTTTTATACCGGGTTCTGGTTTCAAGGGAGATAATCTTACTAAGAAATCTGAAAATATGCCTTGGTATAATGGGCCGACTATACTTGAGCAGTTGGACAAGTTCAAGGAGCCTGAGAAGCCGGTTGATTTGCCTTTGAGGATGCCTCTTCAGGATGTTTATGAAATTACTGGTATTGGAACTGTTCCTGTTGGAAAGATTGAGACTGGAGTTATGAAGATTGGTCAGAAGGTGATAGTTCTTCCTGGAAGATCTGGAAAAGGAATTGCTGGAGAGGTAAGAACTATTGAAATGCACCATGAGCAACAGCAGGAAGCTGAACCTGGTGACAACGTTGGTATCAATATAAGAGGGGTTGGTAAGAAGGATGTTGCAAGGGGAGATGTTGTTTGTGACGCTGCAAGACCTGCTACGATTGCAGAAGAGTTTGTAGCTCAGATTGCTGTTATTAGTCACCCTACTGTTATTGCGAAAGGATATACTCCTGTGTTCCATGTTCACACTGCACAAGTGCCTTGCCAGTTTGTAGAACTGATTGAGAAGACAGGACCTGATGGAAGTAAGACTCCTAACCCTGATTTTCTGAAGAATGGGGATGTTGCTAAGGTTAGACTAAAGCCTATTGGAAATCTTGTTTTGGAGACTGGTGCTGATAATCCTCACATGTCTAGATTCGCGATTAGGGATGCAGGGACAACTGTTGCTGCCGGAGTATGCTTAGAGTTGACTCCTAAGAAAGTTTAATTTTTGTTTTTAATCACAATAAAAGATTTAAAGTAAGAGTTTTATTTTGCATTTAATAAAGATGAGGCCTATACCGAGTAAACAGGAAATTGAAGAGAAGCTTTCTCAATCTGGGGATTATGTTAAATTAGATTATTTGCAGAGGCTTTTGAAGTCTGGAATTGATTTTGATACGCGTAAGTTTGTTTTAACTAAACTTGCTCATATTTATGAGGATAAGGGAATGTATATGGAGGCGGCAAAGATGGTAAAAAATGCTGCTGAGATTAACTCTACATTCAGAGGAAAGCTGGAGGATTATATGAAGGCTGTTGAGTTATTGATTAGGGGAAATTGTTTTGATGATGCGGATGTAATTTTTTCACAGGCTTTGGCTTTGAGCAATGAACGTCAGAAGCTTGAAGCTAAGGAAACTCTTAAAAATTATTATTTTGCACATGCTGAAAATATGCTAAGGAAGGATAAAAGGACTCAGGCTAAGAAGACATATGAGAAGATGATGAAGCTTGGTCTTGATACTCATGAGGAAGAAAGGGTTAGGAAGGAACTTATGAATCTTTATCAGAAACTTGGAAATGTGCGAGAGTACATGAAGATGAGCAAGTCATAGTTCTTTCTGTTATTAAAAAAATAAAATAAAAGAATTAAAGGATTTAATCCATTGTTGAATCAAGTCCATCGAAAAGAGCGTCGACATCTTCGACATACTCTTCTTCTATTTCGTGGCTCATTCCGTCGGCGTTTGCGACTTCTTCTTCCACTCCAGCGTTTTCGTACACCATCTTTTTTATTACAGCTTTCAGATTGTTTGGGTATATAAATGTTATTGTGTAAAAGGTTGTTGTTTTTCCGACGACGAAAAGAATATAAAGGAATGTTTGTTAGGTATTTTTTGTTTCATTTTTTGTTTAGAAAGATTTATATAGTGAGCTCAGTTATTTGAATTGCTTTCATTAGTAGGAAGAATTATCATTCATCATAATCACTTAACTTGGGGTTAATTGCTGATAGAATCAGTTCTTTCTATATTGGAGTGTAATAAAGTAAAATGGCAAAAATAAGTCCAACGTCGATAAAATATATGATTTACGCTAATTTTAAGTCCGAGGGGCCGGTGGAGAAGCCTGATGTAATCGGAGCTATTTTCGGACAGACTGAGGGTCTTTTGGGTGCTGATCTTGAGATGAGGGAATTGCAGAAAGAGGGAAAGATCGGGAGGATTGAAGTTGATTTGAGCACTGTTGATGGAAAGTCTGTTGGAGAGATTCAGGTTCCGAGTGCGTTGGATAAATCTGAGACTACAATTATTGCTGCTACTTTAGAGACTATTGATAGAATAGGTCCGACTGAAGCAAGTATTGAAGTTACTAAGATTGAAGATGTGAGGGGAAGCAAGAGAGATTATATTATTGATAGGGCAAGAAAGTTGTTATCTAATTTAGAGAATACTGGAGAGGCTAAGATGTCTAAGACCCTTCAGGATGAGAGCAGAGTTGCTAAGATTCAGGAATATGGGGATGAGAAGCTACCTGCAGGGGATCTGTCCGGTGATGAGATAATTGTTGTTGAGGGCCGTGCTGATGTTGTTAATCTTCTTAAGAATAGGGTTAATAATGTTATTGGAATGAGCGGGGCTAAGTTGCCTAAGGAGATTGCTGTTCTTGGTAAGACTAAGGAGCTTACTCTTTTTGTTGATGGAGACAGAGGAGGAAAGTTAATTGCTCAGAATGTTATTGATAATGCTAATGTTACCTATATTGCATTTGCTCCTGATGGAAAGGAGGTTGAGGAGTTAACTGGTAAGGAGATTTTACAGAGTTTAAGGAAGAAGATTCCTGCAGGAGATTTTTATAAAGCAAAAAAGTCTATAGTTGTTGATGAGCCTGAGGAAGAGTTTGAGGGTGATGTAAAGAAGACTATTAAGGAAAAGTATAAGGATATTGAGGGAAGTAAGTCTGCTTTGCTTTTGGATAATTCTATGGAAGTTATTAAGGAGACATCTACTTCTGGATTAATTGATACTATTAAAAGGACTAGGAAGAGTATTCTTGCTGTTGTTATTGATGGTCCTGCTACTGCTACAATTATTAAAGTCTGTGGTGAAAGAGGAATTAAGCATTTAGCTGCAAAGAATTTTGCTTATGTACAAGGCGTAGATGTTAATTTGATTAGTTTGTAGTTTTATTAAAAATTAGATAAAATTCTCTCCCTTATTCCTTGAGATATTGTTTTGTCTCTAAAAATAGTTAAAGTTATCTCGCCAAAATGAGAGTGGATTTCTTGTTATCTCTTTAGTAAAGATAGTGATTCTTCAGGGCTAGCAATCCTTATTCCTTGATATTCTTTTAATTTCAATAAGTGCTTGTCTTGACTTATAATTAAACTTGCATTTCCGCTTACTCCAGCTTCAAGAAATTTATTATCGTCTGGATCTTCTTTTACAATGCTGAGTTTTATTTTTGGCTCAATAATTATGGAATTTTCAATAATCATATTTCTCCATTCTTTAATCATTTCATCAGGCATTTGAATTTTAAAGTCTTTTAATGTTTTTACTAACTCATCCAAGATTTCTATAGAACTTACTAATTCAAACTTTTTATGTTTCCACTTTTCTATTATCTGTGAGCAAAAATTTCCTTCCCAAAAAATTCCAGAGATGAAAACGTTAGTATCAAGTACTACTCTCATTTTTCTTAATATTTTTAAGAGCCTCTTCTATGTCTGACTCTTTTATTCCTTTCTTTTTAGCAAATTCTCTTGTTTTCTTAAGTAGCTTATCAATCCCATTAAAAGAAGGCATCTCTATCTTTTTCAATACAATTGTATTATCTTCTCCTATAACGGCAAACTTCTCTCCTGTGTGAATTTTCATTCTGTCCCTCAAACTTTGAGGAATAACTACCTGTCCTCTTGAACTCATACTTGTTATTTCAATATTTTCCATTTTAATCTCTTGATAAGTTTATATGATTAGTAAGATTATCTTATTTATAAACATTTTGTTTTATGGTTTTTTTAGGAAAAAAGCAGTTAATCTCTTACTATCTTGAGTGAGAAAAAATTAAAATTTGTAGGGTCTCTTTTTGCTCTGGTGAGACCTTGCTTTTCAGGGATTTTATTTTTTAAAATTATTTCTATGGCTTAGCGCTATTCTATCTATCTGCTTAAAAACTTTCTAAGAAACATTCCAATTGTTCCGTTTCTGTTATTGCTTGCCTTTTCCAGAGATTCAGCTGATTTCACCCTGATATAGTCTTTAACATATGATAAAACCCCATATACAAACTCTTTCGGAGATTCGGAAGTATAAAGAGGTTCAATTTCAAAAGATTCCTCAAGAAGTCCCTCTCTTTTTGCTTGTCTTTCAAATAGCTTGAATCTCCAATATTGGGTCGGATTTGTCGCGATTTTAAGATGATTGATCCTTTTTTTCTTTAGCTTCCTTATTGAAAATAAGAAGTTTTCAAGAGTATCTCTTGACTTTCCTTCTATTATAAAATCTGATGGCTTTAATCCATAGTGATCTCTTAATTCTCTATAAATGGAGTATTGTTGGGTTCCCCTTTCTATGTCACCTTCTTCATTTCTATGTATCTCTCCACTTACTAAAAGATAGGGTTTGTCTCTTGAATGGGCATAGCTTCTCATTGCAACTTCAACTCTTTTCTTATCAGCCTCAAAGGTGCCTGTCGGAATTACCAATGATTCCAAGGACTTATTTGCTACAAAAAAAACTGCGGAGATGATTAAGAGAACCAGGCTTATGATAAAAAGATAATTATTTTCGATTTGTATTGTTGACGATCCTATAACTGCTCCTGTTATATTTAGGTCCAAAGATATAATCAATAAGATTAACCCTGTCACAAACAAAATTAGAGATATCCTTTTCACACTTACCTAATGAGAATATGGTATAAAAAATGTTTTATCAGGTTTAGCGCTATTTTTATATATACATATTTCCTGATTGGGATATGTATTTAGGTAAAAAAGATTCGGTGATTGTTGTACTTTTGGTTATTGTGTTTATATCTGCAGTTTATTTGACGCTTGCTCCTGAGAAGTGCGGTACTTTTGATTGTTTTCAGGAAAATATGGTTAAGTGCTCTGCTGCTGAGCATATTAACGAAGAGCCTGAAGCTTCATGGGGTTATAAGATATTAGGAAGAGAGGGAAATGATTGTGAAATTGAAGTTACATTGTTACAGGCAAAAGAAGGAGAGTTAGCTATATCTGAGTTTCAAGGGCATTCCATGTCTTGCTTTTACCCAATAGGAACTTCTGCTTATCCTCATCAAGATCTTTCTTTATGTCATGGTAGATTGAAAGAGGATATACAGGGAAGGATAATAAGCAAGCTACATGAGTATCTATTAGATAATTTGATTGATATTGAAAAAGAGTTTAGAGAAGCTTTGAATGATATTTAATCTGTTTTTTCTTTAAGACGGTAAGCATCTAATCTCATTACTACTCCTTTTACAGGATGCCCTTGAATTTCATCTACATCCTCTAAGGAAGGATTTGAATACTTTAAACCCCTCCTTAATAGCGTTCTTTGTACTTCAATTGTTAATCTTGCAACAAGGCAATCTCTGCTCTCATCTCCAGTCTGACGACCAAAGGTTTCAGGAAAGTCAACTTTTTCATACTTCCCACTTCTAAAATCTTCTTCTGTCATTTCATTAGATTTAGCATCTCCCACAGATACTCCAAATTCTGCTATGATTTAGGATTAGTTTTATAATATTTAAAAGGTAATTAGTTAGTATGATAAAGATAGGACCTTCGAGTTTAGGCGGGGTGAAGGAGGCTGAGGCTAATTTAGAAGAGTATCATAGGCTTGGATTTAAGACTTGTGAGATAGCTTTTACTTATGGGGTTTATATTAAGAAAGATGAGGATGCTATAAGGATAGGAAAAAAGGCTAAAGAATTAGGTATTAAGTTGAGTATTCATGCACCTTATTTTGTTAATCTTAATTCTGAGGATCCTGAGAAGATAGAGGCTACTAAGAAGAGAATACTTGATTGTTGTGAGATTGGAGAGAAATTAGGGGCTTATACTGTTGTTTTTCATCCTGGATATTATGGAAAGGATAGGGAAAAAGCATATGAAAAGATAAGAGAGGGTGTTCAGGATTTAATGGATACTATTAAAGAGAAAGGCTGGAATATTAGGATTTCTCCTGAGACTATGGGAAAGGTTAATGTGTTTGGGAGTGTGGAGGAAATATCCCAGTTAGTTAGGGATACTGGTTGTTTCTTTTGTATTGATTTTGCACATATTCTTGCGAGGGATAAAGAAGTAGATTATGAGAAGGTTAAGAGGCTATTTCCGCAGAAGGAATGGCATGTTCATTTTTCAGGTATTGTTTATGGGGAGAAAGGAGAGAAACATCATAGGATGACTGAGGAAAAGGAATGGAAAGAGTTGCTTAGCAATTTACCAAAAGATAGGGAGATTAACATTGTAGATGAGGCTCCTGATCCTGTTAGGGATGCGATTGAGGGATTGGAATTGTATGAAGGTGTTAAGAATTAGACTTTCTTGTCCTCTCTATTTCTGTTAGTTTTGCTTTAGCTTTCAGAGGGTCTGAGATTGTGTAATTCATTATTGTGAGCATTTTCTGAATTATATCATCGTAAGTCTCTCTTTTGTAGATCTTTAATTTGTCGAGTCTTGCTTTTGTTTTTTTGGTTATTTTTATTGTTGTTACGTCGGTATTCATGGTAAGTATACTAAAGTATACTTTTTATATTTTATTGTTATCTTTTTGAGTGATAAACTTGTCGTCACCAAAAAGTTTAAAAAGAAGTAGTTTTTAGGAAATCTATGAAATCAAAAATGACATTCGTTGTTACCGCACTTTTTGCGGTTGTGTTCTTGATGAGCACTGTTAGTGCTTTTGCTGATATTCAGACAATTACAGTAAATGGTATTGAGCATAATGCTGTTGGTGATGAAATTGATGGTTCTGCAGGAGTTTTTGCTGGAGAGGCAATTCCTATTAGAGTTACATTTCTTGGGTTAAACTCCACTGATGAAGTAAGAATAGTTTCTAGGTTAAGAGGAGAGAGCGGATTTTCTCAAACTAGTGAGAGATTTGATGTTCTTGCAGGACAGACATATAGCAGATTAATTAATTTCCAGCTACCTTATGATTTGGATGATAACAGAGAAGAAGATTATTCTATTGAAATAACAATTGAGGCTAATGGTGGAAAAGGAGATTCGATTGATATTCCATTACAAATTCAAAGAAGTTCATTTGAACTACAGATTCTTGCTGTAGAGACTTCAAACGATTATGTTACTGCTGGCGGATCTGTTGCTTTTGATGTTGTTCTTAAGAACAGAGGAAGGCAGGAAGCTAGAGACACTTTTGTAAGAGTAAATATTCCTGAACTTGGAATCAGTAAATTAGCATTCCTTGGAGATTTGACTCCTGTTGATGTTGGTGGGGATGAAGGTCCTGAAGAGTTTGACTCTGATGTTGTTAGAGTTTTTGTAAATATTCCACAGAACGCAGCTCCTGGAGTATATAATGCTGAAGTTGAGGCATTTAATGATGACAGCCTTGTTGTTGCTAATAAGAGAATTGTTGTAAGAAGTCCTTTTGAGGGAAGCCAGTTCTTATCTTCAACTAATACTAAGACCTTCGGAGTTGGGGAGGAAGGAAGATATCTTATTACAGTAGCTAACTCAGGAAACTCGCTACAAATATTCAGAGTTGTTCCGGAAGGGGCACAAGGATTAAGTGTTATGATTGATAATCCTGTTGTGGCAGTTCCTGCTGGTTCATCTGCTGTTGTTGAAGTGATTGCAACATCTGATAGGGAAGGAAGATATCCTTTCAGTGTAAGAGTTGAATCAAACAATGGACAAGTTGTTGCAACTGAGAACTTTGTAGCTGATGTAAATTCAGATAGAACAGGTACAAGTGCTAATCTTGCGGTGGTTTTAACAATAATCCTTGCAGTAGTGTTTGTTGTTCTGTTGGTTGTTCTTGTTATCCTTTTAACTAAGGGAACTGGAAAGTCAGAAGATCTTGGTGAGAGTTATTATTAAGTTTTTTTAGTTGATTAAATTCAATTATTTTATTGTATAAATTTTACTTATAAGTTGTTTGAATTCATAAATTATATAAGTTTTCAATTATTATGAGTAATATGCATAAGAAACTATTAGAACTAGGAGAGGGAGATAGTGTTAAAATAAATGGTCTGCTACTAAAGATTAATAGGGTAGATTCTGAAGTTGATGATAAATATGAATATAGTGGTAAAATATATTTTTTAAGTGATGGTAAAGACGATTTTAAGTTATGGGTGCCGATTGAGGAAGAAAAGCTTCAGTTAGAGAAAATTAAGATAAAAGGAATAAGCAGACCATGGAAATACACTATTCTAAAGACTATCTCTGTTGAAAAAATAGAATTCCTGTGAAGTGAGGTTATACGTCTTAAACCTTTATACTTAATATCTTAGATATTCCGTTTTGCATAGTTACTCCGTATAGTAGATTAGATTCCATAATTAGTGCGTCGTTGTGAGTGATTACTATATACTGGCCTGATTTCATATACTGCTTTAATAGGCCTGAGAGTCTTTCTGAGTTCCTTTTATCTAGTGCGGCATCTATTTCATCGAATATATAGAAATGGTAAGGACTATGCTCTTGTATCGCAAATAATAAGGATATTGCCACCATTGTCTGCTCTCCTCCGGATAGAGAGGTAGCATCAAAGTATTTTCCTTTTGCTAGTTTAATAGTTATATTTACTCCTCCCTCAAAAATATCTTCTTTATTTTCTATCTCTAGAGAAGCAGTTCCTTTTGTATATAATTTAGCGAAATTAGTGGTGAATAGCTCGTTTATTGCTTTGAAGGTTTTCATGAATGCTTTTTTCTTCTTTTTATCTATTTCCTCTATTATTTTTAGGATTTCTATTTTCTCTCTTTCTATTGTATCTGCTTTTTCTTTTACTTTATCATATTCTTCTTTAATTTCTTCATAGACTTCTAGGGCTCTAAGATTTACAGAACCTATCCTGCTTATTGTGTCTTGCGCTTTTCTTAGTTTTTCTTCAAGGAAATCTATTGAACCTTTGATTAATTCTACTCCGGGATAGGCCTTTAATTCTATTTCTAAAGACTCTCTTTCAGCATCAAATCTAGCCTCTCCTATCTTGAGATAGTTTATTTGCTCGTCTATTTGCCTTGTTTCTGTCTGCATTCTTGAGACTTCGTAGCTCTTTTGCTGGATATCCTCCTGTAATTTATCTCTTTCTTTGAACATTGCCTGGAATTTTTGGTTTAGCTCTCTTTCCTCTTTTTCTTTCTTTTCTAATGAGGATTCTTTTTCTTCTATGTTGTTTGTTATTTCTTCTATGTCTTCTTCGACTTCTTCTAAATCTTTCTTATTTAGTTTAATTAGCTCTTTTGTTTTGTTTAGTTCTCTTTCCTTATATGATAAGGTGTTATCTATATCTTTTTCTGTTCTTGAGGATATTTCTTCTATGTCTGAGATCTTATTTGTGTATCTTTCTTCTATTAAGGGCAGTTGTGCTGTTTTTCTTTCTAATTCCTCTCTTCTTTTTTCTAAGTGAGTTATTTCATCTTTTATTATGGATTGATTATCTAGAAGTCTTTTCAAATAGCCTCTCTTTTCTTTTAATGAGTGATGTTTGGACAGCTCTGATTCGTATTGGGATTGTTCTTTTTCTAATTTAGATATTTCTTCTGTTAGAGATATTCTTTCCTGTTTTATCTTTTTTACATCTTCTTCAGCCTGTTTCATTGTTTTTTGGGCTTTTTCTATCTTATCATCTGATGATTTTACTACATGACTTACATGAGATTCAGTCATTTTGCTCTGGCATAATGGACAGATATCTATTTTGTTTACGTCTTTCTTTGTTTTTTCAGAGTCTTCTATTGTTGTTTCTGCGGAGGATATTGCTTTTACTTTCTCTATTTCTAATGAATTTAGTTCTTCTATTCTCTTTCTGCTTTCTATTATTTTTTCTTTTATTGATTCTATTTTCTTTTTACAGGTTTCTGCCTGATTGAATTTTAGGTCTGCTGATGTTTCTTCAATTTGTTTTAATAACGAGTCGGATTCTCCTTCGTATTTGGCTATTTGGTCTTGTTTCTCTTTTAATCTTTCTTTTAATGAGTTAAATTCTGATTTTAGCGAGTATAATTTTTTTCTTTCTTCTTCAATTTCTGATAATTCTTCTTTCTTTTTGTTTAGTTCTTGTTGCTTTTTAGCCATTAATGGAGATTCTTTTCTTAGGCCTTTTATTTCCTCTTCGAATTCTGGAAGAGAGTTCTCCATTTGATTTATTCTTCTTTCAATTTCTTCTTTTCTATTTTCGAAGTTTTCTCTTCTTACTCTCAGTCCTTCTAGCTCTGCTTTGGTGTTTGAGATAGATTCATGTAATGTGTCTTGCTCTAAACCTGTTGATTTTTGGATGTGTTTGTTTATTTGAGTTATTTTTTCAGAGATTTCGTCTATTTCTTTTTGTATTTTATCTATGTTTTCTCTTGATTTATCTCTTTGTTTTGATTTTTCTTCTATTGATTTTTTGGTTGATTCTAGTTCCTTGTTTTTATCTGATAGCTTTTTACTTAGAATAGATGCTTTTGATTTTTTTATTGTTTGTTCTAACTCTTTAAATCTTAGGGCTTGGGCTCTTTCATTTTCCAGGTTTTTTAGGTAGGAGGTTCTTTCTCTTAGTGTTGCGCTTATTTCTTTTAGTTTTTCTTCTGTTTTTTCTAGTTCTTTTAGGGACTTTTCTTTTCTTGATTCGTATATTGATATTCCTGCAACTTCTTCTATTATTTTTCTTCTTTCATCGGGATGCATTCTTACTACTGACTGAATTCCTCCCTGGAGGATTATGTTAAATCCGTGGGGGTCTATTCCTGCCTGGGCCAGGGTTTCTATTACTTCTGTTCTTGTTTTTGTTTCGTTATTTATTTTGTAAACGCTTTGTCCGTTGTGTCTTACTATTCTTTTTATTGAGATTTCATTTGTTGGTAGGGCGAAGGTTTTGTTTGAGTTGTCAAATACAATTTCTACTGAGGCCTCTCTTGCTGGTTTTGCGTCTTTTGAACCCATGAATAATAGGTTTTTTGCTTTGGCTGCTCTCATTGATTTTATTGATAGTCTTCCTAGAACGAAGCATAGTGCGTCTGATACGTTAGAATTATGGACAAATACCTCATTTCCTATGAAGTTATGTGTGTCTTCTATCTCTAAATCGTAAACATATTCCTCTCCTTTTACTTTTTCTATTTCCTTTATTTTTTCCCAGAAGACGTCTGAATGAGCGAGATTTGATAATATATTGTAGACTTTTTCTATTTCTTTCGTTCTTGTTTGATATTGTTCTGCTAGAAGAATTCTAAATTTGTTTAGATTTTCAGGTCTTGCGTTAAATGTTTGATTTGCCCATTGGTTTCTTATTATTGTTTGATGAAGTCCTAGTGATTGAGAGGCTTGTCTTGAGGATATTGCCATTGAGTCCATGAAGTGGACTAGTTCTTTCTGGTTTGATAGAATTAGTCTTCTGTATTGGTTTTCCAGATTGACTACGCTATATTGGAAAAGGGTAAGTAAATTTTGAAGGCTTTTTCTTGAAGGACTGCATCTATTCTCTATGTATGCTGCGAGATGAGGGTATTGTCTTCTTAGATTTTTTACTCTTAATCCTAGAAGGTTTACTATTTTTCTTATATCTTTATTTACTTCGATTGGAAGAATATCGTTATTTGTGTTTTCTATTATATTGTTTAGTGAGTGTTTTCTAAGTAATTTCTTTTTATGATTTGATTTAAGGTATATATTATTGAATAATTTTGTTAGTTTTTCTCTTCCTTCTATTGTTATGGAGTAATATTCTTTTCTTAGTTTCTTTATTGTATTTGTTGCGTATTTTTGCTTCTTTGTTTTTCTTGCTACTATTCCAAATCTTAGAAGTGCGAAAATTACTTCGTTTGCTAGAGTTTCGCTCATTGTTACGTATTCGAAAGTCGGATTGTCTTTTCTTACTGATGCATCGCAATCGAAAAGTGCTGCAAGGTAGTTGCTTAGGATGTGTTTCTCTGAGAATAGTATTTTTGAAGGGATGTGTTTTAGTTCTTTTTTGTATTTGTTGTTGAAGAATTCTATTAATCCGTTTGCTGCTGCTTTTGAGTTTGCGTAAGTGCAGATTGCTTTTGATATAGGCCTTACACTTGTTTTTGGTTTTAGATTTAGTAGAGAGATTATATTTCTGTAGTCTTCTATTATTTCAGGATCTGCGTTTATGAAGTCTATTCTTCTGTCTTTTATTATACAGCCGTCTCCTGTTATGTATCCCAGGAGTCTTGCTGTTTGTTCTGGATAGCTGTTTGCTGTTTCTAGTCCTTTTATATTTAGATTTTGTATTTTTCCTTTGAAGTTTAGATTGTTTGGAGATGCTATGAAATCTCCTTCTTTTAGGTTTTCTACTACTTCTGACTTTATTTCTCCATTTTTATATACTAATACCGGATGGCAGGATGTTGTGGTTACTTCTTTTCCTGTTTTTGTTTTTATTGTGTATAGATTAGGTTCTCCGTCTCTTTTTATGAATGCTTTTATTTTGCATTCTTTGGTTTTCATTGTTTTTGGGTCTAGTCCCCAAACTGAGATTCCTAGAGGATTTTCGAATGTTAGTATTCCGTCGTCTAGGTATCCTTGTTGTTCTGACATTTTAAGAGATTCTTCTACTATTTCTCCTATTGGCCTAATTTCTCCTGATGTTAATGGAATTCTTGTGTCCCATCTTGCAGATTTTCCAGATCCATTTGGTCCTACTATTACGTTGATTCCCTGGTCAAACTGTATTTCTGTTTTTTTAGCGAAGGATTTGAATCCGTGCATCACCAGTTTTTTAACGTATGTCATAAAGGGTTATTGGACGCCAGATATATAAAGTTTATTTAGAATATAACAATCGTTATAAGTCTCTTGTCTATCTTTGTTTATGCTTGATGATAAATTTCTGTCCAGACTTTATGATGATAGAAGAGGAGAGGTACATGACAGGGCAACTGATATATCTGAATTTGGGCCCGAAGACCTAGTGGGTAAAAGGATCATTGGTGTGAGGGATATTGAGACTTCTGGAGACAATCCTCGTAAGATAAGGTCTTATGATTTTGATGATGGAAGCTCGGTCTTAATTGGGCTAGAGGGCTTTGGGAAAGATTATGCCACTCATGTTTTTCTTATTGGTCCTGATGGAAAAGATAGATACACTGAAGGATATGGGTTAATATCTCCTAGATGAGTAGCCAAAGAGAGATAGTCAGGCAACACGGTCTGGTAAAATGATTCTGATAGTTGATGCAAATATAATTATTTCCGCTTTAATAAGAGAAATCAAAACAAGGGAAATTATAACCCAATTTCCATCCAAATTATTATCTCCGGATACTTTAGTTAGTTCCGTAAAAAAGTATAGTAATTTAATTATTAAGAAGTCAAGACTTCAAAAAAGAGAATTTGAGGTATTATTTGAATCGTTAATGGCTAATATAACGGTTGTTGAGGAGAACATTTATTCTGATAATATTGTAAAGGCAGATTCGCTAATTGGCAAGGTAGATATTGAGAATGTTCCTTATCCTGCTCTTGCTTTATCTGTTCCAAATGATGGAATCTGGAGTGATGATAAACATCTAAAGCAGCAAAAGAAAGTTAGAGTTTTCACAACTGAGGAAATTGTTAAATTTATTTCTTCTTAAAACTTCCAATATGCAGTGTTTGTGTAGGGAAGGCGAATACTATCTTCTCTTTCTCAAATGCTTCTTTTATTTTGAAGTTGATTTCTTGTTGAATATCCATATATTTATTGTAATCAGGGCTTTCTATATAGTAAACTATTTCATAATTTAGTGAGAAATCCCCATATCCCTTAAAGTGTGTTCTGTCCAGTGTTGCGTCTTTTGTGCTATCTACTGCTTTCTTCACTATTCCGTTTATTTTCTTCATTTTGTTGAGAGGTGTTGAGTATTCCACCCCTATTTGAGTGACTACTCTTCTTCTTTGCATTTTTGAATAATTATTTACTCTTGTATTTGTAAGTTCAGTGTTAGACATTACTAGCTCTTGTCCTTGCAGGGTTTGTATTCTTGTTGTTTTTATGCCTATTCTTTTTACTGTTCCAAGATCATCTCCTACTATTATGAAATCTCCTTCCTTGAAGGGTTTATCGAAGTATATTGCAAATGCGCTGAATAGGTCTGATAAGACTGATTGTAATGCTATTGCGATGGCTATTCCACCGACCCCTAATGAGGCAATTAACGGAGTGATTTCTATACCGAAGTTATCTAATATCATTAGAAAGGCGATGCTGTAGATTGCTATTTTGAAGATTATTCCGAAGGTTTTAATCATGGAGGTGCTTGCCAGTTTGTCCTGCTTCTTTCTCTTTTCTATTTGTTTATCTGTGAAATGATCTACTATTTTTGAGAATCCTCTTGATGCGTAGAATGCGAGGAATATAACCAGGAGTATCTGTAATGCTCTTTCTAGTATTGGATGGACCTGCAACGTTATTGTTGATATGAAAAACGCAAGGAAAGCGTAGAATTGCCAGCTTATTGCACTCATGAAATCTATTATTATATCGTCCCAATCAGCCTTTGTTTTTTTAGCTACTCTTCTTAAGAAAGAGATAACTACTGAATCAAAGATTTTGAAAATTATGAATAGAGCAATGAACACTCCAAGAGCTATAAGGTATGCTTTTCCTGTGTTTCCTAGGTAGGTTGTTGATAAAAATTGATTAAAATTTAACGGCATTTTGTTAGGAGGAATTTTAGGTTTTTATAGCTTATGCTTAAAAATCATCTAGTGATTTCTGTCCTTTAGTTTCTTGCGGAAATTTAGTTTTCCAGGTAGCCCAGGTTTTTCTGAATATTCCTGAGTTTGAAAGCTCTTTTCCTCTTTTGATTAGAAATTCTTTAGTTATAGGATCTGCCGGATAGCCTGAACCTATTTCTCCGAATTCTTTTTTTAGTTTTGTCACTTCTATTTCTCTTTCTACTTTTGCTAGAATTGAAGCTGCTGCGGCTGAAATATGGTTTGTATCTGCCTTATGCTCGCAGACTATGGTTAGGTTGTCTGGATTTTTTATGTAGGTTAATAAAGTTTTTGACCATTTTGTTATATTTACTGATGGGCAGTCTACTATTACTTTTATTTTATCTTTCTTTTTGTTTAAAGCGTTTATTACTCCTGCCATTTTTATTGCTTCTAGCGTGTTTAGATTAGTTCCCGAGTTTAGTGATGAGTCTATTTCTTCTGGAGAGATTTTTACAACTTTAGTTGCTATTGAGTTGTCTTTTATTATGTTTGCAATATATTCTCTTTTATTTTGGAATAATAGTTTTGAGTCTTTTACTCCTGCTTCTTTTAGTGTTTTTTCCTGATGTTTGTCTATCAATACTCCGGCTAGAACCATTGGTCCAATTAGAGGTCCACGACCTGCATCGTCTATTCCTATTGTTAACATGGTTAAGTAAATTTAGGTTTGTTTTTATTTGTTTGTAAGGAAAACCGAAGAATTTTTAAAGTTTGGAAATCTTGGTTTTTTAATAATTTCCCCGGTATGGTCTTAGGGCAATGCCGGGCAGTTTATCTTAATTTATCGGTTATTTTATCCATATGGATAAAGTTGTCACAGGTTTTCTTTAGAGAAGCTGAAGAACTTCCCTGAAAATATGCATTTATAACCTTTTTTCCCAAATTCCTGACTTTCTTAATTGCTGGAACAAAATCCTCATCTCCCGATACAATTATTGCTATATCATATAGATTCTCATAAGCTCCTGAGACTAAATCTACCGCCAGATGTACATCGTCGCCTTTAATCTCAAAACCGGATTTTCCCTGTCTATTTGTGTATTTTCTAAGTTTGCACAAAATAACTCTGAATCCCAATATTTTTCTTAACTCTCCCAGAAACTTTTGATGTTTCCAGTATTTTTGATTGTTTGTAGAAATATCTAAAGAGGCAATATAGTAGTGGCAATTAATTAATTTTCTACCTTTTAATAACTCTTTTATTAGTTTTTGAAAATCTATTTTGACTCCATCTAAATTGTGATATAAATTGCTTCCATCTATGAATATAGATACTCTTTCTTTGCCCATAGGAGTAAGTGGGAATTCTTTTTATAAATCAGAATCTTAAAATTGATAGGATTATTAAAATAGCGGGGGCAGGATTTGAACCATGCGACCTCCGGGTCATGGGCCCGGCGAACACTCCAGACTGTTCTACCCCGCTATGAAAAAGTCTCTCTTGTCTTTTTTTGAGACTTTTGGATGTTCAAAGTTGCATTCACGTTTCATCAACAACTTTGACATGAAATTACTGCGGGATTATCGCTTTTAAACGTTTTCATATTAGAACGATAAAGTTTTTTAATTGGTGGCAGATAGTGTATTCTAATGGTCTTACAAAAATTTATTGATTATTGTAATGATCACGCATTCCAAATACCTTCCAGCAATAAGAGAGGGGGACATGGATTGCACGAAAGAATTGTAGAATCGGTTGAGAGAAATCCAGGATGCATCTCGTCTGACCCTGAGGATGTGTGGAGAGGGGTTGTTTTAAGGGAAAATAATGG
>Ga0066639_10000942_pt1 | contig 26065 bp, 42 predicted proteins | sample CryGeyCG2114_010_2_FD_59504 | JGI IMG/M metagenome (GOLD analysis project Ga0066639, IMG submission 59504) | Groundwater microbial communities from aquifer - Crystal Geyser CG10_big_fil_rev_8/21/14_0.10 | ecosystem: Environmental > Aquatic > Deep subsurface > Groundwater | place: USA: Utah...
CCAGCATTCAGACCGGCAAGAAGCCAGCCTTCACAAGGAGATAAGGACATGGACGAAGTTTTCAAAAAACTAAAAGACATGGGCAAATAATTTATATAACTCAATTCTTTAAACAAAACATGAAAAGAGCATTAATCTTAACATTATTTCTGATAATAATACCTCTTTCATCTGCAATATCAATAGATATAAACAAAACCTTAGCACCTCAGGAAACGCTAATAACAGAAATATCTGGAATAATTCTAAGCCCTATCCAAAAGTCAGATATCGAATTAAAAAGAATAAACGTACAAGTTCCCTTTGAATATGATATAAGAAGAATTAATAACATCTACCATTTCTATGCAGTTCTCCCTGAAAACCCTAATAACTATACCTTAATAATCAATGATGTAACAACAACAATCAACGGCTCGACTCAAACAATAGATTTTGAAAAAACAATAGAAGTAACAGGAGAAAAAGCCCCTTACTATGTAAAACCCGGATTTGTAGTAACAGACAAAAACTTTGAAATAACAATAATATCAACAGAAGATTTCAATCAACAAATTCCGCTATCAAGCGGAGAAACAATAACTCTCAGCCCCGGAGAAAATAAAATAACTTTTGATATAGAAAAATTCCCTGAAGGACTAAGCTACTTAGGAATAGGGTTTTATGAAATCCCGGTATTCTCAACAAAATCTTCAAACGGAGGAAATATAATTATTCCATCTTCAAGCAGAGTAAGATTCTATCCTGTTGAAATTGAAAGTGTTGTTTTAGTCGGAAGCACTCCCTCCTACCCTGTAAGAATAACCAATTTAGAAGAATACGAAATTCCTTTCTCTCTAATCTACGATGATTCAATATTCAAAATAACTCCAGATATAAACACAATTCCTCCGGGAGAATCTTTAGAATTCAATTTAGAAATATTATCACAAACAGACATCAATGATAGAATATTTCTAGCCTATGAAGGAGGACAAACCGAACTTCCGGTGTACATTTCATACACAGAAGAAGAATCAGAAGTCGAAACTCCCTATCTGGAAGAAGAACCCTCAAACACAGAACTATTCTACTGCTCTGAATTAGGCGGAACATTCTGTTCAGCAAATGAAATTTGTTCCGGAGATCTAACGAGCACATTAGACGGCTTATCTTGCTGCATAGGGCAATGCACCGCAGATACTGAATCAGGAAGGAGTCTTGCATGGCTTGGATATCTAATTGGAATAATTCTTATCATATTATTAGTTTTCATTATAATTAAATACAAAAAAACAGGTAAAATCTTTTCTAAGAAATAATCACTTCTTTTTGCTACTTTTCTTTTTAGAAGTCTTTTTAGTTTCTTTCTTAGGCTTTTCTTCTACTCCTGAAGGAACAGTAACATTAAATCCTCCCTGTTCCTGAACCTCTTTCAGTTTATTAACCAAAATAGTCCTCTCATTAACGAGCCTCTTAGCAATAGCATCATAATTATGCAGTTTACCTACAATCATATTACTTATCTCATTTAAAAGAAAAGCATCGATTTTCAACTTTTCAGGCTCAGTTATTTCAACATTAGAAGGCATATACATAAACATAGTTCTAAAATAATCCTCCAGCTCTTCAAATTCTATTTCCAACTCAGCAAAAGTAGTAAACATCTCCTTAGAATCCTCAACTAAACGAGGTTCATGTAATTTCTTATTAATGATAGAAACCCCTTTATCAGAATCTATCTTATCAACCAAAATTTTCAAAGATTCTGAAACGTGATCCTTAGGCTTTCCTAAAATCTCCAAAATCATCCTTGCACTGACTCTTACCATCAACATTACTGTGAAGAAGCTCTTTTAAAGATTACTATAGTTTTCTAATCAAAATAAGTAAAATCATTAAGAGCATAAAAGTAAGAAATGCCCAAAGAACATATCTCCGTGAAATAGATTCCGAACTTTCAACCTTCGGAGAATTAAGAACTAAAGGCTCATGATCTTCAAGAACTCTTACTCTTTTACCAATATCTCTTTCTTCCTCAACCTCCAAATCAGCAATTTCATCAAAATCTTCTCCAGAATCAGACAGCTCATCAAATTTCTCTTCAGGTTCTTCAATGACTATCTCTTCAACCTCTAATTCTTCACTCTCATCTTCTATTTCTTCTTCTTCAACTACCTCAACTTCCGCAGGACAACTATTTTCTTCACCTTTAGAACTTTCAATAAAAACCCATTCATCACATTTATTCCAGGTTTTTCCATTATTATCTCCATCACTGATTTCAGGAGATTCATCAAAAATCTCTCCATCTTTCTTTAGAAAAACAACCTCCTTAGAATTATCAAGCCACTGTCCATCTAAGTCAACAACAAAATATCCCGAAAAATTCCCGCTTAGATTCTGAACCTCTGTCCCGTCTTTATTCTCTAAATAATAACCTTCTAAACTAACCTCTTCATCAGAAAACAATTCAACCCATTCATTTCCCGAATCAGAACCAGCAGGATTAGATTCTATCTCGCTAATCTCAAGAGCACTAACGCTAATAGCCGTAACTATCATAATAAACAAGCAGACCTTCAGGATCCCTAATAAAAACAGAATCCTTATCGTTATTCCATACATTCCCTCTTTTCCAGTATAATTTATTTCCTTCATTCTCCCCATCTCCAGAATACAAAATAATCTCTCTCCTTGAAATATCTCCAAATTCGTAATCTTTTGTACTTTCGTCCTTTATTATCCATCCTCGTAAATTCACTCCACATTCATTATAAATTACAATAAACTCTTCATCTTTATCAATAAGAGTTTCAATACAGCCATAGTATCGAGATTGAGACCATATCCCTAAACCCTTAGTTCTTGCCTCATTCTCTGCAGAAATAAAATCACTAAGTTCATTTTCCTCAACAATATATACATGAGCTAAACCTAACCTAACAATTTCAAGATTAACATACTCATCATAATATATCCTCCCGATAGTTCTGCCATAATTATCAATTCCTAAATTATCCAATTCAACAGTCCTGTTCTCAAGCCTTTTCAAATAGTCAGAAGATTCATCTCCTCCAGGACGCCATGATTCAGGAGTATTAATATTAGCCAGCCTTACTTTCCTCCCATCCTCAAGCTCAATAGTATCTCCATCAAGAACTCTTGTAACAATCACCCTTTCAAAATCTCCCTCAGAAGAATAAAGAGAAATATAACTAAAAGCAAAAATAAGAGTAATTCCAAAAGAAAAAAGAAAAGCCCTACCTCTCTCCATTTAAATCTTAAAAATATCCCCTAAAGAGACATCTTTCTCCTCGACAAAGCCAGAAGAAAACTCAAGAACATATCTTGCCTCAACACTCGGATTAAAGCTTTCACAAGGTTCTTCTAAACAAGGCATTGCATTTTCTTTAATAAAAACAACCTCTCCCGAACTATCAAGCCAGATTATATCTAAACTGATAAAAGTATTTTTCATCCAAAAAGGATAGATTCCGGTTTCCTCAAAGATAAATAACATTCCCTTATCCCTCTCCAGACTCTCTCTAAACATTAATCCCTTAGCTCTCTCAGCAGGATCATCTGCAATTTCAACTTCAAAACATTCATTCTCATAACAAACCTTATTCATCCCCCTATCAGGAATTAAAACAATTAATAATACTCCTATCAAAATTAAAACTATTCCAATAATTATATTTTTATCCATTTTTTAATAACCTTATTTTATTTAGAAAGGATTCAATTTTCCTTTGATTTAACTCAGAAAGAATTTGCTTGCACTTAGCAAATATTTTAGGGGCAAAGAGAACTAGATCTTTTAAATCCTCGTCTTTAATATTTGTGTTAACATAATACATAGAACTTTTTCTGTTCTCTCTGGAATTTTTTAAAACCAAAATCTCCTTTTCATCAAAATAATCAGAAAACATCTCTAAAACAAAGCTAATGGTGCACATATGTAATTCACTCTTTAGACCTGTCCTAATTAGCAATGCATAAATTGAGTGATAAATTCCATAATAAGCAGTTTCAATCTTCCACTCATTACTCTTAACATTTTTTATTTCTTCAATAGCAATTTCGGCTTTTTTGAGGTATCCTTCTGCAAGATTTTTGTTAGGCGCAACCAAACTTACAAGTCCTTTCTGCCTGAAGCACCACTTTATTCTATCATCCACCATCTTTCATAACAATATCTATAAATCTTTCAGCCCCCTTAAAAATAACATGATCCTCTAGAACCTCTTTAACAAGTATATCTTTTTTTATACTATTCTCAAAAATCTCAATAGGATAATTCTTCACATCTATATGAATATTGTATAAATCTGCCACTTTTTCCAGTTCCTTCTTATTGTATTTTCCAGCGATAAATATATCTAAATCAGACCCTCGTTTTTGAGACCCTTTCACATAACTTCCAAATACTGCTCCAATTCCATCAACACAAGGGTATAATCTCCTTAATATTTCGCTTATTATGGAATCTTTTTTTGAAAATTTGATGCATTTGAATATTTCAGTGATTTTAAGATAATCAAGAGATATTTCATTTTCTTTTAATCGATATGTTCTTATTTTTCCTCTTTCTTTAGATTCCAACACTGCAAGGTTCTCCAATGATTCCAGATTTAGTTGCGCTGTCCTTGGACTTACTCCAAGTAGTCTGCACATTTCCCTAATGTAATATTCTTTATTAAATCCTCTAGTAAAAAGCTCCATTATTCTGAGTTGATTTTCACTTAATTGTATCTTTTCTTCCATTGTATAAAGCATAATACATATGTATTAAATTATATACATTATTATTTAAGTCTTGCTATAATTCTAAAATCATCTTTTCATTAGGGAGAGAATTATAATACTTCTCCAAATTAGAATGATCTAAAACTAAAGTTGAAGTATTAATATTAGGATGAAAACCGCATTTATCAGAATTCCATACTTCCTTATCAATAATTAGAACAACTTTTTTAGAATTAATCGCTCCAAATATACTTACACTTCCAGGAGTCAAATTAACCTCTTTCTTCAGCTCTTCAGGAGTTCCAAATCTTATCTTCTTTACTCCAAGAACTCCTCTTAACGCCTTAGTATTAAGCATCTTATTTGCAGGCATCCCAATTAAATAATATCTTCCTCTATTATCTTTCAAAAACAAAGTCTTACAATGCATTCCAGGTATATCTGACTTTAACGATTTAGATTCTTCAACACTGAATACCTCCGGATGTTCGTATTCAGTATATTCAACTCCTTTTTCATCTAACCATTCTTTTAGCATGTCCTAAAAATTCCCTAAAATCAATATGGTGCCTCTTTTTTATTAATATTCTGCTCGAAATTTCTTCAGCAAGCACCAAGCGATGATTTCTAAACTCTCCCTGGGAATCATTATCGCCAAAACTCTGTATAATTAATCCCCCATTGTCTTCTTTCGAAACAGATAGTCTGTAACACTGATCTATTAATAAGGCCATAACAGGTCCATTACTTCTTCTTAAAAAGCTTTTATATCTAGCGCTGAAAAATTCCCAGTCCTCCTCAGATTTAGAGCTGTCTTCATAGGTATCAATTAATTCTCTAGGAGGAGAAACTGACGGAACCAAAAAATCAAATAAATAATTTCCTTCTGAGTCTCTGACTTCGCTTTTTCCAGAAAGAAATGAATCTCCCTCAACACAATACCTCAACAAACCCCTCTCATTATGCATTTCCCCATCAAGAACGTTCCCCGTATAAAGCATCATACCTAATCTCCAAGAAGAACCTTATAAAAACCTTTATATAATCTCCTTTCTAAAATCCATTGAGGTAAAAAATGAGTGTAACTGTTTATTCAACCCCGACATGTCCCTGGTGTAAGAAAACTAAAGAGTTTCTTAAGGAAAACGGAGTAAAATTCAAAGATATTGATGTCTCCGCCAGCGAAAAGGCAGCAAAAGAAATGGTTGAAAAATCAGGTCAGCAGGGAGTTCCAGTAACAGATTTCGATGGAGAAATAATTGTTGGATTTGATGAAAAGGCGCTAAAAAAAGCCATGAAGAAATGAAAAACGAATTTGATTTTATAATAATAGGTGCAGGAGGAACTGGTCTCGCAGCAGCAATGTACGGAGCAAGATTAGGTCTAAAAACACTCTGCTTAGGACACTCACATACCTCTGAACTCCCCATTGGAGGAGTTATTACAACAACAAACATCGTAGAAAACTATCCCGGCTTCATCAAGCTAACAGGTCCTGAACTAGCAGAAAAAATAGAAAAACACGCAAGAGAATACGAACTAGTTACAATAAAAGAAGAAAAAGCAACAGAAGTAAAGAAAAATAAATCAGGTTTCACAGTAAAAACAGAAAAAGGCACCTACGAAGGAAAAACAATCTTATTTGCAACAGGAACTAAATGGAGAAAGTTAGAAGTACCAGGAGCAGAAGAATTTGAAAATAAAGGAGTAGCCTACTGTGCAATTTGCGACGGGGCCCTTTTTAAAAACAAAACAGTAGCTGTTGTAGGCGGCTCTGACTCAGCGGCAAAAGACGCCCTGCTTCTCACACAATATGCTAAGAAAGTATACATAATTTACAGAGGAGAAAAAATACGCCCCGAACCAATAAATCAAAAAAGAATAGAACAAAATAAAAAAATAGAAGTAATAACAAACACAAATATCACAGAAATAAAAGGAGAAAAACTAGTCAACAAAGTAATTCTTGATAAAGAATATAAAAAAAATAAAGAACTTGAATTAAACGGAGTCTTTGTGGCCATCGGACACATACCGCTATCCGAACTGGCAAAAGACATCGGAGTAAAAGTCGACAAAAAAGGAGAAATAATAATCAACCACAAAGACTCTTCAACAAATATCCCCGGAGTATTCGCCGCAGGAGATGTCGCAGATAAACCTTTTAAACAACTAATAACTGGAGTAGCAGAAGGCTGTACTGCCGCACATTCCGCTTATGAATATATTAACGAAGAAAAAGTAAAAGTTAGTTAATCTAAGTTATCACCCCAAGGTGGGCCAAAGAATTTATATAGAGAGCCCATTTTCAAATTATATCCAAGAGGTCTTAAAGCAAGGTGGTACAAAAATTAATATCAATAGGTGAAGCCTCTCAATGGGCAAGTGAGTATTTAGATAGGCCGGTGACTCCTTCAAATATAAATTATTTAGTTCAATATGCAAAAATAAGAAAATATCTTGATGAACAAAGAAGGATAAAAATAAACCTTGATGAATTAAAGGATTATTACGATGAATCTGTGAAGGAAAAACAACAATCTTGGAAAGATAAATTAGGGAACGACTTAAATTGGAATTTATCTTTCTCGCATTTAAGAGAGTCTGATACTACAAAACATGTACATAGGTTGCATCCATATAAGGGGAAATTTATTCCTCAATTGGTAGGATATTTTCTAGATTCCCATTTAAACACCTTTAAGAAACAAATCTTCTTCAGAGAAGGGGATACAATTTTAGACCCCTTTATGGGTAGCGGTACAACTCTTGTTCAATCATCAGAATTGGGTTTGCACTCAATAGGAATAGATGTTTCCGACTTTAATTGTTTAATCTCAAAGGTTAAGTTAGAAAAATATGATTTAGTTAAATTAGACAAAATGGCCAGGGATATATGTTTCAAGACAAGAGAATTTAGTCAGAAGGCATTTGACGATTCTTTTGATTGTGAACTAAAGGAAAGATTAACTAAGTTTAATAAAAAACATTTTCCAAATCCTGAATTTAAGAGAGATGTTTGGAAAGGCAAGATAAAAAATGAAAAGAAATATGGTGAAGAAAAGCTTAATCAATTCTTAGAAGAAAATAAAGAATTTTTTGAAAAGAATGGAACGAAAGACCCCTCAGAATTATTTAATGAAGAAAACATGAATAATTTCTTATATAAGTGGTTTTCTAAAAGGGTAAGGCAAGAACTATTTTATTATATAAAATCTTTAGAAAAAATTGAAGATGAAAAACTAAAAAATGCCTTGATGGTTATTTTAAGCAGAACCGCGCGTTCATGTAGGGCTACAAAACACTCTGATTTAGCTACACTAACAGAACCACAAATTGGATCTTATTATTGTCCAAAACATAAAAAAATATGCACTCCTGTAAATTCGATAGTTAAGCATTTAATCAGATATACTTACGATACAATAAAAAGATTGAAAGAATTTGCTAATCTAAGAAAAGATGTTCATTCCGATGTAATACATGGAGACTCAAGAGAAGTAAATATAATTGATGAAATAAAAAAGCAGAATCCAGAGTTTAGTAAACTCATTTCAAATAAAAAAATAGATGGTGTTTTTACTTCTCCACCCTACGTTGGACAAATAGACTATCACGAGCAACACGCTTATTCTTATGAATTGTTCAATATTCCAAGAAAAGATGATAAAGAGATTGGCCCCTTATACAAAGGACAGGGAAAACAAGCAAAAGAAGAATATATCCAAGGAATAAGTCAAGTTTTAAGAAATGTTAGCGAATTTGTTAAAGATGGCGGACATTTCTTCATTGTTGCAAATGACAAGTATAATCTTTATCCTCTAATTGCTGAAAAGAGCGGTTTAAAAATTGTTAATAAATTCAAGAGACCTGTTTTAAACAGAACAGAAAAAGACAGACAACCTTATGCGGAAATTATTTTTCATATGAAAAAAGAGAAAAAATAAAATTACTAGAAACGGTACAGAAGACAATATTAGATTATAATAACTCTAAATAATTAAAATTTATTCTTCATAACATCCTCTATTAAAGGCGCAACTTCTTCCCTGACCTCTTCTAGGATGCTGAGTAGGTCTGAATAGGTGCCTTCTCCCCCCAATAAATCCCAAAACTCTTTTTGAACCAAAATCCCTTTCCCTTTTTCAAACATAGGAGATACTTTCCAATTATTGTAATCCTCTTCCTTATTGTTATAATATACTCCAAATACAATGGTTACGTTTTTATAAAAATCTTTCAGGTTCATATCTCTTTTTTTCATAGCTACAATGTTAAGCAAGTCTTCTTTAGCAGCCCTAACTTCCTCTTTATTTGGGTCAGGCTCCTTCATCTCAATAAAATGCTCTTTTCCCGATTTTTCTTTTAGGAATAAATCAATTGTAATCCTAGTGCCTCTCAAAATTTTTGTTTCAGCACTATAAATTTCTTTAATCTCATCTTCATACCTGGAATCTATCTTCTTTTCTTCTAGGTCTTTGACTAAATTTTTTATGACTACACTCTCAGAGTTAGATATTTCTCCAGTGAAAACAAACTTTTTGGCCTCCACAAAAATAGGGTTGTCCTTAGCAATCTTCCTAGCTAAAATCTCATAGTAGCCTCCTAGCATTGTTGCAGTTCCATGAATAAAAGATTTAATATTTGAAAATTTTCCAAATACTATATCAATGAAAGGGTTCCCAGATTTATTGGAAAAATCATAATTTTTTATCTTTTTTTCTATTCTCCCAACCAAGTCCCTTTTAATCTCTTTCCTCAAATCATCATTAATCGGCATATTAACACAATAGGCCGTTTATTTATAAACACTTTTATTCAACCTACTCAAAAAACTGCCCAAATCTTTTACCTTTTTCTTTAGCCAACTTCAGACTAACTCCCCAATACTTTCCAGTTTCAACCAAATACTTAGGCTCTAAAAATAACCAGCCCTCACGGTTAAATCTCACAGCAATTATAGCCCTAAGCCCCATCACATTTGCAAAAGTAACAAAATCATTAATCTGTCCCTTACTAATATAAATAATAGATTTCTTACTAGACTTGGCCTCAATAGCAACTCCCTTTCTCTTCATCTTCCCTGCAATCAAATCACAGAAAGTATTATCATTAGTTCCCGAACCAGCCACTCTCGCAGCCTTCCATCCATTTTTAGTAAATAGTTCTAACAATTCTCTTTCAGCTCTGGACCCCTTAGCTTTATTTGACGGCATAGCCTAAAAAAATAAATTCAGTATATATAATTATGTTTGAATAAAAAAATAAAAAGAAAAAAACATTAAACTTATCCTCTTGAGAAGAACGCTCTCAATCTACCGAAGAATCCAGGATTTCTCTCAACACCTTCAGCAATTCTTGCTCTCGCTTCATCTCCAGCGTTAGCCCTGGCTCTATCAGAATCCGAATCAGAATCAACAGCCCTGTCAGATCCTAATCTTACAGTCTTAGTAGTTGTAGATAATTCTACATCCCACTCTCCTCTAAGATCTCCATCTTCAAGCTCAAGAGTTCCTTCCCACTTAGAAAGGCCATCAAGCTCTTCAAAAAGCTCGAGATGCAACTCTCCAACCTGTCTGACATTAGCCTCGCTTCTATCTTCAGTTCTTTCTCTAACAACCAAAGCAAAGTTAGCCTCTCTTTCAGAGATGTCCATCTTAGTTAATCGATAGTTCTGAGGAACTCCATTTATACGAAGAGTCCCGTGAGCTCTGCTATCTTCTCTTACAATCTCTCCGTTAGAATCCTGAATCGCAAACTCTTGAACAATCCAAAATCCATTAACAAGGTATCCTTCATCACCATTATCCATGGATCCAAATCCTCTTGTCATCTTGGAGAATCCAAGCCTTCTGTATTCATCTCTTTCTTCAGCCGCTTCTCTAAGAGCTTCCTCTATTTCTGCACTTTCAAAGACAGACTCAGAAGCTACATCTCTAACACTAACACTTGCCTCAGTATCGGATAATCTAGCTACCCTATTAGTCCATCCTGCCAAAAGCTGAGCTAAATCCTGCCCATTTACAATTCCGTCAGAATTTAAATCAGAAGCACAGTCTTCGCATCTTCCCCAGTCAGCTAAAAGCTGTTTTCTGTCTTCCTCATTGACCTGACCATCTCTATTAAGATCAGCAGAAGCACTTACAGCAGCTATGCCTCCGATTAACAAGAGCGCTATTACAAATAAACTCGCAATTTTCATTTTCACATACCCCCTTTCAGCTTTCATTTCCATAACATATCATAAAATATTTCCTTTATTAGCGTCATCTGGAACAAAAATGGAACGATAAATGGAACTATTCAACAAGTTCTACAAACTTATTCTTTCCTTCACCAGTTCTTTTAACTAAACCCTTCTTCTCAAGCTCCTGGACATGCCTTGAAAAAGAAGCCTTTGGAATACCACAATCCTTTCTCAAAAAAGACATCTTAATCTTTCCAGTTTCCTTAAGCTTATCTATAATTATTTTCTCTCTATCATTCAAAACATCTTTTACAATCTCAGCCTTATTCATCTTCTTCTCGAGCCTTTCCTCATTTTTTTCAATCTTATCAATTCTCTTAACATTAAGAAAATAAATAACTAAAATCAAAACCAGGGCCCCAGCAATAACTGAAATCGGAATCAACAAAGAAGCTCCCCCGGAGGAAACAGCACTGACCGTATAAGTCACTTCCGCACTATCAACAACAAATATTCCTATTCTGGAATCCTCTATAAAAATACTCTCCGCATTAGTCTCAACAATAGTAGAACCTTCAGGCAAAAATATATTCATCTCAGAATTAGGTAAAAAATAAGAAAAACTCCAAACACTCCCAGTCTTAGAAGTCAATTCCTGTGTATTTCCCACAACTCTTCCACTATTATAAACAACTCCCTCAGGTAAATCTAAACTCTCCTCATCAGACTCTCCCAAAAAATTAGCATTTCCCTGTGAATCAACATAAATGTTAATCTGAGAAAGCGCAGCTGCATTAGATATAAAAAACAATACCATCGCAAACAAAAGAATTTTTCTCATATTATCAAATACCAATTTTCTTTTATATAACTAGCGACTTAAAGATCTCTTGCCTGAACAGTCCTTCTTCCATTCGCCTTGGCTCTTTCAACTGCCTTATCCAAAATATCAAGGACTTTTCTGTTCAAAGCATCAGCAACCTCTCCAGCCACACTCATATCAGGCACAGCAGACTTTATCTTGCTCTTAATAATTAAATCAACATTATCCATAACAAACCCAAGAATACTTATTTTTTAAAGATTTTCATTCTGAAAATCCTAGACTTTCACCTAAAGAGGTTAGACTTCAAGTTTAAAGATTTCCTTATAAGATAATTTTAATGCTTTTCAAGAAACTTTAAATACCTATATTTCTTACAAGTAAGGAATTAAAATGCAGGAAGAAATAAAAGACATTAGAACAGTAAAGATAACAAGCAAAGGACAAATAAGCATTCCTTCAGCAGTCAGAGCAAGAGCAGGGTTTGAAGAAGGTGCAAAAGTTAATATTATTACTTATGAGGACAGAGTAGAATTAAGGCCGATGAAAAAAGGAAAGATTAGCGAGGCCATGATAGGATATATAATGTCACAAGATGCTCTGGCAAAAAATTGGAATACTCGGGAAGAGGATGAAGCATGGAAAGATTTGTAAAAGGAGATATTGTTGTCTTAGAGTTTCCTTATACTGATTTGTCAAAAACCAAGAAAAGACCAAAAAATAAAATCGCGAAAGTCTTATTAATATCCTAATTTCTTTAGAAAAGCATAGTTATAAATCTGGACTACACTCCTTTCCCAATTATTTCTTTTGATAACATTGTCAAATGTTTTCCAAATATCATCAACTAGTTTATCCCTAAAAAATTTATCTAATAAAAAGGAAAAACCCAACACCCTAAGGACCCTCAAATTTTTGTTTTTTGAGAAAAATACTTGCCTTATTAACTTTCTATCATCGCAGACAACAAATTTTAATTTTAAGCTCTTAGCAAGAGCGACACAATCTGCTTCTCCAGTTCCGATTCCGATCTTCTGTAAATCTCTGCTCAATTTAAGAGTATTCCCTGATATTGCCCTAGTGCTTATTTTACCAAAACTATCGCAAATGCCCCTCGTCTCTTTTTTAACACTTTCAGGGATTAATAATTTAAAATTAATATTGTCTAAAAAATTGAGTAGGTCGGATTTCTCCAAAGAAATTAGAGTAGAAGAATCAATTACTAAAGTTTCCTCTGACAATTTCAGCAGCCTCCTTGCCAAGCTTAGATCCAATTATGACGTTTTCCGCATCTTCTCTTGGCAAAAGCAAGAATAACATATCTTTTCCTATAGATCCCTCATTGTATAAATCTACAAAGAACAATAAATTCTCACTAGCCCTTCTCTCTTTAAGATACATTTCATTAATTGCTTGTCTAATAAGTTTGGATTTAGAGATTTTTAAAGCACTAGCTAATTCATTAAGTTCCTTTTCTGAAATATCATCAAGGTTAATATTTATTACCATATCATACAACAATACATTATTACTATTTAAATATTTGTGTCAAAATTGTATGGTTTTCACAATTAAAGCTATCTCATAAAAGGAAACAAAATAACATCCCTTATAGAATCCTGTCCAGTTAACAACATAACTAATCTATCTATTCCTAAGCCATATCCTGCCGTAGGAGGCATTCCATGTTTTAAAGCATTAACAAAATCATCATCAAAAGGCATGGCCTCAGAAGACCCACCACTCAATAGCTCAGCCTGTTCCTTAAGCCTCTCCTCCTGCTCAATCGGATTATTCAACTCATCATACGCCTTAATTATCTCTGCACCATTAACAATCAACTGCAAGGAATTAATCTTATTAGGGTCCTTCTCATTCCTTTTAGCAAGTGCAATCATCTCAGCAGGATAATGAGTTAAAAATGTAGGCTGGATTATCTTAGGCCTTGCAACTCTCTTATACAACTCATCAAGTAAAGCCCCATAATGCACACATCCTTTAATATCAACATCTCTAAGTTTCTTACTCTTAATCTCCTTCAAAAGCTTATCAAAATCATCCGCCTTATCAATATCAATTCCAACCTCATTCAAAATCAAATCCCTGAACTTCATCCTCTTAAAAGGAGTTTTCAGCTTAATCTTCTGCCCCTGATAATCAATAACTTCAGGAATTTTCAACTCCTTCCGAATATAATCAAATAGCTTCTCCGTAGTTTCAAAATGATACTCATAATTCTTATAAGCCGCATAATATTCCATCATAGTAAATTCAGGATTATGCTGTCTATCTATCCCCTCATTTCTAAAATTCTTGCAAATAGTAAAAACCTTATCATAACCCCCAACAATTAACTTCTTTAAATAAAGCTCAGGAGAGATACTCAAAAATACATCAATATCCAAAGCGTTTAAATGAGTCCTAAAAGGCTTAGCACTTGCACCCCCATAAACATTCTGTAAAATCGGAGTCTCAACCTCTAAAAATCCCTCCTTCTTCAAATAACTCCTTATACAATCAATAATTCTGCTTCTGGTCTCAAAAACCTTTCTTACTTCTCCATCCATAGCAAGATCAAGATATCTCTTTCTATACCTTTCTTCTTTATCCTGCAACCCATGCCACTTCTCAGGCAAAGGTAAAACAGACTTAGATAAAATCTGAGCCTTATCAACTAAAACAGAAAGCTCTCCTCTCTTCGTCTTGAAAACCTTTCCTTCAACACCAAGAAAATCACCAGAATCAAGATATTTCTTAATAATCTCCATTGCCTTGCTAGAAGTCTCTCCCTCCTGTAAAACTGCTTGTATGCTCTCAGGTCCATCCTGAATGACAATAAAAGCAATCTTGCCCATGTCACGCACACTCATAACTCTCCCGGCAATTCTCGCATTATATCTAGTCTTCTCTTCAGACTTTAATTTAGAATACTTCTCTTTCAAATCAACTGCATTATCTTTCTTATCAAAAATCTGAGGATAAGGATTAATCCCATTAGCCTGCATTTCCTCAAGCTTCTTCATTCTCTCCTTAATAATCTCATCCTGTCTACCCATTTCCAAAAAAGCGATTTTTAGTTTAAATAGTTATTGAGGACCTTTCACATGAATCCTCCCCCAACATCATCCTTCTAATTCTTTCAGAGACTACTTTAGCAAATGCCTCGTTTTTATAAGAGCAAATTTTTATTTTTATCCCCTTTGGATAAACCTCTTGCCTGTCTTCATCACTAAAGGCCGCCTGAACTCTTCTACATGAAGAATATTTTACCTCCACCCCTTGCCCTATAAATTTATTTCTAAAAGAAGCCCTATTTAACCCAAATGAATTAGCAATATTTTCAAGAATATTTGCCTTTTCAAATCTTTCTAAAGTTCCGCACGGAACATAAAGAGTTTCCTCAAAATATCCATAACTGTTGGGAAATAGGTCAATCACCTGCTAATTATAATACTCTAATTTATCTATATTTCTATATCTTCAGAACTTTAAAATCTTTAAAACCCTGAAAGCTTGCTTCCCTCTCCTCAATATTTCTCAACTGAGCGTGTTTAGGTCCCCTCTTACAAACTTCAGCCATGGCCTTAACATCATCTAAATTTCCTTCAACAAATATTTCCATCCTTCCATCATCCATAGCTCTAACAAAACCCTTCACTCCGATTTTGTCCGCATTCTCCTTTATAAAATTATTAAAAAATAACGGCTGTAAATTCCCACTTATAAAAAACCTAACACTCTTTTTCATTCCAAAATAAACCTCTCATTATTTAATTATCTTTCTCTTCAGAAAAGCTCTCATCAACAAGCTTAATATGAGGAACTTTATCCATTTCAAATCCCATAACTCTTGCAACCTGCTTATCCATCTCCAAAGGATTTCCAGCCAAGATCTTTCCTTTATCAGATAAATCAAGTATAGCAAAGTCAGGCATTTTACACGCAACAATATCATGAATTGAATACTTTATATCATGTTTTCTAATCTTATTCTTCTTAGCAGAGAGAAATCCTTTATAATGTCTTGCAGGAAAAGCCCCAAGCATTCCATCTAAGCTACCAGAAAAACCAGTCTCCCAATCATCTCTAACTAAAGGAAGAGAAATAACAAAGCTATCTAATAGTATCTGAGGATAATGAATTGTATCAAATCTCAAAAACTTATCATTTTCAACCTCTTCAGTCTCTGCCTTATTCAAATCAACAAGACCAACTCCATATCTCTCAGCTATCTTTCCATAACCCTTATTCCCAAATTCCTCAATGCTATCAACCCCGTCACATCCCTCAGCAATTAATATCTCTGTTCCAGGATTCTTATGTTCCATACAATACTTCAAAACCTCCTCAACAAACTCAGGTCTCGTACTCTCATTACCATCCTCAACAGAAATAGTCGGTTTAAGTATAATTCTTTCATGCTTCTTTATCTCTTTATCAAATCCAACCACCTTCAAAAGCTGAGGAATAGTCTCTCCGTAACTCTTAAAGTTTATAGCTAGTCCCTTTACCATCAGAAAGTACAATATCAGTGCTTTTTAATGTTTTTTATACTGAGACATGAGTATTAAAAAGACCTCAAAACACAAAGTCTAAATACCTTAGCCTATCTAAATTAGCATGGAAAAAACAATAACTATTGACAAGAAAGCTTTTATGGATATAGCAAGGCTGGCGGAAGAACTGGAAGATAGAATAGAATCTTTAGAGTTGGCAAGCGATCCAGAGTTTATGGCTTCACTGAAGAGATCCGAAGAGCAAATAAAGAAAAGGGAGTTTGCTGATTGGGATGAGCTACAAAATTCTTCCGACTAAACAATTTGAGAGCGATTTCTATAGATTAGATAAAAATCTTCGTTCAAAAATTACCAAAAAATTAACCAAGTCGCCGAAGATCCAACCAGATATAAACATTTACATCCTCCTTTAAACAGCTTCTCCAGAGTTAGAATTGACAAATTAAGGGTTATTTTTAGATATAATATTGAACAGAAGGAATTATACCTAGAAAGAATTGTATTTAAGCACAGATATTAACACCACTCTAAATTGCCAGAAGAACGACATTGGGATTCTGAAAAACGTGAATGGGTTACTACAGAAAGACCTTATGACCCAGACTATAGGGAAGCTGATTATAAATCATAACTCTCCGGAATCCTCCCGTCTATCTATCTCATTATTAACAACAGCAATAGTATGAGAGGCAAAATAAGTCCTTTTACCCACAGTAACAGGTTTACACATTGCCTTTAATCTCTTTAATTCCTTTCCAGGCAATCCACGATGATCTCCTAAAATAAAAATAGGATTTTCACCGATTTCAGCCTCCCTTAAATCCTCGCCCTTTGGATCTAAAATATACAAATTTCTTCCTTCTTTATACAATTCCTTAACAACTTCTAAAAATCCCTTCTTCTCAACCCAATAACCCGGAAAAACCTCTCGCTTCTCTCCATCCTTATATTTGTAAAGCATTCTCTTAATAACGCCCTCAACATTCTTCTTGGAAAGGTATATCTTATCAACTCCAGTCATTCCTTCAGTTACTGGCCTTAACTCAAGATGCTTCTGCGGATCAGGAGGCCCTGCAAAACACAAATGTAATTTAACGTCAGTTCTCATCTTATGACTTAAAAAGAATGCCGCAATAACACTATGAATAGCAATATCCAATCTTCCAGACTTCATCAAATCAGATTTAACATAACTCCCAGAAGTAGGCGCAGTTCTTGAATAATAAATAAATTCTCTCATCAAAACAGAAAGAAACAAACTCTTTTAAGCTTAACCTCCATTTTAAAAAACATACTTCCCTAAAAATCTAATGGAAAACTTAATCATATGGATAGTCCAGTTTGTAATAGCCCATCAATATTTTGTTCCATTTATTTCAGGGATAATGGCAGAAGAAGTTCTAATAATAACAACTCTCCTATCAGGAAAAGGAACAATACCAATATACGCAATATTTATATTCGGATTCTTAGGAATAGTAATCTCAGACATCTTCTGGTTTTCAATAATAAAATTAAAACCTTTAATGAGATTCTCAAAAAAAGTAGGAAAAATAAGAGAAAAAGCACTTAAAAAAACAAAAATACACGATATACCTCCTCCAACATCCTTACTCTCATATATCTTATCAAAATTCACTTTCGGGTTAAGAAGCTGGGCTATCTTCTACTGCAGTGTTCACGGAATGACCCTAAAAAGATTCATAAGAAACACATCAATAGCAACAGCAATATGGCTTATAGTTATGATTCCACTAGCAAGAATAGCAGGAAAATCAATACTAACATACTTTCAGGTATCAGAAAGTTTAGGAAAAATAATCCTTTTAGTAGTTCTTTTCATCATAATTTGGACACTCATTACAAAAGTTATCTTCTCAAAAATTCATAAAAGAATTAAAAAATCTTAATCAAATCACTAGTAGAATAAACTTTAACTCTATCTTGGTTTTTTAACAATTTATCATTGCTCCATAAAGGACAGTTTAACTTAAGTGCAAGAGCAAAATACATAAAATCATTTTGATCAGGAGATATTTCTTTGGCATCGTTAACTCTATCCTCTACCTCTCTAACTTTTACAATTGTAATGACTGAAAGCAAATCATCCAATACTTTATCAATTTCCCCTCTAGTTCTTTGAGTTTTTGATGAAATAATCTCAGAGTGTTTTATAATTTCTTTAAGTATGAAGTCAGGAGTAAATAACTCAAGAGAAGGTTTAGAAATCAATTCAGCAGTTATTCCTTCTTTAATTAAAGCAGAAAACAAGATATTCGCATCAACGACTAGTTTCATCATTCCAGCGTTTCGCTAGAGATTTATTAATAAGTCTTCCAAATTTGATAGCGTCTTCTTCAGTTATTTCACTGTCTTTTGTAAACTCCCTTAATCTTTTGAAAATATCAATCCTTTTCTTAATCGCTCCTCTGGCTACCTCGCTCCAGTTTATTTCTGGAAGATCATCCATTTCTTTTTTCAAATCGTCAGGTATTGATAGGGTCAGGTTTACCATTTTAACACATATATTATGTGTAATACGTGTATTTAAACTTTATTAATTCAAAACAAAATCAGGCCTTCCAAAAATATCTCCATCTTTAACTCTTAAAGCAATCTCAATCAATCTTCCATTACAAAATACTGCAAAATACTCCCCCTCAGAAATATCAACTTTAGAAGCAACATCAGAATTAAAAATAGGCTTGCCAGTTAAAATCTGTCTCAAATTATTAGGCTTTATTTCAACAGACTTCAGAATATTTCCTATTATCTCACCAGGAACCAACATCTCTCTTAAGGAAGAATCATCCCCATTCTTATAATCAGAAACCGCTTTCTCAAAATCGTATAAATTATACATCTTACTCTCATCAAAAATTCCTGCCCTAACCCTGCGCAATTCTAACATATGCGCCTTAACTCCAAGACTAACTCCTAAATCATGCACCAGCTTACGAATATAAGTTCCAGCCTCAACCTCACTAGAAAACAAAACATCCTTCCCATTTTTCTCTATAAAATCAAAACTAAAAACCTCCCTTTCACGTTCAGCCCTTTTTACACTAGATCTAACAGGAGGTAATTGCTTAATTTTTCCAACAAATTTCTCCATCTCTTCTTTAATCTTATCATCAGAAACATCTTCATGCAGCCTCATAACCCCAACATAAGTCTTATTTTTTCTCATAAGATAAGTATTCAATCTACAAGCTCTATCTAAAGAAATAGGCAAAACTCCAGTAACTGCAGGATCTAAAGTTCCTAAATGGCTGGTCTTCTTCAAACCTAATGATTTTTTAATAAACTGCCCAACCGAAAAACTTGTAGGCCCTTTAGGTTTATCAATATTTATAATAGAAAACCTAATCAGTTCTTCTGTAGTTTTAGATTCCTTTATTTTATTAATATCCATACAATCCTAAAAAAATTAGTATATTAAAACCTACTTCTTCAAAGCCTTTCTCTGTATTTGAGGGTCTTTGCCCTTTCCTACAGTATGCTTCTGTTCTTTTGCTTTCTGTTGAGCAATCTTCTGATTAAGCTCTTCAACTGACTTCTCTTTCTCAGTTTCTTTCTTCTGTTCTTCATCAGTCTTTTCCTCTCCCTTATCCTCGGAAGCCGCTCCTTTAACCTTCTTATCAGATTTCTTATGCCATCTATTGTGCTTCTCTTTAGTAAACCTAACAACTTCAGGAACATCAACCAGCTCTACAAAAATATTCTCTCCAACTTTCTTAGCTTTAACTTTAATCTTGCTATACGGCTTTCTGGCTCCCCTGTACCACATTTCGTTATTAAGATAAATATCAAGCTTTACCTTATCTAAATCTCTGTCAGGAACCTTCATATGTTTTGCAATGAATTCCTTTACAGCCTTCACACTTTTACTAGTTCTCTTATATCTTGGAACTTTAGTCCATTCTCTTCTAAGCGGGATAACGTATTCTCTCTCACTAATTTGTTTTTGCTCTGCCATTTTAACCTAACTGCTGTTTGCTCTGTCTCCTTGGTTTTATCTTAAGTTTAGTTCTTCTCCAATGCCTTCTCTGTTTAGTCATAGATGAAGGATGAACCCTTTTTCCAGCTCCATGTTTTCTTACAACAACCCAAAAAGGCGCCCACTTAGTTCTTCTCTGCTGAACTCCAAGAGTTACTTTCTTTGGATAGTGTTTAGTCATTCCGAACTCCCTCCCTTTAAGCCATACGCTATTCTGTTGTCTGCTATTAATTTTAATAAATCAGATGAAACCGGGTTTCCACTTCTCAAAGCCTCCATGACCTCAGCAGATAAATATTCAGGCCTGTAGAATTGCACATCCTTCTGGGCGGTAAGTCCTACTCTTACTTCAGGATGTCCCCCCAAAGGTTTTCTAACTCCAGCTATTTCTATAACTTCAGGATGTTCCCCTTCTTGAACCCTATAAACTTTCTCTCCTTTTCTTCTGGTTATCACTAACATCTTAAACTTTTATTCCCTCCATAAATTCCTTACCCTTAACAGTTAACTTTCTTCCAGATCTCTTTTCTTTCACCTTTTCAACAAGACCTGCTTTTTCAGCTTGCTGTAAAATAACCCTGATTATTTTACCAGCCCCTCTCTTGAACTTTTCAGGTTTTCCACCTCTATCTTTTCTGTTTCCATATCTTGTTCTTAATCTCTGAACACCAACAACATCATGAATATAAATCTGCCTCAAAATACTCGCAGCCCTCTTAAACCAGAAATCTTTTTCATCAATAGGTCTCTCCTTTCCAGAACCGCTCTTAACAAAATTTATCCATTCAGGCTCCTTAAAATTAGAATCCTTTTTTAACGCCTCAGCTAATGCTGAATTATATTTCACTGCATCAATACTTCTTATATCTGTCATTTTCTATTGTGTTAGTTGAAAATAAGCCCTTATAAATGTTACTTTCGCCTTCTGGATTTCCTCTTCTTAATTATCTTCTTCTTATCAGATTTCTTAACCCTTTTCTTTTCCTCGGAGCTCACGGGCAATTTACCTTTCCTTCTCATAACTATTGTAAACCCTATCACTGTATAAGCATACTCTCCAGGAAGCTTTTCAGCTATTTCTGCAGCCATTTTCTGAATACTCTCCTTATCCCTACCACTTCCCTTTAAAGCAGAAATTCTAATAGTTTTATGCTTCTTATATGAGTTAGTCAAACTAGCAATAACTCCATCCGTAACTCCTGCCTTTCCAATCTGAAATCTTAATTCTCCAGCCATAAATAAAATAGATAAATAGGGGTTTTAAGCTTAATGATTTAACAAATCCTCACACCACCAGCAGGAAGAGCAGACATAATTTCTTCTTTCTTAAAACTTCTGCCTAAAATTTCTTTAAACTTAGACATCATCTTTTCCTTATCAATATTTCCAGGACAAATTCTAAGAAATACTTTTTCATCATTAACACTTATCTCAGGAACCGCCCTAAAAACTCTTTTCTGTTTAATTAAACATAGCTTCAACTCAACCTTTTTCTTATGAACTTTCCCGTTAACTCTCCAAGTTCCAGCCTTCATTCCTTTATCTTTAGAAACCTGACTTGTCTTAAACAAATGAACCTCAGTTTTACTCTTGCCTTCTTTCCATGCACGGCTAAAACATCCAGTAAAAACAGCCATTTCCTCCAAATCTTTCTTTAAAACTTTATCAATACCAGAAATAATTACACAAAAAGGACTCCCTGGATGAGTCGTGTGCATAACATACATTTCATAATCAAATTCTAAAATCTTCTTCAAAAGCCCATCATTCTGCTCAGCACTTTTTCCACCAACAACAAGTTTACCAGAAGAAGTAAAAAACCACTTATATCTCTTATAACCTTTCATCAATAAATAAAGTAAAACTCGTTTTTAATGGTTTCCTGCTTGTATCCTCGCAACTTCCTGTAATGCCTCACTCCAATTATAAACTCTAACCATATTATCATGTTTAGCTCCCTGATTCCATGGCCTGTCAAAAAGAATTGTATTAACTCCTGCTTCTGCACACTCAAGAGCGTTCTTAGAATTATCTTCAAGCATAATTCCTATCTCTTTAGCAATACAAATCTCAGCTTTAGTGGCCTCCCTTCCATCAAACTCTGAACTAATTATTAACTCACAAGGTATCTCGCCTAAATGTTTTTCTATCCACCCTTTTGTTTTTTCTGCTCCTTCCGAATGCCTTGCAGTAATAAATATCAAATCAAACTGATCTTTAAGAGATATAATTCCTGGAATTGCCCCCTCAAGAGGCAAAATCTCGTCAAACTCTTTAGTCTTATAAAAATCACTAACAAACTTTATCGCTTCTTCCCTTGTTCCTCCCCACACCTCTTCAAGATTAAATGAAAAATAATCTTTCTTCTTCAGGTTGACACCTGAAGTTTTATTCTTATATTTAATAAGCGGACCGATAAAATCAGCAGTCACCTCATCAATATCAATTCCAATAGCAGGCTTCATAAAAATAAATTAGAACCCGGCTATAAAAAATTAACTAGGTTCAACTCTAACAACAAAAAATTCTCTAGCATAATGCTGACCATCTTTCCTGACATTTATATCGTACTGAATCTCGCACAGGGGTGCTGATGAATCGGGAGTTATCTTAATCAACACTAATTCAACTCCCGCTCCAGGAAGAATGCTTATAGGCCCACCTTCCTTGTTTAATGTTATGTAACTATCAGCCCTTTCAAGAGATAAACTGCATCTAGACTGAACCTCTGTAGCTCTTACTGTCCAAGTAAATTGCCCTGCCTCAGCAACTCCCGTCTCGGTATTTCTTATACCAAATGCAATCCCAAAAGTCTCCTCTTTCTGAACATTTGCCTGCCTGTTAGTTAAGCTCATTGCAATTCTTTTATCAGTATCTCTAAAAGTTTCAGATATCTGTTCTCTAACAACGTCATTAAGCTGATCAACACTTTCAGAAGCTGCCGTAAAAATAGTTCTAACAAGAACCAAACCTAAAATTAACATAGACATAGCAATAACAATTATAACAATCGTACCAACAGATAACTCCAAAGCACCTTTCTTATTTTTCATCATATCTGACCAAGTCCATAATTCGAAAGAAGACTAGCTATGAAGATACTAACAATAATTCCAAGGACAATTCCAATTATATTGACCCACATCCCGGACCTAGACCACTTATTCTCTGTAATCTTTTTTTGTTTCATTGAAAATATCAAGCCAACAATTCCTAAAATAACCCCAATAGCACCAAGAAAAGCAATACTCAAAATCCCTAGAACAACCCCTGCAACACCAAAACTATTGTCCATAGACTTAGTTTCCTTCCTCACCCTCTTCTTTGCCATTATCCTATTTACCTCTTTTATTTTATAAAGCTTGTGTTAAACCTCAAGATTTGCATTTGCACAACTGCTTTATTTTAATCTTGATGGTGCTCAAGAACCAAACTTATAGGGAAGGGTTCTTGACATGGGGACGAAGGGAATCGAACCCCTGACACTACGAGCTTCAGTCGTATGCTCTCCCACTGAGCTACGCCCCCATGAACTTAGAATAGATTAACGGCTTTTAAATGTTTTTGAATAGTTGTTTTAGAAAGCATTAATTCTTATAAATAATCGTTTTATCCTAAAGATATGAATAAAGGAGTTAGAGAAAGAGATCCCAACCCCTATCTAGTTGAAGCCTCAGTCGTTAATTCCTCTGATTTTGAAAAAACCAGAGATATAAGACCTTATGAAGGAATGATGCTAACTCTAAAAATGCCTCCCTCAGTAAGAGGAGGGCCAAGTAGTTTAGTTAATGTTCCCAAAAGCAAAACCTTCTTTCCAGACTATCAAATCCAGGCAAGACTCATGGACAAAACGTTTATAAACAGAAGAAGAATCGCCCCAGGAAGCCATTGGAGATGTATGGTTATAGATGATGAGTCAATTACTCCTCGAAATATCTTAGATAGAAATTATTTCAGAGTATCTCTCTTTAGACAGCTGGGTCTCAAGGAAGAAACTGCTCCCCTTGTGGTAGAAAGAGAGGGAACTCAAACTCTGATTCAGTCAGCACTAGATAAAACACTTCCAACTATTTATGAAGAAGTCATTAGGGAAGACTACGAAGTTTTTGCAGAACAAAGAAGAGAGGTTCTAGAGAAGATTTTAGAAAAAGTGAGTCAGGCATAGGCCGGATTTTGTCAAACTCTGTTTCCATTAAAGGACAGACAGTTTCTGCTGACATCAGTCTATGCGAGCGGCTAAGGCTCTTGCATCGGCGAAGTCGCCAATGTTCTTTCGAACACTCCGTATATACGGCGTTTCATCAAATCCTTCACTTCAAAACTCAACGCAGGTTTCATAGTTCAATGAAGGCTGTGTCGTTTCTGTTGCGGAGCTCTGCCTCACGACAGGTTACTCTCGTAACTCGCCACTTCCTGTATAAATACAGGGATGTCCGGACCTTCCTCAGAGAGCGTTCATAACAACACTTGTCCATTTAAGGACACTCCGAAGTCAGCTGCCCGACTCAATAATCTAACAAATAAATCATTTTTAAACATAACTATTACAGCCTTAGTTCCTCCCAATCGGCATATATCTTTACTATTTGCACAATCACATCCATAAACCTTTTTATAATCAAACAACCTAATAAAAAAATGAAAGAAGAGAGCTATAAAAAATATTATCCCTCACTTGCACTATTTATCACAGCAGCAGTCTTAACAATAACTTTTCTATATCTTGTCAATGCTAAAACAAATTCAGGTTTTGGATTTATAGAAATTTTATTCGCAGTAGGCCTGTCTCTGGTAATCACACTTTATTTCTACTGGATAGCATCCTTCATGAAATCATCCCCGTATTTAGGATTAATAATTGGATTAGCATCAACCGCTTTAGGGATAGTAGCCTTATTTTCCAAATATAAAGGACCTAACACAAACATATTTGCAATAATCGGAGCAATAGTTTCCCTGGTTTATTTTGCATTTTACTTCTTCAAATTCAGAAATAACGATAAACAAACTAAAGAATCCGAAGAAGCAGTTTAATCTGGAAATTCTTTAAACCAAGGGACTTGGAATCCATCCTCTGCAATGGGTTTTCTTACTTCCTCAGCATATGCTTTGAAAAAAATTCTAGCTGCACGGTGTTCTGCCCTATATTCATCTTCTCCAGACACGAGGGGCATAGTGATTTCTCCAAAACTCTCTCCAGATCTATCTCTATAAATACTGTATGTTGCCTTTCTTTCCGTGGAGAGTTTTTTATCCCTTACAAGTCTTACATCTCCAAATCTAGGACTTCTAAAGACATATCCATCACTTACTTTTCTTAATGATATTGATCCTTCTACTTCTTCAACCATAAAAATCAGTTTTCTCGAGGGTATTTAAATATAACTTTCACTTTTGAGAGGGAAAATTACGCAATAAATAAACACCTAAAAAAGATTTAACTGTAAAATACTGTAAAAAAACAAATCAACAAGCAGGAAGACTTAGTGTAATCAAAGGTAATTTTATTTGTGGCTTTTAGTAACTGCATGCTTAAATTCTCGCCGAAGCTTGAATCTTACACATCAGTTCTATCGACGTCATCTTCTATAACGGCCTATGTTGTCTCGTCTTGCGGGCGGCTTCGTGCTTAGATGCTTTCAGCACTTATCCGCACAATGCGTAGCTTTGCGGCCTGCTTCATAACAACCGCTAACCAGAGGCATCCGATGAACGTTCCTCTCGTACTAGATCATCGTTCCACTCTGACAACAACACTCCTAGTAGATATCATACAAACTGTCTCACGACGTTCTTAACCCAGCTAA
>Ga0066639_10000943_pt1 | contig 26063 bp, 20 predicted proteins | sample CryGeyCG2114_010_2_FD_59504 | JGI IMG/M metagenome (GOLD analysis project Ga0066639, IMG submission 59504) | Groundwater microbial communities from aquifer - Crystal Geyser CG10_big_fil_rev_8/21/14_0.10 | ecosystem: Environmental > Aquatic > Deep subsurface > Groundwater | place: USA: Utah...
ACCGTTACTTTTTCATTAAATCAATCTTAATTCTTGCATTCCAAGATTGTAAGACATTAAAAAGACATACTTGCTTGTTAATTAAATAACTAGTTGCTGCCTGGCCCTGGTTTTTCAATTTTTTCTCGAGCACTACTGACTGGCCCCCAGCCTTTATCGCCAATTTTTTGCGCCATTTTTATGGTGACATAACTGTTGTCAAAGATGACCTCGGATAAAATTTTAATGATTTTATCTTCACCCTGATAGTCTCGCGGAATGAGTAAAGTATTTTCGCCCATGTTAAAACGTTGGCGATTAAAAATAACTAGAGAGGCGAGATTTTTATATTTTCTCCAGGCGGAAGAGCGATCTACACCCAGGTAAACAAAATCTGGGCGGTTGGGAAAAGTCACAACAACCTTTACATTATTTCCATCAACTTGTTGTAGCATAAGCCCTGTGATTTTGGCATCCAGGTCAAATTTAACTCGATTGCCTGGTGATTCAAAATCGATCTGGCGGTTGCGGTCAAGGTGCGGGTTATCTGAATCAGGAATAGTGTTGCCGGTTTTTGTGATAGTTCCAAAAAATGTCGGGTTCTTGGCCATGATGTAATATTCATTGGCGTGATCGGGTAATGATCTATTCAGGATATTTATAAAATCCAAGCTAAAATCGGCGGTAAAAAACAGACTGGAAAAGCTCGCGGATATTTCATCCAAGGAGCGAGCGTTGCGAATACGACGCCAAATTTTTCTAAATCTGCGGGCGGCGATAAGTTTTTCGGCGCGTTTAATTTTAACTCCCGCTAATGCCAGGGGAAGATTAAGGATATGCAGAGGAATATTTGCTAGTTCATAAAGAAGTCTTTTACTGCCATCTTTCCAGGTGGAAGGTTTCTCGCCAAAAGCAATCGCCAGAGTTTGCCACATTTTATTGATTGGGTAGTTTATAAAATCAGTCATCGCCTGGCGATTATATCCCAGTCGATAGTAAAAGGAGCTGGCACCGAACTTGGATTTTTTGCCGGGTTTCTTACACTCTCTGGTAACTTTGTTCTTTTTAATATTGAGTCCGTCCGCTGTACACTTGGGGTTGGGGAAATAGCGCGGAACAGAAGGAAAGAGATCTCCCATCCCAGTTGCCTCATCAACTTCTTTGATATAGCGGTTAATTTCACTAAAGGTTGTATGCGTGTCTTCCATTTGTCCCGCTACTCGCAACACCATGCCGCGCGTATCTGTGCGATAATAAGTTTCGCGATCAATGGCGATGGAAAAATCAAAGGAGTGACTTTCTTTTTGTCCCCATAGGGTATCGTAGCCGACGCGACTGGAAGAATTTCCCTTGAAAATATGATGTGTGCCTTCAGCATCTTTAATTACAATGGCACTATTGCGTTTGTTTTTTCCTTTTGTACGCTCAAATAAAATCGACAGACCCATACGGTATTGCGCCGTTTGTGAAGTGGTTTTTTCGCGCCTATTGTATTTCCATTCCACGCCCTTTTTTTCATCGGCATACTTGGCGCTTAGTTTAAACCGTCCCATTAGTGCCGCTTGATAGGCCTGCATGCCCTCTTCGGTGTCGATGTCATAAGTGTAGCCGACGTCAAAAGAGCGGATTTCACTGATGGTGCGGGATAAGTTGAAGGGAACGATGCTTTCAGAAATTTTTCCTATATTTGTGCCAAAGACTACAAAGCCCTGAAAGGGAACTAAAGTATGAGCGCTTCCTAGATACAGGCTGGTTCCATAATTGTGAACGCGATTAAGCTTAACATGAACTTTGTTAGCACTTTCTTTGATGAGCGAGATACGAAATCTTCCTTGAACAAAGGTGGTAATACCGGCCGCCGCTTTAAGCGTATTTTCAAAACCTGGAATGGAAACAAGGTTCCAACCAACGTGGGCGTCAAGCTCTACCGCGCCATCAATACCATAAGAAAATATTTCTCCCACCTGCAAGCGGTGGATACCTTTTTTGGTTATAGGCATGCGAAAAGGATGAATGAAAAGGTTTAAAATCTTGCTCCACCTGGCGCGTGATTCCGGTCTTTCCGAATCGCCTGTGATCCATTTCTTAATTTTTTGAAAAAGGGAAGTGCTCTCTTCACTAGGAGTTAAATTGGTGATCAGTTCCTCGTTGGTGGCATTTTCTTTTAAAACTTTAAATGGAATGGGCGGCAATTGTTTGCCATTAGAGACCTGGCGAATATTGATAGCGTTCATACCAATTGAAAGTTTAAGTCCTGCGCCAATCATGACAGGCCCCACCGGCACATCGCCACTGACTGCTATAGGGATAGTGATAGGCAAGCGCATGTAATCAACCACGGTAAAGGAATCTAGAATGTCGTGATTGTTGTAAATCTCTCGCTTGACTTGCAGGCCAAGGGACAAAAGGCCAAAATCGTGAGAAAAAAGGGTTTGGTTAGTCAGTGTTTCAAAGATTGAGGCCGACAAACCTAGGCCTTGATTGTCGATTTCACGCGAAAGATCGGTTTTGACTTTATCGATAAAGTCCGAGGTCCAGGTATTGGTAGCGGCAGCAGCAGTCACGCTGGCAGCATCTCCACCTGGAACGTTACTATCACCAGTGCTAATGACTGGCCCGTCTAACTCTTGCGCTTGTAGATTATAACTAGCTGACATGCTAGCGATGGAAAGCATAATAAAAAGCGGGATTATGCTGCCAATAGATTGCGCGACAAATCTTGCAAATTTGCTTTTGTTTCTTATACCCACATATTCCTCCAGACAACCCCAGTGCCATAGCATTCTATGGGATAAAATGGTGCGCAGCAGCTTCATTGAAAAAATTACAAGGTAGTGTTAAAAAAAACGGCAAGTTATGGCCATAATAATAAGCCTTATTAATGTCATCTATTAGAAATACTTAAAAAAACTGGCCAATCTGGAGCTGATTTTCTATTCTTAGGCCAAAGACTGGATTTTTTAGGAGGCGTGGGCATGTGTGGAGTCATGGGAGTGATCAAATGCGGTAGTAGCGCCCAGGCCTTGGCCGGGAGTGATGGGGTCATCAGCGCTCAGGATTTAGCTGCAAGAGCTGAAGAGTCTGCCGCTTATCAGGTCTATAAAGGTCTTCTCATGTTACAGCATCGCGGTCAGGATGCTGCTGGAATTTTAAGTTTTGATTTTTCAGATCATCGCTTTCACCTAAAAAAAAATTTAGGACTGGTTGGCAGCGTCTTTAAAGAAGGAGATTTGCAGGATATTCCAGGCCCTATGGCCATAGGGCATAATCGCTATGCCACCATGGGAGGCGACGGCCTGCGCGATGTTCAGCCCATGGCCTTGGGCCATCCCTACGGTATTGGTCTAGGCCACAACGGCAACCTGGTCAATTATCGTGAGCTTAAAGAGCTCTTAGAAAAAAAATATAAAGCGCAACTTCTTACTGCCAATGATGCTGAAATTTTATTGCAGCTTTGGGGCCAGTTATTAGTTGAAAACATTGGCCAAGGCGGCGACTTTAATTTCGAAGATAGCAAGAAGGCGACCTTTTCTTTATTTGAAAAGGCCAAGGGCGCTTACTCGGTAGTGGGATTGGTGGCGGGAGAAGGTATGTTTGCCTTTCGCGATCCCTGGGGTATTAGGCCGTTGGTTCTAGGCAAGAAAACTAATGCTGATGGAGAGGTTGAGTATTCATTAGCTTCAGAGACCGGCTCGCTGCGCTTTTTGCAGCATGAATATGTCAGAGAGATAAAACCCGGTGAGTATTTATTTATTCATCGCACGGGAAAAATTGATTGCGCCGTAATGCCTTTACCTCAAACGCAAAAGGCTTCGCCTTGCATGTTTGAATGGGTTTACTTTGCTGGCGCCGAGGGTGTTGTAGGAGATAAAGCAGTATATAGTGTGCGCCTGCGCCTAGGCGAGCTGCTGGCAAAAAAAGTCAGCGCTTCAATGCAAGCGCGAAATTGGCGTCCCGATATTATTATGCCAGTACCCGATACAAGCCGTAGCGCCGGTCTTGCCATGGCCGAGGCCTTGGCCATTCCCTATCGCGAGGGGTTGATAAAAAACCGTTACATTCAGCGTAGTTTTATTTTGTCCGAGCAGGAAAAAAGAGAAAAGGCAGTAGAGTTAAAACTCATCCCTGTAGTGAGTGAGATTGTCGGCAAGAGTATTTTGCTGGTGGACGATAGTATCGTTCGCGGCACCACTTCCAAAAAAATTGTCGGGCTATTAAAAAGCTTGGGCGCGCGTGAAGTCCATTTGGCCATCACCTGTCCGCCGATTCGCCATGCTTGTTTTTATGGCATTGATTATCCAGAAAAAGAGCAATTATTGGCCGGTAATAGAAGTGAAGAGCAAATGGCGCAATGGATTGGCTGCCAGGAATTAGTCTTTTTGGATACTGATGATTTGCACCAGGCGATTGGTAAAAATGACTTGTGCCTGGGATGCTTAAATGGAAATTACCCAGTCGGAGGAGAGTGCCAAGAAAAATTTGGCCAAGACCGGCAAAAATATAAGCTCAAGGAGAACAAGCAGTGAGGGTTTTAGTATTATTTGGCAGTCAAAGTGATGAAAGCGTGGCAGCGCGTGTGACGTGTGAGTTAAAGCGCTTGGGTCCTGACGATTCCATCGATTTATGTTATCTGAGTGCCCACCGCAATCCCCAGCAATTGCATGAGCGTCTGGGAAAAAAAGATTTTGACGTCGTACTTGCCGGGGCCGGCCTAGCGGCGCACTTGCCTGGCGTGGTGGCCTCGCTCGTTTCTGTTCCGGTTTTAGGTATTCCCATTGATGCTGCCTTGGGCGGCATGGATGCCTTGCTCGCCATCTTGCAAATGCCTGCCGGTGTCCCGGTCTTAACCGTCGGTGTCGGCGGTGAATTGGAAGCGTGCCATTTTGTGCATAGATTTAAACAATTAGCAGGCACAGGCCAAGTGCGACCGGTATCGCTGGTCGTGTCAGCAGTGGCCAAGAATTATGAATATGCTGGCAAGGTTATAGACAAAATTAAAAATGAGGCCTTGGCATGCAATATGGAAATCATCGAAAAGGAAAAGACCCAGATGGACGCGCCGGCGATTGTCTTAGCGGCAACAAAGAGAGATGTGCAACTTCTAACCAATGATCATTTAGGCCCTTATATTTTTGTCCCTTTGTGGGATGAGCACGCCAGCAAATCGCCCAGCAAGGCCTTTGAACTCTACGAATTGGTAAAATCAGGCGGCGTCTGGGTTGGGCTTAATAACGGACGCAATGCGGTCCTAGGCATGCATAAAATCACAACAGCTTTTCAAGGAGGAAAATAATGAATAACACATTACCAGAATTGTCCATCGGGTCGGTTAAAAATATACTGGGAGTCAAGGGCAAGGCGCCCTATATCTTTCAGTATTCCAACCGCTACTCGGTTTTTGATTGGGGCGCGATGCCCGATGATATTCCAAATAAGGGGCGAGCTTTAGCCGTTATGGCCAATGCCTTCTTTAAATTGGTGGAAAAACCGGCGCGCTGGAAAGAATTATTTGAGCACTGGCCGCATCTTAAAAGTAGTTTTTCTGATGATTTGATTTTTGAACTGACCATGTTTGGTCTTAAGCATCACTCGCGCGGTCCCTACCATAGCGATGGTACTGCCAATAAAGAAGATAAGCTGTTTGATTGCATTGGCGTCAATCCTTTTAATGTTTTGCGCCCACAGCAAGGCCAGGACGGGCCGAATTATAGCGCTTATCGTGAACGTCCCGCCAATACGTTGATCCCGCTCGAGGCGATCTTTCGCTTTGGCGTGCCCACAGGTAGCAGTCTGCCGGAAAGATCAGGCGATATGGCCTACCGCGAATGCTTGGGGCTGCAGAATGTGGCGCGCGAAGGCGATGTGTTTGAGCGTCCCTTGATCGAATTTAGTACTAAGCTTGAAGCGCTTGACCGTTATCTCTATCCCAGTGAGGCGTTGGAAATATCGGGTCTTTCACCTAAAGAATATGTTCGCCTGCGCAGTATTATTTCTCTTTTATCTTATTTGCTAAAATATAATTTTGAAAAAGTTGGTATCACTTTGTGGGATGGCAAATTTGAATTTGCTTTTGGGCGCAAGATGGATGGCGAACGGGAGATTGTACTGATCGATTCTATTGGCCCGGATGAATTGCGGCTCTCTTGTGAAGGAGTACAACTGAGCAAGGAAGTTTTACGCAAATTTTACCGCGCTAGCGAGTGGTTCCAAGCAGTCAAAGTTGCTAAACAGATGCTGGTAAGAAAAGAAATCTCACAGGACGATTGGCAGGACTATGTGGCGATTAAAATGAATAGTCCCGCTCCGCATTTGCCCAAGGACATGATTGATATCGTCGATCACATGTATATGGCGCTGGCCAATGCAGTTTTGCACATGATTGAACAAGAACCCGTTTTTGTCTGTATGGAATTGCCTGAAGTCGTCAGCAAATTGCGAGAGCATCTATGAGAATTTTGATCCTTGGCAGTGGTGGGCGGGAGCACGCTATGGCCTTAAGACTTTGTCAGGATAGCAGTAGTGACATGGTTTATGTTCTGCCGGGAAATCCAGGCATGGTAAAAGCTGGGAGTATCAGCTGCTTGGTACAAGATCCTTTGGATTTTGCCTCGCTACTGCAGCAAATAAAAAATCATCTGATTGATTTAGTGATTGTCGGGCCGGAACAATTACTGGAAGCGGGAGTGGTGGATTTTCTCCAGGATGAAAAAGTTGCCGTTTTAGGCCCGACTCGCGCCGCTGCCATGCTTGAAAGCTCTAAGGCCTTTTCCAAAGAGTTTATGCAAAAGCATGAGATTCCCACTGCTGAATTTAAGGTCTTTTCAAATTTTGAAAGCGCCGGCGATTTTATCGATAACTGTCCATATCCCGTGGTGGTCAAGGCCTCCAATCTGGCGGCGGGCAAAGGCGTCTTTGTTTGCGATAGCAAGCAAGAGGCAAAAGACAGTGCTTACCGTTTATTAAAAGATGCTAATTTTGAAATTAAGGCGCAAGAGATTGTGATCGAAGAACGTCTTACTGGGCGCGAAGTCAGTGCCTTTGCTCTGTGTGATGGCAGCGATTTTTTCTTTATGGGTATGGCATGTGATTATAAGCGCCTCAATGATGATGACCAAGGCCCCAATACTGGTGGCATGGGAAGTTATATCCCCCAAGGTTTTCCAAGTCACAAAGTGATAAATGAAATTTCTTCCCAGGTTTTTGCGCCGGTACTCAAAGGTATGCGAGAAAATGGCACGCCCTTTAAAGGATTTTTGTTTGCCGGTCTGATGATTGACCAGGACAAACTTAAGGTCATCGAATTTAATGCCCGCATGGGAGACCCTGAAACCCAGGTGCTGTTTCCCAGTTTGCAAGGCAATCTTTCACACTTATTATTGGCCGCCGCCAGAGGAGAACTGGTAAAAGCTGTTAATACATTTCCCTGCTCACGTGCCGCTGACTGTTTTGTTCACGTGGTGCTGGCCAGTCGTGGCTATCCCGGGCTTTTTGGCGAAAAAATTCTACTACAACAAGAAATTAGCATTGATGAGTGCTTGGCCATCGATAGCGATATTACCCTGACCTTTTCAGGCGTGGGACAAAATTCGAAGGGGCGGTTAGAAACCAAGGGCGGGCGAGTTTTAGGCGTCACTGCTAAGGCCAAAACTATTGCAAAGGCGCGGGCCAAGGCCTACGCCGCTGTGGCAAAAATTAATTTTGAGGGTGCGCATTGGAGGACGGATGTCGCCAAAGAAATATAGAGTTGTCTTGATGGCCAGTGGTGCTGGCAGCAATGCAATTAATATTTTAAATTTTGCCAGCGCTCATGGCGATTGCCTGGAAGTTCCACTTTTAGTTTGCGATAGGCCCAAGGCCGGCATCGTCAAGTCCATGAGTGATTTAAATCTCAATTGCGCCGTCATTGCGTACGAAAAGAAATCTAGCAATAAATATGAAAATCAACGCCAACATGAAAATAAGATTATTACCTGCATCAAAGAAGTCAATCCAGATTTTATCTTCTTGGTGGGCTATATGCGGGTTTTATCTGCCCACTTTCTTGAGAGTTTTTATAATTCATCTTGGGGTTTTGCACCCATTGTCAATCTGCACCCTTCGCTTTTGCCTGCCTTCCCGGGAGTGAATGGTTATAAGGATGCATTTGATTATGGCGTCGCGGCCAGTGGCGTGACTTTGCATCTGGTTGACCAAGGGCTTGATAGCGGTCCTATTATTATGCAAAAAACCTTTTCTCGTCATCGTGACGACAGTTTTCAAGATTTTATGGCGCGAGGAAAAGAGGCCGAGTACGCCATCTTTAATGAATTTTTACACCAGCTATGCCTGCAAGCAAAATGCTTAAAGCTTACAAAACTGGCCCAGCGCCATATGGCGCTATTGCAGTAGCATCAGCATTAGGGAGTTTAGATATGAAGCAAGTCATAACCTGCGCCGTTATATCCAAAGTCGAGCTGCCAAGTGAGAAGCGCTATCTGAAGATCGCCAGGAATTTTTATGGCCTCGACTTGTCAGCGCTTAAACTTTTACATTTTTATCATTTAGAAGAAAAAAACGCCCGGGCCTCGGCGCAAATTTTAACTCAGGTTCTTATTGATGAGATCTATCAAGAATTGCTATTTTTAAATAAAGATAACACTTTGGCGCGCGACTTTGAATTTGCTGTCTTAGCGCATTTTCTTCCAGGCGTGACTGACAATAGTGGCAAAAGCGCCAGTGAGGCGTTCAAAATTCTAGGCCACGAATGCCAAGTTCAAAGTGGAACTTTGGTTTTGGCCAAAGGAGTTGCCAGTGGTGAAAGTAAAGGGCGCTTTTTGCAATTCGTGCAAGAGAATCTATCCAATGCTGTCATTCAAGACGCGCGCTTTTTTGATTCCACTTTTTTTAGTAAAGAACATTTCTTTCACGCCGAAAATGCTAAACCGAGCAATAGTCAGGTTGAAACCATCAACTTGGACCGCCCCATTGCAGATCTGGTGCAGCTCTCTGGTCAGCGCTGCTGGGCCTTAAACCAAGACGAACTAAGCGCCATTAAAGAATATTTTTTACGCCCACAAGTTCAAAGTATGCGGCTTAAAAATGGCCCATCCCCCATGCCCACTGACGTTGAAATTGAAGTCATTGCTCAAACCTGGAGTGAACACTGCAAGCATAAAATCTTTGGCGCCCAGGTTGACTACCAAGAAGATTTACAGGCACAAGACTTAATCAGAGTTGGTAGTAAAAAAATTGATAGTCTATTTAAAACCTATATTAAAAGGGCGACAGAGGAAGTTATTCGTGAGCGCAAAATCGATTGGGCCATTTCGCTTTTTTCTGACAACGCCGGCATCGTGCGCTTTGATAAAAATATCGATGTCTGTATCAAAGTTGAAACCCACAATTCACCCAGCGCTCTTGATCCCTACGGTGGCGCGCTAACTGGAATTCTAGGTGTTAATCGCGATATCTTGGGCTGCGGTTTGGGCGCCAAGCCAGTCGCCAATCTTGACGTCTTTTGTTTTTGTGATCCCAAGTGGCCGGCGCCGCAAGACAAAAATCTTCTGCCACTAGGGCTCTTACATCCTAAGCGCATCCTAGAAGGCGTGCACAAGGGAGTTGAAGATGGCGGCAATAAGAGCGGCATTCCTACCATCGGCGGCGCCTTCTTTTTTGATTATGACTTTGCCGGCAAGCCTTTAGTTTACGTTGGTACCATTGGGGTTATGCCGCAAAAAATTGCTGGGCGCCAGACCCATGTCAAAGAAATCCTGCCCGGTGATTTAGTGCTTGTGGCCGGCGGGGCAGTCGGGCGCGATGGCATTCATGGCGCAACATTTAGTTCTTTACAGTTAGATGAAAGCTTTCCCGCCAGTGTGGTGCAAATTGGCGATCCGCTGACACAAAAACGTTTGACCGATTTTTTACTTGCCGCGCGGGATTTAAATTTATTTCGCGCTCTAACTGACAATGGCGCTGGTGGCATTAGCAGTTCCGTTGGCGAAATGGCGCTTTTATCGGGCGGCGTGCGCATCGATCTACATAAATGCCCACTTAAATACCCGGGGCTTTTACCCTTTGAGATTATGGTGAGTGAAAGTCAGGAGCGCATGTCATTTGCTGTGCCCCCTGAAAATAAACAGGCCATGCTGGAGCTGGCCGGCGAGTTTGGGGTGCAGGCCAGTTGTATTGGCGAGTTTACTGACAGCGGGAAAATGCAGGCGTGGTATCAAAACGAAATGGTGGCCGATCTTGAACTTGCATTTTTACACCAAGGTGCTCCTACAAAAAAAATGACGGCCAAATGGCAACCACGCAAAAAAGATCAAGAAAATCGCGCCTTGAGAAAAATGTGGGGGCCACATGAAGCGCGCGCAAATATAAATGCCAGTTCTCATAGCGATATTTTACTGCGTCTTTTAAGTCGTCCCAATATCTGTAGCAAGTGGCCGCTGATTAAAAAGTATGATCAAGGCGTGGGAGCACGCACGGTCTTGGCACCTTTTCAAGGTATGGATGGAGAGGCGCCTAATAATGCAGGTGGCATTTGGGCCAAACCATTAGGAGGCGAGGACTACAATGGTTTTCTCACTGCTGTCGGCATGGCCCCGCGCATGTCACTTTACGATCCTTATCTCATGACTGTCTGGTCAGTAGACGAGGCGATTCGCAATATTGTGGTTCAAGGTGCTGACCCGCAAAAGATTTGTTTGCTGGATAATTTTTGCTGGCCTGATCCTGAGCTATCAAGTGGCAATCCTCAGGGCGACATGCGCATGGGCGAGCTGGTACGCGCCTGTGAAGGACTGCGCGCATGCATTTTTGCCTTTGGCACGCCACTGGTGAGCGGCAAGGATAGCATGAAAAATAATTTTCGCGGCAAGCTTAAGAGCGGCGAGAACGTTGAAATTGATATTTTGCCAACTCTCTTGGTCACCAGTCTTGGCCAGTGGGATATTAGACATAAAGTCACTCCAGATTTTGGCCCGGTCGGTTCCCGTATCTATTTACTGGGTCAACTTGAAGGTAGTTTGGCGGCCAGTGAGCTGGCGGAAATCTTTCAAGGCATGGCGCTTAATTTAAATTTTAAAGCAGAGCAACTAACTAAGTTGCCAGCTCTTTATCAATCTTTTCACCAGGCGCTGACGGCCAATTTAATTTTGGGCGCCCACGATATCAGTGATGGCGGCCTAATGGTGGCCTTGGCGGAAGGACTATTTGCCCGCGGTCTAGGTGCAGAGCTTGAGTTGCCGCAACTGAATAATTCTTCGCATTTGCCATTTCTTTATGGCGAGGGGCCAGGGAGAATATTGGTGGCGGTAGCGCCAGATAAGACAAGTGCCTTTGAAGAGTATTTTAAACACCAGGATTGCCACTACGTCGCTAGCGTAACGGCAAAAAGTGAAATCTGCTGGCAAGGTCAAAGCGTGACAACGGCCCAGGCCTTGAGCGCTTTTAACAAGGAGAGCTGGGAGTGAAACAAAATATTCAAACCCTAGTTTTGTGCGGCGATGGCATCAATAGCGAAAGCGAACTGGCCCACGCCTTTTCTTTGGCCGGCGCCAGCGCTCAAATTATGCACATCAATCAATTATTAAAAAATCCCCAGCGGCTGCTGGACTTTCAAATTTTTGCCTTGCCCGGCGGTTTTAGTTTTGGTGATGAACTGGGTAGCGGGCGCATCTTAGCGCTCAAACTCAAGCAGGGATTAGGTCAGTACTTACAAGAATTTGTAGCGCAAAAAAGACCGATCATTGGCATTTGCAACGGCTTTCAAGCGCTGATTCACTTAGGGCTTTTGCCGCAACCCCATTTTAAAATGCAGGCCGGCCTGCTTTTTAACCGCGCTGGGCACTTTCAAAATCGCTGGGCCTGGCTAGAAGTTCACGCTGCCGGCAAATCCCCTTGGTTTTTACTATTTGAAGAAAATAAAAAGATTATTTTGCCCATCCGTCACGGCGAGGGGCGATTGGTTCTGACAGACAAAGCACGCCAAGACGTTAGTGCTGCCCTTGTCTACACTCAAGACGTTAACGGTGCCGATATGAATATTGCCGCTTTAACTTCTGCTGGTGGAACAATTTTGGGAATGATGCCTCACCCTGAGGCCTTCCTTTACCAGGCGCTGTCGCCCTTTTGTCAAAAGGGTCAGGAGCTGAAAGCTGGCGATGGAGCATTAATTTTTAAAAGTATTGTTAAATATATTCAGCAACAAACTTAAAACCAGGAGCTAAACATGTCAAAATTTTTAAGTATAAAGACTGCCGTTTTGTCAGTCTGGGATAAAGAGGGCATTTTACCCTTGGCGCGCAGCTTGGTCGCTAGTGGAACAAAAATTTATGCCAGTGGTGGCACCTATAAAGCGCTGTCAGACAGTTCGATCGCCTGTCAGAGCATGGAAGAAATCACTTCCGCGCCGGAATTGTTTCATGGCCGCATGAAAACTTTAAGCTTTCCCTTTCTTTCAGGCATTTTATTTGACCGCGATGTTGAACAAGATTGTCAGGATGTAAAAAAGCATAACATTCACCCCATAGATTTGGTGGTGTGCAACTTTTATCCCTTTCCTGCCGGCGGTGAAGAGTGTCCAATTGATTTGATTGATATTGGCGGCCCGACCATGGTCCGCGCCGCTGCTAAAAACTTTGAACATGTTTCCTGTCTGACATCCCCAGCTCAATATGAGGCATTTATCAGCGAATTCGAAAATAATCATGGAAAAATTTCTCGCCCCTTGCGCCAGCAATTAGCGTCTCAGGCATTTGCCATGACATGGCAGTATGAAGAAAATATCGCCCTGGCCTTTGCCGGGCAAAAACTGCGCTACGGCGAAAATCCGGCGCAAAAAGCGTTGCTGCTAACTCACGGAGAAGTAGGGCTAGCGGGGGCCCGCATCTTACAAGGCAAAGAGATGTCCTACAATAATTTTTTAGATGGGGATGCTGCTTTGGCCACTACTTTGGATCTGAACGCTTTGTGCAAGAAAGGCGAATTCGCCGCCGTCATTGTCAAGCACACTAATCCCTGTGGCGCCGCCATTGCCACCAATCCATCGCAAGCACTTTTGCGCGCCTGGGAGGGCGATCCTGTCAGCGCTTTTGGCGGTATTGTTTGCTTTAACTTTGTGGTGGGTAAGGAGATCGCCACTACTTTGCGCGAAAAATTTATTGAAGTTGTGATCGCTCCTGGCTTTGATCACGACGCCCTTGAAATTTTGGCCAGCAAGAAAAACTTACGCTTAGTTGAAATTGGCAACGAATATTTTTCTCGTGCTTATGGTTCCCATTTGCAAAAAAGAAGTATCAGCGGTGGCACACTTTTTCAAACCCCTGATGTGATTTTAAAATCTGAAATACAATCAGTTTCCAAATTGCCTGTCCCCCAGGAGAAGCTTGAGCTTTGTCACTTTACTATGACTTTGGCCAAGCACCTGCGCAGCAATGCTATCGCTCTGGCACATGAAAATAGTTTAGATCAATACGAGCGAGAAGTGTGGCTGGTGGGTGCTGGTATGGGTAATCCCAATCGCTTGCTATCTTTGCAACAGGCGCTGAGCAAGGCGCAAGAAAACGGTATCAAAGATTTATCACGCGTATGCTTGGCAAGCGATGCCTTTTTTCCTTTTAAAGATTGTCTTGAACTTTCGGCCTTGGCCGGGATCCGATTGGTGGTGGCGCCAGGCGGCTCCATTCGCGATCAGGAAGTCATTGATGAGGCCAATAGCAAAGGTGTTGCTCTTGGTTTTATTGGCGAAAGGCATTTTAAACATTAACATGAGGTCATTATGAGTAAACTTTCTTATAAAGAATGCGGCGTTGACCGCGCTAGTGGGGACCACTTCGTCGACCGCATCAAGACACTTCTTTGCGGCATGCCGGTTGACCCGCGCGTGCGCCAGGGTATAGGCGGTTTTGCCGCTCTTTATGACATGGGTGATGGACGTTTTCTTGCCAGTGGTACCGATGGCGTCGGCACAAAATTGAAACTAGCGCAGGAACTGGGCATTCATCACACTCTAGGAATTGATCTGGTCGCCATGTGTGTTAACGACATTCTTTGCACTGGCGCCAGGCCACTTTTTTTTCTCGATTACCTGGCCTTTGGCAAACTTGAAGGCCAACTTAGCAGCGCTTTGATGGAAGGCATTGTCGCCGGTTGCAAAGAAGGTGGGCTGGCGCTCGTCGGCGGAGAGACTGCGGAGATGCCTGGGGTTTATGCTCAAGGCGAATATGATATGGCGGGTTTTTGCGTCGGCGAAGTTTATGCCAAAGACCTTTTAGAGGGAAAAAATATAAATGACGGCGATCTCATTATCGGGCTGGCCTCTTCCGGTTTTCATAGCAATGGCTTTGGTTTGTTGCGCAAATTATTTGAGCACGCTTCTTTAGAGGAGAAAAGGCAATTACTGACCCCAACCGCCATCTACACCAAGGCGGTGTTTAAATTAAAAGAGCTTTTAGGCAGCGATCTCAAAGGCCTGGCACACATGACTGGCAGCGGGCTGTATAATATTCCGCGCATCAGCGCTCAAGTTGATTACCTACTAACTTCCTGGCCAAAAGTTCAGGCAAGTGGCAGTTTATTTGAAAAGGCGCTGCAACTTCTTGGTAATAACGTGCGCGAATGCTTTGAAACTTTTAACATGGGTATTGGCATGGTAGCGGTAGTTGATGCCAGTACTGGTGCCAAGCTAAAAAGCAGTGAGTGGCAAGTTCTGGGGCATGTGCGCGGTGCTGGAAAAGGCGCAGTTGAGCTACAGCTTGATGGTGAGAATTATACTTTTATAGAAGAAGATTAAACTTCACCAGAGTTTAACTTGTGCTCTTGAGATGCCTTCTGTTGGGCCTCTTCCACATCAACTGACAGCTCGCAGTTAAAGCCATTGCGGTGGCGATGACAAATCATCGACTCAAAAAACAAAGCGTCCGGGCCCATTAGTTCCATGCTTTGTTTTAATTTACGGTTCTTTTCTGCTAAAAATAAAAAACGGTTTTTGTAAATGGTGTACAGTTCCTTTTGGTGGCCGCTGATGTCAATCATATACAGTTTCTTTTTGTTTAAGATTTTTGAGTGATAGGGGAATGATTGGACCGAGAGATGGGTGGTGTTATCATCTTGGGTTGATTTAATCAGAAAGAATTTCTTATTTTTAAACAGGATGGTTCCCAGTGGCGCGTGGCCCAGGCGGCCCAATCTTTTATGTTTCTTTTTTGTGTCCTCATTTAAAACCGTGGTCTCACGCTTTTGCCCGAATGTACCCCAGACTGCTTTGCTGGGGGTAAAATCCGATTGGATCTTTATACTCAGTCCGGCCGGGGCGCGATGGGTTGAGTAGGGCGGTGTGAATGCCATCCATCCAAGTATCAAGAGCGGCCATTTAATTTTATTGAGCGTTTTCATCACTCTTTCAAACTGCACTCTGGGTGCCAAAGATAGCTATAAATATTGTTCGATATCAGCTACTTGAAGACCACAAGCGACCAACTAGCGCAGGCCAGTGGAGCGGCCGTCAAAAAATTAGTCAATCTGCCCTTTCGCTCTTTGAGATGAGTAAATAAATAATGCTGTTAGGTCGATAAGTAGGCCTATGCCAAGAATTTTTAAAATATTTTTTTTTCTCTCTCTGTGCTGCTATTTAAGCATTGCTTTGGCCGGCCCAGCGGAAGATCTTGAAAGCGCCATCTTTGACAACAATACTTCTCGCATCCGGCGCCTAGTGCGCCAGATAGGTGTAGCGAATTTAAGCAGCGAAAGAAGTCCTTTGTATTCAGCAGTTTTTTTTGGCCACCTGGCGGCCATCCGCACCTTGCTAGATGAAGGCGTTCCAGTTGACATGACAGATAGAGACGGGCGCACTCCCTTGTTTAGCGCCGTCGACCAGTTTAGTCCCAAAATCGCAGTGGTGCGCTTGCTGGTAGAAAGAGGTGCGAACGTCAACGCCATCAATGCTTATGGCGAAGATCTTCTTACCCGCGCCGCCAGACATGCAAGTCTTCCCGTTATGAGTTATCTGCAACAGCACGGCGCTATTATTCGCCCGGTCAGTTGCAGTGGTAGTAACCCCATATTAGAGGCCGCCTCGACGGGGAATTTGCGCTACCTCAGAGCAGTTGTAGATGATGTTCGCCGCCACATTAGCAGCGCTGGCCGCGACCAGCAGACCGCAATCATGCTTGCGGTCAAGCAGGGCCATCTGCAAACTTATCAGTGGCTATTGCAACAGGGCGCGGATATTAACTTAAGCGACGAACAAGGCAATACGCTTCTCATGTTGGCGATTCAAGGCGGCAATATGCGGATCATTCAAGATCTATTAAATAAAGGCCTAAACCCTAATACTAGTAACAATCTTGGACATTCGCCCTTGGGAGAAGCGTGCTTTAGAAATAATCCGGCGCTGATTCGTCTCCTGATACAAAAGGGTGGCAACCCTAATAGTATGGAACTGATCAACCGTTCCATGTCGACTTTCAGCAAGGCGGCCTTCACAGAACTTTGCAAACATTGGTCGCAACAAACCCTATGGGCGGCCTTCGATGTTTTGCAAACCAGCGTGTGGCGTGGTGATAAACTTTTTTTCACCCAATTGAGTAAGCACATGGATTTAAATGCCACCAACGGCGGACGGGTTTTGGCCTACGCCGGTGAGTATAACGATCTAACCTTGATCAAGCACCTGCAAAAAATGGGGGTTGATCTGGACTCTAGCGACGGACGCAGCAATGAAACGGCCCTCATGAAAGCGGTTAAAAAAGGCAATAATACAGTGGTTGATTACCTGCTTAAAAAAGGTGCCAGCTTCAGCGCGCGCAACACTGAGGGCGACAACGCCCTTCACATCGCTAGTGAAAGTGGTAATCGCACAGCACTGGCCCGGCTGGTTCGCGCTGGCATGGATATAGAAATTCACGATCAGCACGGTAACACGCCCCTCATCCTGGCGGCGGCGCGGGGAGATAGCGCCACGGTCGCGGCCATCATCAGATTGGGCGGACAGGGTAGTACTCGCGGCAGTAGCGGAATGACCGCTCTTATGCACGCGGCCTCTCAAGGCAGTGGTGCTACAGTTCGCGCTTTGGTCAGGCATTCTAATTTAAATGAATTTGATACGCGCGGGCATAGCGCTCTTTATCAGGCGATTGCCTATCATCAAGTCGACGCTGTCAGAGAATTGCTGGCGGCCTGTGCTTCCATCACCAGCATCGACGATCGCAATACCGACCCCGTCACTCTGGCCGAAAGTGGATACTCGGGAAGAGCAGAAACGGCGCAAATTGTCAGTCTGATACAAGCGCAGCGAGCGCATTCTCGCTGCCAGTAAGATCAGCGCGAGGGCGCTACCTTGCAATCCCAGTGCTACTTACCCAAGTTTTTGATGTCATCGCGCCCTGGATATTATCTCGATTTGATTGATCCCTGTTATTGTCGACAACAACTTCATCCGCAACTGAAGGTGCATTATCGCGATGTGAAACCGTTCGTTCTCTCGCTACATGATTGGGGAAAAACGCCCATTGCCAGATCGGGTATGGAACAGGCAGCTCACCTTCGGCGTGAGTAGAGTATATTAGCACAGTATGGCGGCCATTTATATTTGGCGTAGTTTGAATCGAAGTTAATTCTAAATATTGACCAATGGCACTTCTTAATCCAAGTCCCTCTGCAAAATCGTCTTGTGTGAAAAAGACAGCGCTCAGCTCACCACCATCTTGGCCGTTATCTCTTCTAAGAATGACCTTAACTTCTCTTAGCTGTCGGTTGATCATAACTCTGACAATGCGGTTTTGGTCTAGGCCTTCTCCCTTGAATTCCACCGCCGAGTTGGCGTCGAAGCTGGTCATCACTAAAAATAAAGCATTGAAAGTAAGAAACATTCCAAATAGTAAAGTGTATTTCATTTGCCCCGCCTCACGGATGGTAAATCGATTAATAAAAATTTCTAATTTCATTTTGGTCAAATAATGTTGACAATTTTAGGGAGAAATATGAGCAGAGCGAAGCGCTCTTAATTAAAGCTGTTTTTTAGAAAGAACGCTATGCCCTTGCTGGTTGATAACGTAGGGAGCGTAGGGGCCGAAGCTGTCACTTAGTTGCAACAAGATATTGGGATCTATGGGGCAAGTGATGGGACGCTTTTCTTTTTGTGATAATTTGTTCATGGCCTGCTGGACTTTTTTAAGAATCTTTTTGGTGCGAAAGACCGAGCAGTTGATGGCCTCATCCCAGCTGTCATCGACGTAGGGAAGCAGGTCAATGTCTTGCGTGCGTTGCCATTTGCCGTTGTTGCAAGCAATGTATGGGCCCATAGGATTTTCAAATTTAAGCAGGTCAGCGCCTTCTCCTAAGAGATGATTCCAAAAATGCATGCCTTTAAAATTGGCAGAGAGATCTGCGTAAGAGGCAATGCCGGTCATGATTGCGCCTAGTGTTCCGCGCTCACTTGCCAGCCCGTAGTTGAGCACTTCTTCAATCTTTTGATTTTTTAAGTAGTATTTATTAAAATAAGCGTAGCCGCGGCCAAAGAAGTGTTCAAACTTATCGCTGCCGATTTGGTGCTGGCCCATTCTGACGACCGAAGCGGTTGAGTCGACAAATGCTCCCAGGCCTCCCACCACAAAAGAGTCAAAAAGATTGAGTTTGGCGTAGATGCTGTCCTTTATTTTTATATGCCGGCGCTCAACTGTGTTTGATTTATGCACAAAGCGCGAGAACTTGTCTTGATAGTGATTGCGAAAGCGAACTTTGATTTCTTTATAAAGATGTTCTTTGTTACATTGGCCTTTCCTCTTATTGGCGCGATCAATCGCTTGATCTAAAATGCGGTTGGCGGCCTTATTGATGACCAGAGTTGAATCACCTAAGGGGGCGTCGCGAGCGGTGAAATTATCCACCTCGGAGGCAAGGGCCATAATTGGGAGGCAAATAAGCATGCTGATTAAAAATTTCATGCCATGACTTTAACTAAAAATGACGTTGCAATAAAGGATAAGATCCCCAGTTGGTAGATATTACACTCAGGAGTTTACTTTCTCACCAGTATGCCGTGGCCTTTAAAATTCAACAGTTGCTTGGCATAGGGGGCGTAGATTTTTTCAATTTGCTGTAGCCCCTGCCTTTGTACTGGACAAGTGATAGCAGTTCCATCCGTTTGAGATAAGAGATCCATGCGTAGCTTTATTTTTTCCAGCATCTGCTCGGTTCTAAAGAGTGAGCAGTTGATGGCCTCATCCCAGGCGTCGTCAACGTAAAAGGCCAGATCAACGTCTTTCACCCTCTGCCATTTTTCATTTTTGCACGCAATATATGGGCCAGGTGTGGAGCCTAGGTCTAATACGTCTTGCCCTTGGTTTAAGAGATGATTCCAAAAGTGCATTCCTTTAAAATTGGCGGCCAGGTCGGCGTAGGAGATGACTCCCGTCATATTGGCGCCTAGGATGCCGGTCTCAGTTTTGCGACCAAAATCCAAAACTTGTTGGACGCTGCGAGAGCGCAGGTAAAAGCGCTTAAAGTAGAAGTAGCCCATGCCAAAGAAGTGTTCAAATTTATCACTGCCAATTTGATGGCCTTGAATATTAACCACCGGGGCGTTGGAATCAAAAATCAGACCTAGCCCGCCCATGATGAAGGATTCAATACTAGTAAAGTCAGCGTAGATGCTGTCTTTAATTTTCACCCGGCGCTTAGGAACTTCCGGAGCTTTATAGGCAAAATGCGAAAACTTGTCGTTATAATTGTCGCGAAAGCGAGTTGATATTTTGCGGTAGAGACGTTTTTTATCGCAATGACCGCGCTTGTTGGCGGCGTCGATTGCCTGGTCAAGGTAGAGGTTGGCGGCATGGTTGAGAACTAAAGTGGCATCGTTTAAGGGCAGGTTGCGCCCGGTGAAATTGTCGACTTCAGCAGCGTTGGCGTACCCCCACAAGGAGAGAATAATAAGTAATGTCTTTTTCATTTTTTGACATTAAATCAAAAGTTACAGATTTTAAAGGCGATTAACCTGACTGGGTATGATTTACTTACATCGGCCGAAGATGCACTCCGCGAGGGGCGCAAAAGGCGTAGAGTCCCAGATGGGACAGGCTGCTGCCCATGCCGGAATGGCGCCTGCCAGACCATGGCAAGTAACCAGAAACGCGGTCACAGCAGTTGATGTAGGAGGTACCCGAGTTGACTTGCGCCAGAATCTCTTGCGCCCTTTGGGTGTTTTGGCAGTAAACTGCCGCGGTTAGGCCGTACTCGGTGTCGTTCATGAGTTTTATCGCCTCTTCGTCGCCGCTGACTTGCATGACTCCCTTGAGCGGGCCAAAGGTCTCTTGCTGCATAAGCTGCATGTTATGGTTGGCATTTTCAATCAGAGTGGGGGGAAAGAATGCGCCTGGTCCGGGCAAGGCGTGGCCGCCACACAGAATTTTGCCGCCCTTACCAATGGCATCGGCCAATTGCCCTTGCAAAAACTTCAGATGCTCTGGACGCGCCAGGGCGCCTTGCTGGTTACTGGCATCCATGGGGTCGCCAACTTTTAGGGCCTGGGTATGCTTTTGCATGAGCTGGATAAATTTGGGATAGATTTTTTCGTGCACATAAACTCTTTCAACCGAACAACAGCTCTGGCCGTTATTATAAAAACATCCCTCGGTCACGGCCGCCGCCACTTGGTCTAGATCGGAAATATCTTCGGTCACGTAAAGTGGGTCTTTTCCACCCAGTTCCAAAATCATGGGGATCATCCGACCGGCCAGGCCTTGGTGAATCAGCTTGCCGGTATTATAGGAGCCGGTGAAGTAAGCGCCATTGATGGGCAGCCCCAGCAGTTCGCGCCCGACTTCGCCCTTGCCATAAGCGGCGATAAAAACGTGCTTTGGGACGCCCGCCTGATGCATGAGTTGTTCAATTTTTTGGCCAGTCAAACTGGTCAGTTCTGAAGGTTTGTATAAAACGCAATTGCCGCAAATGAGAGCGGGAATAAAGATATTAACGCCTACTAGATAGGGATAGTTCCAGGCCGAGATATTGACGATAACGCCTAAGGGATCGTAGCTAATTTCTTCTTGGGTATTGCCGTCAACATTGACCTGAGTAGGTGCTAAAATGCGCTGGGACTCTTGCAGGAAAAATTTAATTTTTTTAACCGCGCCTTTTATTTCATTATTAGATTCCTGTAGTGGCTTGCCCATCTCCATCGTCAGGGTTTTTGCCAGCTCATCAATATTGTCGCGCAAAAGCCCGCTGAATTTTTCTATACACTCCAGGCGGTGTTTTAGTCCGGCATTTTTCCACAGAGGGTAGGCGCTTTTGGCCAAGTTAAATTTTTCTAAAATGCTTTGGGGCGAGTCAGTATTTATTTTGGCAATACTTTCATTATTGGCGGGGTTGGTAATCTGCATATCTTATCTCCTGGGATTTTTTAAAATAAAGTTTAAAAAGTAATCGTAAATGGGGTTGGGATCTGCAATAGCATCACCCAACGTGTGGGAAAATTCAGGATGCCATTGTACCGCCAGGAAAAATTGCCCTTGCTGGTCGTAGGAAAATCCCTCGATCATGTTGTCATCTTCAGCTATCGCTTCAACTTGCAGGCCGGCGCCCAGTTTTTCCACTGCTTGATGGTGGACTGAGTTGACGCCAATAACGCTTTGGCCGGGATAGATCTTGGCCAGGTGGCCGGCCTTAATGCTGACATTGTGATTAATTTTGTCATACAAGATGGCGTCGCGATGTTTGAGCGCGCCCTCAATTTGAGTAGGGATATCCTGACAGAGGGTGCCGCCAAAAAAGACATTGATGAGCTGGAAGCCGCGGCAAATGCCAAGCACTGGCATCTTGACTTGTTTGGCGTGAGCTAAAATCTTAAGCTCGTAGGCATCGCGGTAGGGGTCGCCCGGCCACTTATTGTCCAGGATGCCAGTCGCGCCATAGGACATGGGGGAGATATCGCTGCCTCCCTGGAGGACTAGTCCATCCAACTCTTGCAAAAAGGGCGTCAGCTCTTTTTCATTCAGATCGGGAATCAAAATCGGCATGACATTTTCTCGCGCCAGATAGCGGGCCATGTCGCGCTCTAGATAACACAGCGTCTTATGGCCAAAAACCGTGCGAGTAATGTCGGGATAGAAAAAGCAACTGGTGACGCCAATTTTAAGCATGGTAAGCACCCTCATAGAGTTGTTTGAAGTCCTGGCGCGTGACTGGTCGCGGGTTGCACTGGTGGCAGGGATCTTCAATTGCCAAATCAACTAAACGATCCAAGGCCTTTTCGTCCCAGCTGCTGACATTGTCCTTAAGTGTATTGGGCATTTTGATTTGGGTATTAAAGTCGCGCAGATATTTGACGAAGTCTTGCCCGCCCTTGCCCGGTAAGTGACACAGAGATTGCAGGCGAGTGAATTTTTCTTCGCTCACTTTTCGATTAAATTCCATGCCATGAGAGAGCATAATGGCATTGGCCAAACCGTGGTGCATGTCAAAGACTGTCGATAGGGGATGGGCCAAGGAGTGGACAACGCCCAGGCCTTTTTGAAAGGCAACCGCCCCCATCAGCGCTGCCATTTGCATCTTGGCGCGCGACTCAAGGGTGGACTTATCAGTCGCTTCAACTAGCGATTCGAATATTAGGCGAGTGCCCTCCATGGCAATACCTTCCGCCATGGGGTGCACGCCTTTAGCAATCAGTGCTTCAAGATTGTGGGTTAGGGCATCGATGCCGGTGGCGGCAGTTACAAACGCTGGCACGCCCATGCTCAGTTCGGGATCGGCGAAAACCATTCGCGCCAGCAAAGAAGGAGCAAAGAGAATTTTCTTGGCGTGGCTTTGATCATCAGAGATAACAGTGCTTCTCCCCACTTCACTGCCAGTTCCACTGGTGGTGGGAACGGTGATAAAATAAGGAATAGCATTGACCACAAAGCGGTCGCCCCCCTTGGCATCGTCAAAATCAAAAAGATCGTGCTTGGGATGGTTTACCCATAGGGCAATGGCGCGTGCAACATCCATAGAGGCGCCGCCACCCATGCCAACAATACAGTCGCAGTCAGATGAGTTGTAACTTTCAACCCCCTTGACCACATCACTTTTGACGGGGTTTTTATGAATTTCATTAAAGCTTGTGACACTAAGTCCGGCCTTTTCAAACAGACTTACGGTTTGGGCATAAAGCGGTAGTGAGGCCAGGCCAGGGTCACTGACAAGCAAGGGTTTTTTAAACCCCTGGTCTTTTAAATGCCCGGGCAATTCTTGAATGACTCCTTTGCCAAAGCGAATTTTCGTCGGGTAGTTGTAAGTGTAGCGATCAGTCCAATTCATACAGGCTCCTATCTCAAATGATTTCAAAATATCGTTTGCGTTCCCAATCAGTCACAGCGCAAGCAAATTGGCGCCATTCCCACTTTCGGCTGGCACAAAAGTGCGAAACAAAGGCCTCACCAAACATGTCATTGGCCAGGCGCGATTGCTCCATGGCGCTAGTAGCGTCCCATAGATTGCGCGGCAAAACACCGTGGCGTTTTTCGCTATAGCCGTTGCCAATGGTTTGCGGTGTTTCAAGTTTAAGATTATTTTTCATGCCGTACAGGCCACTGGCCAGCGCCGCCGCCATGGCCAGGTAAGGGTTGACGTCACTACCAACCACTCGGTGTTCGATGCGGGTTGATTTTTCACTGCCGGGTAAAACGCGAATGGCGGTGGTGCGATTGTCCACTCCCCAGGTGAGGGTCGTGGGTGCCCACATGCCTTCAACCAATCGCTTGTAGCTGTTAATCGTGGGAGCAAACATGGGCAGGATTTGTGGCAGGCAATGCAGGAGTCCCGCCACATAAGATTTCATGCTGGCACTCATTTTATTGCTGTCTTTTGCATCATAGAAAATATTTTTACCGTCCTTCCAAAGGCTTTGATGAACGTGGCCGGAGCAGCCAGGCAATTTCTCATTCCACTTGGCCATAAAGGAGGGAATGATGCCGTGGCGATGGGCAATTTCTTTGACCGAGCTTTTAAATAAGGCGGCGCGATCGGCCGATTCAAGAATTTCATCGTACATGATGGCAATTTCATAAACTCCAGGCCCGGTTTCTGTGTGTAGCCCCTCAACCGGAATTCTAAAAGCGCCTAAAAGGTCAAATAAGTCGTGAAAAAATTCTCCATTTTGGGAAGCGCGCAAAACGCTGTAACCAAACATGCCTTGCGAGATGGGATTGGGATCGGCAAAGCCGCGCTGGTGCAACGACTCCGACTCCTCTTTAAAATTAAACCACTCGAACTCCTCTGAAAACAGCGCCTGAAGGCCCATACTGGCAGCATCGTCACGAATTTTTTTTAGCAGCGAGCGCGGGCAAATTTCCAGCGGACTGCCATTTTTATTTCTAAAGTCGCCTAGGAAAAAAGGAATGTCGTCTTCCCAAGGAATTTTTCGATAGGTTTGCAAATCAATCGCCACCTGGGCATCGGGATAGCCGGTGTGCCAGCCGGTATAGCTACTTTTGTCATTGTCATAACAAATATCACCTGAGTCCCAGCCAAAGACCACATCGCAAAAACCAAAACCACCTTCGACAATAGATTCAAATTTTTTAACATGCACGACTTTGCCGCGCAAAATTCCATCGATATCAATAATACCAAGTTTAATTTTTTGGGTTTTTGATTCTTTAATTTCTTTTAAGATGTCTTCATTTTTCATTGTTGATCCTTTTGTCTTTACCTAAATTTTTAACTTAAACTTTGAGTCTCTTGGCGACAAAAAAGTGAAACCATAAATAAGAGACAAACATAATACCAAAGAATATAAGTGAGATTTCGTGGTTGTAAATAGTCATGGAAACCAGGGAGACACAGGCGATAATCAAGGCGATCAGAGGAGAAAAAGGATAAAAGGGAACGCGAAATGGACGCTCTAGCTGCGGTTCATTTTTGCGCAATTTAAAGAGCGCCACCATCGACAGAATATACAAAACAATAGCGCCAAAACAGGCCAAGGTGATGATCTCTCCCGTCTTACCAGTTAGCAGCGCCAGGATTCCCACCGCCATATTGACCAGTAGGGCATTCATCGGAGTCTTGGTTTTAGCATGGGTTCGTCCTAGGGCGGCCGGGGCGCACCCGACTCGGCCAAATTCAAAAGTTGATCGCCCTGCGGCCAAAATAATACCGTGAAAGCTTGCCACTAGACCAAAAATACCAATGCCGATGAGTAAATGCATCAGCGCGGAATTCTCGCCCACGATGTGCCCGAGTGCTAGAGGCAGGGGCGAATCGGAAGGCACGACAGATCCGCTACTATAAACAATTCCCTCCCAGCCACTGACGCCGATACTAGCTACAAAAGTTAAAAGACATAAAAGCACCAGGGTCGCAATGGCAGAGCCAAAACCAATTAAAACATTTCGTTGCGGGTTGATGGTTTCCTCTGCCACATTGGCGACGCCTTCGATTGCTAAGAAAAACCAGATGGCAAAGGGAATGGCGGCAAAGATGCCTTGCACTCCGTGGGGAAAAGCGTTGTGAGTCAGATTGATCATTTGAAAGTGCGGTAGCGTGATACCAGCAAAGAGCAAGAGTTCAAACACTGCAATGATAGTGATGATCAATTCAAAAATGGCGGCGGTTTTAACCCCTATGATATTGATGCCGGTGAAAACCAGGTACGCCATTATGGCGATGCTAGTGGTAGAGAGAGCAGGAAACCAGTTGGTCAAATAGGCGCCGATGGCAAAGGCAATGGCCGGAGGGGCGAAGACAAATTCAATGTTTTGTGCCATGCCGGCCAAAAATCCCCAGCCCGGGCCGAGACCGCGACTGGCGTAATCAAAAGCGCCGCCCGCCTTGGGTATGGCGCAGGCAAGTTCGGTGTAACTAAAGGTGAAGGTAACATACATGATAATGATAAAAAAAGTGGCGATGGCCAGTCCCAGTGTTCCGCCGGCCGGTAGCCCAAGATTCCAACCAAAGTACATACCGGAAATAACATAGCCGACACCTAGTCCCCACAACATGAGGGGGCCTAAACTTCGTTCAAGTTCGCTGCTTTGTGCGCTGGCCTTGCTATTACTCACCATGCTCTCCTGATTAAAAATTTATAGTGAAAATAATTATGCATTAAGAGGATAAATAATGAT
>Ga0066639_10000946_pt1 | contig 26050 bp, 23 predicted proteins | sample CryGeyCG2114_010_2_FD_59504 | JGI IMG/M metagenome (GOLD analysis project Ga0066639, IMG submission 59504) | Groundwater microbial communities from aquifer - Crystal Geyser CG10_big_fil_rev_8/21/14_0.10 | ecosystem: Environmental > Aquatic > Deep subsurface > Groundwater | place: USA: Utah...
CCGGACTGCCGCCGTACCATATTACCGCATTGATCGGCAAGACGGCCAAACAGCCACTTGATGCTGACATGGTTATGCCGAAAGAAGCGCTTGATTGGTAATTGCCGCGTATTGTTTATATCTATGTGTCATAAGACCGTATGAGTTATACAGAAGAACTGTTCTCCGTGGCCGGCAAGGTTGTTGTCATAACCGGCGGCAACGGCATGCTTGGCACGCAGTATGCCACAACTCTTTCAAAAGCAGGCGCGCGGGTTGCGGTGTTTGATGTTGCGGCTGAATTGAACGAGAAACTTGCTTCATTGCCTGATGTGAAGCTCTATACTGTTGATATAACCAAAAAAAATGATATCAAAGAAGCTTTGCGCCGCGCTGAGTCAGAGCTGGGCATTCCCGAGATCCTAATTAACAATGCCGCGCTTGATTCTCCGCCAGGGAACGGAGCCGGCGGAGAGAATGAATCGCTCGAGAATTATTCCTTGGAATCGTGGAATGCCGTGTGGAACGTGAATGCCACCGGTACATTCCTCATGTGTCAGGTGGTAGGCGGGCGCATGGCACAGGCTGGGAAGGGGAGTATTATCAATATCTCTTCAACCTATGGCGTTGTTTCACCGGATCAGCGCGCGTATGAGTACAAGAAGGAGGACGGTGTTCCTTTTGTGAAACCAATCTCATACAGTGCTACCAAATCAGCGATTCTGAATCTTACGCGCTATCTTGCCACCTACTGGGCGGGCAAAGGCGTGCGCGTCAACACGCTGGTTCCGGGAGGTGTTTTTAATAATCAGGATGAGAGATTTTTGTCAGAGTATGAGAAGCGTGTTCCTCTTGGAAGGATGGCGCGTCCCGGCGAATACAACGGCGCTATTTTATTCCTCGCTTCCGACGCATCATCGTATATGACGGGAGCAACTCTTATTATTGATGGCGGTTGGACCGCTTGGTAGGTGTACATATGAAAATAACCAACGTAGAAACAGTGCATTGCGCGGCGGGGTGGCGGGTGTGGTCGTTCGTTAAGATAACCACTGATGCGGGTATTATCGGATACAGCGAGTGTACTGATTCGCACGGTTCGGCTCATGGCGTCGCCGCCGTGATCGCGGATTTCGGTCGGTTGCTCGTTGGCAAAGATCCGCTTGCTTTTGAACGGCGACGCCAGGATTTAGTGGCGGTTACGCGGCAGAGTCCGGGCGGCATCGTGCAAAAGGCGATTGGTGGCGTCGAGAACGCGCTTTTGGATATTCTTGGAAAACACGCAAACCTTCCGATATACGCTCTTTTTGGCGGTCCGATCAGGGACCGTGTGCCGCTCTACTGGTCGCACTGGGGAACCACGCGCGTACGCGCGGCATCGTGCGCGAACGTCAAACCCATAAAAGACCTCGAACAGGTTGCGGAATTGGTTGCCGAGACCAAAGAACAGGGCTTTTCTGCGCTTAAGACGAATGTTATACTGTTTGATCCGGATGCGCGGGTGTATATGCCCGCGTTCGGCTCGTACAGCGGCGCACCGGAGCTGAATGCGTCTCGTGAGATTATCGCGGGTACGGTCGCGTACCTTTCAGCTATCCGTGCGGCCGCGGGAAGAGGTTTTGACCTCATGCTGGATGCGGGTCTTAATTTCAGAGCTGACGGATATATACGCATGGCGCGCGCGCTTGAAACAATCGATCTGACGTGGCTTGAGATAGACGCGTACGATCCGAACGCATTGGCTGACATCCGGAGCAAGTCGCCGATGTCGATATGTTCGGGCGAAGATCTCTACACTGCGCGCCAATATCGCCCATTCTTCGAATGCCGCGCCATGGACAACGTCAATGTAGACGTCGTTTGGAACGGTTTTTCCGAATCAAAAAGAATAGCGAACCTTGCGGATCTGTATGAATTGAATGTCTCTCCCCATAACCATTATAGCCATTTTGCGACATTCATGAGCGCGCAGTTTTGTGCGTGTATTCCTAATTGTCGGTCAATGGAAATAGATATGGATGATGTGCCGTGGAAAGATGATATCGTTACCAAGCGTCCAAGCATCGAGAAGGGGGATATTATCGTTCCGGACGGACCCGGCTGGGGAGTTGACCTGAACGAAAAGGCCATTCGCGCGCATCCTTTGAATTCATGAACACATCAATAGCAGTGCTAGGTCCGGGCTCGGTCGGAGGAACTCTGGCATCTGTATTCTGGAAGGCGGGAATATCCGTTACGTGCGTTGGGCGGCCGGAACACAGTGCGGCAATAGCTGAGAAAGGCATTAATTTTGAAAGTTCGATTTTTGGAAACTATGTGGCGCATCCGAACGCAGTGGAGCGCTTGACCTCTCCGCATGATATTATTTTCATTACCACCAAAGCGCCGCACCTCAGGGACGCACTGGAGCGGATAGCGCCGGCTGCCGCCGCGCGTTCAGTTGTCATTCCGCTTTTGAACGGGCTTTCCCACGTAGCGCAGATCAGAGGCTGCCTCGGGTCGCGCGTTGCGGCTGGATCGATCAGTATTGAGGCGCTCCGCACGCCCAATGGAGCCGTTATCCATCGTTCGCCATTTGCGGATATCCGTATTGCGTCTGATCATGATATCGCCGCTTTCCAACTGGAGACCGCGCGCTCGCTCATAACATCGTCGGGCATTGGTTGTGAAATAGCGCCGAGCGAGGCGGACGTGCTCTGGAAAAAGTTGGTGCGCCTGAACGCGCTCGCGCTTGCGACGGCGGCGTACAACAGAACGATCGGTGAGTTGCGGAGTGATCCGACAGCGCGGAATACCATTCAATCATGCGTGGAGGAAGGCTGCGCAGTCGCAGAGAGAGAGGGAGTCGTGTGCGATCCTCGCGTCGTCATGGATGAGATCGATGCATTAGGCGCGGCACAGCGCTCGTCGCTCGCGCGGGATGTGGCAGCGGGCAAGGAGTCGGAGCTTGATGCCATCGCTGGAGCTATTGTAGAAAGAGGCGCACGCCACAATATCCAATGCCCGACCATCAGATCATTGATCATGATTATCGTTTCACAATAATAGAGAGCATATGCCGCAACAGTTTTTAAACTACATTAATGGTGAATTTAAGCGCCCTGCGAGCGGTGAATTTTTTGAGAACCGCAACCCATCGCATACAAGTGACGTGCTGGGTGAATTTCCGCGTTCGAATGAAACCGATATAAACGCAGCAGTTGCTTCCGCTAAAGCAGCGCTTGCCCCATGGCAGATGATGACAGCGCCGGCGCGCGGTAAATTGCTGTTTCGCGTGGCTGGGATTATGGAAGATCGGAAGGCGGAGATCGCGGATGTCATTCTCAAGGAAATGGCGAAGCCGCGCGGTTCAGCAGAAGGTGATGTGCAGTCCGGCATTGATTTATGTCGTTATATGGCGGGCGAGGGGAGACGTTTGTTCGGACAAGTAACCGCATCAGAACTAAGCGGCAGGTCAGCTCTGTGTCGACGAGTGCCGGTCGGCGTGTGCGCGCTCATTACACCATGGAACGCTCCTATGGCAGCTATTGCCTGGAAAGTGTTTCCCGCGCTCATTGCCGGCAATACCGTCGTTCTAAAACCGTCAAAAGACACGCCGCACACCGCGCATCTCCTTGCCGAGATCCTGCAAGAAGCCGGATTGCCCGCGGGTGTTTTTAATCTGGTTCACGGGTTTGGCGGCGAGACCGGCGAAGCGCTCGCTCGGCACGAAGATGTTCGTCTTATTTCATTCACTGGTTCGACTGAGGTTGGCATGAAACTTGCTGAGATAGGCGCGAGCCGTCTTGCGAAGGTTTCACTCGAGATGGGGGGCAAGAACGCGGTGTTGGTTATGGACGACGCTGAACTTGATAACGCTGTTTCTGCAGTGGTTGCCGGCGCGTTCTCTTTATCCGGCCAGCGGTGCTCATCAACCAGCCGCGTGATAGTCCACGAAACTATCTATGGCGCATTCATTGAAAAGATTATTGCGAAGGCATCTTCATTGAAAGTCGGTCCGGCGGATGAGGACGGCGTTGATGTAATACCGATTATCAACGAAAAGCAGTTCAACGCGATCACGGCCGCAATCGAAAAGGCGGCGACGGGCGGCATAGTGTGCGCTTTTGGCGGTAAAGCGCTTTCCGGCGGCGCGTATGACGGAGGACACTACATAGCTCCAACTATTTTTACGGACGTTCCTTCTGATTCAGCGCTTTGGCAGGATGAGGTATTCGGCCCAGTGCTCGCGGTCGCGAAGTGTTCGTCGTTTGATGAGGGCATCAGCATGATCAATGATTCGAAATATGGATTGGTGGCATCCGTTTTCACGAACAACGTGAATTGCGCACAGCGCGCGCCTGAACTGATACGGTGCGGTGTCGTCTATATCAACGCGCCGACGTTCGGCAGTGAAGTGCATCTCCCGTTCGGCGGGTTCAAAAGTTCCGGAAACGGACACCGTGAGCCTGGTGCCGGGAGTATTGATGTGTTTACTGAGTGGCAGACCGTGTATGTCGATTATTCCGGAGGCGTGCAAAACTCACAGACCAGCATTAAACAATAGGCAATGTCCCACATACAGTACATTCCACTTTCCGAGATACGCCGGATCCGTCAGTCTGTTAAGGATCCGTCCATGTTGAGCCGCGTCCTTGCCACTATTTTCCGCATCAATACGCTATACATGATAGCTAAAGCCGGCTCCGGGCACATTGGCAGCAGTTTCAGCGCCATGGATATTGTAACATGGCTCTGGAGCGGCCATATGAATAATCCGAACGAGCCGAAAGGTGATGTCTACTTCTCGTCTAAGGGCCATGACGCCCCCGGCCTGTACGCAGTCATGACCGGTTTTGAGAAGATTGATTTTGACTCTATTCACACGCTCCGCAGGCTGCACGGGCTTCCGGGCCATCCTGACGTGCATACGCCGTCTATTCCGGCTAATACCGGCTCTCTGGGCATGGGTATTGCCAAGGCGCGAGGCATGGCAACAGCACGCCGTCTTGATGGCGCGCCGGGTCGATTTTACGTGTTGACCGGAGATGGGGAACTGCAAGAAGGGCAGATCTGGGAGTCTCTTCAGCCGACCGCCAACAGGCATTTTTCTGAAATTACCGTCATTGTTGACCATAACAAGCTTCAGTCGGATACGCTCGTTGAGCGGGTAAGCCCGCTCGGCGACCTTGATGCAAAGTTCAGCGCATTTGGATGGGCCGTTTACCGTATTGACGGACACGATATATCCGCTTTACAGACCGCGCTTGATGCTGCTATGACCGTGACCGACCGTCCGCAAGCGATTATTGCCGACACCATAAAAGGAAAAGGCGTTTCATTCATGGAAAAGCTGCCTGATGATGATTTGTACAAATACCATAGCGGAGCGCCGAGCGAGGATGAGTACGCCGCAGCGCTTGTTGAGCTGCACTCAGCTCTTCTGGAATCATGCAAGCAGGCTGGTTGTGATCCGATTGAATATGAAAGCGTGGAAACAGGGTCAAAATCCATATTGCAGAATCCTGAAAAATTGATCGCGGCCTATACCGAAGAACTCATCTCGCAAGCTGAAAAAAATGATGCCATTGTTGCCATGGATGCGGATCTTATAAAAGACACTGGATTGGCAGAATTCAAAAAACAGTTTCCTGATCGTTACGTGGAGTGCGGCATCGCGGAACAGGATATGGTTTCGTTTGCGGGAGGCCTTGCGCGCGAAGGGAAGCTTCCGATCGTGCATTCGTTTGAGTGTTTTCTTTCGACCCGTCCCAATGAGCAGATTTTCAACAACGCAACGGAGCGTACAAAAATAATTTACACCGGATCTCTCGCGGGCGTGCTTCCGGCTGGTCCAGGGCACTCGCACCAGTCGGTGCGGGGCATTTCCACCCTTGGATCGATTCCGGGCATCACGATGATAGAGCCGGCGAATGAGACAGAGACAAAGGCGGCGCTCCGATGGGCGGTTGAAGAAAACGATGCGAGCACCTATCTGCGGCTTGTGTCCATACCCATGGAGCTGCCATATGCATTGCCGACAAATCATTCTCTTAAGCTTGGCAGGGGCACAATGCTTGTTCAGGGAACGGACGCGGTTATTGTTGCGTATGGTCCGACAATGCTCACACAAGCTTTTTTTGCCGCAGCTAAATTGAAAGAGAAAAATATAGCAGTCGCAGTCATTGATCTGCCATGGCTTAATACGGTTGACGACGCATGGCTCAAAGAAACGCTTGGCGCGTTCAATGTGGTCTTGACGCTTGATGATCATATGCTCCGTTTTGGACAAGGCGACATGATCGCAGCCGGCTTGGCGCGGTCCGGCGGCGCGCCCAAGATCATATCTCTCGGGCTTACTGATATTCCGGAGTGCGGCAGAAACGATGAGGTTCTAGGGGTCCACAGACTGGACGTTAATTCGATAGCTGCGGCGCTTGCCGAAGCAGTATAGTATGAAAACACTTCTGATCAGCGCGGCATCTCCGGATACGTACCGCAATTTTTTCTTCTTTGAGGGGTGTCTTTTTGATCAGATCCGAGCTGGACTCAATCGTGATCCCGAATTGCGGGTCGTACTTGTGGTGCAGCCGAAGCACTACGAGCAGTATAAGGATTATGAGAACCATCGGGTCATTATAGAACAGGCTCACAAAAGCCGTCCGCTTTCGCGTTTTCAAAAGGCATTCACGTTCTTATACTCATACCTTGTCTACACCGGTACTACCAGAACCCTCGCGACCATGGGCATGCGCCCGGAGGATGCGCCGGGCGCGGGAAAGCGATTTCTAAACCCGTTGAAAATTCTTATAGCGCGCACAGCCGGACGGATCAGATGGATAAAGCGCGTTTTGGTTCCGTTTGCGTATCAGGCGATGTTTCAGGAAGACGAATATCGAGCACTGATCCGACGCTATCGGCCGCATATGGCGTTCGTGCCGCATCTTTTTTCCTCGTTTGACATGCGCCTGCTCTCAGCGGCGCGCCGGGAAGGCGTGCATACTGCGGGGATGATCACTAATTGGGATCATTTTGACAAATACTACCTCCCGCTTCACGTTGATCGCCTGTTCGTTCAGAGCGAGCAGATCAAGCGCTTCGCCATTGATTATCAAGCGTATCAGGAGAGCAGGATCATGATCACGGGGTATCCTTATTTTGATTTTATCGCCGACCGGCACTATATGCGCCCGCGGCAAGAAACGCTCCGCGAATTGGGATTTCAAGAAGGCGCCCGGTATATACTCTATGTGTCGGGAAGCATGTACTGTCCGGACGAGCCGGACGTCATTGAGGAAATGCTTTCGTGGATCGATGCGGGTGAGTTTGGGCATGACATGCATCTGGTTATTCGTCCGTATCCAGGCGTTCGGGGGAAGGATTTGGAATTTGATGAGAAGAAATTCAATGATTTCAAGGACCATCCCCGCGTCTCCTTTTATCTTGGAAGATTTTGGGGCAATGTTTCAAAGAGTACCGCGTTCATGAATATGGTTCGATACGCTGATGCAGTGGCCGTGGTATACAGTACCGCCGCTCTCGAAGCGCTTGCGCTTGACCGGCGGGGTGTTATTCCCTCTTATGATGGAAGCCGCATTCGCCCGTTTCGCCGCTCGGTAAAGCGGTTTGAGTTGCGCGAGCATTTCAAGGATCTGCTCTTGTGCGCGGACATACGGAAAGCTGACAACTCACCAGAGCTCAGAATGCATCTTAAAGACGCGGTTGCCGGATCCGCAGTCAGTACGAAATCCGAGGGGTCTCCATGCGGCCGCGTGACCGGGCCGCTGGATACCTTGGCGTCAAAGCGGATATTCAACGAACTCATGAAATGATCAGGACTTAATGATTCATGGAACTGGGTCAAACAAATGCCTATTGTCTTTACGCGCGAACTAAGACTATTTTGACATTCATCGGTATTGATTTTTAATACAAAAAATGATATGGTATACTGTTTTTACGTTACTGCTAATTTCTGTTTATGCGCAAAATATTCTCTCTCTTAAAATCAGCTTACAAGCTCTACGGCAACTATCGGTATCAGATATTGGTTTTGGTGATTTTGGGTTTTGTGAGCGGGTTGTTCGAGGGCATCGGTGTTTCAACGCTTGTGCCTCTTTTTTCATATATCACGGATCAAGGTTTGCAGGAGGGAAGCATATTCTCAAGGGTCATTTTGGGTTTTTTCAGTTTTGTTCATCTTGAATTCCGGTTGCGTACGCTCTTATTATTGATGGTGATACTGTTCATCCTGAAGGCATGCATTGAATATCTGTTCGAATATTTGCGCGCTCGCATTGTGGCCGACTATGAATTTAAAAAAAGATCGAAACTATATGAGCAGTCGCTGCGCGCGGATTGGTCATACCTTTTGAGACAGAAAATAGGCTACATCGAGAATGTGCTCATGACCGACGTAGCCGCAAGCGTCCAATTGCTCACCATATGCACATCGTCAATCCTGCACGTCACCAGCCTTATCATGTATGTATTGGTGGCGTTGACGCTTTCTAAGAACTTAGCTTTGTTGGCGCTTGGGGTCGGTTTTGTCATTGTTGTCGTTTTCAAGCCGCTTTTGTCGCGCATACGTTTCTATTCACAACAGCAGTCGCAGTATAACAAAGACGTCTCGCATCAGATCAACGAGGGTATTATAGGCTTGAAGACATTCAAGTCTTCCGCTGTTGAGCGCTCGGTCATGCGCAATGTGGCAACATTGTTTGAACGTTTGCGCGGGATTCACGTCAAGCAGACTCTTGTGAAGACCGCAACAAATGTTACTATCCAGCCGATCAGCGTTATATTCATTGGGGCTGTCTTCTCGATCTCGTTTTTGAAGCCGGGGTTTGATCTGCCGACGTTCATCGCAGTGACATACATGATCCAGAGAATATTCATTTATGTAGATAAGGTACAGGGGGCATTGCAGATCATGAACCAACGTATTCCGCATGCGCATCACGTGCTTTCATTCCAAGACGCCGTGCACAAGCATCGCGAGATAGATATCGGAAGAAAACCGTTTGTGTTTGAGAAAGAGCTGTCACTGGACAATATTACATTCGCATACGAGAACAATGAGAAATCCGTTTTTTCCGACTTGTCCTTCTCTGTGCGGCACGGGGAGACCGTTGGCATCATCGGTCCGTCAGGGGTCGGCAAAACGACAATCGCGGATATGCTTTTGCGCCTTTTTAAGCCGAGCAAAGGAACCATCTCGCTTGATGGCGTTTTGGCTCAGGATATCACTTTGGATGAATGGCGAACGAATATCGTGTACGTGTCGCAGGATATTTTTCTGAAGAATGATACTATCAAGAATAACATCCGTTTTTTTGATGAATCCATAACCCAAGGGCAGATTGAAGAATCAGCGCGCATGGCGCAGATCCACGACTTTATTGAAACGCTTCCTGAGAAGTTTGAGACGATAGTGGGCGACCGCGGCATTATGCTTTCAGCGGGTCAGCGCCAACGAGTAGTTCTTGCGCGCGCGCTTGCCCGCAAACCGAAGATACTCATTCTGGACGAAGCGACGAGCGCGCTTGACAACGAATCAGAGGAAGGTATCCGCAAAGCGATCGAATCGCTCCACGGCGAAATGACGACTATTATCATCGCGCATCGGCTCGCCACGGTACGGGATTGCGACCGCCTGATCGTTATTTCAGAGGGGGTCATCAAGGAGCAGGGGAGTCCTGAAGAGTTGCTCGGACGCAAGGGTTCATATTTTGAACGGCTCTATTCGATGCAGCAATATGGGAGATAGAAAGACAGTATTGGTGCAGCTGTCGCATGGCATGCAGGCGCGAAATTTTTTATACACGAGCGTTCTGGGCACGCTGATCAAGAGTGGCGTACGGATCATAGTGGTGGCTCCCGAGTATAAGATCGACTACTATAAACGTATCCTTCCTCCAGAAGGGCTTGTCTTTGAGCCCATGATTCCCAAACACGAGAACTGGGCGACCATGCGGCTTAAGAACGTAGCCATCAATCTTCTGTGGACGGAAACGGTCCACTGGTGGCGGGAGACGCGTTGGTCAGATAAGAAAAAAACGTGGCATTATTGGTTTGAGATCACAACGTCGTTCTTTGGCCGCTTTCGCGTTGCGCGATCCTGCGTTCGATGGCTTTTCTCGAAAGTGGTGAATACGGATGAGTATGGCATCTATTTTCAAAAATACAAAATAGATGCGGTTCTGTTGACTGATATTTATGCGATGCCGGACGTGTTCATGTACTATGCGGCGAAAAGATCGGGAGTACCGACCGCCGGTTTTGTGAGATCATGGGACAATGTGACGAGCAAAGGAACCTGTCTGATCAAGCCTGATTATCTTCTGGTGCATAATGAGCAGGTCAAAGACGAGGCGATCAGTTACATCGGAATCAAGCCGGAGGTGATTTATGTCACCGGATTGCCTCATTTTGATTATTATCACAATTATCATCCGAGTGTTTCGCGCGCGGATCTCCTGCAGCGTCTTGGCCTGCCTGCGAATTCTCGTTTTATTCTGTTTGCGAACGCTTCGGGTTCGTACGCCCCGATCGTCAACGAGATGTTGGAGATACTTGACGGCGCAATTGTCTCCGGAGCGCTGCCGAGCGACCTGCATATCGTTTTTCGATTTGCACCGAACCATACACTGAACAGTCGTTTCTACAGATCCGACAGAATCGTCTTTGATCAGCCGGGCACGCACTTTACCGAAGGGGCGGTTGACGACTGGGAGATATCGCATGACGATATGCTCTACATGGCTGACTGCCTTACGTACGCCTCTATAACGCTCAATTTTGCTTCCACAATGACTATTGACGCCGCGGCGCTTGACCGACCGGTCATTAACATCGCGTTTGACGGCTACAAGGATAAGGACACGCCGCACAGTTTGAGAAAGATATATCGCGTGACCCACTTTCAGAGCGTTCTGGCATCAGGCGGAACACCCCTCGTAAAAAGCCCGTCAGAGCTTATTGAGGCCATAAACGCCTATCTGGAGGACGAAAGCCGCGATCGCGAGGGCAGAGAACGGATGGCGCGTGAACAGTGTTATCGCTTGGATGGAAAATCCGGCGAGCGAACGGCTGGCTATATATTGTCTTTTCTTAAAGAAAGGTGCGGATCGTAAATGCGCGTTCAAAAAACAATCGGTATTGTCATCACTCATCCATTGCGACGCGATTCCATCCTGCGGACGGATATGTTTGCTGATCTGGCAAAACATGAGGACGTGCGGCTGGTTGTCATGACCCACTGTCTGGACACAGACAAGCTTGAGCGGGAATTCGGCGGCGACAGGATTTTTTTTGAGAGTGTCAGTGTCCCTGGGCCGCGTTCCATGCTTGCGCTGCTCCAAGACATGCGGACCATTGCGCGGTGCGATCCGAATACCTGCCTGAGCATGCGCTATTTTTATAACCAGGCGCGTGCGGACAGCCGTGGGTTCGCTGTGAAACATTTTTTTGTTCGTCTCTTGCCCGCGCGACTTCGTACCAGTGAGGCGTTCTGGAATGGCGTAGAGCGGTGGTTTGTTTTTTTACCTGAATACAAAAAATTGTTCAAGCGGCATCGCTTCAGCGCGCTGTTGGTGCCAACCCCGGGCATGAAGATGGCGGAGATCCCTTTTTTCGTGTACGGGCGCCGCAATATGGTGCCGATGCTTGCTGTTGATATTGTATATGATAATTTGGCAACAAAGTATTTTGATTGCCGCCATACTGATCGGCTGTTCGCATGGAGTGAGAAGATGAAAGCGGACATTGCGGAGAAGCGCGGAGTCGACCCGAGTGAGATCGCGGTCGTCGGCGCGCCGCGTATGGATGTGTATGCCCGTCCGGAACTGGCAATGTCTCGCTCAAATTTCTTGAAATCTATCGGCTTGTCTCCGGATAAAAAACTTCTGACATTTCTGTTTTCTACGCAGAATAGAGATCCGCAATATCCGCCGAATCGACAGTTTACTGAAGATATACTGCGTCTGATGCGGAACAATGAACTTGGCCACGCATGCCAACTGCTCATTCGGCTTTCTTTTGGGGATCGTGTGGAGGATTATCGTGATCTGATGGAGAGCGGCGTTGTCGCAATAGATGCCAGTATGGCCGCATCCGGTGACCGGCGCGGAACCATTGACGAGAATGATATGGGGGGCCATCAGTATTATTTTTTGAATGTGCTGTCTGCGAGTGATGTTTTCATTAACACAACCTCGTCATCGACCATTGAGGCGGCATGCCTTGATACGCCTGTCGTCTGGCTCGCGTATGCCACGGATCTTGATGTGGGGCCGTTACATCTGTCGTTGCGCGACCGGATCAATTTTCATGGTCATCGATGGCTTTCGGATGCCAAGGGTGTTGCTATTGTCAATGCGCATGAGGATCTCGCGCCTGCTATACGATCATATTTGGACGACCCCGCACTCCATAGCGTGGGACGGCGAACGATCGTCGCCGAACAAGTGGGCGCGTTGGATGGGCAGGCGGGGAAGCGTTCGGCTCGCGAGATATATGATTTTATTGCGAAAGGCTAGGCAAAAAAAGATTATGCATTTTTTTGTGTAGGATTTTATATATGTATATATTATATTGATGTATTATAACTATATGGATCCAATCATCGTTTCAGACGGAATTAAGCGGGACCTTATTAATATCGCAAACGGCGCGTATGCTCCGCTTCGGGGTTTTTTAGGCAAAGACGATCTTGTGTCTGTTGTAGAAAGCATGCGGCTTTCCGACGGACAAATATGGAGTTTGCCGATTGTTCTGCCTGTTGACGGCTCGACTCGCGACCACTATCAGCGCGAAGAGAAAATTGAGCTGGCTGATGATGCCGGGCAGATACTCGGTATTGTCATACATCCTGAGTTTTATACTTACGATAAAAATAACCTTGCTCAAAAGGTATTTGGCACGACCGATATGTCGCATCCCGGAGTTGCGCGCGTGATAAATGGTCCGGATGTATTTTTGGGCGGTAAGTTTTTGGTCGATTCAAGCTTTGAACGACGCTTGCACGCATACCACCTGTCCCCCGACGAAGTGAAAGCTGAGAAGGAGCGCAGAGGGTGGAAGACCATGGTCGCATTTCAGACGCGGAATATTCCACACCGATCGCATGAATTCCTTCAGAAAGAAGCGCTCAAGGTCGCGGACGGTCTTCTGGTTCATCCGGTTGTCGGCAAAAAGAAGTCAGGTGATTTTAGTGATGAGCTTATTATTGAATCATACGAGGCGCTGTTCAAGCACTATCATGACGCTTCGCGCGCCATGCTCGCGCTTTTGCCGCTTGAAATGCGGTATGCGGGACCTCGTGAGGCGGTCCATCACGCGATCGTGCGCCGCAACCATGGGTGTACCCATATGATCATCGGGCGGGATCATGCGGGAGTTGGCTCGTATTATGATCCTTTTGCGGCGCAGGATATATTTGATCAATTTGATCCAGCGGAGCTTGGGATTGAGATTCTTAAGTTTGATAACGCTCATTACTGCTCGTCGTGTGGGGACATTGTGTTCAGCACAAACCATGAACACGAGGCAGATCCTCTGTTCTCAGTGAGCGGAACTCGCCTGCGCGAGATGGTCGCGCGTCGAGAATCGCTTCCTGAATTCATTGTGAGGCCCGAGATTGCTGATATTGTGCAAAGGCACATTAAGCCCTTAGTAGATTAATTTTTTTATGCATATGGACAAAAAGACACCTCAGCAGGCCGGCGTTGTGCTCTGGCTGACCGGCCTTTCTGGAGCTGGTAAGACAACAATCGCAATGGCGCTTGAAGATCGATTGAGGCGCGAAGGCAGGCTTGTGGAGCGGCTTGACGGCGATGTTGTGCGCCAATCGCTCTCGCGCGATCTCGGATTTTCGAAAGAAGATCGGGACAGAAACATAGAGCGCGTAACCTTCGTGGCAAAGCTCCTTGCCCGCAATGGCGTCGTTACTCTTGTTTCATTCATTTCTCCATATCGAAAACACCGCGAGCAGGCGCGGCAAGAGATTGATAATTTTGTTGAGGTGCACGTGCACTGTCCGCTTGATGTGTGTGAAGCGCGCGACGTTAAAGGGCTGTATGCAAAGGCGCGGGCGGGGGAGCTGACTAATTTTACCGGCATTGATGATCCGTACGAAGATCCTGAATCACCAGAGGTGATTATTTCCACACACGAAGTAACGCTTGATGAGGGCGTAGAACAGCTTTATCAAGTGCTCAAAGAGAGGGGCGTCGTCTAAAGTTTGTAGTACTCCTTGTACCATTCAACGAACCGCGCGATACCCACATCAAGCGCGGTTTTTGGTTCGAATCCCAAATCTTTTTTTGCTTTATCAATGTCCGCGAAGCTTTCAAGGAAATCACCGGGCTGAAGCGGTCGGAGGTTTTTTTCCGCTTGCATGCCAAGATTTTTTTCAATAAGCTCAACCATGGTGACAATCTGTTCGCTATTATGGTTGCCGAGATTATAGATCTCATAGTCTTTGGGATTGTCGAGTGCGGCGATAGTTCCGGCAACAATGTCGTCGATGTATGTAAAATCCCGCTTCATGTCTCCATTGTTATTGATATCAATGGGTTTTTTGTTGACGATATTGTTTGCCCAGGTGAAGTAGGCCATGTCCGGCCTTCCCCATGGCCCATATACGGTAAAATAGCGCAAAATGGTCACGTTTAGCCCGTACAGGTGGTGATAGGTGTGAGCCATGATCTCTGAAGCGCGTTTGGTCGCTCCGTATGGGTTGATAGGTTTATCGACGTTTTGCGTCTCAGACCATGGGACAGGGTTGTTTCCATATACCGAGGAGCTGGATGCGAACACAATATTTTTGATCCCGTGTTTGTGAGCCGCCTCAAAGATGTTCACTGCTCCTTCTATGTTTGTTTGTACATATTCAGCCGCGTGTCCGATCGAGTATCGCGCTCCGGCGAGCATTGCTAGATGACAGATGGTATCAATATGCCCTTCAGCAAAGATTTGTTCAAGCGACGCGGCATCGCGGATATCGGCTCGATGCAGTTGATATTGTTCATATGGTTCAAGTATGCGGTTCCGGTCTTCTTTGAGCTTGATATCGTAGTAATCATTAAAATTATCAAGACCAATAACACGATCACCGCGCTCCAAAAGCGAGCGCGAGACGTGGAATCCTATAAATCCGGCAGAACCGGTTACGAGAATAGTACGAGACATAGTGACGATATAAATAGATAATTATTCCAAAAGCGTGTTCTCTGCAAGACCGCAGATGATGTGTCCGATAGTAATATGTAATTCCTGTATGCGCGGCGTGCTCTCTGATGGCGCTACGACAGCCAGATCAACCATTTCTTTAAGCTTGCCGCCATCATTACCAGTCAGCGCAATGGTGCGCATCCCAATTGATTTTGCCTGCATAACGGCACTGAGTATGTTTTTTGAGTTGCCGCTTGTTGATATGGCAACAAAAAGGTCTCCATCTTTCCCCAGTGCTTCCAGCTGGCGGCTAAACATTTTTTCAACGCCGTAATCGTTCGCAAGAGCGGTCAGAATTGATGTGTCGGTCGCGAGCGACACGGCGGGGAATGCTTTGCGTTCTTTGAGGAATCTGCCAACCAATTCGCCGGCAATATGCTGTGCATCTGCCGCGCTTCCGCCGTTTCCTGCAAGAAAAATAACATGGCCGGACCGTAGTGTTTCGATGAACAGCGACGCGGCTTCTGAGATTGGGTCAACGAGCGTTTCGATGGCGCGTTGTTTTACCCCGATGCTTTCGATTAGTTGTTGTTTGATAGTGTTATTCATGGTGACGCTCAGTAACATATAGAGCAGCTGCATGCAGATCGGGATACACCTGAAGAAGTTCCGGAAGGGGGCATTGTCCATCGGCAAGGGCGTGTCCTGTTTTAACGCCTATGAAACGCATTCCGACTTTTTTTGATGCTGCGGCGTCCGTGGTTTTGTCGCCGATGAAGAAGCTGTTTTCAAGATCAATGTTCAAATCTGAGACCGCCTGTTCGATCAGTCCTGCTTCCGGCTTCCGGCATGTACATTGCGTAATGAGTTCGGGCCGTTCATTGGGCAGTCCTTTTGATTCATGCCGGTGCGGACAATAGTATACGGCATTCACAATGCCGCCGGACGCGGCGAGCTCTTGATCCATTTTTTTATGAATATCCTCAATATCAGCTTCGCGCGCAAGCCCCAGCGCGACACATGCCTGATTAGTAACAACCACAACAAGGAATCCGGCATCATTCAGAAGTCGTATTGCTTCTGGAACGTCTGGGTATGTCGAAAAATGAGTATGGTGCGTTACATATCCCTCGCGTTCTGGATTAATGACGCCATCACGATCAAGGAAAACAGCAGGTAGTTTGTTTTTAAAATTAAGCGCGCCTGCTTTTCCTGATGCGTGATCGCGCCGCGCTTTTTGCAGCAGTTCCGGTGATCCGATATCCTGCAGATATTCCGGAGTGTTATACGCGTACAAGGGAATATTTTTTTCTAGTAATACCGGAAAAATATCTTTTTCAATATTTGTTTTATGGGTAGTTGGTATGTATTTAAATATCTGCGGAGAGAATATATATCCTGACGCAACACTCAGGTTTCTGAATAGTGAATCCGGTTTATGCGGACGGACGATAAGTTCTGTGATTCTGTTTTTCTCGTCAAGAACAACATGGTCGCTTTCAAACGGATGGTCGCTCGGCTGTACTATTACCGTACCAATACTGTCTTTTTTTGATCGGTGAAAATTGGCGAATCGGTCCAGGTCCATGTTTATGAGAATGTCGCCTGATAGTACGAGAAAATCATCGGTCAGATGCTCTGCAATGGCGGTAAGCGCTCCGGCGGTGCCGAGGGGGCCACTCTCGACATGGTAGTGTATGTTTACTCCCCATGCGTTTCCATTTTTAAAATAGTCTTTTATCTGTTCCGCGCGATAACCGAGCAGGAGCCAGATATCCCGAATGCCATTCTTCGCGAGCAATTTTATTTGATGCTCTAAGACCGGCTTTTCCCCTATGGGAATGAGTGGCTTCGGAGTGTCTTGTGTTAACGATTTAAGCCGGGTGCCGCGTCCTCCGGCAAGGATGACTGCCTGCATGTGGTATTTTCTAGACTATATGGAATATAGTATATGTACCATAAAATAGGCAGTAAATCCAGTATTCCGCCTTTTTGTCGTTGTTTTTTCAGCAGGCAAAAAATTATTAAAAGTGGCTCTTGGAAGTGTAGTAGATGATCGTGCTTCCCGTTTTTTCAAATGCGAAAGGAACATGTACAAGGTGTTTGAGCTTTTCACGGACTTCATCCTGTCGCTCAAGCGGCACATAAAAAAGCATGAATCCGCCGCCACCCGCGCCAAGCAGTTTCCCGCCGAACGCACCGGCATCCATGCCCGCTTTGTATATTGCATCAATATCAGGATTGCTTATCTTTGAGGTAAGCGATCGCTTGTACTGCCAATGCTGATCAAGAAGTTTTCCAAAATCATCAAGTCGATCAGCTGTTCCGGTGAGGATATCATACGCTTCATCGACCATGTCACGCATGGCAGACAATTCGCGCGTGTGTTGTGGTGTGCTTTTGATCTGGTCTATGACTATGTCCGAGGCTGTTCTGGTGAAACCGGTAAAAAAGAGCATGAGTTTGCCTTGTAGTTTATCAAGACGTTCGCGCTCTACTTCAATAGGCGAGACGCGTACTTTGTGCGTTCCGCCGAACAGGATCTTGCTGAATCCGCCGTGAGCGGCATTCGCTTGATCTTGGGAGCCGACGTTTTCTTTAATGATGTTCTGCTCGACATGAATCGCGTCCAGTGCTAACTGTTGCTTGGTCGGTACCGTGCCTTTTAGCGCGTGCAGGGCGTGCAACAGGCCCACGGTGAATGATGAGCTTGATCCGAGTCCTGTGCGCGCAGGAAGATCGCCGGTATGTATTATCTCAACGCCTTGTTCTATATTCAGGTATTGAAGACACGCGCGAACCGATGGGTGCTCAATATCCCGTATATCCTGCACGTCCTCCCATTTTGAATAGCGGATGCGATACTTGTGCCTGAAGAATGGGGGAAAGTGCCGTACGGTTATGTAACAGTATTTATCAATGGTGGTGCTGATTACGGCGCCGCCATGTTGTTCGTACCAGATTGGATAATCTGTTCCGCCGCCGAAGAATGAGATACGGAATGGTGTTCTGCTAATGATCATACTGTTGCTATTCGTATGAGTTTGCTTTATGGTAAAACAATAATACAGCTAACGTATCGGTTTTTTATGAGTTTACGCGCTTGGGAAAAAATAGGTAAGCCTGAAATAATCTCAGAGCAGTATGGAAAACGCATGTTTTTGCAGCGATATCAGAATCCAAAGACAGGCGCTTGTGAGGATTACTTTCTCTTCGGAGAGAATGACTATATCATGGTCCTTCCGGTGACGCAAGATTATGAGATCATAGCAGTTCGTCAGTACAAGCAGGGGTGTGATGGTATTATTACGGAGCTACCGGCAGGCGGGATTGAAGAAGCTGACGCTACGCCAAAAGATGCGGCAATGCGCGAATTGCTTGAAGAGACGGGATACTCGACCGAACGCGATTTTATATCGCTTGGAAACATGTGGGCCGGAGCACGAAGCAATGCCACTCGCGGTCATTTGTTCCTTGCTATGAATTGTATTAGAACAGCGGAACCGGCTTTAGATGAAAGCGAGGAGATTGAGACAGTCCTATTTTCACTGGGAGAATGGATCGAGATGATCCAAAACAACTCAATAGAAAGTCCTGATTCAATCGCGGCGACATTTCGAGCTTTGCCGCATTTGGGGGTCTCAATTCAATTTGGTGAGATCAAAACCTAATCAAGAACCGTTAGTCGACAAAATGACCTGATTCATCACGCTCTGAAAGGATCGGGTTTTTTATTGGCCACCAAACGTTGAGCGCTGGGTCGTTCCATGTATAGGTGAATTGCCCCTCTGGATTGTAGTACGCTGATTGTTTGTAATGAAAGATCGCTTTTTCTGACATAACAACATGTCCGTTGCCGTGTTTCGGCGGTATCAGTATTTGCACGTTGTTCTGCTCCGAAAGCGTGAAGCGCTCCCAAGACCCAAACGCATCTGATTCTTTGTCGCAGTTGACAACCACCAGATAGAATGAACCATGCAGACACGACACTAGCTTCCATGTGTTGTTATCGCCATGGATGCCGCGCAGCACGTGTTTGCGCGATGCCGATATATCGTCCTCGATGAATCGGATATCAATGCCGGCTTCTTGGTATTCTTTTTCGCTGTATAACTCGCGATATATTCCGCGATGATCCTCAAATCCTTCGTGAGTGATTTTGAGTACGCCGTTAAGCTTTGTTTTTTTGATCGTAATAGACATATGATAATACGTGTTAACTGAACCCTCCGTCCCATGTATACTGGCGAGGAGGCTTCCTTTTCGTTTTTTCTAATGCGACATTCGCATCAATTTTTTTTCGAGCGCCTATCATAGCGCGTATTTTTCTTTTACCTGTGTGCAGCGCTATCCGCGCCACATAGCTGTAGAATTTTTTTCTTGGAAGATAGTGTTTTGCCAGACGCCTGCCTTCTGCTGTTGTATTATTTTTGTCTCTGGATGCAACACTGTGCGGATACAGAATGTGCGTGTAAAGCATTGTCCGGCAGAATTTTACGCTAACACCCCTGCTGATGCAGCGCAATATGAATTCAACGTCCGCGGAGATACTGTTTGAGTACAGTCCTGCGCGCGCAAAAGCGTCTCTCCGTATAAAAAAACCGGCCCCACAGGCTCCATATTGAAACGGGTCTTGAATATTGCTGCCATAGTTTGTGCCCGGATCCAAATAGACAGTATGAACACGTTCACCTTTTTGTTTATGACCTCCGCAGACGAGTATGTCGATCTCTGGATTGTTTTCAAGCGCGGCAATGGCTGCATCAAGCCCTTCTTTGTGGGTAATATCATCATCCGGAAGGTGTCTGATATATATTCCGCTCGCTAGTAGAATGCCTTTGTTGAGCGCTTCCGCGCTGTTGTTGTCAGGCTCAGACACAAAAATATCAATAATGTCGCGATAACGAGACACCACGTTTCTGGTCTCGTCGCGAGAGGCGCCGTCTATGACGATCAGTTCGTCATTGGGCTCAAGCAGTTGTCTGGCCTGTTCAAGCGCCTGTTCAAGGAATCGCGCCCTGTTTTTTGTGTTGATTATAAAAGAAACGCGCTTTTTGGCGGTGTCGTGAAATGATCTCACTCCTTTTCCAGTTTGTACAATATCGTGTTTGTTATCCATGGCTGTTGTATTCGACCGAAAAGTCACGCAATGACATGCCGAATTGCTGCAGGCGCGCTTCGGCCTTTTTCAGGTCGCTTTCAGTGAAATGATCTTGCCATAAGCCGATTGATCCGTTCCTGATATGCCGTTCTGCTGCGTATTTTTGGTCCTGCCCAAGAGAGCGGCCGAATTTGTTCTCTAAGCTTTTCATATTGTCTATGCTCGCAAGAGACAGCGCTTCTTTGATGCATCGCGCGTGAAACGGCGTCGCTGTATCGTGTTTGAAATGTTTCAGTATGCGTATAAAGGTGCCTTCGGGATCCTCTATCTGCTGTCTGTATGGGATCATCAGTATGTTGGCCGGGTACTGTTCGCGCATCAGCTTATACGACAAGAATTGTTTTATGTAGGCTTCCAGCCCGACATTGTGGAAGAAATCGGCCGCGCTGACGATGCGTATGTTTTGGTCATTCGCGCCGCGCCTGTAGAGGTGGTATTCGTCTACGCTATTTAATGAATGTCTGAAAAAAGACACGGCCTGGTCTAGGGGATTGCGGTATAGATAAACGATCCTGACGTCGGGATTGTCCTTTGGGTCGTACAGCCCAGGATATTCGGCGAGAAACTGTTTTCCGGCGTCATAGCCGTCCACGTAAAATTGCAGACTGTCCCACTGGGTTCGGTACGGTCCCTGGTAGTATTCAAAGCCCGGGCATACCGCGTGACCCGTATACAGCAGGTCAAGCCCTATTGTTTTCCGAACGTTGATCACTCTGCGCCACTGTTTTGCCAGATCATGGGTGTTGCCCTTTTTTCCGGAGAGAAGCAGATGATAAAAGAGAATGAGATACATATTATACCACGTTCCGGACCGTGGCATGGTCGCGATGAGTCCTATGTTCATTCCGTGACGGTAGCGTGTTCCTTTTGTCAGTGCCCCATCCTCGCGATCAACATCGCGGAGGATAGTATGCCATGCCTGTCGGATAGGTTTTGGAATAGAGCGTTTGATCAGGTAAGGTAATTTCCGCCGTATGAATTTTTGGGTTTGCGCGGCGAGTGAACGGGCATTCGTGTATCCTCGTTTCCTGATTCGGTGCAGTTGATTCATTCGCTCCTTGTATGTTAGTTTTCGATTTCCGAGAGAAGGAGTGAGCATATCAATCATCATGTCAGCTTCTTTTTTGGAAAAGGCGTTCTTCCGCGCTCCTGCCATGACCGTCTCTATGGCGCAGTCGTGGAGGGAGAACGTCTCCATGAGCGACGCAAGTTTCAGAAGTCGGTTCGCATTCCAAAAAAAGTCACTCGCTGCGTTTGTGCGCATGTCGGCGATCGCATCCCTAAGATACAGCACCTGTCCCCATTGCACTTGACCATAGCTGGTCGGGCCGGGGATATTGTTCGGGATGAGGTCGGGGAGTGCGTTCCTGGCGTGTCGGTACACGGTCATGTCGAACAAGTGGAAGCCCAAATTGCGGAGGAATGTGTCGATCTCGCTGAAATATACCTGATCCTTGTGGACAGGTGAAAAACAGACTTCAACGCTTATTCCGAGAACACTGCGTTTAAGCGTCTCCGTCGCACCGCGCAACACATCAAGCTCGCAACCTTCGGCGTCAACTTTGATGAATTCGGCGGGTTCTATTGAGTGTTCGCGAGCGAACGTGTCATAGTCTACGGTTTCAATGTTCGAGATTCCCTCTATGGCAAGATTTCGCTTATCCGGAAATCTGTCCAGAAATGCCATATTGACCGGGTAGAATCCGGAAGATGGCGCATGGCAGGTTCGGTAGAATGTCCTGGTTTCTTTTCGGATGCCGAGCGCGCATGGGTAGATATGGTATTGCTGATCCTTGTCTCGGGCGTTTAATGCCTCGCACTCATGCACGTCAGGTTCAAACCCTATCAGTGCGGCTTGGTCGTTGAACGCGTGCCAGTGCGCCTCAAAGCCATTGCGTGTTCCAACATCAATGACAACGAGCGGACGATCTCCAAAAAGCCGTTCTCTGGCTATTTGGTGGACAAGGCTGGGATTATGATTTATGCGCGCTAGGTTGCCCATGGCTATATGAATTTTTGTTCATGAAATACGTTATACTTTTTGTCAATTGAATCTCTGTGCTCTAAAAACCACTCAATGGTTTCTTTGATTCCGTCATGGAGCGAGACACTCGGAGTGTATCCTATATTGCGCGCTCGTTCAATATCCATAATACGGATCGCATCGCCGGCCTTTTTTGAAATATCCCACGTTATATCCGGTGCATTGGGAACGCATGCGCAGATTGTTTCAACCAGCTGTTTGATCGTAAAACCAGCGCCGCTACCTAGATTAATGGGCCTGCCGTCCGCGTGTTGAAGAGCCAGAAGCATGCCACGCGCCACGTCCCGCGCAAAAACAAAATCGCGTATCTCGGATCCGTCACCCCATACCACGAGCGGATTTTCTCCATCCAAAACGCGGCGGATGAGCGAGGGGATGACCATGGCGTTTTGCGGATCGAAATTGTCATATGGTCCATACACATTCGCGGGACGGACGATCGCGATTTCTTTCCAGCCGTACTCAATGCCGTACGCCGCCGCCTGCAGCTCGCCGATGCGCTTCGCCCAACCGCCGAACCAGTCTTTTTCCGAAGGGAATGTTTTCCATACCGCGTCTTCGTAAAAACGCTCCGCAGGCGCGTATACGCCGACAGAGCTGGTGTATAGATATCGCTCTGCTTTGGATACGCGTGCTGCTTCAAGCATGTTTGTGTTGAAAAGCACATTCGGCACGAAATGGCTTGCCGGCCGCGTTTGTGAGATTCCTGCAGACACTTTGATACCCGCGAGATGAAATACGTAATCCATCCCTTCGCAGGCCTGCAGGCAATTATCATATGAGATCAGGTTAAGCTTTTTGAAATCAACATCCGAAGGCAACCCATTTCCATTGTCCATGGAAACGACGCGCAATCGCGCTCCTTCTTTATGCAGCAGGGACACCAGCTCTCTGCCGATCATGCCGGTTCCACCGGTTACAAGAATTCGTTTATCTTTGAACATGTATATTTTTTACTGTTTGCAATTCTTTGACATCGCGAAATGCGGACACGATCTCATCAGCCTCGCCGAGGTGTTCCTGTCCCATTGTTGAAGCAATAGCAATACAATAGGCGCCAGCCTGTTTGGCTGACGTTATGCCGAGCGGGGCATTCTCAATGACAATACATTCGTGAGGCTGCATAGACAGGAGTTCAGCCGCTTTTTGATACGGGTCGGGGCAGGGCTTGCCATGCTCGGTGGTACCGCCGTACACAATAGCATCAAAATTTTTCAAAAATTCAGTTCCGACCGTTTTCTCAACGCGGTCCTGCAGGCCGGCCGTGACCAAGCCGAGAGGGATGCCGGCCGAGCGCAGAAAAGCGATGTATTCTTCCACAGTCTCATACAAGGAAAAAGAGTTGTTCTCAAGATAGAATTCTTCCTTTTTTTTCACCAGGTCGTCCGTGTACTTGGCGTCAATGTTGTTCTGCGCGCAGAATCGTTTAGCCAGCTCGCTGAGCGCGGCGCCCTCAAGCGGAAAGTAGTCACTTCCATCTATGGACCCTCCGAAAGATTCAACCGCGCGTTGCCATGCGCGAAAGTTGTCTTCCATAGTCTTCGCGATGACGCCGTCGAAATCAAAAAGTATTGCTTTGAATTTATTGGCTTCTTTTTTCATGCTCCTCGAATAGTGCTAATGTTTCCTTCATCCACGCAGCCAGATGTTTATAGTGAGGAGAACTGACAATGGTTCCGCTTACAACCGCCGGCGCGTCAACATATTCAGCGCCCGCGTTGTTGATGTCGTCTTTGATACTATAATAACCGGATATTTTTTTACCTTTGACAATGCCTGCCGAGATCAAAAGCTGGGCAGCGTGGCAGATGCTCGCAATGATGGTTCCTTTGTCGTAGAACGCTTTTATTGTGTCGAGCGCTTCTTGGTCCTGTCGCAGTTTTTCCATCAGTTTTGCCCCTCCGGGGAGAGCGAGGAGCTGATAGTCGTCCGGGTTGATACCGCTGATATCCCGGGTCGGCTCTACTTTTGATCCGATAATGCCGTGCACAGTTTCTTTGTTGCGGATCGCGACGTCTACCTCAAAACCTGCCTCTTGAAGACGGTAGTATGGATAGATGAACTCGTGGTCTTGGACCAGATTGCCGGTTATGATAAGCGCTTTTTTCATATATTAACTATGGTTATTCTTTTTTATGAGAAGTAGTTCCACATTCTCGACGACTGGTTCGTTGATTGATAATAGTTCGCGAGCGGTCACGATATCACCATGACTGAGAATATTGTTGCCTTCAGCGTCGCGTAAGTTGCCTGACGTTACGCAAGCGATCAGGTCGACATCTTCTTTTATGTGTGCGGCAAGTTGGTCATATTTCTGCGCGGCCACTATCTGTATGCGCGCCTCACCGAGTGTGTATTCGCCTTTAGCATCTGGGTTGTCAACAAAACTCCAGTGGGTGTCTTTGCTGCGTTTTTCGCAGCAACGGCTTCCTTCGTAGCCTTTTTTTTTGCGGCCATATTTGTCATCAAGCCGCAGCAGATCGCGTTTGTTTGCCGGCGTCTCTATCTCCATGATAAGCGCGCCGCCTGGAGAGATTGTTTTGCTTGAATGAAAAACTTTTTTTTCTAGCAATAATCCATTGTGCGCGCTTCGCGCTATTGATTGGTTAAGCGTTGTACAGACGATTTCGCCAGAAAGCACAATCAGCGATGTTTTTTTGTCGACATGGCAGTGCATTGATGTCTGGTATCCTTCCTGTATGAACAGAACCCAAGCTGATACCGCATCATTCTGAAACAGCACATATTCGTAACCCCATGGCTTGTTCACGACCACGTTCGCATATTCGGATCTGTCATCATTGATTTGCGGAGGAACATAGCCACTGGCGTCTATGTATTCGATGTCCGCTGTTGACGGCTCTATTCTTTCGATAATCATGGATGAGATCGGTTACTGACGATTTTTTTTGCGTATGCGCATATTTTTTCCGGCGAAGGGGGAAGATTGTCGTGTTGCGGGGCGAAACCGGCTGTGCGGTCTTCGAGACCAAGCGGGTACATATTCGTGCCGGTTTGCATCATTATATCGTAGGCGATATTTTTTGCGGCGCCGTTTGCATAATCACCGTCGAGGACGATTCCGCCGTATTTTGAGCTACTGATCGTGCGGAGTAGCCCATCATTCAATCCGAGCGGTTTTAGCCAAAGGAGGTGTATGACATTGCAGGTGATTCCTTCTGCTGTCAGTTTCTTTTCAGCTTCTATGGCCGAGAGCCGCGCGGCTGATATGGCAATAAGCGTGATATCCGCGTTTGGCACGATCTTGTTTTCCATTTCATGATCGATTTTGAAACTGCTGCGGTGTTCGCTGACATATATCGGATCATCATGCGCCATGAAATAGTCCCAGACGCTTCGGTACTCGTTTGGCGTCATGGGGGCGCAAATAGGAATACCCGGCATGCGCATATAGAGTCCGTGATGCAGGTTTGACGCTACTGGGCCAATGCCGCCTTCCATGCCGATGGAGCGCACAAAGACCGGGCTGGGGATGCCCCACATTTCTTTCGATTTAGCCGCATAATTTATGATAGTGGCCGCGTTAAACCACTGGAATCCTTGATACCGTACGATGTAAATTGGCCTGCGTCCCGCGAGCGCGAGGCCGACCGCAATGCCGCCGTTCGATACATCAGACGTCGCAAGTTCAACAAGGCCGTCTTCCTCTCGCATCTCAGGAACGGTTCCGGCGACCCATCCGACCGCAGTAA
>Ga0066639_10000947_pt1 | contig 26045 bp, 25 predicted proteins | sample CryGeyCG2114_010_2_FD_59504 | JGI IMG/M metagenome (GOLD analysis project Ga0066639, IMG submission 59504) | Groundwater microbial communities from aquifer - Crystal Geyser CG10_big_fil_rev_8/21/14_0.10 | ecosystem: Environmental > Aquatic > Deep subsurface > Groundwater | place: USA: Utah...
ATGAAAATATGGATTTCACTATGAGCTCAGCACTTTTGTTTGTTTCAGTTAACATTTCTTCATGGTCTAGAGGCGCTGAGTCTATGAGGCCACATCCCATGTTTGTGATAAGAGAAATTCCTGCGATTTTTTTGCCAAGATATTTTAATACAAGGGCCTCCCAAACAGTGGACATTCCTACAGCATCTAAACCCCAACGGTGAAAGAGCTGAACTTCAGCAGGGGTTTCGTAGTTTGGCCCTAATAAGCCCAAGTAGACACCTTGATGGGTCTCTAAACCTGAAGACAGAAGATGTTTTGCCACCTTTTGACTCCAGTCGGGATCGTAAGTGTGCATCATGTCTGGAAAACGAGGACCCAATGCTGAGCCATCTAAGGACTTCATATTTTCACCTAAGAGCGGATTTTGAGCAGTGAGATTCACATGGTCACGAATCACCATGGCACTGCCAGGGCTCCACTTGGGGTTAAGCCCACCGGCGGCATTAGTGAGAAGAAACTCTTCTGTGCCTGCTAAGGCTGAGGCCATCACTGGGAGCACCACTTTTCTAGGTTCATGACCTTCATAACCATGTATACGCCCAACCTGTATGAGAGCCGATAATTGAGGTGAGTGCTGATAAATGCGAAAAACACCTTTGTGTCCAGCAACAGTGGATGCAGGAAAGCCGGGCATTTGTTGAAAAGAAAACTCCTCAAGACACTTCCAGCCTTCGCTCTCCATATCCGAAAGAGCGCTACTCATGGCTGATCCTAAAACAACGTGGTAACGTGGAGCAGATATTTTTAAGCTTTGATATTTTTGCTTTAGAAAATCCCGAGCTTCAAAGTAGTTCATTTTCTAATCCTTTAAGTTTTTGATTTTTTAGATCTGCTTGAGAAAAGTAACCATGATCCGTCACGAGTCCTGTGACCAGGCTCACAGGCGTCACATCGAAGGCTGGGTTGTGAGTGGGAGAGGGTGGTGCCCAAATTGTTTGTCGGTAACCCCGCACCTCTTGTTCTCCTCGCATTTCAACAGGGATGTCTTTGCCACTTTTGGCAGCAAAATCAATGGTGGTGAGAGGTGCCACCGGATAAAAAGGAATATTGTGGTACTGGGCTAAAACAGCCACGGAGTAGGTACCAATTTTATTGGCGAAGTCTCCATTCAGTGCAACACGGTCAGCACCAGTGAATATTTTTTGAATTTTTGCTGCTCCCATGAGCGAACCCGCCATGTTGTCGCAAATCAAAGTGTGGGGAACTTTGAACTTTTGGAGCTCCCAAGTTGTGAGTCTTCCTCCCTGAAGTAGGGGCCTTGTTTCATCCACCCAAACATGAATTTTCTTACCATCTAAATGTGCTTGAAGAATGACTCCAAGGGCAGTTCCTAATCCAACAGTGGCTAAACCACCACTGTTGCAATGGGTGAGGATCTGATCTCCATCTTGTATGAGGGAGGCTCCACTTTGTGCCATGCCCTGACACATTTGAACGTCCTCATGAAAAAGCTCTTGAGCTTTTTGCATTAAATTTTCTTGGTTTTTGAATGCCTGTAACATTCGATCAATGGCTACCATTAAATTCACGGCAGTGGGGCGTGCTTGTCTTAATTTTTCTGCGGCATTTTTTATGGCCAGAGCATTTTGTTCTCTTTGTCCATAGTGAGCCAGGCTCAGGACTGCAGCGACCCCAATAAGGGGAGCGCCTCTCACTTTTAGTGATTTAATCAATTGAACCATATGATCAGGGCCTTCCACTAAAATCCATTTTTCTTCATGGGGAAGAAGCTCTTGATCTAAAATGAAAAGTTTGTCGGCCTCAAGGCGAAGTCCCAAAGAATTGAGTGTCATAGAGTACGACCTCCTTGTTGCTGTCGAATTTTCATAAGGGCGGAGAGTTCTTCGTCGGGAAGTTGTGGTAGATGAGTGGCCGTTTGCATTTGAGCCATTTCATGGGCCATTTTTAAAATTAAGGCCGAGTGTTCTAACCTTTCCATACCATTATAGGCTTCCATTAGGTCTTCACCCCAAGAAAGGCCTCCATGTCTTGAGAGAATCATCACACGGCTATGAGGTAAAACATTGGCCAAATTTAACCCCATTTCCCTTGTGCCAGGCCTAGCGTAGGGAATGATGGGAATGTTCCCAACAGCTAGAATCACTTCGGGGAGACTCTCAAACGGGAGTTCTTTAAGATGAGGACGGGCCAAACTCCAAGCAATGGCTGTGGGTGGGTGGGCATGCACTATGGCCTTCGCTTGTGGGCAGCGTTTATAAACCTCCAAATGCATCAGACGTTCGCCAGAGGGTTTTCCAAATTTTATTTCGTTTTCTAAGGTAATGCCGGCAATATCTTCTGGTGTGATAAAGGCTTTATTGAGAGCTGTGGGAGTGATGAGAATCAGGCGATCACTGATGCGGTAGCTGACATTGCCATCGGCCGCTGCCAGCAAATTTTTTTGATTTAAGCGCTGGCAGACTTGTACGATTTGATCTTTAATTTCAGTAATATTTTCTTCTTCCCACACAGTGTGATGGTGTTATGGGGAAGTCGAGCGAAGGTCAACTTGATCTTATGATTGGGGCCCTATTGCAGAATAAATTGACCTGGCTTATTTTTGATACCACAAGCAGGGCATTGCCCTTCTTCCACCACTTGAAGATTTCTAAAGTCTGTAACGTGGTAAAAAGCCAGCTTATGGCCACAAAGACAACAATGCTCTAGAACCTCTATGATTTCGTGTGTTTCTCTGTTGGCGACGGGAATTCCTTTTTGCGCATCCATGCGATAACTCCTTTTTAATCTCTCTTTCTAAGATCGGAGTCAGTGGAAAACCCTGAAGAGGGATCTTTGAGAAATGCTGAGGCCTAGCCCATGGAGTTAGGCAAAAAATACCCATTACGCAACGCAAAAGTATCCCCATAGAAGGCCACCTCCGCTATGGTCCACAGCTATGACAGCGGCACTGAAACACTACCTAATAGAAGTTTTAGGAATTAAGTCCTTTATAAGACCAGAGGGTGCCCCAAATCCTCTGAAGTCCCATGAAAGTTTGTCTTCAAGGACTGTTTCACTTTTGTGGGTGGGAGAAAACCTAGGGGCTTCTGAGCAGGAACTCATTCATAAGATGGCACAGGCCATGAAACTACAAAAACAAGATTATCAAATTATGGAGACGCCTCACCAGTGGTCAGAGGTACAGGCTCAAGAGGCCTCTTTAGTGATTCAATTTAAACAGTCACCTCAAAGAGAAAAATTTTATGATGTAGAGGGAGTGGTTGTTCTTTACACACACACTCCTCAGCAGCTTTTGCAAAACCCAGAGCTAAAAAAACAAACCTGGTCTGATTTAAAAATGGCTATGAGAAAATTAAATGTATAAGTCACTTTTATTTTTTTGTTTTTTATATCTCCCGCTGGCCTCCTTCGCCGATTGTACTTTGGCTTTAAAAACGGAGGGTGCCATTGGCCCTGCGGCATTGGATTACATAGAAAGAGGCATTGAAAGAGCTCAGCAACTTCAATGTGAAAGTATTTTATACGAGATCAACACCCCAGGTGGTAGTTTGCAAAGCACTCGTTTGATCATAGAAAAAATTTTGAATGCTCCAATCCCATTTCTTTGTTTGGTTGCTCCCAGCGGGGCCCATGCCGGAAGTGCTGGAGCTATTATTTTACAAGCTTGTCACGTAAATGGAGCCTTTGGAGCCACCAACATTGGGGCCGCAACACCCGTGACTCCTACCGGGGATATTCCTGATGATCTCAAAAGAAAAATTTTTAATGATACGACAAGTTTACTGGATAGTTTAACTGAGCTAAGAAATCGAAATGTACAGTTTGGTAGAGATATTGTCATAAAGGGAGCTGCAGTTTCTGCCACTGAAGCAAAAAAACGAGGCGCTATTGATGTGGTTGTTGAAACCACCGAAGCTTTTTTAAGTTTTGCCTCTAGTCGTCAAGTCAAAATGAGTGGAGGAAACTTTCAGGTTGTAAAAGTGGGACCATTGCAAACTTACAGGCCTGATCTTCGTTTCCGTCTTTTAGATTTAGTGACACATCCTCAAGTGGCCTATCTGATCTTTATGGCAAGTCTTGCTTTGTTGTATTTTGAACTCACTCACCCTGGAATGATTGCTCCTGGTGTTGCTGGTCTTCTAGGCTTAGTGGTTTCGCTCATCAGTTTTCATATGCTGGCCGTGCAGTGGGCCGGACTTTTACTTATTTTATTGGGAATTATATTTTTAATTGCTGAGCTTTTTGTGCCAAGTTTTGGAGCTCTAGGCATCGGAGGACTTCTAAGCTTTGTTGCTGGAAGTTTGTTTTTATTCGATGAACAAACAGGAGCGCTTCCCTTGGCCCTTGTATTACCTACTGCCTTTGGCCTTTTCGGTATCATGCTCACTGTGGGCTATTTGGCCTTGAGTGCTCATCGTCGTCCTAAAAAAATGAGTGGAAGTTTAGTGGGTGGAAAAGGCTTAGTGAGCCGTGCTGATGAAGCGGGGCGTAGCGGAAAAATAGAAATTCAAGGGGAAATTTGGAATTTCACTTCCCAAGAAAAACTGAACGTGGGAGACCCAGTGGAAGTTGTTGATCAAAAGGGTTTAAGTTTATTTGTGACCAAAGTTTAAGGAGGCCTTATGTTTGAAGGTTCATTATTATTACTCGTGGTCATTGCCACATTTCTTGCGTCGGCGATAAAGATTTTAAAAGAATATGACCGCGGCGTGGTTTTTCGCCTAGGCCGTTCCATAGGCATTAAGGGACCAGGGCTTATCGTTCTTATTCCTTTTGTTGATGTGATGAGACGAGTGGATATGCGAACTATCACCATGGATATTCAGCCCCAAGATGTGATCACAAAAGATAACGTCACTATTAAGGTGAATGCTGTAGTGTACTTTCGTGTTACCGATGCTGAGAGAGCCATTATAGAGATTGAGGATTACTACTTTGCAGTGGCCCAGCTAGCACAAACAACTCTTCGTTCTGTTTTAGGACAAGTTCCTCTCGACGAACTCTTAGAAAGTCGTGACAATATCAATCATCGCTTACAAGCCATTTTAGACAAACAAACAGACCCGTGGGGTGTGAAAGTAGCCAACGTAGAAGTTAAAGATATTGATTTGCCTAAGGAGATGCAGCGAGCCATGGCCAGAGGTGCAGAGGCCGAAAGAGAGCGTCGTGCCAAGGTTATTAGCGCTGAAGGAGAATTACAAAGAGCTAATCGTTTGGCAGAAGCTTCCAATGTATTGGCCTCTTCGCCTTCCGCTCTACAGCTTGCCTATTTGCAAAGTATGACGGAAATGTCTAAGGATAGAAGCAATACAATTTTGTTTCCAATTCCCATTGACCTCTTTCGTCCATTTTTACAGCGGGAAGACAACAAGCGGTGAGATTCTTCGCCTTTTTTGTCTGTTTACTAATTTCTTTGTCTTTGCAGGCTAAAGAAATACGTATTCGGCTGTTAAAAAATCAAAGTCGTTTGGTGCTCACTGGCCAAGATATTAAAACTCCAGTGAGTGTTGACCCTGAAGAACGCGTAGAAATTCGACTTCTCAAAGGGTCCAGTGGAGCAAAGCTTTCTTTGTGGAGTTTTAATCATAAGAAAATTTTTGGAGACTCCTTAGAGATAGAAGCTCAACTGCTTCAGTACGGACAAAAATCATTACCACCTAAAATTCATATTAAGAGTCGCTCCAATGGGCGTTTTGATGTTTTGGCAGATTTAGATTTTGAAGATTATATTGAGGGTGTTGTTGTGGGAGAAATGCCATTGAGTTGGCCCATAGAAAGCCTTAAAGCCCAGGCGGTGGCTGCACGCACCTACGCTTATTACCATTTACAGAATAAAAAATATAAAACTTTTGATTTAGATTCCTCTCAAATGGATCAAGTCTATCGTTATAGCGAAAGCCCCAATGATCGTTTGTCTTTGGCTATTGATGACACGAAAGGTTTGATTTTAAAGAAAAACAACAAACCCCTCATCGGATTTTTTCATTCAGATTGTGGAGGTGGTGGCACGGACTCAGCACTCTCTGTTTGGAATACTCACGAGGAGGGTTCTTCCACTACGACTTGTCCCTTTTCTCCTGGCCTGCAATGGACATTGCAAGTGGAAGCAAAGGTTTTGGGCGAGAGTTTAGGATTAGACAGTATTGAAAGAATCACCATAGAAAAAACAAGCACTTCAGGACGAGTTTTTTTAGCAGAAGTACAAGATGAAAAAGGACAGAAGAAAAACTTTAGTGGCAGTGAATTAAGATCACACATTGGTTATGGTAAGCTTAAGAGTGCTGCTTTTAAGGTGATCAAGGCTGGATCTTTGTTTTTATTTCGAGGGCAGGGTTTTGGTCACGGCGTAGGCCTGTGTCAGTGGGGAGCTAGAACCATGGCTGAAAAAGGGGCGACCTTTCAGCAGATTTTACGCCACTACTACCACGTGGAGGCATCTCCTGAAACTGAGCTGGCAAAACCTATTCTTGGAAAGCTGTGAAAACTTCTGACTTATCTTTTACCTATCCTTTAGATCTTGTAGCAACAGAACCCCATTATCCTCCACGGGTGATGGGTGTATTGAATTCAAGCCCAGAAGAACTCACTTTTCAGCAACTATTAGAGGTGTTTCAAGCTGGAGATGTTTTAGTTGTGAACAATACAAGGGTGATTCCTTGTCGAGTGAAGGCATTGGACCTTCGCGGAAATAAAGTTGATGTGCTTTTTATAAAACGTTTAAATTCTCATCAGTGGGAAGTTTTATATCCTGCTTCTAAATATAAAAAAGAAAAACTCATGTTGCCTGAGCAGATCACCTTAGAGTGGGTGCAGGGTGGCTTGCCCCAAAAAATTCAGCTCAGTCAGGAGATTGATGGAGAGTATTTTTTTCGTCATGGAGAAGCACCCTTGCCACCATATATTTTGAAAGCTCGTGAGGAGCTTGGGTTACCTGCTCAGAGTCCCGAAGATCAAAATTGGTACCAATCTCTTTTTGCTCAAGAGTTGGGGAGCACTGCAGCCCCAACAGCAAGTTTGCATTTTAAATCTCAGGATTTGGAATATTTAAAATTAAAAGGAGTGGAGGTATTGCCTCTGACCTTGCACGTGGGTTTAGGTACCTTCTTGCCTGTGACAGTAGAAAATCTAGAAGAACATCCTATGCATAAGGAGTGGGTACATATTCCTCAAAAGACTTGGGATGGGATTCAAAAAGCAAAGCAGGGCGGCCATCGTATCTGGGCCTTAGGAACAACGGTAACTCGGGCTTTGGAAAGCACTGCTGCGGGGCTTTTAGGTAAGGACATCAAGGGGTGGGTAGGGGAAACACAACTATTTATAAAGCCTGGGCACTCTTTTCAGGTGATAGATGTGCTTTTAACAAACTTTCATCAGCCCGAATCGACCTTATTAGCTCTTGTCTCTGCCTTTAAAGACCTCAAAACTGTGAAAACTTGTTATCAGTGGGCCATGGAAAAGCAATTTAGACTATTCAGCTATGGAGATCTCACGGTATGGTTCAAAGCTCCATGAATATAGGAAACTTTAAGCTTCTTGCGCAATCTGGCAATGCCCGACGTGGGCAACTTACCACCGCACATGGTGTGGTGAATACTCCTGTATTTATGCCGGTGGGAACAAAGGCGACTGTGAAGGCCATGACACCAGAAGAGGTGCGTGATCTTGGGGCTGAAATCATTTTAGGTAATACCTATCACCTTCATTTGAGACCTGGTGAAAAGATTATTGAATCTCTAGGTGGGCTTCATCGTTTTATGAATTGGCCTGGCCCCATTTTGACAGACAGTGGTGGTTTTCAGGTGTTCTCTCTTTCTTCCTTAAGAAAGATCACCGAAGCTGGAGTAGAGTTTCGTAGTAGCGTGGATGGTTCTAAGTTTTTTATGGGCCCAGAAGAGAGCATGCAAATTCAAATGGCATTGGGGCCTGATATCATTATGGCCTTTGATGAATGTACGCTATACCCAGCAACGCGAGAACAAATTGAACAGTCTATGGATATGACTCACCGTTGGCTTTTAAGATGTAAAGAGGCTATGCCCCTCAAAGATCGACTTCTTTTTGGAATTGTACAGGGCGGCTTGGAGCCTGATTTAAGAAAGAAAAGTTTAGAGGCTATCACCTCTGTAGACCTTCCGGGCTATGCTCTGGGTGGGTTTAGTGTTGGCGAGCCTATTCAACAGATGCATGAGCTTTTAAAGATAATTGGGCCCCGGATGCCCGAAAATAAGCCACGCTATTTAATGGGTGTAGGAACACCTCTAGATCTTATTATTGCTGTGGATCAGGGTTTGGATATGTTTGATTGTGTGATGCCTACCCGAGTGGCAAGAAATGGTTTTCTCTTCACTTGGCGTGGGATTATTCGCATTAAGCAGGCACAGTATAAGGAAGACCCGTCCTCTTTAGATCCTGACTGCACTTGTTATACATGTCGTAACTACTCTTTAGCATATCTCCGACATCTTTTTATGACTGGCGAAATTTTATCTTCAAGATTGAACACCATTCACAATCTTCACTTCTACTTAGATCTGATGAAAAGAGTTCGGATGGCCATTGAAGACGGGTCTTGGCCCCAATTTAGAGATCAATGTATAACGCAATTTGTCAGCCCTCAATGGAGAACTCTTAGGCAAAACCAGGCTTAAGTTGATTCTTCGTCTAAAACAGTGTTCATTGTTTTTTTCAGCTTTGGAGGAGCCATCAACATGAACCCTAGTCAAGTACCAAGCCTTTGGGAACAGTTACTACCCTTTGCGCTAATCTTTGTTGTTTTTTATTTTTTCATTATTCGACCACAAGCTAAAAAGATGAAGGATCATCAGAGCTTACTTCAAAATTTGAAGAGGGGAGATTCGGTCATCACCTCTGGTGGTATTTTGGGTACCATCGAAGGTCTCACAGAGAAGTTTGTGACATTAGAGATCGATCAGAACGTGCGCATCAAAGTGCTTAAGACTCAGGTGTCTGGGTTGGCAAAGGAGAAAACAACATGAGTTCTGGGTTAAACGCAAGAATAGCCACTATTGTTTTAGTTTTTCTTGTCTGCCTCTTGATCATTTCCCCCAATTTTATCTCTTTCTCTAAGGATCACTTTTTATCTAAATCAAAACTTCGCTATGGTTTAGATATTCAAGGTGGAATCCATTTGGTGATGGGCGTGGATGTGAACGAAGCCCTTCGTCAAAACCTTCTGCGTACAGGTGAAGGCCTTGTTCGCCATGCTAAAACAGAGGCTTTGTCTGCGACAGATATTAAATTAAAAACAGGTTCTACTAACGAAATGGTGCTCACCTACACGAAGGCTGAGGAAAAAGGCGCCATCACTGATTTTATCACAAAGTATTATAGTAATTTGTTTATTACAGACTCAGAGGGACAGACTATTAGTTTGCAGTCTTCTGATGTTTATACAGAACAAACTAAAAAAGAAGTTGTGGACCAAGCCATCGAGACTATTCGTAATCGTATTGATGAATTTGGTGTTAGTGAACCTAGCATTACAGCTCAAGGCTCTGATCGTATTCTAATGCAATTGCCTGGTATTGACGATGCAGCTAGAGCCAAAGAGTTGATCAACAAAACAGCTCGTTTAGAATTCATGTTAGTGGATAATACTGAAGTGAATTTACCAGCTTTGATTCAGGATGCTGAAAAGGCAGGTAACTATAAACTTGGTCAAAATGGCTTAAAGTACTCGGAGTATATTCGCCGTTTGAATGCTGATTTAGCTTCAAAACTACCTCCTAAAACTCATATTCTCTTTGGAAAACAGGAGAATGTTGAAAGTTTAGAAATGGGTCGTATTCCTTACCTCTTAAGAAGTGACACAGGTTTGGGTGGGGATAGCTTAAGAAATGCGCGCATCAGTACTGGAGAATTTAATGAGCCCGAGGTGAATCTGACATTCAACCCTGAGGGTGCTCAAAAGTTTGCAGACCTTACTGGCAACAATATTGGTCGGCAGTTAGCCATTGTATTAGATGACATGGTGTACTCGGCTCCTTCATTGCAGGGTCGTATTCCCGATGGCAATGCACGCATTACCTTAGGTGGTGGCCGTGACTACAATCAAATGTTTGAAGAGGCAAAAACTATCTCTATGGCATTGCGAGCAGGGGCTCTTCCTGCACGCCTAGAGCAGCTGGAGGAACGAACAGTGGGACCAAGCCTCGGTGCTGACTCCATCAGTGCAGGCCTCAAAGCCTCTTACATTGGGGCCGCCTTAATATTTATATTTATGATTTTCTATTACAGAACCTTTGGCCTACTGGCATGCTTTGGGCTCTGTGTGAATATTCTTATGCTTCTTACTGGCTTAACTATGATTGATGCCACTCTAACTCTTCCTGGTATTGCAGGTATTGCACTGACATTGGGAATCGCAGTGGATGCCAACGTGATTATCAATGAGAGGATTAAAGAAGAGCTAGCGCGAGGTGCTAATTTTCAAGCGGCAGTTCGAGAAGGTTATGAGAAAGCCTTTTCTGCCATTATGGATTCTAACATTACAACGATTGCCACTTGTCTGGTGCTTATCTATTTTGGATCAGGTCCAGTGAGAGGTTTTGGAGTGACACTGACGGTGGGCCTCATTACGTCCATGTTCACAGCTATTTTCTTTACGAGAACTATTGTGGACACTTTGTTATATAAATTTAAAGTAAATAAGATTTCTATCTGAGAACTTGAGGCGAAATTATGAACAGAAAAATGAAGACATATAATTTTAATTTTGTTGGCAACTTTAAAGTTTTTGGCGGTATCTCCCTTGTGGCCTTTCTTATCGCTTGCGCGATTATAGTAAAAAATGGTTTCAACTACGGCATTGATTTTGCCGGTGGAACAGAGATGCAAGTGAAGTTTAGCCAAGACACTGTTAGTGCTGGGGATTTGCGTAAGCTTGTAGATGAGATGGGCTTTAAAAACTCTCAGGTGCAGCGTTTTGGTGAAGATACAGAGTTTTTGATCCGTTTTGAAACCCCTGAAGGCGCTTCTGAGAGTGAAACCAATGCAAAGTTAGCTTCGACAATTAGTATAATGACAGAGGCATTGAACACTCGCTTTCAAGCAGCAGGCCCAGAGGTGAGAAGAGTTGACTCTGTGGGGCCTCAAGTGGGCAGTCAATTAAAGAGAAACAGTATTCTTGCTGGTATTTATAGCTTGTTGATCATTCTGATCTATATTGCTATGCGCTTTGATTTTAAGTATGCCCCTGGTGCTGTGATTTGTTTATTCCATGACTCTGTTTTGGTGTTGGGCATTCTTTCCTTGTTTGGTCATGAAGTGAATATTCAAGTTTTAGCTGCAGTTCTAACACTGATTGGTTACTCCTTAAACGATACTATTGTGACCTTTGATCGTATTCGTGAAAATGAACTAGGCATGAGAGATAGCAACACTGAAAAGATCATCAATACGTCTATTAATGAGGTATTGGTTCGTTCTGTTGTGACAGTGCTGACAACAGCGCTGGCAGTGGGCTCGCTTTATGTTTTTGCTGGAGGAGCGATTAAGGATTTTGCCTTCACTATGCTTTGGGGCTTGCTCTTTGGTGTGTACTCTTCCATTTATGTGGCTTCTCCATTAATTCTACTGACCGAAAAAATGAGATTTAAAAAGGCATAGAACTATGGCGATGAAGAAGGCAGCAAAAAAGAAAGTAAAGCTAGTTAAAAAAGTAAAGAGGAGCCCGGTGGCCAAATCCAGCTCCTCAAAGTCTGTGAAGAAAAAGTCTAAAAGGAAGTCTTCGAAACTGGCCGCTAGCGGTATGCTTCGTCAAAGAGCCACTCAAGTTTTAGAGTATGCACCTAAGTCTCTTCGTGATCGTCTTTATGATTATGGAATTGCCGTTGATGATGCAAAAACAGTTGCATGGAAACAAGTAGATCAAATTGTTAATGATTTAAAATCTTCTGAATTCTTAAGTAATCCTTCGGTTCAGGAGTTAGTAGATCGTGTGAGTCCTATGAGACTCAAGGCCTTCACAGCAAAAAGTACTTCGCAAAAGAAGGCTCCTAAAAAGAAAACCACTAAAAAAATTGTAGTGGAAGCTGATGAAAAAATCCTCCTCAAAGATAACTTGCAACAAATGGGCTATGATATTGTGAAGTCTGTTTTAAAAACAGTGGAGCGAGTGAAGTCAAATTTACCAAGTTCCATTAAGAAAAAATGAACTCACGCTCTGTAGTCTTACTCTCCTCAGGTTTAGACTCCACCTTAAATCTCTACGAAGCCGCTCTAGATGGGGGAGTTGCCTTAGCACTTACCTTCGATTATGGGCAGCGAGCTGCTGCGAGAGAGATTCATAACAGTGCTCTTCTTTGCGGAGAACTAGGGATACCTCATAATGTTTTGCCTCTTCATTGGTTGGGTGAAATCACAAAGACAAGCTTGGTCAATCGAGAAACTGAAATCCCTAAAAATGTAGAAATACAAAATCATGAAGAGAGTGTGAAGTCGGCAGCAAAGGTATGGGTGCCGAATCGTAATGGAGTGATGCTCTCTATTGCCGCTGCCTTTGCTGAAAGTTTAGAGGCTCGCTGGGTGGTGCCAGGCTTTAATGCGGAGGAAGCTAGCACATTTCCTGACAATAGCGAGACCTATATAAAGGCCATAACAGAGAGCTTTAAGCTTTCCACAGCTAATGCCGTGGAGGTAAAATGCTTTACCTCTCGTATGAATAAAACTCAGATTGTGGAGCGGGCGAAGGAACTAGGAGTCAATTTTGATTTGATTTGGCCTTGTTACTTTGGCGAGCCTGAACCTTGTGGTGAGTGTGAGTCTTGTTTGCGCTTTCAAAGAGCAATGAAAGAGGCTAGATGAAAACACTGTGGGTTTCTAAGAAAATAAAATATGATGGTGCTCAACTTAGACATCTCTTTGGTTATCTTGATCATGGTTTACTTGGGGATAGCATTGTGGCCTTCCGTGGACCCTGTGAGATTTCTTTTGAGTATATGGTAGACGGTGAAGATCTAAGAGCTGAAGCTGATATTGTTGGTTCTGATATGGTTCACTTTATTGTTGAGAAGTTTGATTCTACTTTGCTGGCGGCAGTGGCACTACAAAGGTTACTGGCAGGGCTCGTGTTGGAAGAGCTTCGTTGTTCAGTGAAGGACCCAATGTCTATTATTCGTGAGGGCGATGATATTTATCTTTTGAAAGGTAAAAAGAAATTCAAATTCTCCATTAGCATTGCTACTCAAACAGTGGTTTCTTCACTTATTCATTTTGCTATCAATGTGTCTAATAAAGGAACCCCCGTACCTACGGCCTCTTTAGAGGATATTCATATAGATCCTAAAAAATTTGCTCAGCAAATTTTGAAAGTATTTTCTCAGGAAGTGACGGGTGTCGTGGAAGCAACTCAAAAAGTTTTTGTTCGCTAGAGTTTTTCTCAAGTGTTTTTACAGAAAAATTCCTAAACCAATTTGTCCACTGAAACCACTGTTATAGAGATTTGATCCTGTCATCACCGGACTAAGTCCTCTCATGTAAGTCCCTTCGATCACAGCAAAGCTTGTGGGGTTTAAGTAAATATTTACTCCAAAGCCACCAGCAGCAAAAACATCCATCTCTCGTGTAGGAATATCATATTCAGTTCGAGCTGGTCGACCTTCGGTTTCCGTTGTTGCTTCTTTATGAAATAAATAGGCTGGAACGACTCCGGCTCGTACAAAGAAAGTCGAATCGCTACGATTGGTAAAATAATATTTACCCATTAACGGAAGTATAAAGTAATCTAATTTGTATTGGGTTTCAGTAGCATAAGCCGTATTTTTGTAACTGGTGACAGCTCCAAAACGACGATAACCAAAACCTGTTTCAAATACCAATTGATCGCGGCCAATATCCACTCGAGCCCCTGCTCCAATGGCCGTGAGTGGTTGTACATCATCAGCAATGCTGCCTTCAAAAGAAGTGGCGGTGACAGCGACTTCAGGTGTGATTTGGCTAATGATTTTTCGCTTCCATGGTTGATCTCTAAGCCCTTTTGAGCTCATTTTTTCTTGGGCAGAAAGTGGTGAGAGCAAAAACAACTGTATGAAACTTAAAGTAATGACTATTGATTTTTTCATATTAGTAAGTAAAGCAATATGAGTGCCGCTATATAGGAGGCTGAGCTATGCCTATTTTTGATTTTGGACCGTAGAATGTTATAGCCCTACTCAGGTGTCTAAATGTTATTAGTCTCAATTTGAGAAAATTTTTGGAGCCATTTAGGCACTAAACGTAATTCAGGGTGGTTTATTTACTAAAAATAGATAGCCTATAGAAATTCATTGGGGGACATATGAGTTTTTTTAAAAAGTGTATTTGTTTGTTGGGACTTTTCTTTATGGTTCCTGGTCTGCTTTTAGCCAAAGAAACACCCACAGCAGAGCTTTTGGCGATCACCATCAATCGCAATGTACCTATGGATCTTGATAGAGTGAAAGCCTTGGTAGCTCAAGGAGCTGATGTCAATGGCCGGGGCCCAGGAGGAGTGACTCCATTAGTTTATGCCGCCGAATCTTATGCCTACCTTTCTTCTCGGGGCGATGAGAATCATTTAAAGTCTGTGAGAGAGGTGATTGGCTACTTGATGGATCAAGGGGCCGACATTAGTGCTCAGGATGGTCGAGGTGTCATGGGCATGCTCTATCTTCTGAACTACGGCTATCCTGAGAAGGTCATGGATGTAGTAAAGATGTATATGGATAGAGTTCCTAACTTGGGAATTCCCGGTCATGACGATAAAATTGCACCCATTCATTTTTTAGCTCGAACAAAGGATAAGTTCTATGGGGTGTTGGAATCTGTTCTCAAAAGTCCCAAGGTCTATCAAGTTAATTTTGCTGCACGATCCATACAAGGCTATAGCTTATTTCACTTTGCTGCCACTCGTGGCAAAGATTCCAACGGCATTCTTCGATTACAAAATATTATAGACTATCTTCCTGCAGAGATCACTAAAGCTCTTATTGATGCTCCAGACGAAACAAATAGTGCTCCCCTTGTTTGGGCGGTGCTCAGTAATAATATTGAGGCTGTCAAATTTTTGGTGGCCCGAGATGATGTAGATATTAATCGTGTGAGTTCAGAGCAAGAGACTCCTTTAGATATGGCTTTACGCAATGGCTTTAAAGAAGTGGCAGATGTGTTATTAGCTGCTGGTGGCACTCAAGTGGTAAGATTAGAAACTATCAACTGTCGCGGTGCCAATGCCGCTCCCATGAGTTTTGAAAAATTGCAGGACATTCTCAAATACTGTCAGAAAAAGATTAAATCTCTAGAAGACTTTTTGCCTTTAATTCCTGAAACCATGAGATCTCATTACGCTCTTGTCTATGCTAGTCGTGCCTTACAAAAGGGGAGCATGGAAAATCCTCGCGCCATCATGATGGAAAGAAACGCTAGCATCATAATGACTTTCAATGGCCATAAAAGTTTGCCTGGCTATGATGACATTGAACTCATGAGAAAAAATCCAGTGACCAAACGAATTGAGCTCTACAATGTGAGTTTTAAAAATGCAGCCCAAGGAAAAATTCAAATAGAGGGACCAAACCCTGAAAGATGTTTGAAGTGTCATGGAGATTCACCACATCCCAACTGGGAGAATTGGACTTTTTGGCCGGGAGTTTACTTTGGAGATATGATGAACCTCTATCCTAAAGATAAGCCATGGTATAGAAAATTTGAATCTGCACAAAAGACACATCCTCGATATAAATACTTATTACCGATCAGCTTGCAAACCTTAGAACTACCTTGGGGCATGTCGGGTTTTTTAGTTCCTGGTGTGAGTTATAATTTTTCATTGGCTCTTATGGATGCCACAGTTCTTGCCATGCATGGAGAGCAACTGGCCTTAGAAATTGCCAATGACAAAGAGTTGAAACCCTATCGCTATGCCATTCTTGGAGCTTTGTCTTGTCATCAAGATGTTGAAGATTTTATTCCAGAGGGGCACGTATTGCCCTTTCAGAAGCTAAAGTCAGAATATGTGAAACAGATCAAAAGTGAAGCGGATGAACATGAGAAGATGATATTGCAATTGCAAAATTCCACTCCGATTAAAGGTTATTCAGGTCGTTATAATGTAGAGCGTTTTAGTACTGATACGCTGTCGTACTATCCAGAGCTTTATAAAGCCTCGGGAGAAATGATTCGCACGCCCAATTTAATGTGGCTCCTCAAGGGTGTGAAGGGTCCAGCAGCTATGAAAGATTGGAGTCAGTTTTTTCTTCCAGGAAACAATCATTTGTTCTCTGCATTGGGCTATATCGAGGTTCATCTTTGGAAAGAGCTTCTAGATCAAAACAAGGATACCGATGTTTGGAAGATCTACGAGACCGAGGCTGAAAAGTTGAAGACAACAGCACGTACTGAACGTATTTTTAGTTTTTTATATAAATCAGCCCATGAAAAGGAAGTCTGCCCTCTGCTGAAAGAGAAAAGTTTATCTATTTTGGAACAGGGGCCTGTGAAGGGGCTCTAAAAGGGGCTCTAAATTGTCACTGTGCTTAGAAATATGACAGGGGAGTGCCTCCTGTTATCTAATAAAAAATAAGTTATTTCAGCTATTTACGCATAAACTTTCTTTAGGTCCTTGAATTGCTTTTACTAAGCTTGGAAGCCTTGAGGAGGTTTTATGAAGCTTAAAAATATGATGACAGGATCTCTTTCTATATTAGCCGTAGCAGCACTGGTTGGTGCCTGCGCTCCTAAATCAAAATTTAGGTCGGCCATACAAGATGTTGTTAAAACTCAAAAAAATCCAGAGACAAATCAGGCTCCTGTCCCCGCTTTGGTACCAGCCTCCGAAAAACCACAGGCTCCTGAAGCTCAAAAGTTTTCTGAGACAGTAAAGTCAGCGGAACTGATCGTGGTGCCCCAAGGTGAGAAGTTAAGTGAGAAAAGTAAAGTTATTCTCCGCCTCAATGTACAAGAAAAGGAACAAGCAAAAGCCTCTGTTGTGGAGCTAGAAGGTCTTTTTATTAAAGACGACTCCGGTGATGTGCGTATGGGTAAAGTCGGATCTTCATTGGCGGCTGCCTTGGCGTGCAAAGACGAAAAGTGCGAAAATTTGGTAGTGGGTTTAAGTGAAATTGGAGTGCAAAATAGCCAATTCCGATTTAATGCCCGTGTAGATGTATTAAACGCCATTCAGGTGCAACCTACTATTAAAGACAAAGATCCAAGTGTGATGAATGAAAACCTTAAACTCATGGGTGATATTGAACATGGGGTTACACAGGTTGTTGTAGGTCGTGTGCGTTTACCAGGAAAAGATTCAAAAACTTCTAAGACATACACTCTTGTGAATCGTCAGGGTGCCATGGTGATGGCTGTTGCAGTCGATGAGGATCAATTGGTGCAGGAGGCTCAAGTTCTTGCGGTGGCTGATGCCCTTAAAATTGAAAATAGTGTTTTGATTAAAAAGGTAAGAGTTGAGGGCTCTGAGCTGAGCGATAATCTTGTGATTATGGTGGAAGACACTCTTTCTCGAGATGATGAAAATATCAGTGTGACCCTTACATTTAACTTTGAAACTCGTACAGCAGTGGGCGTGCTCGTAGACTCAGCCAAAGAAAATGGCCAAGTTTCAGAGACGGTGACTAAGCCTCAAGCGGCCCCTAAGAGCGACATAACAGTCACAGTGGTAGGCCATGATGACGGATCAGGGGCGGCTGGAGCTCTTGTGAATATGGCCAAAGAAAATGGTCAGTTCACTGATAAGGTTGAGCCTTTAAAATAATTCACTGACTCAAAGAAACAAAAAAGCCACTGATAACAGTGGCTTTTTTTATTTGTATATCTTTATCATTTCAATTTCTTATTTTTGAGGGACTCTCGAAAGGCCATGGGGGTGGGATGTCCGTAGATTTTCTTGCGGGTCATTTCCATCACTTCATCAACGAGATCTTTTTCAAAGCTATCCTGAATAGATGGAGGAACATTGTGCTTTTCATCAGAGGTGGTTCTTAGATATTCTCGTACAACCTTTGTTGCAAATTGCTTGAGGTTAAAGCCTTCGGAGCCATTAGGAATGTCGTTGAGCAACTGCTCTTCAAAAATGTCGTAAAGCAGATCTTTTGTTTTCATTTTTTACCTTTTGTGCGCTATCAAAGTATATATTATGGCGACTCTAAATAAAAAGAAACCATTGAATTCTTTAGAAGTCCAAATGTTGGCTGAGTTTTTACAAGACCAGTGGTCTGCTAGTGACCTTCAAGAGATTCGTCAAGACTCTCGACATCTGTGGCTTGGATTAAATAAAGAAGAGGCTCTACATTGGCTCATCATTAGTATGGATCCTCTGGCTCCCTCGATATTGCCAATTCCACAAAAATCACAAAAATTGAATTTACCTAAAAAATCAAAGTTACCCATGAGCCTTTTTTTAGGAGCTCATTTTAGGGGCCGAGCTTTAGCCTCCGTAGGTTTTGATAAAAGTGAGGGTCGTGTGATACACTTTCAGTTTGGCGCTGAGCATAGCATTGAGGTTCGTCTTTTTCCCCATGGTCAAAATATAATGGCCTTTGCAGAAGGAAAAAAAATTTTTTTCCAAAAGCCAAAGCCCCTACCTGAGGGACAAAAGAGTTTGGATGAACCCCAAGAGTGCCGGTCTCTCCAGCAATTACTGCTAGAGCTCTTCAGTGCAGACTTGAAGACTCCGGATGAATCCAAAGAAAATGTAAATTCAGTGAGATGGCAAAAAGAGGTGGCTAAGAAAAAAAATCTTCTGGAGAAGATGAGGTCAGATCTTGAGAGTAAAAGAGAGACTCAAGACTGGTATGCTTTGGGTGACTTGCTGAAGTCGGGTTTGTCTTTGGATGTACCAGAGCCTTGGAAAAAGATGTTAGACCCTAACTTGAACTTTTCTCAAAATCTTCAGCGGGCCTATGACAAAGCCAAACTCAATGAGCAAAAGCTAGAGAGAGCCAAAAGAAAATTGGCGGAGACGGAGAGGTTGCTTCATGAGCTTTTGGAGCTGGGGTCTGAAGGTTGGAAACCCAGTGCTGGAGGGCCAAAAGGTAACATAAGAAAAAAGACACGCAAAAAAGAGGAGGGGCTTCGCTACCGAACACTTAAGTTGAGTGAGCAGGTGGTGGCCTATTTGGGGCGCTCGTCACAGGATAACCTTCGACTTCTTCGTGAGGCCCAGGCTTGGGATTTATGGCTCCATATCAAGGATGTGCCTGGAGCCCATATGATTATACGTCGTCCTCGAAACTATGAGCTCTCTGAGGCAGAATTTAATCAGTTGGAGGTATGGATGGTAAAGGAAAGTGCTCCGAAACGCTTTATTCCTGGAGATATTGTGGAGTTTTGGTGTAACGAAGTCAGATATGTGCAGCCCATCAAGGGGGATAAGGCTGGTCATGTGCAACACCATAATTCCAAGGTGCGTCGTTTAAGAGTGAAGAGGGATTGACATAGATTTTCAGTTAGGTACCCTTTTTAAGTTATTTTTCTTTAACCACAGGAGTTGGCAAATATGGTTGACTCTTCCCTTCGTCGATCAAGTCAAGAGACCAGTTCTCCCTATATGATAGAGATTAAAAACCTCACTAAGTGGTATGGAGCTATCCATGCTGTGAAGGACATTAACTTTCATGTCCATCGTGGTGAGGTTGTGGGCTTTTTAGGGCCCAATGGAGCTGGTAAATCCACAACAATGAAAATCATCACCGGTTACATGGCCCCCAGTGAAGGGGAGGTTCGAGTGGCAGGTTATGATGTTTTTGAAAACCCCTTGGAAGTGAAAAGGCATATTGGATACTTGCCTGAAACTCCTCCTTTATATGCAGATATGTATGTTCGAGACTATTTGAGTTTTGCCGCAAAGCTAAAGGGCGTTGTGGGGTCCTCGGTGTGTTCGAAAGTGGATCTGGCCCTTGAAAAGGCAGGTCTTGAGGATGTTCAAAAACGACTTATTCAAAATTTATCCAAAGGCTATAAGCAAAGAGTAGGCTTAGCCCAAGCTTTGGTTTCTGAGCCAGAACTATTAATTTTAGATGAACCAACGGTGGGATTGGATCCAAAGCAGGTGGCTGAGATTCGTCATTTAATTCAAAGATTAAAAGGTCATCACACCATTGTGTTGTCGACCCATATACTTCCAGAGGTGCAAGCTACCTGCGAGCGCATTGTTATTATTAATAAGGGTCAGATAGTGGCAGAGGATAGCCTTGAAAAGCTCCAAGAAAGAGTTCATGGAGCTCGTCACTTTTTATTAAGGGTGAGAAGACCATCAGAGGGTTTTGTCTCTCAGCTCAACTCTGTAGCTGGAGTTGAGAGAGTTGAAAGTCTTGGTAGTTCTTACGAACTCGTTACTGATGGCTCTGGAGAGTGCCCTAGTCTTGTAGCTCAAGTGGCTATTGCCTCTGGCGGAGGACTACTAGAGTTAAGAGCTATGGATCTAGACCTTGAACAAATTTTCTTAAAGCTCACTTCCCAAGGAGGTGAAAGATGATTTGGTTTTTTAGAGGTACATTCATTTTAGCTTGGAGAGATCTTAAAAGTTATCTCCATGGGGCTGGCTTTTATGTGATTGCCGCCTTTTTTTCAGCAATTATTGGTTGGGCCTACATCAGTCGTTTATTTGATTTTATTCGTATGTCGGGGCAGATGGCTCAAATGGGACGATCTGATAATATGAATTTACACTCCACTGTGATGATGAGTCTGATGGCACAAGTTCACTTGATCTTGTTCTTTGCGATTCCTTTTATTACTATGTGGCTATTGGCAGAGGAAAAACGCACACGCTCCTTTGATCTGCTGATGACCTCACCTTTAAGTTCAACACAAATTGTGATTGCTAAAATTATGGCAGGTTTTGGAGCAGCACTGGTACTGGTGTTGATTTCATTGGTTTATCCGTTTTTTACAAGTTTGATCTCTGATGTACAGTGGGCACCTCTGTTTACTAGCTATCTTGGTCTTTTGTTGTTGATGGCCACCTATGTGGCCATCGGAGTTTTTAGCTCTAGTCTTACCCAGTCCTCCATTTTGGCCTGTTTTATGGCTTTTGTATTGAGTCTTTCTCTATGGTTTGTGGCCTGGGCTGGAAACGTAGTTGAAGGGATGACCGCTCAAAATATTGTTCACCATATTTCGGTGGCCAATCATTTTAGTCAGTTTTCTAAAGGAGTTGTAGAAACAAAAGGCATTGTTTTTCACTTAAGTTTGATTTTCCTATTTGGCTTTTTAACCCAAAGAGTGATTGAAGTCGCGAGGTGGAGATAATTATGAGTCGCTGGGGACGAATTTTCTTAGCCTTTTCAGCTGTGTCATTTCTAGTTTTGGTGGCCTCATTGTATCTAATGCAGATGTGGAGGTACGAGCTGTACCTGCCGTTATGTATCACTGTCTTTTTCTTAGGTGCAACAGCTATAAGAGACTGGAAATTTTTTAATGATGTTTTCAATATGCGGACCACTAAAAATGGTTTGAGCTTTGGTGTTGCCACAGTTTTGGTGGTGATTCTTTTATCCGCTATCAATTTTATTGCAGTTCAACAAAATAAAAGCTGGGATTTTACAGAGGAAAAACTCAACAGCCTCTCAGACCAATCCATAAGTGTTGTTCAGGCCTTGGATTCACCCATTCAAATTCGTGGTTTTTATGGTTCTTCCGAGATGGATGAAAATGAAAAACAACGTTTTATGGAACTAGCTCAGAAATACACATCTGCCAGCTCTAAAGTGGGCTACTCTGTTGTGGATATTGTTCGACGTGCAGATCTTGTAAAACAAATGAATGTGCAAAGCTCTGGAGAGATTGTTTTTACCTTCAAAGGTAAAAACCAAAGTGTTTTTGATATTTCTGAGCAGGCATTTACCAACGCCATTGTTAAAATGGGGCGGAGTAAAGAACTGAATATCTACTATTTACAGGGGCATCAAGAAAGAGACTTGTCGGCTCAGGGGCCAATAGGCGCAAGTCGTTTTAAGAAAGGTCTTGAGGATTCCAGTTATGTTTTAAAAGAGTTGAATCTGATCAATACTGGGGCTGTTCCTACAGACGCCGATATGGTTTTGATTTTGGGGCCACAAGCTCCTCTCTTGCCTGCGGAGATTGAAAAGCTCATTAGTTATGCAGATCGTGGCGGTAAACTATTTATTGCGGCAGACCCTAGCGAGAGGCAAAATATTGGTCAATTAACGAAGCCTCTTGGTATTCTTTTTCAAAATAATTTTATTTATGATGAAATGGGTCGCATGCAGACCGGTTCTAATCTGTTAGTGATTGGTTTAGAATTTGGTGTTCATGAGATTGTTAATAAATTCAATAACACCGTAGCCGGCTTACTTGTAGCGTCTAGTTTAGTACGTGACCCCAAGGCTTCGGAAAATATTGTGGTGAACACTCTAGTGAAGTCAGGTCCTTTGAGCTACGCCAAATCCAACTTTGTAATGAGGCCAAAACGGGATGAATCTGACACCCGTGGACCTTTTGAGTTAATGCTGCTTTCCCGTGGAAAAGTAAATGAGAAATCGAAGGGTGAATTCATTGCTGTGGTTGTTGGCGATAGTGATTTTATAACCAATCAAATCTTTGAAACAGTAGGTATCAATAGAGACTTAGCTCTCAATTCAGTGGCCTTTTTAGGCCAAGATTTAGATTTGATCAGTATTCGGCCGAAACTTCCTAAGGGCTCGGTGGTGATCATGACTCAACTTCAACAAAATGCTTTAGTATTAGGGTTTCTTGCCATTACATTGGCTTTTTTCCTTATGGCTTTTGTTTCATGGTTTCGACGTCGAGGAGCTTAATGAAAAAGTTCTCCAGTGGTTTTTGGTTGTTTGTTGTTACGATATTAGTTGTTAGCTATGCCTATTTTTTTGAATATAAAAAGCGCAATGAAGATGAAAAAGCAAAATCAGCCGAAAGTTTAATCTTTAAATTTAAAAAAGATGATCTTAAAAGTATTAAGTTAGTAAGAAAAAATGAAATCCTTCAATTTGTTCGTCAGCCTGACAGCTCTTGGAAAATTGTTAGCCCCATTCAGGATGGGGTTGAAGCCTTGCCCTTCGGCCGATGGGTGGACAGTCTATTGGAAGAGAAAAGTGAAATGTCTTTTGGCGAAGAGATATTTCAGTGGAAGATGTACGGGCTCGATAAACCACAGGGTTCTATTGAACTTTCAACAGAAGATCAGACAGAAATTGTAGAAATTGGTTCACCGGCAGTTGCAAACCAGATCTATTTGCGTGTTGATCACAAAGATGAAATTACTCTCGGGCACAACACTTGGGAACAGTATGTAAAGAAAGAGCCTAAGGATTTCCGCTCTAAAGATATTCTTAGATCCCATGGAAGAGAAATAGAAAAGATAGTGATTAAAAATAGTGCTCACCGTCTAGCTCTAGAAAAACAAGAAGGGGAGTGGAAAATTCCTGGCATTAGCTACGAGCTAGACACTCGTGCTTTGAAAGGCTTTGAAACACAAGTTCTAAATATGAAGGCTCAGGAAGTGGTGTCGGAGTCCAAAACTCCCAAAAAATTGATTTCCTACGGTTTGCATACTCCAGAGGCAGAATTGGAGATCTACTATCAAAATGAATTAAAACCTGTCATTATTCGTATGTCTGAAAAAGTCACAAAAAATGGAAAGTCTGTATCTAAAGATAGCTACATATCTAACAGCGAGCTGCCTTATATATTTAAAAGCTTCTCAAACTTTCCAAAAAGTTATTCTAAAAAATTAACTTATTTTAGAGAAAGAGCAAAACCCTTTCAATTTTCATCAGGGGATGTGAAGACTGTGGTGGCACATGAGGGACAGTGGATAGCCACTTTAGAACAAGTGGAAGAGGGACAGTGGAGACTTATTAAAAGTACAGCTGACCAAGAAGATCAGACGACAGGTGAAACTGTGAACCAAATTGAAGTCGCCGGTCTCATTCACACCCTAGAGTCTTTAAGAGTGAAGGAGTTTTTAGGTACAAAATCCTCATTTTCTAGTCAAAAGCGCTACATACTTAAAAACTCTAAGGGAGATGTGCTTTTAGACCTTCAAGTAGGTGAAAAAACCAAAAGCAATGGCACAAAAGTAAAGGTGGCTGGGACTCAAGGGATTTTAAGTATCGAGGATAGTGCTGCGAGCACAATGCCTACCCAAAAGTTAATAGAAGCTAAAAAGTGAGTTGGTTGTGACGGATTCTCCCTTTGAAATTTATGCGAAATCACCCACCCGTGTGGATTTTGCCGGTGGGACCTTGGATCTTTGGCCCCTCTATAATTTTTTAAATGATGCTAAAACCATTAATCTGGCCATTGATATTTATACCCATGCTATTTTGAGACCAAAATCCTCTAGTGAGATTATTTTGAAGGTGAAAGATCTTGATTGTGAAAAGCAATATGCCAATTTGGCTGAGTGTTTGTCTGATGCTGATGAGAAATTTCTTTTACTTCGTAAACATATCGCCTACTGGCGCCCCATGCAGGGTTTTGAGTTGATCACTTGGAGCGAAAGCCCCATCGGCGGAGGGCTTGGCGGTAGCTCAAGTCTTTCCGTGAGTATTTCTGGTGCCTTTGCTCACTGGCAAAACATCAAGCTTGAAACGCATCCTTGGGTCAATCTTGTGCATAATGTAGAGGCTCAGGTTTTAAAAATGCCTACGGGCACTCAAGATTATTATCCACCTATTTTAGGAGGACTCAACACCCTTCACTATCGCGTGGATGCTTGCCATATTAAAAAATGGAAATTTCCAGTGGAAACATTCGATCAGTCCTTTTTATTAGTTTATACAGGAAAACCCCATCATTCAGGTTTTAATAACTGGCAGGTTTATAAAGATGTGATTGATGACAAAAAAGAAACTGTGGAGTCTTTAAAAGAATTAAAAGCAGTTTCGGAGCGTATGCATAAAGTGTGCGAGCATGGTCGATGGCAAGAGTTGGCACAGATTTTTAATGACGAATACAATGCGAGAGTTAAAATCTCAAAAGTTTTCACCAGTCCAGAAATTGAAAGGCTCAAAGAGGTCAGTTTGCGAGCAGGAGCCCAGGCTGTTAAGATATGTGGAGCTGGTGGCGGAGGTTGTGTGCTGGTATGGTGTCAGCCCGACTCAAGGGACGAGGTGGCTCGAGCATGCGAAAAAGAAAACTTTCAAGTTCTCAAGGCAAAGGGCGTGGAACAGGGACACGTCGTCGTTCGCCGAGCGGTGGGAAAAGCAAATTAAAATCTACAGGCACTAAAAGAAGAACCTCTCAAAAAAAGAGAGCCCTTCATGTTTTACGTTTTGCCGGAGTTTCTTTATCTGGGGGCAAATCAGACAAAACCAGTGTCGCTATTGTTGAGTACTTTCCTGATCATAGAAAATTATTTCTTCATCAATTGGTGAGTCGTATACAGTCTTTTCAAGATGACTCCAATGATGCTGAGCTTTTGCGTGTGCTTGATCAATTTATGCCAAGTTTAGAGTCAGTCTCTTTCGATGTGCCTTTAGCACTACCCCCCTGTATTGGTTGTCAGCTCAAGTGCCCAGGACAAGAAAACTGCAAGGTGGCTTCAGTGCAGTGGATGAGTGAGCATCACAAAAAAACAAATGCCTTAAAGAAAAACACAAAACTATTTACACCCTATACTCAGCGCCCAGTGGATCTTTATTTGCAATCTGAGTTTTCTAAGGTGGATTATGCCCATGATGCTTTAGGTTCTAATTTGGCCCCTTTAACCACAAGAGCTCACTTTCTTTCGCGAAGATTAAAAACAAAGCTCTACGAAACCATTACGGAACTTTCTGTTTTACGTATTGGTGAAAATCTAGGTTTGCCAAAAAAAGTATTAACCACAGAGGGCCGAGCTTTTGACCATGACGAGAGCCGCCAGTTATTTTTACAAAGTCTTCTTAATATGAGTTTGGTATTTATTTACCAGCAGGACATGCAAAGACTCATTGATCACAAAGAAGATTTTGAATCTTTTATTGCAGCTCTCACTGGTTTTTTAAAGTTTATGGATCAAACAGAACTTCCCCCAAAGGGATTCCCCAAGAAAGAGGCTTGGGTTCATTACCCCATTCCTGAAATCA
>Ga0066639_10000948_pt1 | contig 26021 bp, 24 predicted proteins | sample CryGeyCG2114_010_2_FD_59504 | JGI IMG/M metagenome (GOLD analysis project Ga0066639, IMG submission 59504) | Groundwater microbial communities from aquifer - Crystal Geyser CG10_big_fil_rev_8/21/14_0.10 | ecosystem: Environmental > Aquatic > Deep subsurface > Groundwater | place: USA: Utah...
CATGAGTTTGTTAATCCTCGATACGAAAGTATTGAGGATTTTCAAACTCTCTGCCTGGTTAGGATCGAAGGGCGGAGGCGATATATATAATCCAACAACATGAACATCTACGAAACCCTAAAAGAACTCGGAATAGAATACAAAACCTACGAACACCTCCCTGTTTTTACAGTGGAAGAATCACTAAAACATAAAGAGGAGGTCCCAGGAGAAAGGAATAAGAGTCTCCTGCTTAGAAACAAAGATAAGAGTAGTTATTATTTGGTTATTATTTATGGAGAGAAGAGAATCAATCAAAATAGCCTGCAAAAAGATTTAAGAGAAAGCCGACTAAGTTTTGCCTCCCCTGAAGATTTAAAACAAAAGCTAAATACGACGCCTGGCTCAGTAAGTCCTTATACATTAATTAACAACAAAGAGAAAGATATTGTTGTCATTATTGACGACGATGTTTTGAAAAGCGATAAGGTCTATTTCCATCCAGACAGAAATTCTGCCACACTAGAAATGAGCACCATCGACTTTAAAAAATTTGTCACGTGGACAAAAAACAAGGTCCTTTATAAAAAAATCTAGGTTATGCGGAGAGAATAAATTCCTCCAGTAATATTTCAACATCACCCTCCCCCCTTCTAACTCTATGCGAAATGTCCAGAAGACTTTCTGAGATTTTAGCAAGCTCTTCAAATTCAAACTTTTGGCAAAAGCCGAGAGATTTCCTTAGTACAAATGGATTTAGTTTTAGGTCACTTAAATTAGGTTCGTTTTTAACTATTAGTAAGTTTTTAACCTGCCAAAGAATAACATTAAGAACTTCATCAGGTGTGACGCCAGAGCGTAGCGCTTTTTGATACAAAACCCACGTATCTTTTTTTCTCCTCTCTGCAAAAGAGTCTGTCAGCGCATAAATATTGAATCCGTCTCGAACCTTGTTTGATTTTGTTAAGCCTTCCTTGGGAGAAAACTTTTGAATCTTTTCTGCCCATTTTTTAAATCTCGAAAGTGTCGAATTACTCAACGTCTCTTCAATGAAAATAAAAATATTGGGAGAAGCTGAAATATCTTTAAGGTTGTTTAACACTAATTTCTCGTATTCCTTGTTTTCAAAAAGAGAATCAAGGACAACAATATATTTTCCAGCAAAAAGTGTCTGGCTTTTAATATATTCTTCTAACAAACCCTCGTTAAAGTTTTCTGGTGTTAATTTGAAGAGAGAAGAGTTTGGGTCTTTTTCTAACAAAGAGACAGTAATGGAACGAAGTTTTTCTCTTGATGCTTTATAATTTTCTCCGTAAAGTAAATAGATCATATTCTTTTCTTAAATTTTCTCATCTCTCCCCAATTATCACCAACTCTGGCATCAACCTCCAATTTAATTCCAAAAATTTTACTAGGTTCTATAACCCCCTCCATTGTCTTTTCAATAATAGGAACAATCTCTGAAAGAAGGTTTTCTTTTATTTCATAAACAAGCTCGTCGTGAACCTGAAGTAATAAATACGCCTCCTTGTTTTTCAACAGTTCGTCTATAGATACCATAGCGATCCTAATAACATCAGCATTGGTCCCTTGGATTGGGGCATTTATAGCCATCCTCTCTGCTTGGGCGCGCAAAAAGGGCAAACGAGAAGTTATGCCGGGGAAATGTCTTCTTCTGCCAAAAAAAGTTTCTGTGTAGCCATTTTTTAGAGCAAACCTTTTGGTCTTTTCTAAATATTCCGTAATACCCGTAAACTTCTCGAAGTAGTCATTGTAGAATTTCTGGGCTGTCTTTCTGTCTGTACCCAAGGCCACTCTTAAAGCATTAACGCCCATACCATACAGAATCCCGAAGTTTATTGTTTTTGCGTGAGTTCTCATTTTCTTCGTAACCTCGGCTCCTTCAACAGCAAAGACTTCTTGTGCCACAGAGTCATGGATATCTTTTCCTTCTTTAAAAATCTGGACAAGTTTCTTGTCTCCAGACAAAAAGGCAGCAATTCTCAACTCAATTTGTGAATAATCAAAAGAGACCAGTTTGTAGCCCTTCTTGGCAACAAAAGCGTCCCTAATTTTCCGGCCGAGCTCTGTTTTAATTGGAATATTTTGGAGATTTGGATTCTGTGAAGACATCCGGCCAGTTGTTGTGCCCGCTTGATTAAAATCAGCGTGAAGACGCCCATCCTTCCCAACCATTTGAGGAATGTTGTCTATGTATGTTGAGAGGAGTTTTTGTAATTCCCTATATTCTAATATTTTTTCGATTATAGGGTGAATTCCTTTTAGTTTAACTAATTCCGACTCTCTTGTGGACCGCGCCCCGGTCGATGTTTTTTTTACATTCTTTGTTTCTAGTTTTAGGTTGTCAAAAAGTACCTCTCCAAGTTGTTTAGGAGAGTTTATGTTAAATTCTTCTCCTGCCATCTTCCAGATTGAAGTCTGTAATTTCTCAAGCTCCATATGATATTTCTTTGAAAGTGCTCCCAAAAAAGAAACATCAACTTTAATTCCTTTTTTCTCCATTTTCTCAACAACATCAATTAGTGGAAGCTCTATTTCATTATAAATTTTATCTAAATTTTGTTTTTCTAATTCTTTAAAAATACCCTCACGGGCTTTTTTAAAATCATTTGTTTTTGCGAACTCAAGAATGTCGTCTAGTTGGGGATTTGTGACATCAGAGTTTAACAACCACAAAGCAATAGATGTTTCCTTTAATGATCGGTGGTCTACTTCTTCCCTGTCCACCAAATCCTCCACCACACCAAAAAGCTCTCGCACCCGTGAAGATAGAGTTCTAAAACCTAGCTTTTGAAAAAGTGACAGAACTTCCTCCACTTTCACCGATTCCTTCCAATCTCTCTCGGGCAACTTAAATTGTATTGGTACATCTCTTTTAATTTCACCCAACTCTCTCGAAAAGAGCGCCTCCTCCTTTCCTTCACTTAAGAGTTTAACAATTCTAGTTTTTATACCATTTTTCTTAAAAGAATCTGGGTTTTTCTTTAATTCTTTGTAGATCTCGTCGATTGACCCAAAAGTTTTAATAAGGTTGGTTGCTGTTTTCTCCCCAATTCCTAGAATGCCTGGAATATTATCTGATGGATCGCCTCGTAAGCCCTTAAAGTCAGGCAATAACTCCGGACCAAAGCCGAACCTATCTCTTACGGCTTTTTCGTCATAAATAATTGTGTCTTTTATTCCTTTTTTTAGGGTGTAAACCCTAACAACCTCTCCATCGACGAGTTGAAGTGTGTCCATGTCTCCAGAAGCAATAATAACCTCTAATCCCTTTTGTTTTTTAAATTTCTCAGCCAAGGTTCCTAAAATGTCGTCAGCTTCAAACCCCTCTTTGTCATAAGTGGGAATATTAAATGCTTTAAAAACATCCCGAGACCTCTTTATTTGGGTAACTAGCTCCCCGTCTGTTTCTTTGCGACCAGCTTTATAATCTTTATAAGCTTCATGCCTATACGTTGGCTTAGGCAAATCATAAGCAGCAATAATATAATCAGGTTTTAATTCAGTGATAATTTTAAAAAGCATTAAAGAGAGACCGTAGAGAGCTCCAGTTGGTTCCTCGCCAGACCTAAAGTCTGGTAGAGCATGGTAAGCGCGATGCAAAATAGCGTGGGAGTCTAACAAAATTATTTTTTTTGTTTCTTTTTTACTCATAAAAAATTTCCCTTTTGTTTTCATCCACGAATTTAAAATCTATAAACAAGGTATTCTGGGGGAGAATGTCTTTAATGTTTTCTGGCCACTCAATAAAAATGATGTTTTTGGAATCACTTGATACTTCCTTCCACCCTAAGGTTAACAACTCACTTCCGCTAGATAGTCTGTAGGCGTCAATATGAATAAGATGAGTAAACTTTTGATTCTCGAGTTTGTATATTTTTTCGATGACAAAAGTGGGGCTTGACACAGTCTCTTTAATGCCCAAGATTTCCGCGCTGGCCTTAGTAAAGGTGGTTTTGCCAGAACCTAGATTTCCTCTTAGTCCGACAATCGTTGCGCCAAACTCAAGGGGCTCTAATCTCTCAATAAATTCACTTGCAATAGCCTTAGTCTCTTCTAAACTGTTTGAAAGATTTATTCCCATGTAGGGTATTCTAGCACTTCAAAAGAGATCAAAGAAAAAGGGCCGTGGCGCGCACTCGCGCCACGGCCCGTACCCCTTGCTAGCGAACGTTTGCTGGCTTGACCTCGATGTAGTCGGTTATATACACCACGTCCCCCCGCCACTGGTGGTAACGGTTACTGTTGTAGTAGTTCAGGTCGATTGTAGTCGACCCTAAGTGGCACCCAGCACCAGGATTGTTGCAACCCTCCTGGTAGACCTCTACCTGGAGAGAGACAACAATCCTTTGGTGGGGGGAGCCCATTGGCCGCCTGTAGTAGTGGTAACCACAGGAATCTTGCCCTGTTGGTACCATATGGCACCCGGGCAAGACTTGCCAGCCACCGCTCCCGGTCTTGAAACCAGAAACGATGATCTTCGTTCCCTCCATCATGTTGAAGATTCTCACGGCGCCGACGGTCTCACAGCCCGCGCTACCAAAGAGTGCGAGCACAGCCAGAAAAAGAACCGCCCTTCTTGTGAACATCTCACCCATCACTCACCTCCGCCTCCGACATTTGAAAAACGTTCCTACCCGAATGGTACAATATATAATCTCTCTGTCAAGAGTGGTGCTCTCTTCCGCGCCCTGAGAAGATTGAGAGCTAGCCATAAAAAGGTTATTATTTAACGAAAGATGACTCAATTTGATGATAAAAACAGAGAAGATAAAGTAAAACTCTTCAGAGAAAAAGAAGGTGAGGACTTGGCGAATATTCTTTCAAAGAAATATGGACTTAAATATGTAGACCTGACACAAATTTCGATAGACACAGACAAATTAAAGTTGGTCCCAGAAATAATCGCCAAAGAAAACAAACTTATTGTATTTGGGGGTGTCCATAAGACAATAAAAGTTGGTGTCCTGTCACCAAACGATAGTGGAACAAAAAGCATCTTAAAGGAACTTGAAGAGAGAGGTTATATTCTAGACATCTATATGGTCTCCCAAAAAAGTCTCGAAACTGTCTGGAAAAGATACAAAGACATCTCTTTCTCAACAGAGACAAAGTCTGGTGTTTTAGATATCTCAACAGAAGACATCGAGCGGGCTTTATCCGAAACAAAAAGTCTTAACGATGTTATAACTTCAATTAAACAAACCCTCGCCCTAAAGAAAAGCTACCGAGTGTCTAAAATTATGGAAACAATACTAGCGGGAGCAATATCCTTAAACGCCTCTGATGTCCACATAGAACCAGAGGAGAGCTCTGTTAGGCTCAGATTCAGACTTAACGGTATATTAACGAATATTTTAGATTTCGACCCAGAAACATACCACCTTCTCCTTTCTCGATTAAAACTACTGTCCGGCCTGAAACTTAATGTCAAAGACCAGGCGCAAGACGGACGTTTTAGCATCAAACTTAGCCAAACAGACATTGAGATTAGGGCCTCTTCGATCCCAGACTCTTACGGTGAGGCTATAGTTTTGAGAATTTTAAACCCAGAAACTATCAAGGTTTCTATGGAAGGACTAGGGATGGACAAAGACCTATATCAGACCGTCCTTGCAGAAATCGAGAAACCTAATGGAATGGTTTTAAACACCGGACCAACTGGTTCGGGAAAAACAACTGCCTTATATTCCTTTTTACAAAAAATCCACAGACCTGAAATAAAAATAATTACGATAGAGGACCCTGTGGAATACCACCTCCCTGGTATTGTTCAGACTCAAGTAGATTCGAAAAGAAATTATAATTTTTCTTCTGGCCTAAAAGCGTCCTTGAGACAAGACCCAGACATTATCATGGTTGGAGAAATCCGAGACGAAGAGACGGCTAAGACAGCAATCCATGCCGCCTTAACGGGCCACTTGGTCTTGTCGACCCTTCACACAAACTCCGCCGCTGGAACTTTCCCAAGACTTATTGACCTTGGGGTGGATCCAAAGACAATCGGGCCAGCGATGAACATCGCTATGGCTCAACGCCTTGTTAGAGTGTTGGACGAGAAGAAAAAGAAAAAAATCCCCATCCCTGACGTAGACAAAAAACTGATTGAGGAAATCCTCTCTGGAGTAAAAGACAAAAACAAGATTCCCCAAACTAACTATGTTTGGATTCCGGACACCGAAGAGGGTGATATTTCTGGATACTCTGGTAGGGTTGGTATATTTGAGGCAATAGTGGTAGATAATAAAATGGAAGAACTGATCGCCAGAGAACCAAGAGAAACTGAGATAACAGAATTGGCAGAAGAAAGGGGTCTTTTAAACATCAAGCAAGATGGGGTTATAAAGGTCCTGAATGGTATAACCACCATTGAAGAGTTAAGAAGGGTCGTAGACCTATAATAACCAGAAAACAAATTACTCTTGTGGTAAATGTTTTTATTTAAAATAATAGTTTATAGTGGCCAATAGAAACAAGAAATCGAGATTATAAATCTCTAAGCAAGACTTCGCGGACGAAGTTAGACACAATTAATGAGGATTGCTCGAGTTTTTAAAGATAAACTTAAAAAACAAGAAGCGTCCTTAAAATAACGCCTATAATTGCTTAGAGATTTATATTCTCGATTTAAATAACTTGCTCTAGGATATTAACATAAATGATTAGTAATGTCAAGTAATAAAGATGGGACAAAAAAAGAGATTTTGGCTGAAAAATCCCTAGACAAAACACTTCGTCCTGATAAGTGGGTTGACTATATTGGCCAGGAGGGTGTAAAAAAAAACGTCCAGGTCTTGATACGCGCCGCCCAAGAAAGGGGGCAGGCGCCAGAACACCTACTTTTTTATGGACCTCCAGGCCTTGGGAAGACAACTCTGGCTATTCTGGTGGCCAAAGAAGTTGGTTCTAGTATGAAAATAACTTCTGGCCCAGCAATTGAAAAAGTTGGCGACCTAGCCTCTATCCTGACAAATCTCTCCCCGGGAGACATTCTTTTTATTGATGAAATACACAGACTAAATAAGTCTATAGAGGAGGTGCTTTATCCAGCAATGGAGTCTGGAGTATTAGACATTATTATAGGCAAGGGCCCATCAGCAAGAACAATACAGCTCGAGCTCCCAGCTTTCACAATGGTCGCAGCAACAACACAAGTTGCATCTATTTCCTCCCCTCTCCGCTCAAGGTTCTCGGGGGGTGTACACAGACTAAATTTCTACAGTGAAGAAGAGATAGAAAAAATACTTCAAAGATCCGCAAAATTACTGGGAGTTGTGGCACCAAAAGAAGCACTAAAAGAGATTGCGAAGCGAAGTCGATTTACACCGAGAACAGCAAACTACTTCCTAAAAAGGTGTCGAGATTTAGCACAAATAAACAAACGGGACCTTTCGCGCGACTCTGTCGAAGAGACCTTAAATATGCTTGAAATAGACAAACTTGGCCTGTCTGCCCACGACAGAAGGATTCTTGAAACAATAATTAACAAGTTTGCTGGCGGCCCCGTTGGCTTAAACACCCTGGCGACCGCCCTGTCGGAAGAACAGTCAACTGTTGAAGAAGTCCACGAGCCGTACCTACTCCAACAAGGACTAATAGAGAGGACACCAAGAGGTAGAGTCGTCACACCAAGAGCGTACCAACACCTAAAAGTGACTCTTCCTCAAAATTCACAAAACAAACTTATTTAGTTAGAAACATTATCAATGTCAGGACACAACAAGTGGTCAAAAATAAAACATAAAAAAGCGAGTAGTGACGCCCAGAAAAGTAGGGTCTTTTCAAGGTTTGTAAAATTAATACAAAATGAATCAAAAAAATCTGGTGGTGATACCAACTCTCCAGGACTTCGCTCTGCCGTCGACTCTGCAAAAAAAGAAAACATTCCAAAAGACAATATCGAACGAGCTATTATAAAAGGCTTATCACTGGACACAAAAAGTTTAGTTTCTGCTACGTACGAAACCTATGGGCCAGGAGGTGTGGCAATAATAATAGAAGCCCTTACTGATAACACAAACAGGACGGGGGCTCTGATTAAAAACATTTTAACAAAAAAAGGGTTATCTCTTTCCGCTCCCGGGTCTGCGTCTTGGGCCTTCGAAAGAGTAGGGGGGGAGTGGACGCCCAAAACGTTTATAGATGTGGGAAGTGAAAGAGAAAGTTTGGAAGAGATAATTGAATCCCTCGACGCACAAGAAGATGTTCAGGGAGTTTATATAAACGCAAAATGATAGTTCTTGCAATTGACCCAGGGTACGAAAGACTTGGAATCGCCGTTTTAAAAAAGGAAAAAGGTGGAGACAAACTCCTTCACTCGTCGTGCTTTAAAACCTCTAAAGACTTGGCTCTTAACAAAAGGTTTAACCTCATCGATTCTGAGATAAAAAAGATTATAAAAAAATATAAACCTTCGGTTTTGGCAATAGAAAACCTTTTTTTTAACAACAACCAAAAAACAGTAATGAGGGTGTCAGAGGTTCGTGGAATTATTATTAACACATCTTCCTCATTAGGGCTTCTGATTAGAGAATTTACTCCCCTCCAAGTAAAGGTGGCTGTTGCTGGATATGGACGGGCGTCAAAGAAACAGATCGCCGACATGATTCCTTTGTTAATAACAATGGACAATAAAAAAAGGGTGGATGACGAGCTAGATGCTATCGCAGTCGGCCTTACTTGTTTAGCCACAGAAAAGAGCATTTATAACCAATAATTTGTTAGAATACTCAAAATGAGGAGAAAAAAGAGGTTATTTAAGAAAACATTTCCAATTTTCATAGGCTTATTTTTTTTGTTTTTTGGTTTGGTTCTTATTTGGATATCCAGCTTTAAAATTCCAGACCTTAAAACCTTCGACGACAGAAAGGTTGAACAATCAACAAAAATTTACGACAGAACCGGAGAAGTGTTGCTATACGACCTACACCAAGACATCAAAAGAAGTCTTGTCTCCTATGATGAAATATCAAAACACATAAAAAACGCAACTGTCGCCATTGAGGACGCTGAGTTTTATCAACATCGTGGAATTAAACCAACCGCGTTTATACGGGCACTATTAACAAACATCAGAACGCTTGAATTTAGCCAAGGGGGTTCAACAATTACTCAACAAGTAATTAAAAACTCTGTCCTCACATCGGAAAAAAAGATTTCTAGAAAAATAAAAGAGTGGGTTTTGGCCCTAAAACTAGAAAAACAGTTCACTAAAGACGAGATTCTTTCTTTTTATTTGAACGAAGTTCCTTATGGAGGGAGTATTTATGGTATTGAAGAAGCTAGTCAATCTTTTTTTAGAAAATCTGCAAAGGATGTTAGTTTGGCAGAGGCCGCATACTTGGCGGCTCTCCCACAAGCTCCAACCTTTTTTTCTCCCTACAGGAATAACAAAGACAGGTTGGAGGGAAGAAAAAATCTCGTGTTGTTAAAAATGTTGGAGTGGGGGTTTATTAATGAAGAAGAATATACTGAAGCAAAAGAAGAGGTTGTCGAGTTTCAACCAAGAGAAGATCTTGGAATAAAAGCCCCACATTTTGTTTTTTGGGTAATCGAATCACTCGAACAAAGGTTTGGCAAAAGTGCCCTCGAAGAAAATGGTTTTAGGATTATTACTACACTAGACTACTCCCTTCAAACAAAAGCAGAGGAAATAGTTAAAAAATTTGCTCTTGAAAACCAGGAAAAATACAATGCTGAAAACGCCAGTTTGGTGGCAATTGATCCACAAACAGGAGAAGTTTTGGTTATGGTGGGATCAAGGGATTACTTTGACGAAGATATAGAAGGAAATTTCAATATAGCCTTAGCAAAGAGACAGCCTGGTTCGGCTTTTAAACCTTTTGTGTATGCCACAGCCTTTTCAAAAGGATACACGCCAGAAACGGTCGTTTTCGACGTTAGGACGCAGTTCTCAACCACATGTAATGCCCAAGGAACACCTTATCAAGGATACTCTAAAGAGAGTTGTTATATCCCTGTAAACTACGACAATATATACCGAGGACCAGTAACACTAAGAGAGGCTCTTGCTCAGTCTATAAACGTTCCATCAATAAAGGCACTTTATCTCTCGGGACTACAAGACTCACTTCAAACCGCAGAAAGAATGGGAATAACAACCTTAACAGACATTAGTAGATATGGTTTGACTTTGGTTTTAGGGGGTGGAGAGGTTTCTTTGTTGGACATAACAAGTGCATACTCTGTTTTTGCCAATGAAGGAAAAAGAAATCCGTATAATTCTATTTTAAGAATAGAAACCCTTGATGGTGAAATTGTTGAAGAAAAAAGATCAGGCGAGGTTCGTGTAATCGATGAAAACGTCTCCTTAATGATTTCTGACATTCTTTCTGATAACGTGGCTAGGGCTCCTGCTTTTGGTACAAACTCGCTGCTTTATTTTCCTAATAACGACGTGGCGGTAAAAACAGGAACAACAAACGACTACAAAGATGCGTGGATTGTGGGGTACACACCACAAATAGCTGTTGGTGCTTGGGCGGGAAACAACGACAATAGTCCAATGGAAAAAAAGATTGCTGGTTTCATTGTTGCTCCATTGTGGAATGCTTTTATGAAAGAAGTTTTGGATAAATACGGAAATGAGCCTTTCCGGGGGGTAAGGAAAGAAAACCAAATGGGCTTGCCGGGTGTTTTAAGGGGGGTTTGGCAAGGTGGTGAAAGTTTTTTTATTGATAAAATCTCAGGGAAACTAGCCACAGAGTTTACACCAGAAGAACTAAAGCAAGAGGTTTTTATTCAAAACGTCCACAACATTTTGTATTGGATAGACAAAAAGAACCCAAGGGGTGGAATACCTAAAAATCCACAAGAAGACTCTCAGTTTTTATTGTGGGAAGACCCTGTTAGGGCGTGGGTAAAAAACAACAACATTATTGAGTCAACTGTAGTACCAACTGAGCTTGATAATATACACAGACCAGAGTTTCAGCCTGTATTTAATTTAATACTTCAAGAAAAAAATTCATACTCTCAGAGCGAAAAAATTTTGATTGGTATAATCCAAACCGGCGGTAACTCAATTAGTAAATCCGACCTATATGTGAATGGTTTATTGGTTTCAACCAAAGACGGTTTGAATAATCATTTTTTTATTCCAAAAGATTTAGGAATTTCTTCGGGTCCAGCTGAAATCAAGGTCGTTGCTTATGATAGTGTTTTGAATAAAGGAGTTTCTATAAAAAATATTATTATTTCAGAATAATATTTTTTATTAAACTCTCTTTTGAGAGTGTTTTGTTAATATTAGAAATAATTTTCTCTTTCATTAAAAAAATAATATTTTTATTTAGAGGTGTTGTCTTAATTAATAAGACTCCAGTTTTTTTGTTATAGAAAATATTTTTAATATCAATTTTTGTTTGTGTTTTTTCTTCCAAAACTAAGCTTGTTGTGTTTCTAATTTCTATATCTGGCTCTTTAAGGTTTTTAAACCTCTGTAAAAAATTGTTTATATTTGAAAGCATCTCTATTTATTCATAGGCATTACAATATACAAAAAAGAGCTATCAGAAATACCCTTAATAATCATTGGCTTTCCTGGACCAGCTAATGACAAGGATAAACTATCTGAATTTATTGAGCTAAAAACGTCCATAATATATCGAAAATTAAAACCGATCTCTATATCATCACCCTTCAAAACAGCGTCGAGATTACTTAAACTTTCCCCTCGTTCTTGATTTTTTGACTTAATTGAAAAGATTTTTTTATTTGGTTTAACAACAAAAAGTATTTGATTAAATTTGTCAGCAAAAATGTTTGTTGTTTTAAGAGAATTAATCATTTCCTCTTTTAAGACAACTACCTCTGTTTTTATTTCTTTTGGTATTATTTGTTTGTAATCAGGAAAGTTTCCATTAACAATTCTGGATGTTAAAAAAAGTTTTTTAGAAACGAAAGATATTTGGTTGTCTTCAGCAATTGCTTTGATTTTTTCATCGTCTATGTCTTCTAGTGATCTAATTATTTCTGGTATGTTTTTTGTTGGTATTATAAATGGTTCAAATTCTTTTTGGTTTTCAAGTAAAACGCTTTTTTCCGACAAACGGAAGGAATCTGTTGCAACAAAAACTAATTTATCTCCGTCTTTATAAATATAAACACCAGAGAGTTCTGGTTTTATATTGGAGTTTGAGGCACTAAACCACACAGACTTAAGTGTGTTTGAAAAAACTTTTGGTTTAATTAAAAAACACGCTTCTTTTGTGGATCTAGGAATTCTAGGAAAGTCTTCTTTTGGAAGTGTTGATATTTTTGTTTCAATATTATTTCCTTTAATAAGTAATAGATTTTCTTTAAGTTCAAAGGATATTTTTTCGTTACTATTTGAAATATTTGATAAAAGGCTGTTTAAAATAGGGCCATCAACAACAACTTCTCCCTTATTAATAATTTTTCCTTCTATCTCAATTTCTATACCTAAATCCAGGTTTGTTGATTTTAAAAGAATCTTTTCTCTCACATCAAAAAAAATTCCTTTTAAAACTGGAAGGGTGTGGTTTTTTGCTGTTATCTTTTCTACTTTTGAAACAACCTTTTCTATTTCTTCTTTTTTACAAATTATATTCATAACTAACTGTTATTAACTTTTTATATATAAAATTTATTACTATTATTAGCACTGTTGATATGTTGAAAACCCTAATATAATTATATTTTTATTTGTCTTTATGAATTTAGTTTTTTTATAAAGTGTTTGTAACATTTGTTAACTATAGAATAACTTTTGTTTTTAAGTTTTTTTATTTTTTTATCTAAAAGATATTAAGGCTTTTTGCTTTACTTTTTAACACATTATTCATTCCTATAACATTGAACGAAGGTGCTCAATTTCTTGATTTAAAGAACCCCCTTCTTTTAATTCTCTTTTAATTTTTTCATATGAGTGAATAACCGTGGTGTGATCTCTTCCTCCAAGCTTCTGTCCAATTGTTGGATAAGGTGTGTTGTAGTCTTCTCTTAAAATATACATAATAAGTTGTCTTGGTCGAACAATCTCTTTTTTTCTTGTTTTTTTATATATAGTTTCTGAATCAACGTTGTAATAGTTTGCAACTGTCTTTACTACACTTTCTACTGGAACCATTTTTTTTGGTTTTAAATTGTTTTTAACAAGTCCTTTAACATCATTAAGGTCTGGGGTTTTGTTTTTTAATTGTGCTTGACAGATGATAGAGTTTAAAAGACCCTCCAACTCTCTAATACTTCCCTCAACAGACGTTGCTAGATAAGTGACGACTTCGTCTGGCATTAAAAAACCGCTCTGTGTAGACTTCTTTTTGATTATAGCAATTCGAGACTCGTGATCTGGTTGGGAGATATCAACAATCATCCCTTGGGCAAAACGAGACTTCAGTCTGTCTTCTAGTCCAGGAATAAAGTTTGGGTGTCGGTCCGACGAGAAAATAATTTGACCACCGTTTTCATAAAGAGTGTTAAAAAGGTGAAATAATTCTTCCTGGGTTCTTTCTTTGTTTGAAAAAAATTGGATGTCATCCATAACAACCACACTATATTTCCTATACTTTTCTTTAAAAGATCCTACGGTGTTTGCTTGAATCGAATTTGTGTAGTCAACCGCAAACTTTTCTGAAGTTAAATAATAGATATTTTTGTTTGGGTGGTTGTCTCTAATTTTATTACCAACCGCTTGTATAAGGTGTGTCTTCCCTACCCCTGTTGGACCATATATAAAAAGTGGGTTGTATGCACCACCTGGGTTTTTTATAACAGCTTGAGCTGCGGCATAAGCCAATTCATTAAACGAACCAACAACAAAAGATTCAAAATCATATCTAGGATTGAGGTTGTCCTTTTTGTTTACATAGAAGTTATCTAAAGGAAGCTCAATTTTTCCGAGACCTAGACCAAGAGAGCCTTCCCCCACCATACTTTCTTTTGGTTTTTCTTTTGAAACAACATATTCCACAGATCGAACACCATCTGATAAAGACCTTAAAGTTTTAAGTATTAGTTTATGAAACTTTGTTTTTAGCCAACCGCGAACAAACTCACTTGGGACAGCAACAAAGACCGACCCCTCTTCCCTTTTTGTTATAAATGTATCTTTGAACCAGGTTTTAAAATTTGCTTTTGAAACTCCTATTTCTATCTCAATCAGAGCACTTTCCCATAATTGTTGGTTATCCATAGGTGTAAGTATATCTTTTTAAGAACTCAATAATACTTGTCAAAAAGTTTGTGTTATGTTCATAAACTGTTTATAATGTGTGCAAAACACGGTTAAATGAGCTTGTTTTAGCGCTTGACAAAAAATATTAAAAAAATATAGTAGAACACACTTAAATTGTAATGGTAAGAATAAATAAGTAATGTCAAAAACATATCAACCTAAAAAAAGAAAAAGAAAGAAGACCCATGGTTTTTTAGTTAGGTCTAGAACAGCTCCTGGTAGAAAGGTTTTGGCTAAAAGACGGTCAAAAGGTAGAAAAAAGCTCTCAGTATAGCCTTTTATGGGAAGAATAGACAAAAAAGAAGGTTTGTCTATCTCGGTTTCTACACGACCACCAAAAGACGGCAAGAGACCACAACTTAATATTATTGTATCAAAAAAAGACCATCCCCTTGCGACAGACAGAAATCTTATTAAGAGAAGGATAAGGGCTGCTATAAAAAAAAATTATAACAGCAATAAATACAACCTTTTTGTCTATACTAAGAAGAATTTCTTAAAGAAGAAATATATAGATATTGTCTCCGAACTAAAACACATCCTTCCTAAATAACTTTGTTTATTGTTCTCCTTGCTGTAAAATGTTTTGGTGATAGGATCTTTTTTTAACACCTTTTTTTATAATCCCCTTTACAACGGCCTAATTCTTTTACTAGACGTGCTTCCTTGGCTTGATCTAGGTCTTGCCATAGTTGTGTTTACTATTCTTGTGAAACTTATCCTCTTCCCTCTCTCTCAAAAGCAGATTAAAACACAAATAAAAATAAAAGAAATCGAGCCTAAAATAAACGAAATAAAAGAAAAGTATCTTGATAAGCAAGAGCGGGCGGTAAAAACAATGGAGTTGTATAAAAGTGAAAAGATTAACCCCTTTGCCGGATTCCTTCCAATTTTAATACAAATACCGATAATTTTTGCTCTATACTTTATATTTCTTAGATCAGGATTCCCTGAAATCAATTCAGAGATATTATACTCTTTCGTTAAGGCCCCACTTGATGTAAACATGATGTTTTTAGGTCTATTGGATGTTTCCCAAAAAAGTGTGATTTTGGCAGTATTAGCTGGTATTTCTCAATATTTCCAAGCCAAACTTGCAAGTCCAATAACCAAAAAAACAGAAAAAGGGGGGCTCGGTGAAGATTTCGCAAGAAGTATGAGCATTCAAATGAGATATGTCTTCCCAGTTATGATTTTCTTTATTGCATATACCATTTCTGCCGCGGTTGCTATTTATTGGACAACAAGTAATATTTTTATGATTGGGCAGGAATTGTATGTCAAACGGTTTACTGTTCCCAAGAATCATGAAAATAATAAATAAAATAGAAGAATTTTTGACTAAACTAGGTGTTGGTTTTGAGTCTGTAGAAAAGAAAGAGAGTGAGTTAAACGACACATCTCGCTATGTTATTCTAACGGAAGAGGCGGCCCTTCTTATAGGCAACAAAGGAGAAACACTTGCTTCAATTAGCCATATTCTTAGAAAACTAATTGACAAAGACTTAAACGAAGAAGAAAAAAGCGAGAAGTATTTTGTTGATATAGGTGAGTATCAAAACAAGAGAATTCAGGAAATAAAAAGTAGAGCTATCATCCTTGCGGAGAGAGCAAGGTTTTTTAAAAAAGATGTTGAGATGCCGCCGATGGGCCTTTATGAGAGGTTGATAGTCCACTCAACCTTTACTGATTATCCTGACCTAGAGACAGAGTCTACAGGAAGAGGACCAGAGAGAAGAGTTGTAATTAAGTATAAAAAAGAAGGACAAGGGTTTTAGTTTTCTTTTTGTTCGAGCAAAAAAGCCCAAAGTGATCCATCTATTTTATTGACAAAAGACAATATAATTTGGTCATCACTTATTTTTATTTGACTCGCGTCTATTGACTCCCCTACCTCACTTTCTGGGCTTACAAGTAAGGTTGCTTCATTGGTTTGTGTATCAATTTTCCAAATATCGTCAGAAAACGAGACAGTTCCTTTGTACCATAGGTCTGGGAGGTCTCTACCGGAACTATTTTTTGAAACAGCACAATAAATAAAAGGTGCTTCTGCCCAAACACATTTTTCTGCCAAAGTCTGCTTTGATAGTTGCCGACTTTCTTCTCCGTCGTAATACCACAAGCTAATACCAGTACCGAGGTTTTTGCTGTAAACAACCTCCTTTGTTTCTGGGGACATTATTGAGAAAAACCCAAAACTACCACCTATGACTTTCTCTAGTAAGCCAGTGCTTGTATTTAACGTATAAGCGTAGCCCGTTGATTTTGCAGATGGTTTTGTGTTTATAAGAACACTGCTTTTGTTAATTTGTGTGGCCGTAATTTCTTGAAAAGGGGTACTAAAAACAGTTTTTGTTTCAACAGAACCGGGGCTAATTATAGCCCCAATAGACCCACTGTCATTCTTTACAAGAATGAATCCGGAGCCTTGTTCGTTAATAGAGATGTCATAAATATCTTCTACAAAAAAATCTCCAACCACTTCGGAGAATTCCCGGCCTTCTTCCTTTGGTAATATCTCCGCAGAAAAGAAGCGCAACTCATCATTATTGTCTATGTAAATCATTACCACATTGTCCTGGTTATACCAAAAAGAGTTTATTGTTCTTAAGATGGTGGTGTTAGTTATCCTAAGAATATCTAGACTGTCTGAGGTTGTTTCGAAAATATTTCCTGATTCTCGGTCGATAAATCTAATTGTTGTTGTTCCACTTTTATCAAAAAGTCCGTAACCTGATACTTCCCCGGAATAAATTTTTCGCAACCTAGGAATTTGGACTACCCCTTCCTCTTGGCTTACTCCTCCCCCTTGAGTTCCAGCTTCACCACCACTGTCACCAGAGCCACCAACGTTTTGACCAGGGCCAAAGAGTGGGTTCTCAAGGTTTGCGTTGTTATCAGGGGTTTGTTCTGTGCCGGAGCCAAATATATATATCAAAAAAAGCGCAAGAATTATTATAACTAAGATAATTATCGCAACGACAGTTTTTTTCATACAGACTTATTTACCCACCCATCGGTGTAATTCGACTGAGGGCCAACTTTCTCCTCCGGAGGCTGTAGTTCTTTATTATTTAAAAAATTAAACTTAAGTATTTCTGGATTGACAGCGTTTAAAATAATATAGGTAGCCAGAATTAACAGTAAGCCCTTAATTGCGTCTGCTATCTTAGCTTTTGCCGCCTCGGTAGAACCACCACTAGAACTCGTTATATATGTTATTCCTCCCATTGTGATATTAATTACCGCAAGCAAACCAGCAATGCCTAATGTAAAAACAAAAATTTTATTCAAGTACACTTCAATCGTCGGCAATGGACCTTCTTTAATGAAAGGAGTTTCAGAGATAGGAACGTATTCTTGGGCCACAGCAGTATTGTTGGGGATGAAAGCACACATTGTTATGAAGAAAATGATTATCACAAACAACAAACCCATATATTTCTTAGATAAATTTAGATTCATAATTTTAATATTATCATTATCGTATTTTATTGTCCTTCTCTAATGATCACATTAAATCGACTACGCGCGCCTTGTAAAAGAGCAATAGGATTTGAGATGTCTAGCTCCACATATGAGTTGCCAGGTGACGATCCTCCAAGGTTTATTCGTGGAGACTTGTTTAGATTAGGTAGTGTTTTACTATCAACCTTCCATTTGTATTCCAAGAAACCCAACTCATAGGCCTTTCGTGAGAAGAAAAATGGTTCCGCCAAGAAGGTTGTTTCTCCCCCCTCGATAATTCCAGTTTGAATCGGCGAGTTGCTTCTAACCCCTGTTAGTGGGCTAATTTTGTAAATGAAAATTTCCGGCTCACCATACTTTATTGTGACAAGGTTTGAGCCGATAATTTGGCCATCAAAAGCTTTTGCTGTTACAGAAATAACTTGGTCTCGTGGGATAAGTTGTCCTCTCGTGATATATACATTATTTCCTCCTCCAGAGTGCTCATGATCATATTTTCCGTTCAGTGACCAACTATAGATAATATTGTCGTTGTTGATTCTTACTCCAGCACTATTAAAAATATTTGGAAGAGCAATTATTCTTACTTCACTTCCATAAGATGGAAGTCCTTTGCCCTTATAAAAAAATGGTGTGTAAGAGTCAGCTTCCCATACCAAATCAATTTCAGATGGGATTACGTTCAGAGTTTTTTCAAGGGTACTACCATCTCTTTTTGTAATGACGGCGGTTATTTTTGTAATCTTTCCAAGTGGCCCTACCCTCGTCTGGTGGTTCGTTTTACCAACGCCCTCTTTTTCAAGAACGCCGTTCTTATACCAAGTCACAAGAAGGCTTTTTGCTTCTACCGAGCTTGTGACCAACTCAAGACTAACTATTTGGTTTGGTGACGGGCTTTCGGGCGACATCTCTATATCTGACTTTTCCTCTAAGGACAATGATTGAGAGTGTGTGTTGACAGGAAGCGAGAGAATCACAAGTAAGACCAGTAATAAGTAGATATTTATTTTTTGTCCTAAAAATTTCATTGTTCTAAGTTTTCTTGGCCTTCTTGATTTTGGGCGACTCTTCCTCTGTTTGGCCGACGTCCGTTCTCTGTGGGTGGACTGTTTCTTTTACTTCTCGCAACCCTTGTCACGTTTCCATTCGCTAAATTACCCAAACTCCCTCCTTGTAAATTAAACCTATCCTCAACTCTAGACAGAACTATTGTTATTATAGCACCGACGGTAAATGAAGGGAGAACTTCGGCGGAAACTGGTATATATTCAAGTACTCCGACCAAGAAAGCCAAGAGGGTTCTTAGTTGAGGTGCGTGCTTGGCCAACCACAACAAAGAACTTTTTGCTTTTTTGGCCGTAGCCTTACTCTCAAACTTAAATAGCTCAACTCCATTTATATGAAACCAGAGGTTGATTACAACAATACCCACCAACGCTGTAATAGGATTTAGAACAAAACCAATAACAAGAGCCCCAAGCCCCACCTGAATGAGGTCGATGATAGCAGCAAATGTAATAATCCCCGCCGACTGAACAGTATTTAATCTATATTTTACTTCACTCATTTTCCAGAGCTTGTTCTCTTGCCCTCTCTATCGCTAAGAGCTGAGACGGGTCTGAAGTGAGAATTTGTTCCTCTGTGTATGAGGCAATTATCTTAATGGCGACGTGTTTTAGTCCGGCAAAAAAGATTCCCTCCCCCACCGCAGACTCTAATAATAAATATTTTTCTTCCTCTGTTAGGTTAAAAGTTTTTTGAACTTGATCGATAGACGACGGAGATTGCTTTAAAAGAACCTGGATTGAAGAGTTTGTAATAATCGGTAAACCATATGGCGATTTTAGAAAGTCTCCGACATCCTGAGTTATTGTGGCTAGGCCTAAATAGTATTTTCTTCCTCTTTTAGCTAGGCTAAAAATAAAAGAGGCGGTGTCTTCCGACTTCATCATCCACCATGCTTCGTCAATAACCAAAAGTCTTTTCTTTCTTTCCTTTCTGACAACATTCCATATGTGGTTTGTGATGATATACATAGCAACAGGCTTAAGCTCGTCTTCCATATCTCTAACAGAGAAGACAATGAACTTTTTATTTATATCAACATTTGTCGGTCTATTTATAAAGCCAGACCAAGTTCCCTTGGTATACTTTGAAAGCCGTTGGACTAAGGATTCTGTTCCTTCCATACCAGCCAGGACAAGCTCAAAATCTGAAAGAAGTGGTGGCTCAACATTTAAAAAATTAGATTCTGGAGTGATGTCTTTTAAGGCATATGTTTCTGTAATTGCCCTGTCAACAACCGAATCTTCTTCGGGGGACAATCCACCCAACATTAATCGGAAAAGCCCTACAAGATTAATGATATTTGATCTTAAAACGTCAGACGGCGACTCATCGTCTCTCGCTGGAGGCAAATCAAAAGGATTAATATGGTGCCCGGAGGTGAGGGATATATTAAAAAATCTTCCTCCAGTAGCTTCTGCGAGGTACTTATACTCTGATTCTGGGTCGATAACAATAACCTCGGTCTCAAACATTAGTGTCCTCAAAATCTCCAGCTTTGTAGCAAATGATTTTCCGGCACCAGCCGAAGCAAAAGTGACCGAGTTGTAGTTAGGTAGGTCAAATCGGTCAAACAAGACCAAGCCAGAGTTGTGTCTATTGATCCCATAAAGAATCCCCTTATTAGAGGTTAGATCAAAAGAAATAAAAGGGAAAAGGCTGGAAAGAGGTGAAGAGTTAAGCTTGTTTTTTATGTTTAGCTCGTCTCTTCCTATTGGTAAAACACTTCTAAAGCCTTGTTCTTGTTGGAATAAGGCTGGTTTTACATAGATGAGTTTTGATTCTAATATTTGCTTCATCTCTGTCTCAACCTTATCTAGCTCTTCTTTTGTCTCTGCATATAATGATATATATAAACCAACATCAAAAAGTTTTTCTGTAGCTTGTTGCAGTTTATCTCTTAGGTTTTCAAGGTCTTGATAAGCGGTATCAAGCATCGGGTCTCGGACCATTCCCTTACTCTCTCTGGTATTTATTTGGCTTTCTACTTCCGCAACTTTCTTCTGAAATTTTCTTAGAACATCAGAAGTTTCAATAGGATCTACAACGATTGAAACATCGAAAACTCTATCAAGATTAATAATTGGATCAAACCAATTGTCAGAAAGAAATCGAGGGTAGGACATAACAAAAAATGTTCGCACGATTTGGTCTCCTAGATTGAGTTCTCTTGGAGTTATCTTGAGGGCACCAGGTGCAATAACATCTCTCAGTTCTAAAACGCCAGACTCGTAAATCTCCTTTGGTAATATTGGAGTCAAAGACTCGTCACTCTCTTTTCTTTTTAAAAAATCAAATATTGCCATAATTATTTGCCTATCTCCGCAGGTTTTTCTTGTTCGCCTGGATTAAACATCTTAAAGAACAACTCTACAAGCTCTGTTGTTCCTAATCTTGCAACCCGCACTCCAGTACGAACTAGTCCTTGTGCGACCACTGAGACCCGTTGGTCTAGCTGCGTCTTATTTTCGTAAAAAGCCTCGTCAGTCGTCGTTTTTGTTTTTCCTTTTCCACCAAAAATTTGTCCCAAAATATTTTTGTTTGTATCAATAATGGGCGCTTGATAGCCGACGATTATAAAAAAGTTTTTTGTCATAATTTCTGTGCCAGAAGTGAATTCTCGTATGAAAGATATGTACTCTCTAATTTGGAGCTTCATTAGGTCGTCCGTTTGTGCTGTGTATCGCTCTTCTAGAATTCTGGTGTAGGGCCGTATGTCTAGGCGTCTAGATTGGATAAAAAACTGCACAGGGAAATCTAAGGAGTTTAGAAAGTTTTGAAATTGAGAAAGAATGGCATTTTGTTCGTCTAATGACTTTAGTGCAAAGTTTAATGAAGATGCTAAAAGAACCGATCGAAAAGAATTGTCGTCTAGGATCACAACCCCATCTCGGATTTCCTTAATGGGTAGGAATTTTTGTGTCGATTGGTTTGTCTTTGCCATGATTACTCTTCTTCTTGTTCTTTAATATCAAGTCCCCAAGATAAATCCTCTAGTTTACTATTCGAGAGCCGTGGAATATTCATACTAACACTTTCTTCCTGTATTTCTTTTAGTTTTTTTCTTTCCTTTGGTTCTTTTCTCCAGATGTAAAGCTTGGAGCCGATTACATATTTGAACGCAGCTTCTAAAGTCAGGATGAAGGGCTTGTTGTTTACTTTGTAGAAGGCGAGAGCCAGGCCAAGGGCAACAACAGGGGCGCCAACAATGAAGGCAAAAAAGAAAGGCAGAAGTCTGAAGGCCATGAAGGCGAAACCAGCAGAACCCAAAATATAAATAAACTGTCGAAACGTTAATGGACCGAAAATTTTGTCTTCGACCTCTATAAATTGTGGTACCTGGTGTTGTGCCATTTTGAAATGTAATTTGTTAATCTCTTAAACAACCAACCTCCTCCCCTTTTTGGTGTTTGGGTTAATTAATTGGCTCCCTGTACGGGTCTGCCCCACCCTTGTAGGTGTCTTCTACGGGCTTTGTTTTTACTGGCGGTTCTACTCTAAGCTTTTGTTCAAAAAGCTCTCCTTCCGTTTTTTGGGGAACACTAATCACTGTTTCAGTCGTATTTGTTACAGAGGGACTATCCTTTTGTTTTTCAATATTACCCCTTAGGAAACTCTTGTCACTGTCTATATTTACAGGGGACACTCTTGTTTCTGGTTTTGTTTCCCCGCTCTCAATTTCTTTTAGGATTTGTTCTCTGTCTAATCCCTCTTCTAATTCTGGGCTGATATTACTTTCCTTCATTCTCTCTCTTATCCTAACAAAAATCTTTTCATTTACATCTTTTAGTAGCTTGTCTCTCTTGTCTTTTTCAAGTGGCAGGACGGCCTCTACATCTCGCGCAAAGTCGGACACAGCCTTCTCACCCTCTACTCTTTTATTAATTTCTTCTCTCAAGAGGCCTAGCTCATCAACTCTTAAACCATATTCTACTCCGATGTTTTGGATAGTCTGGTCAATATTGATTTCCCCCTCTTTAATGGGAGTGCTTCTGTCGAGAGTGGTGTTGGGAGTTGTTTCCAAGAGCTCGCTTTCGAGTTTTTTCTTTGTCGGTGCAAAAACGGATTCCTCAATTTCTGCCGTCATTTCGAGAACGTCTTTATCAGGGAACCTTTCTCTTAGGTTTTCCAAAAACTCTTCCTCGGTGTCAACCAAAAGCAGGACAGCCAGCGCTTTATTGTGAAGAAAAATTTCTTCTTTCTCATCCAAGGAATAATTTCTAGCGACCAAAGAGATAGAATCTTCAAACTCATCGCTCAAGATTGTGTCTTGCAGAGCCTTCGGGACCTCCTTAAAGAGTTCTAAAAGAGTTAATTCGTCACCTGTTCCCTCGTTTGTTTTTAAATTTGTTGAAATCATTGTTTTACCCCTAAATTAAAAGTTTTTTACTACGATTTCTCTCCCCCTCCCCCTCCCTCTTCGTCTTCATTCTGCTCACTTGCCACCTCTTTCTTTATCTTGGCGGTAAGTTTGTCAAAGTCGGTCTCTTCTTTCTTAAGTGCGGATTTTCTCAACATATTCTGTGTATTAGAGTCAATAAAGATCTTTCGCATCGATTGCAGTATATCAGCGAAAGACCTCCTGTTATATAATTCCTGCCTTCTCTCGAGCTCGTCATTCTTTTGTGCTATCTCCGCGTTTTTGGCTGTTCTCTCTTCCCCCTCTGCCAATACATCAATTTCACCTCGCAACCTCCTAATCTCTTCCGTTAGCTTGTTCATTTCCGCCTTTTCTCCTTCAAAGTCTCTGTATAAGCTGTCGGCGTATTGATTCCCTCGCCCTTCTTTCATCTCTTCTTTCTTTTTCCCAAGCTCTTTTTTGTTCTTTTCCTCTGTCTTGCCTTTGCTTTCCTCCAGTTTCTTAATTTTTTCTTCCAACTCTGAGATTAGAACTGCGTTATCACCGTAAGCTGGAGCTTCTTTGGCTTTTGCTAAGTTGCTTTTTTCTTCTGCGATATTTCTGTCAACCTCGGACATTGACTCTCTTTGTCTAGTTACGAGGCCTTGGTATTCTTCGCTTGCTTCAATTTCGGCGTTTGATGGTTTGCCAAGTGACTTTTTGAACTCCGCGTCCTTCTTTTGTTTTGCTTTTAATACTGCCACTCGTCCACCCTTACCTGTAGGCCTTCCAGCACCCATTACGCCACCAATACCTGCCCCAACTGAAGTCGCCCTTGGGTCAAAGGATCCCTGACTTGCCTTCGTTGCGCTTCGCAGTGCAAGCCTTGCGGCAAAACCACTTGCCCCCTTCCCTGTGCGGGCGGCTTTTTGAAGGTCCTTAGAATTTGCAGCCAACATACCAGCCCTTCCCGCTGTTTGTCTGCCAACAAAGCCGAAACTTCCTGCAGCATATTTACTTGCTCTACCAACAAAATTACCAATAATTGCGCTTCCTTGCGAGGCATATTTTTTAGATACAGTAATTGTCGCTATCAAGAGGCCGATAATAACTATATAGTTTGTGAAGATTGCCACCGTTCCTGTTGAGAATCCAGAGTCAAACGCCGTAGCAAACCCCCCCTGAATTTGTGCGGCAGCAGCTGGGTCTGTCGGTCTTAGTCCCATGGCTCTACCAAACTCTGGGTCACTAATTATTAGAACAACAATTAAAGTCATAAGCATATATAACGGGGCAAAAATAAGTTGACCCCGAAGAGAACTCCACCATTCTTTTGAATATGCACCAATTGCGGGGAAGACGCTCCCTACGTATGCAACAGGCGATGTAATTAATAGAATCATTAAGACAATTAGCCTTATATAAAACAACAGAGCAATCGTCAAGAAAGAAAAGATCAGGATTATGAAAAATACTGAGCCGAAGAGAGCAATCGTAAAGGCGGAGGCAGATTTAAAATCTGAAAGTTCAGAAGCATTAAAAATGGTTACTATACCAGTGTATTGCATAAAAATTGAGGAGATATCAGCGTTGTTGTCTGGGTTGTCGAAATCCCCTTGGAAAAACTTTGATACGCTAGAGGCATTAGGGTCAACTTGATTACCAAATACACCTAGGTCTAGCGCTTTACTTTGCACGACCTTAATTTTGTTGTAGATGCTCAAGGTCAAGACATTTGAGGCGTCAATCAAAACTCCTGTAAAGAAAAAACTAAAGTTTACCAAAAGGGCAGCCGTGACAACGCCAATTACAGTTTTTTTCATCGCTGTCCCAGAGCCGAGAATAGTTTGTATACCAATGTAAACAATTGCAAATATAAAGCCGATGTTTAGCAGGTCTCTTATAATTGTCCACCCGACCCTAATAGCCGGAACTCCGTTAGGTCCTAGGAACTCTGACATTTTGAGGACATTAAAGTGGATTGAAACATTAAGAAGGAGCCCAGCGAGTTTCACCCAAAGTCCAAAAACAACAAACAGTATGGATGTCAGTAGCCCCAGAACTCGTGAAATTACTGTGTCGATCGGACTGAAGACGAAACCAAAAAGAGATCCGAGAGCACTAAGAACACCACCTTCTGTTGACGGCGGAGGTACAACGTTCTGTCCTCGAGACTCGAAGAGGCCGTCTCCATCGTTATCTGTGTAAGGGCACTCGTTACTATCAAGAGAACCCTTGTTTGCTTGATATATCTCACAAAAACTCGCGAGATTGGTTGCTTGTGTATACGGGCAGGGTGTAGAATTACCGCCTCCTCCCCACTTTGAACACCAAGCACCAACAACTTGTTCTAAAGTAGACCCGACCGCTTCTGTTGTTTTTGGAGACAAAAAGCCAAAAATCCCAACAGCAAAAGTCACTGCAACCAAAATCCCAATCCATATTTTTATATTCTTTAATATGGCCATTCAATGAATACTACATTTGATCTTTCAATAACATTTCTTGTTCCATCTCTCGCCAAACCACTAACCATAAAACCAACCAGCTCTCCTTTTCTTGGCTTCCAACCATCTAGTGGAGACTTTTTAATATGTTGCGCCAACATAATCCCGACATCTGTGCTTGGCGGGTTAGAGCCCAGTGCTTTACAGACCTGGCCACCTCTTAGCCACTCATAAGTTGCTGCATACCACTTGCCACCAACGGATACAAAAATCCAAGGGTTTCCGGCAACACCTCCTATTTCTGGCCAGCTGTCTTTCTTAGAATGGTTCAAACATATTTCCCCTTCGCTAATAGAAATACCCGATTTGTATAGAGCAGAGGCTTCTTTCCACGAACTGACATTTGTATGTAGCCACACAACATTATTTAGGGTGGCAGGAGCTGGAGGAGATGGATTGTCCCCAATAAAGTTAAGCTCTCCTG
>Ga0066639_10000951_pt1 | contig 25969 bp, 28 predicted proteins | sample CryGeyCG2114_010_2_FD_59504 | JGI IMG/M metagenome (GOLD analysis project Ga0066639, IMG submission 59504) | Groundwater microbial communities from aquifer - Crystal Geyser CG10_big_fil_rev_8/21/14_0.10 | ecosystem: Environmental > Aquatic > Deep subsurface > Groundwater | place: USA: Utah...
ATATGATTGTGGATTCAGGGCAATTCATGGGTTTCAGAGTATAGGAAACAGGGTGCTTGTCGGTTTCTTCGTCTGACAAGATAAGGTTGTACATGTTGTGTTCACCAAACTTAACCCAGTGGCCTGACTGTTTAAAAATTTCGGACTTTACCATTATTGGTGTTGAAGTTTCCAGATAACCGGCTTTTAAAGTTAGCTCCCTAATATATTTTTCAAGTTCCTTAAAAAGGATCATACCTTTGGGCAGCCAGAAAGGTGCTCCGGGGGCTACGTCGTTTGTAAAAAAAAGCTCCAATTCTTTGCCGATTTCTTTGTGGTCTTTCATTTTTTATTTTGTGGGAGGAATTTGCTGAAGAGTATCGTATACGATTTTGGCAAGCCAGTTGGCAAGAGCAGCGGCAACGTCTACCTGTTTAAAAACGTAGCCGATTATGGCGGCGATAACGCCAAGACCAATGAATGTACCTATGCCCCAGGCAATGCCTCCCAAAAAATTGTTCAAGATTATTTGCTTTTTGCTTTTTAAATAATAAGTATAGCGGCCGGAACTTTCGAAGTTAGGATCTTGTTCCTTTTGTTCGTCCATGGTTTTATTCTAAGCAATGTTGGGGAATTTATCCAGATTCAAGGGAGATTACGTTTGGCGTAATGGCGGCCAATAGCCGCCCGTTGGCGCCTGGCAGCTGCCGCGACTTTGGGGTCTATTCGGTCTGTCAAAATAGCCTGGGTACGTTCGGCTTCGATTCCGCCCAAGGGTTTTAACACGCCGCCGGTATTTGCCTGAAAATCTACCCCACCTTCGAGTGTCGCTTGGGCAACGACCGGAGTGCGTACGACCCGGCCGTCAGGGCGCACTCGGGGGACGGTCATTCTTAATTTTTTGGGCTGATCTGTTGGTCTTTGTTCACCTTCCATGAGTATATTGTATGACAAACACAAAGGCTGTTCAACAATGTCATCTTTAAGGTAAAATCACTTGTACGATTTGGATGGTTAGCTCAGCTGGTTAGAGCGTTACATTGACATTGTAAAGGCCACAGGTTCGAATCCTGTACCGTCCACAGACTTTGTTTAGGCTGTTGCTTTGGGCGCTTTTTCTATTTCAACCGGGTGAATACCAATTCTTCTCTTGGCTGCTTCCCAAACGTGTTTTTGCTTGAGCAAAACAATCGCCTTTGCGCCTTCTTCGGCAAGTTGTTTGACGGACCCCGTTAGTTTCGATTCTTTAACTTGTTCTTCAAAAACAGATACTTGGTGTTTTTCTGTTGGCGCTTTACTGTAGATGACTTTCTGCACTGCGTGATCCGCGGCGGCATAAGAAGTCCCCGCCGCAGTGGCGCTAAGCGCTACATCGTACTCGACTGTTGGATAGTTTAAATCGCCGGTGAAGATCTTTTTAGTCTCAAAGACATCGGGAATGTCCAGTAAGGCTGCTTCGGCCGCTATTTGTTTCGCAGGCATGGGATTTTCATGCGAGAAAGCGCTATTTACAATCTTTCGCCCCAACTCAGCCCTTCTTTTAAGGCTTTCTTTGGCTGTTTTCCAGGCTTTGTGTAATTTGAAGACGTTCCAATCCGGGTCTTCCTCTTCGGGCGTTTCTGGTTCTTCCGGTTCTGCCGTATTTTCGATAACGAAATTGCTTGGAGGCGCTGCATTTTCGTCTGAAGAATCCGCCTGGACGGCTATTTGGGTTGTACTTGCCACTGCTTCTTCGGTTTCGGTTGAAGGGGAAACTTGCATGGTTGGCTCCATGTCAGGCGCCAAAACGCTTAGTTTGGGTGCGTATATGTCGACAGCAACCGGCTCCGGATTTTGTTCTGGCTTGGCGTCGGTCTCTTCCACGATATTTTCGACGTGTGTTGTCCAAAAGTTTTGAGCTTCCGGTTCGCCGCGGAAAAGTTCGGCGATTTGTAGAGCCATAAGGGCTGTAAATTTTCGATCGGCGACCGCTTCTTGCACAGCGAGGTCGGATCCACTTGGCGCTTCAACATTATCGAGGTCTCTCCTCGAGGGAGTTGCATCGAGGAGAGACCTCGGGGCAACCGCTTCTAAGGGCTCACTGGCAATTTTGGATGAGGACAGACTCGGTTCTGCCATTATCGAAAACAACCTTGGATCGAAAACCATTCGCGGCTCGCCGGGTACTATACGGTCCGGATTGAAACTGTCCACACTAACCGAAAGAGGAACAGTTGTTCTCATAATTTCGTCCATGCCAATCGATTTGCTCATGCCTCCGGACAACGACTCCGGGGAAAATGTTGTCCCTAACCCTGTTTCAATGGTTGTACTAAATGAAGATATTGTTGACCCAAACGAACCCACCCCTCCGATTTCTATGGAAGGTCCGATCGATGCACCTATTGCGGATCCAACTCCGGATCCTATCGCGGCTGCAGATCCGATAGATCCCGCAGCTCCTATTGCTCCTTCAACGCTCATATTGCGCGCAATGTACCATATAAAACCCGAAAAATCTGGACAAAAACTGGACAGGAGAATAAGGGGAAATAATCAATACTTAATACTTATGATTAGCCTTGCAGCTGCCCTTCGACTGCGCTCAGGACAATTACGCGAGAGGAAGATTATTAACCTTGTAATTGCATCGTGCCTTGTTCGTGGATCTTGCCTTGGTTGCCGGAAACCCAAGCCATCATGCCGGTGCCCCGCTTGGCGTTTTGGCGTTGCGAAGATATCTCTTGGCCGCTTTTAGAATTTTCAGCCTTAATGCGTAGTCCGCGAATAATGGAAGTTAAGCGTTTTAAGTCCATCAACCCCATTTTTTTGGGAGAGGTTTCCAGATGAACATTCGTATCGACTCCTGCGGCTTTGGCTAGCCTGACGACTTCTGCCTGCATGGTCATCACTTCTTCGTGAAACTGGTTTTGTTCTTTGTTTGTCTTTGAATCATGTTTTTGGTATTCGGCCATGACTTTTTGAATCCGAATAGCTTCTTCGCTTGATTGGTCTTGGTCATTGTGATCGATTTTCTGAAGGTGGTTTTTCTTGCGGGCCTCTTCGAGTTCTGAGTGAGCAATCGTTTGGCTGTGGCTGCTTGGGACGCCGGGCTCAGCATAAGATCCAAAGTCTTTGCCAAAAAACTGCTTCATCATGTCTTGGCCAAAAGGTTTGGCGGCTTTGCCTAGTTCTTCAAACGGTTCAAAGGCGCCAATTGTGGCTTTTTTGATCGCACTGGCCGGTTTCATAAGGCGATTCTACTACTTTTCGAAGCTAAGATCAAGATCTACTATAGGTTTCTTAAGCATCACAGAATATGGCTGGTTATCTTCTAGCTGTTTGTTAAAATCCTGTACTTGTAGGTCGATATCGCTAAGTTTTGGTGTCGGTGTTGGTAAGGCGGTTTGGGTGATAATCAACGTTTCTGTGAGGTTTTGGACTGGTTTATTTCTTTTGGTGCCGGAGAGTGCGGCAATTGCGATAAAAACGATCAGAAGTATTAAGCCCAGAACGATAATGGTCAGGACTTTAGGGTTTTTAAGCTTGACCACTACTCCCCTGTTTTTCTGGGTTAAGTTTTGCACATAATTGACCAACCTTTGTTTTAGTGATGGCGGTGGTTGATAGTTACGGGTTAAAAGTTCTGGTTCCATGTTAGCGATATTTTGCGGCTTGATTGATAAACGGTTGGGCTTTTTTGAGTTCTTTTCTGGAAAGCGATGCGAAATCGGCGATCGTTTGAGTGTCCCATTCGGTAGTGTGTTCCGGTGTCATCCGTTCCATTTGTTTTTGGGCTTCTTGAATCTGAGCTAGCGATGCTTTGGAGATGTTTTGGATTTCCGATTGCCAGTTTGAAAGATTAGTGGCGTTGGGAAAAGCTTTTTGATTTTGACCGAGCTTGGTGCTTAGTTTTTCAAACTCCATTTGGAGTTGCCGGGCACGGGTCAATTCCAAATTGACGATAATCCAATAAACCGCCGGGTCTATTTCTTGCTGCTGTTTTTGTGAAAGGCTTGTGGCTTGTGATTGTAAATCTTCAAGCGTTTGGCTGGTGTTTATGGATTGTTCTTGTTGCAGATAGGCGGTTTTCAGGCTTTGGAGAGCGGCAACGACTTGCTGGTGAGTTTTATCGTTTTGCCACTGCAGGCTGTTTATGTATTCGTTTATGAGGGCAAGATATGAAAGCTCCAGATTGATGGCTTGGTTAAGATAGGCTTTGCTGTCGATGTATGCTTGGTCTTTGGCCGCAGCGGTTTTAAAAGAAATATAGCTTTGCTTGGATCTGGTGTATTTGTCTTGAGCGTCTCGGAACTTGGAAAATTCGAAGTTGTAATCAGACTGGGCGGTTTCCAGCGGCGTGGCAGCAAGTAGTATGTAGTGTGTAGTAGGTAGTATGTAGAAAGCCGCAAAGAGCAGTGCGATTGTTACATAATACTTACGACATAATATACAGAGCCATGCGACCCTAAAGGGTCTAACTTGATACAGAATCCGGGGCATTAACTCCAATTTACAACTTTACCTGTTACCTAGCAACGTGATCATGATAAAATCAGTGGAGTTTCGCGCCGAAGTGGCGAAATGGTATACGCGCACGTTTTAGGAACGTGTGGGGAAACCCGTGGAGGTTCGAATCCTCTCTTCGGCACAAGACTGGATAGCACTTGTGTCAAAGGTGCAAACAGCTTGATATAATGAGCTAATCGTTAAAGCACTTGGAATAGCTATTTCTTTAATCTTTAAATTTAAATTAATTTCAACTTCAAAAAGGTTCAAATCCTCTCCTCTTGATATTGGGGAAAAATGCACTTTCCCCTTGCCAAAAGAGGGGCGCAAAAATCGAATCTGACCTATAATAGTTTGCTTGTTTGTAGTAGAAATTATATAATCCTCTAATTATGTCATCACCTCAAGAGTACATTGCGGGAAAAGGTTTAGAGCTCTCCGGGAGAGATCTATCTACTCCTGTAGATGTTTACGCTATTGCAAAACAAGAAATAGATGAAATTGTGACCTTTATCCCACCGAAAGGTATACCCGTTGAAGATCGGACAAAACTTAACGCAGTAATTAGGGCAAGACTGCCTCTGGCTTCAGATTTGGCCGTAGCCCAACTAATGATTAACGGTCATGATTTATCAAGAAGAGAGTTTCTGTCAAGACTCCGTGAGCAAAGAATGATGCAAATGGAAGCCCCGTTTGTTTTTATGGAAGCGGTATCATCCTACTCCGTTGGTAGAGATAAACTATTTGACCTTGCGCATCAAACCGCCGTTCGCCGCGCTGTCACCACATCAGTTGATAGAGTAGTAGATGCATTTAATCGTTATGAACAATCACCGATGGGAAGAGATGATAGAGTAGTTTTTGCAGATATTCTCAACTCACATCCTGAAGCCGATGAAATAGTAAGACTTTATTTAGAAAGAAATGGAAATAGAGCATGGCATGCATATTGGATTGAAGATATTAAAAAACTCGCAGAAAAAAGAAGAGATTTGGAGATAACTCCAAAAGATTAGGAAATAACTTTTTTAATTTTCCTCTCGATTTACCTAAGGGCACTTTCTTTCCCCTTGGTAAAAGAGGGGTGCAACCCTTGAATTTATTCTTAATTTGTGGATTTAAGCGGCTTTGGAAAGTTCCACTGCTTGATCGGCAAGGTTTTGAGCTGTTTCAGAAATAATAAATTCCCTATCAAGATCTAAACCACAAATTGGATTTGGTACAGATTCATGCTTTCCTACTTTTTTAACTTCTGAAAGCGCGCGGTCAAAGATTGTTTGGTTTCTGCCAATAGCAGCATTCGTAGCTATATCCACAAGGCCGTTATAGCGCTGATAAACATCCATGTTTGATCTCATTTGGGGATCTTCAGGAATTATTTTGTCTGCCGCTTGGAAAGCAAGTTCGAAAGTAGGCGTTGAATTTAACCCTAAAAGGTCTTGAATTTTCCCGAACCTAGCAAATGTTTCCGTTGTGTCTTCTGCCACCATGAAATCATTTCCATTTATTGCTTCTCTAATATGATCGGGGATATGTGCCATTGGATCTTGACGAGTAAGTTGGCACCATTCTGCAAATACTTCACCATCACGGTTCAAACCCCATCCTGTAGGCTCAAGCGCTAGCTTCACGTCTCCCCCAATAGAATGAATTACTTTAAGGCTCATATGGGGACTGCGAGCTATTGCTAATGCTATTTTTGCTTTGGCGAATGGCCAAATAGAATTACGGGAAATTTCAAGGGCATCATCAACTCTTCCTGCATCAATAAGCCTTCCTGCAATCTCTATGGTATTTTCCATGGGTATATTTGAGGACCTTTCCATTTCAAAATGCCGCATGAGATCAACCGCTTCATCCAAATAACCGCATCTGGCAAGGGATGCAGCTACTTCAGTTAAACCTTCCATTTCTAATCTGCTTTTAGGTGCTTTTATTAATGCCTCTTTGACTAGCGCATTAAAATATATCTTTGGATCCAATCCCAAATCAAATGAGGCTTCCGCAATCTGACGCCTTTCTAGCTGTTTTAAAGTGTGATCCTTGCCGGATATACGCCATGCCCTTCCAAGGTCACGAGTAGGGTCTTCGCCTAATCTTGATGCAAGTCTTGCATTTGCCAAATGAAGAGCTATTACATGATGTGTCTCTTCGTGTTCTAGCTCTTTTTTAAGTTCGTTTGTACGTACTCTTGCCCCTTTTAAGTCTCCAGCTACGTTTCTTGCTGAAGCTTCAAGCTGAATATAAGCATCAGGCGCATACTGGCTTCCATCGGCAATTCTTAATTGAATTGTTTGTTGTAATAAATCACGGGGATCAATTTCTAAATCTAGTCCTCCCGTCGAGAGAGTTGAGCTTATTTCAAAAAGATTTCGAAGTCTGTAGAAATTGTCGTCACCATTTTGATGAGCTACTTCATACGAAGCTTTTCGAGCTTGATCTACAAATGTATTGCCTTCTAATGGGGCAGTTTCTGGTCGCCTACCATTCTCCATAATTTAATCGATTATATCATAATAATTTTGTATATTAATGGTAGCTGCGCTAAATTTCCCATTGATTTGTCTCAAAGAACTTTACCCTTGCCAAAAGAGGGGTGCAGTCCTTTAAAACCATCTTGCCTGGAATCTGGTATAATCATTGGGTATGACTAAGCAAACTGTTGTCAAAAATAGGGGTCTTGTGCTGGCGTTTAAAAGATATCAAGAACGCTATATTGTTATGGGAAAAAAACCAAATATTGCTAAATTTCTTCCAGAAGTGCTTTTTAGAACCATGAGGCTTGAAGATGATCCAATTACCAGAAAAGAAGCCAAGGCTTTATTCCTATAGAATAACTCCAATATGATGTATTGTGGCAAAATCAACTAAGCCTAAATCAGCAACAAGTTTTAAAGAAACTGCCCCTGGTATTGTCTCACGCTCCCAATTAGTTCCCTTGGAGGCCCAAGGTATTAAGAAAGCCTTAGAGTACATTATTAAGATAAGTGACGCAAAACCTCCGATTACTCCTGATCTGATCAAAGATATTCACAAAGTTGGTTTTGTATTCATTTTTCCTGATTGGGCAGGAAAATTTAGATCAATTGAGGTAACTGTAGGTACCTATGCTCCTCCTTCATACTATGAACTTCCTCCGCTGGTAAAAAGTTTGTGTGATGATCTTGCTGAGAGGCTAAGACATCTTCCATCATCTTCCGAACAGGAAAAATATTTAGACGAAGTTATATCTCTTCTGGCTTGGTTTCAACATAGATTGGTTTGGATTCATCCTTTTCAAGATTACAACGGAAGAATTTCCCGGGTTTTAACAAACCTGCTACTTTTAAACTTGGAACTACCGATCATGGAAATTAAAGCAGGCACAAAAAAAGATAGAGGATACTATATCAAAGCCATGAAAGAGGCAGACAAGGGTAATTTAACCAAACTTGAAAATCTTCTCGCTCAGGCTTTGAAGGAAAACTTAGAAAATCTGCTATAACTCTTTTTTTAAAATTACGAGTCGCCAAATGATTACACTTTACCCTTGCCAAAAGAGGGGGGGGTAGCCCTTTTCTAACCTATCATTAGTTTTTAATGCAATTTCAATTTTCTCCTTGATTTACTAAAACATTCATTTCACGCTGTGATAAAATGTGTTCTCGTCATGAAGCTGAGATGAAAACGGCGCTTTGGGTGGTTTAGAATTCACTTTCAACCTCCTCAGCCTGGTAATCCTGCATTAACTTGACGAAATGATCTAGTATTTGATGCAGGAGTTCAAAATAAGATGAGTCTTCTGCACCAGAACAGATAGTTGCGAATAAAATATCGAGTGGACGCTATTGGGCTCTTTCGATTCCCGAAGGTGAGAAAATTTTCAGGGTTTGAGAGCATGAATTATATCTACCTGTTGCAAAAACAGGAAGGTTGGCAAAAGACAAAAGATTAACTCCATTTTCGGAAATTAAGTGAATGACGTGGCTTTGGTTGTCTATAAGAATTATTGTTGGTGTTTTAGGTAAAGAAACATAATTGCTAAGGTAAGGAATTCGTTCCAGGAAGGAAAGATGCCCGGACTGTTGATAGTTTAATATTTTGAGAAAGCCGACATGGGTTTGAATGCTGCGGCTGCAAAGGATTTTGCTACCGCCATAGGCGCCAACAAAAGCAAGGACCATCGCAATAAGAAAGATACCAAGGCTGCTTCGGAGTTTAAAGCTGAAAGCTTTTTGTCTTTCAATTTGCTTGAGAAGCTTAGTAATGCGTTTTAAGGGGTTATAAACTTCAACTTTGGAGAGTTGACTTGCTTTGATAAAGTGGCCATGGCCGTTGCGCTTTTGTAAAGATGGCATACAAGCATTATGGACGAGATTAAAGTAATTTTCAATTGTTCAAGTAATTTTTCTAAATTTCTGATATATTAATTTTTATGGCAGATGTATGTCCTAAATGCGGTGCCAATTTAGAGGAGCCTTCCGAAACTCCAACCGGCCGTCCAATTCAAAGGTGTTCCAGCGGTTCCTGGAATAAGGAAACAAAAAAGGTAGAAGGCTGCACTTTTGTTAAGTGGCTAGCAGTTGAACCCAAAGAACTTGATGAAAAATGTCCGAAATGCGGTTCGCCTCTTGTTTTGGCTGTGTCGCGCTTTGGCAAAAAGATGAAAAAGTGTTCTACCAACACTTGGAACAAAGAAACAAAAAAGGCCGAGGGTTGTGATTTTGTGGAATGGATAGGCGGAACTACGCAAGAACTGGACGAGGATTGTCCCCAGTGCGGTAAAAAACTGGTTTTTTACACAACAAGCAGCGGTAAAAAGATGAAAAAGTGCTCAACTTCCGGATGGGATAGTGAAAATAGAGTTGCTACCGGCTGTACCTATGTCGAATGGTTAAAGAGCGGTTATACTTTGCCGGAAACGGATTCCGGCGGAGAAGAATTTTTACCCCCGGAACCTACATCCTAGTTTAGTTTTTGATCGGCAAGGATTAACCTTTTTTTGGGCTCTACTGGAAATTAATGATCCAGTAAGATTGGGTTTGAGCTGGCTGTCTTCCATAATTTTATGATACAATCCACAATCTTAATATGAGTGAACGTTACGGAGAAAAACCAACACAAATAAACAGCGGTCAGCGGGTATTCCGCGAAGCGGTTATCCGCGGCGCACTGCATTATCCTCTCTTAAGAAACGAGACAGTTATGGCTGTAGAATACGGTCTTCCGCGCCTCTTGCACGAATTTTTGGACAACCAAAAAGGAGCAATTACCATCGGCATGCACTTTTGCCAAACAGATCCTGTATGGTCCATCAATGATACGACCGAAGAGCGTGGGTACAGAAGCGTTCCAATGTCCGGGCCAATTGCCAAACACCAAACATTCCCGGGGCTTGTAAAAATGGCTCATCTTGCAGGGGTAGAATTAACAACGGTTGTAACAACTGAGACCATGAAACGGGCAAATAAAAAAGGCAATCCAAAGGGTCTCAAGCAGGGTGACGGCTTCCGGGAATATACGAGCAAATCGGCAGAAACAATTAAAAATGGCGGTCTGGTATTTATCAGTCCAAATGCAACACGGGAACCAAATCTTATAAAAGACGAGCAGGGAGTTGTAACGGCACTGCTCACAACTCTTGCAAAAAAAGGTGTCGCGGGATTTGGCATTCACTTTGTCGCATTTGAAATCGACGGATTACAGGATTATTCTAGGAAAGCAGGATATAATCTATTTCAAAAGTACAGAGTTATCCATGGAAATACTTATTCTATTGCGGAATTCATGAGGCTTGCAGCAGGGGAAATAAAACAGGGCGAAACAACACAAGAAATTCAAAAAAGAGCAATAAGAAATGTGGAGACTATTGTATTTAATGAACTTGGAAGAATCGCGCCTTCTGCATATCTGTTAAGAAATTAATATTGATTCCTGGCTTCCGTTTCTACTGACAATTAACACTATAATTTAAGAGTTGTTTCTTTTTACGGCCTTTTCGTGGGCTTGCCATTCAAGAGTATCGTCCAGAGGCTCTAATTCGATTTGACCATATTTTCGCTCCAACGCTTTGGAAATTAAATAGTCTGCAAAGTGCGGGTTTTTAGGAAGTAGTGACCCGTGAAGGTAGCAGCCGAATGCGTTTTTGTGAATGGCTCCTTCTGTGTCGTCTTCACCATTATTTCCCGCACCCTTAAGGACTTTACCAAGCGGCTGAACGCTATTTCCAAGATATGTCTTGCCACTGTGATTCTCAAAGCCTATCAGTTGGGAAACAGGATGGTGGGATGGTGGGATAGTAGGATGGTAGGAAGAAGAGATTTTTGCTTGTAAAGCGGGGTTAATTTCGATTAGCAAGTTTTGGATCATCCTGTCATTCGAACCAACCGTGTAAGCATCAAAAAGACCAACACCTTTTATCTCTTCCCCTTCTTTCGTTTTGAAATATCTACAGAGCAATTGATAACCTCCGCAGATGGAAAGCAGAACGGCGCCTTTAGCGATTGCTGATTTCAAATCGTTGGACTTTTTAAGCAGATCAGGACCCACGACAGTTTGTGCTCTGTCCTGCCCGCCCCCGAAGAAGAACAAGTCCCAGCCAGAGGCTGGTCCGCCTTTGGCGGAAAAGTCCAATGAATCACCGATACTAATGGGTGTAATCTTAACGTCGATATTTCTCCATTTGCATCGTTGTATCAGGGTGATGATATTGCCTTTGTCGCCATATGTATCCATCAAGTCGGGATACAAGTGACAAATGTTCAGCGTGAGTTCTCTCATAGATTAGATTTGTCATTCCGGACTTGATCCGGAATCCAGAAATCTGCTGGGTACTGGATTCCCGCGTTCGCGGGAATGACATTGATTATTGCTTGTGCCATGTTGCCCCTCCGTACTTTTTTAGTATTCCTTGCAATTCGAGCATAGCGGTGTAGGTTGGTAATATCAAAAGAGTATCTTTAGTGCCCAGTTTGTCTAAAGACTCCTGAAATGAGGTGTTTATATCCTCATGAACACTAATGTTGTTCATATCTGCATATTTCAAGCGCAACGCAATGTCGTATGCGCGGGTGCCTGATGTATTTATCGACTTAAATTTGCCTTTGAGTACTTCCCAGTTTGTGTCCCAGATCCACGAAACATCGCGACCGTCGGCGATGTTGTCGTTAAGGATTGTGAGCAGGCTGACGTTTTTTAGCGGCGAGATAGTTCTAATTACTTCGTTTGCTCCTGCAGGGTTTTTGATCAGGAAAACAACCGCTTTTTTACCTTTTATATCCATTTTTTGGAATCTACCGAACGCAGCCTGAAAATCCTCAATAGCTTTTATGATTTGTTTGTCGTCGATACCAAGTAATTTTGCAGTAGCAGCAGCTGCCAGCACGTTGTAGACGTTGTATAAACCGGGCAGTTTATAGTCGACGGTCGATTGACGATTGGCAATCGACAAACCCAAATGTGTTGAGAGATCGGGTTTGAATCTGGCATTTGTTGCGCTTATTGACGGTTTGGGGCGATCGTAGTGGCATTTTGGGCAGGACCAGTGGCCCAGGTGGGCAGAGAAGATTGGATCGTATTTGAGTGGTGCACCGCAATTAAGACAAAACCGTACGTCGGCCACATTTTCAATTATTGGCAGATCTATTTTTTTCTCTTCGACGCCGAAGTAGACGGGTTTTCCTTTAAAAGATTTGGCAATAAAAGCAACGCTGGGGTCATCAGCATTAAGAATAAGCTTTGTTTCTGCTGGTAAGGTAGAGATAGCTTCTGACCATTTCTCGCGAATGGTTTCCACTTCTCCGTAACGGTCTAACTGGTCGCGGAAAAGGTTTAGTAGGACAATCGTTTTAGGTTTGGTTTGCTTTACGATTTCCGGTAAGGCGGCTTCGTCTGCCTCCCAAATAGCCAAATCGGATTTGATGTTTCCAACGATAGATATACTGGTGATAAGTGTCGAGGCGACGCCGCGCAAAAGGTTGGAACCTTGGCGGTTATGAATTGTTTGGTACTCGGTGGCCAGGATATCTGTGGTAATACGGGCGGTGGTTGTTTTGCCATTTGTGCCGGCGATCACAATGGCGCCATTTTTGATTTTGCCTGAAAGTTTTTCAACAAGATTGGGGTCGATTTTTAAAGCGTAGAGTCCGGGGGCTGCTGTGCCGCCTCCGCCCTGCAAATTTGTCAGAAAATTGACAAATTTGCCGACTGAAATAGCTGCACTCAAGCGTAAATCCATGGGTAAAGTATATATTATTCATGTCATTCCCGCGAAGGCGGGAATCCAGTACTAGTAGATTCCTGGATCCCCGATCAGGCTCGCCTCGCTATCGCTTCGGCGAAGCGGGTCGGGGATGACAGTGGTGAAGTTAGATGCTCTTGAGGAATTTTTCCATTTTGTGGAAGTAGTTGTTTATGGCTCTGGCCCAGCCTCCACCGTTTTCCATGGCCGGAGGGGCGTATACCGGCATCATCAGATCCGGTGTTGTTAATCCGCGGTCGATGTAGCGGTTTTTTAATGTTTTACCTACATTGTCAATGGCCTCCTCCCAAGAACCCCAACGGGTTCTGCCGTTTTCAAAACCCCAAGCATTGAAACTGTCTGTTGGCGCTGCTCTTCCCCCGCCGGATTCTTTCATGGCAATTGAAGGGATAAGCCGGTAATCAATATCATATTTGTCGGAAACCTCGACGATATAACTGCTATACGATTCCAGCGGGGTACTTTTCAAAAAATCGGCAACGACAAATGGTCGCTTGTCGGTTATTTCTACTCCCAGCACTTGGCTTTCTAGGTCTTTGGGTTCGGTAATTTCGTAAGCTACTTTTGAAGAGGTTTTACTGCCTAAAATGAGCGGATGGCTGTAGGTGTAGAAATAAAACAGAGCAAGGAGTAGGAACAATATGGTTGAAGGAAACCAAAGAAATAATAACCCAAATCGTTTAGGCATTTACGAGATCCAATATTACATGTGGAAATTCGTGTGTCAACTGATTTGAGTGGAAACGATAATGCAATATCATTTCCACTTTTCTCTGTGATAAAATTGGCAAGCGCTAAAAAGTAAGGGCAAGTGGTGAAACGGTAGACACGCAGTGTTCAGAACGCTGTGGGCGTAAGCTCTTGGAGGTTCAAATCCTCTCTTGCCCACAAGAAGAGCCGAGATGGTGAAATTGGTATACACGCATCCTTGAGGTGGGTGTGCCGCAAGGCGTGCAGGTTCAAGTCCTGTTCTCGGCACTCGCGGAGACGCTATGTCTCGAACTGCTCTAATTTTATCTTTTAAAAACTTTTTAAGGAAATTCAACTGGTTTAGTCTTAAAGGATAACTTTAAGTATTGATAGACAAAAAAGACTGTTGAGATTAAAGCCGCTAGAATAATTAGTGCGAGCACTAAACCTTTGAGGATTTCCGGTTTGTATTGACTAGCCTGTGTAATGAACTGATCAAAAGAACTCAAATCATAATAGTGCAAGGCCACCCAATAAAGGGAAAAATAATTAAAGATGATGGTTGCGATGACTAATATTGCGGCAACGTACTTCTCAAAAGATTTTGGAGAAAGAGTTAGTAAGCCCACAAAAATTAAACCAATGTGAGCGACAATTGTCGGGAAAAAATATCGACCCTGAATTCCAATGGAAAAACCATGGCCTCTGATAAAAAACCAATCGAAAATGGCTATCGATAGAAAATACGCTACTGCAACATAGGCAAGAAAAATGAGCATCTTTATTTGCAGGTCAAATCTGTTTTTCTTTATAGACTTATAAATCAATATTAAAAGTCCCAAAATCGAAAGCATCAAAATTCTATTTATAATCCTATAAACAATCGGCGGCAAAGTTAAGGATAACCATTTGTAAACTCCAAAATACCAGGGTAGAGTTTCTGCCACAGTGCGGCGTAAAACACCAATGAAGTAACTGGTAAACGGAAGTTCTGTCGAAGACTTCAACTGCAAACCCTCGGTTTCCGGAATGTTAGGCAGTCTTATAAGTTGTTTGAATTGAGGAAAATTATGACCATTAACAAAAAATTGCAGAAAGTTGATGGTTATCAATATTAAGGGAATAGTAACAATTAAGCCCCCCAAAAAGATCAGTTTCTTTCTAAACTTAAGCCGCCAAAAAATAAAAAGCAAAGCAAAAGCAATTATCGGCCAAATGATTTGAAATTGGAGTTTTGTGCCAATGCCGGCTAAAATCACAACCGCCAAAATTATAATATCTTTTATTGAGCATTTGTAAAAAGTAACTTTCGCAACAAGATAAATTGCCAACATAAATAACAAATTGAATAAGCCGTCAGATGTCACGCCCGCCGATGAAAAGATAAACATCGGCATAAAGGAGATGATGCTAGTTAAGCTAATTTGCATAAGAAAATTTTTGGGAAAGATAAACCTTGATATTGCAAAAATAGTAACGATAGTTCCAAAGAATATCACCAATGAAAAAAACCTCACAGCATAAATTCTTATAAATATGTCGCTGTCTCTAAAAAGATTGTAGACATTGCTGGCAAAATAGTAATAAAGCAAGGGGTATCGGGTGGATTCTTCCAGAACCTCCGTTGTTCGATCCTTGTAGTTATTTAAAGACTTTATTCGAGCTTCGTGTGGCCCTTCATAGGTTTTTGAATAATCAATTTTAAATTCAGGATGATACGTAAAGCGATTATTACCCATACCGTCTCGTTTGGTACTTAAAAGTTTCTCAGATACAAAGATTTCACGACTAGTAGAAAGTTCGTGATATCTTTGAACTCTTCCATGATCTGCTCTGAATGCAACTTGGCCGAAATGGGCCTGTTCATCCGGAAAGTGCCAAATTGGAATCAATAACTGCCACAATAGAAAATCAACAAGTATTGCAAAAAGTAAAGTAAATTTTATAGATCGCTTTGTCAATTTTATTTTGATAAACTTCCAAGGCCATAAAGACCTAGGTATTTCCTCCAAGTTTGCATGAGAGAGCAAAATATTTCAGTCTTCGGAAGTATGTATTTGCTTTTGCACTCACTTATGCACTAATAGTCTACGGTGTTTTGCTGGCGAATATAAAAATTTTTGATACAAATCCACAAGACTTCGTGCTTGTTGAGGCCAGGTAAGATTTTGGACAGCTATTTGGCCTTCTCGACCAATTTTGTGTCTTAAGTCTGGATTACTGGCGAGTTTTTCGATAGCGTCAGCCAAGGATTGAATATCCCCAGCATTAACCAGAAGACCAGATACGTTGTCAACAATAGGGGAATCGATTTCTTTTGTGGTAACAACCGGTATTCCTTTGACCATCGCTTCCAAAATGGCTGATGGATAAGCATCCAGATAGGACGGTAAACAAAATATATCCGATTGAGAAAGAACAGACCATTTCTTAGTAAAGTCGATAGGGCCCAAATATTTGGCATTCACGCGCAAAGTTGAAATCTGCCTTTTAAGCTTGGTGACCGCAGCAATTGGCCCGGACCCGGCTATAAATAATTTTACATTTTGTTTACTCTGAACCATCTTTATCGCTTTTAATAAATCAAAAATTCCCTTGCGGCTTACGGTTGTCCCTATAAAAGTAACTATCACTTGGCCATTCCTGCTTTTTTTACTAAGTTGAGAATTGACTTGGTTAACACCTTTTTTGACGAGATATATTCTTGATTTTGACCCAAACTTTTCTCTCAACTTTTCATAGCCTTTGGGGTGCATTGAGATGACAATTGCGCCTCGCCTAAGGCTATCATCCAGAGCCACACTTCCCCAGAATTTGGAAATTATGGCAAAAAGTGTGTTTTGGAAAATTGCCCAAAGCTTGAATTCTTCACGCTCTTTCCAGATGTCAGACAAATTCTGCTGGTCTTGTTTGTCTTTGGGGTATTGGTCGAAGAAATAACAGCTATAGAATACAACAGGCGTATCTTTGATAAAATGATAGATTAATGATGGACAAAATTGCATGTACTGGACAATATCAGGTTTTGATTTTCTAATCGCTCTCAGCTCATCAAAAAACATCCTAAGGCGAAAACTACCATAGCCTCTTCCAAAAGATACATGACTACCGGCAAAATGATGGACGATACCCTTTTGCCTCAATACATTACCAAATTCTTTCTGGAATCTCTTAACATGAGGCCCCTGAATTTTCGTTGTTAAAATCTCAACTTCTTGACCCAAATCTGTTAGGGCGCAAGCAAGCTCATAAGTATCACTCCATGTCCCTGGATAATAAAAGGGGCCGGGCGCAGCACCTGCAACCCATTTATTGATTAGAAGAATTTTCATTTGGATAATTTCGACTTATCTCTTATAAACTTGAACATTTTAATCGAGAAAATAAGCGGATAGATAATAGAAGTAATTTCAGGTGTCAACACAGGTGCGGTTTCAATTTTTCGCACTAAGCTTGGGAATGTCAAATTTGGTTTTCTCAGCCCATTTTTGGTCAATAAGTAATTAGCGTCTTTAACATTAAAGAATTTTCGGCGGTCCCCTGCGAGTTCTTGATTCCTTTGGCTTTCCGGACCATGCCAAACTTGCTGGTAGCCCCCTGCATGTGAATAATCATGTTTTTGATGAATTGCCCAAACAACATCCGTCGCATCAATGACAGGGATTTTTAGATATCTTGCCTTATATACCAACCAATTATCCCAAGCTGTCCTGCCAAGGGCAAAGTCTGGCATTTCAAAATCAATTTTAGGGGTAAATACGAAATAATCGTTAGCGCCAAATCTGTCTAATCTTCCTTCTTTTAAAACGCGACTTTTAAGTTTCTCCTGCCATCCATCTTTAAATTCAATCTTTGATTTAACATCAAGGTTCCAACGTCTGCCGGTTAAGAAAAATCTAGAAAGTTTAATTTGTTTAATAGCTTTAGTGAAATCTTCTGTCAAAATAACATCGCAATTGATAAAGGCAAGTTTATTAAATTTAGCTACCGCATAAGCTTTTTTGAAAATATCAGATAAAAGCGGTGTTCCAAATTCGTTGGTTACTACATTTGGTATATGCAAAATGTGGTATTTCTGTGCAATTTCGTAAATTCCTTCCTCGTCTCCTAAAAGAATAATTTGATACTCAGGACGAAGCTTACACCAGCTGGCAATCGCATTTTCTTGAATGGTCGCAAAATGCCCAGTAAACGCTTTAGGTGTTGTGAATAATGTCAACATAAACGCAATGACTATTATAATAGAAAACTTTGTATTTTTAGGATAAAACTAATCCTGGGATGAAAAATTAACTGTGTGCGGAGACTCACTTGGCAGTTTGGGGAAAGATTTAACAGCCAAGCCGGTTCGTTCAGATAGTAATTTTTCAAGATCTCTGGCTACTTCCTTGCGGTCTTTTGTTGCGAAATACCATTCAACAGTTTTTTCAATTCCTTCCGAAAACTTTACCTGTGGTTCCCAGCCAAGAAGTTCTTTAGCTAGTTTATTATCGGCAACTCGATTTGCAGGACCAGTCGGCATTTCCGGATGCAGCTCTATTTTGGCGCTGTGTCCGATATATTCAAAAATCATCTTGACTGTTTCCAAAACCGTGAGCCTCTCCTCTGAACCAAGATTAACCGATGTACCGTCATCAATCTTCTCAGCTGCAAGAATAAATCCTTTAACAATATCCTCAACATAAGTCCAGTTTCTTACTTGCCTGCCGTTACCCCAAATGATAAACGGATCCTGCTTTATAAAAGCTCTGGCAATCATTGCCATCACCGCATGATCTTCCTTACCGCGAGGTCCATAGACCACAAAAAATCTACAGGATGCTGATTTCATTCCAAATTCTTTTGTAAATGCGCTAAGAGTCATTTCCGCCATTAATTTCGCCCAACCATACATATTGTCAGCGTCATATGGCGGGCCCACTTGATTTTCTTTTAGATAGAGTTTTTTCTTGGGATCAATTTGTAAATAATTTGGGTAAACGCAGCCCGACGATGCGAAAACAATTTTAGAAACGCCTGCTTTGTAAGCCTGCCAAAAAACATTTCCGTCGAGAAGCAGATTAGTAGCAGGACCAGCCTGATGAAGATCTACATAACCGCGACCGCCGTGATCACCGGCCAAATGGAAAATCAAATCAACCCCACGTACCGCCTTTTTGGCAACATCCGTAACTCTAAGATCTCCTTGGATAAATTCAATGTTTTTATTGGAAAGGTGGTGTTTAATGTTTTCAAAATTTCCAGAAGAGAGATCGTCTACAACTCTTACATCCAAATTTGTTGAAACAAGGGCGTCTACCAGATGAGACCCAATAAAAGAAGCTCCGCCGGTTACCAGTATCTTTTTATTCTTCAAAAAATTCCTATACATTTTAGAGTTTTGTGCTTTCTAAACCAATAGCCCGATATTGGGCTACATTTTTGTATTTTAACGGATCCAGCATTCTCCAGCAATCCACTAAAATAGGTCTTTTATCATCACTTGCTAGGCCGCTGGGTTTAATACCTTTAAATTCTTGCCAGTCGGAAGCTATCACTATAACATCTGCTCTTGCCAAACAATCTTTCATAGATTTAGCAATGATCACTTTTGAAGAAAGAAATGGTTTTGCCGTGTTCCTTGCTTTGGGATCCCAAACGTAAACGCTAGCCTTTTTTTGGGAGAGAATATTTGCAATTTTAACTCCAGCCGATTCCTCCGCAACGTCTGTATCTTTTTTATAAGATAGTCCCAGAATAGCAACTTTTCCGCCGGGCGGAACCTGCGAACTTATTTTTCCGGCCAATATACGTGTCAGATCACTATTAACTTTATCTGTGGCAGCAGCTATTGGCGAAGGGACCTTGATTTTTTTAGCAAAGTGAACAAACGCTCTATTGTCACGTGGGAAACATGGTCCACCATAAGGCATCGCACCTTTAAGGTATTTGTTACCAATCCGCGTGTCAAGCCCTATGGCTGCTGTGACTTGATCCACATCACCGCCTGTGACTTGCTCACATATTTGGGCGAGCGTATTTGCAAAAGAAATTTTAGTAGTGATATAGCTGTTTAAGGCGATTTTGGCAATTTCGGCATTGATAAAGTTCATCCTGACAATTGGAGGTTCGTTTACGCTGAATTTGCGATAGAAACTCTCAAGTATTCTGCCGGAATTTTTGTCTGACTCTCCGATGAGGACAAAATCCGGGTTCAAAAGATTATCAATAACGGATCCAAGAGCAATAAATTCCGGGTTGTAACAAACGCCAAATCTTTTATTTATCTTTTTCCTGGATGACTTCTCCAGCGCCGGAATGATTTCATTGTTCAGTGATTTAGGCATAATTGTGGAGACTACAACCACAAGATGAAACTTGTCTTTTTTTGCCAAAACTTTCCCGATTTCCCGAACCGCCCTTACTACATATTCGTTAGAAAATGCACCATTTTTAGTACTTGGCGTTGGCACGATGATAAATGTAATGTCGGAATTATTTATTGCTTCACTGTAGTTTGAAGTTGCTTTTATTCTTTTGCGATTTTTCAAAATCAAATGCGCAAGACCCGGCTCGTCAACCGGCACTTTGCCCTGATTTATAAGGTCGATATAACGTTTGTTGATGTCAACGCCAATAACGTTAAATCCCCGTGAAGCACAGGTAGCCAAAAAAGGACTACCTAATTTCCCAAGACCGACAACTGAAATCGTTTGCATAGCTATTTTAAAAATTTATTTCTAGCGGCAATCGGCATACGCCATCCGGAACCAAAAGCCCTGCTTGTAACTTTTAGAGCAGGGGGCGATTGTTGCCTTTTAAATTCAGCGCTAACTACCATCGACAAAACTCTCTTAACCAGGTTTTCATCAAAACCCCTTGAGACTATCTGTTTTAGCCCCTCGTGTTTTTCTATGTATAGAGAAAGAATCTTATCAAGAATGTCATAAGCTGGCAAACTGTCTTGATCTTTTTGATTTGGCCTAAGTTCTGCCGATGGTGCCCTTTCAATAATGCTTTTTGGTATCAGTTCATCTTCCCGGTTGATCCATTTCGCTAATTTGTAAACCTGGGTTTTGGAAAGATCACCAATTGGCGCCAAGCCTCCTGCCAGATCTCCGTAAAGGGTGGTGTAACCGACAGTCAGCTCCGATTTATTACCCGTTGAAAGAACCAGGGCTTTATATTTATTGGAAAGTGCCATTAAAAGATTGCCCCTAATTCTTGCCTGAATATTTTCTTCAGTTGTATCTTTTTTGAACCCTTTAAACGCGTTGTTGAGAGCCTCATCATAATTCTTCATAAGCTTGTCGATTTGAAGAGTAATAGTTTTGATGCCAAGGTTTTTGGCCAAATGTTGCGCGTCGAGAATACTTTGGGAAGAAGTGTATGGTGAAGGCATCAAGACGCCAACAACATTCTTGGCACTTAAAGCAAAACGGGCGAGAGCAGTCACAACAGCAGAATCAATTCCGCCGGAAATTCCAATTAAAGCTTTTTCAAACCCACACTTTTTAAAATAATCACCAAGACCAAGGGAGAGAGCTTTAAAGAGAAGTTCCTCTTTATTGTCCGGGTAATCGTTTATCGTTGTGGTTTCTGAATCCACATCAACAACAATTATGTCTTCCTGGAAAGATTTTGCTCTTACCCGCAGCTTCCCTGCGTTGTCAAATGCAAGGCTTGCTCCATCAAATACCAAATCGTCATTACCCCCTACTTGATTTACATAAATAATGGGTATTTTATATTTGTTGCTGGAAGCTGAAATCATTGATTCCCTTAACTTCTGTTTATCGGCAGTAAACGGTGATGATGAAAGGTTAATAATAAAATCTACCTTTTCTAGAGCCAACTTTTCGATTGGATCAAAATGGTAACGCGGCCTATGCCAGAAATCCCGATCATTCCAAAGATCTTCACAGATTGAAATACCAATCTTTTTACCACCGAACCTTAAAAGTTGTGATTGTGTAGCCGGTTCGAAATAGCGATCTTCATCAAAAACGTCATACGTTGGAAGAAGCGATTTATAGAAAAGTTCCTGGACTTTTCCACCTTTTAAAAAAGCAGCGCAGTTGAAAAGCGGCCTACCACTTTTATTTTTGTTGGCAATGGCAGTGCCAACTATAATTGGCGGAAGGAATTTTGTATCTTTAGCAAGCGTTTGTAGCAAGTCCGATGCAGCTGCAATAAAACCAGACCGAAGTAACAGATCTCGTGGTGGATAGCCCAAAATGGCAAGTTCTGGAGTGACACAAAGTTTTGCCCCTTTAGATTTGGCAATAGTTGCCAATCTTTTGATTTTGGCCGCGTTACCCTTTAGATCCCCGACAATTGCATTAAATTGTAACAGAGCTATTTTCATGGACACTCAAAGCGGAGCATTATTTTGCGCATATAACTTTAGCTGACTAATTCTCTCGCTGTAGGCATCGAAGAATAGAGCCTTTTTGCCGAAGTAATTAAATCTTCTAGACGTACCCTCAAGACCGTAAATCGACTCAGCCGCCCATGTGTATATTCCAGCAACCGAAAATTGGTAGAGTGCCATAAGTGGCTTGTCCTGCGGGAAGCGAGATAAATATTTTTTTAACGCGTATATTTTATTTAGGCAAAACTTTTCGTAGTTTTCCGGTCGACAGGTCGAACTATTTTGGTGTCTGCGAGTGTATGAAAGCACAGATCCTGTCGCAGTAATTGGTAAATCGCTTAACCTCAACCATAAATCAAAGTCCCAACATGTTTCCATTCTTTCGTCACAGTATAGTTTTTCTTTGCAAAGTATTGCGTCAAAAAATGAAGAGGCAAAGGGTGGTACTAGTTCACAACGCATCAACCTTATTAGATTAAATGGTTTAACTACTTCTTTTCCTCTACCTTTTTGAATAACCTTTCCGTAGTTGTCGATGAGTTTGCTTGTGCCATAGATTGCGGCAACTTGAGGGTTTTTTTTAAATAACTTCGTAATAATTTCTAGTGCTTCTCGTTTTAAAATGTTATCTGCATCAATTGAACCAATTATCTGCCCTTTACATCTTTTTAGTGCTCGGTTCCATCCATCAGCCTGACTGTTATCGGGCTCTGACTTAATCTGAATATTTTTTATTCCAGTCAAGTTTTGCAAAAATTCCAACGTTCCGTCTGTCGACTTTCCATCTTGAACAATCAGCTCGATATTCCCGTACGTCTGCTGCTGGACAGACCTAATTGCCTGTTTAATATAGGGCATGCCATTTTCAACAACCAAAATTAAGGATACTAAGGGCTGTTTATTCATTAGAATTTTCTAAAAAGGATTTAATACGTTTACAAACGTAACTAATGTCAGAATCGGTTAAAGTAAATGCAGACGGAAGCCACAATACCTTAGGTGAAAGTCTCGTGCTGTTGGGAAAATTCCTGTCCGTTTGTCTATATGGTTTTTGGGTGTGAATCGGAAACCAGAAACGACGACAATCTATGTTGTTGGCTCTCAAATATTGATCCAGTTCATCTCTTTTTTCAACGAACGCGTCAGTCCAAAGGGGAAGCTCCCCTTCCTGAATCTTTGCTTCATACACTGATATACCTTCTACTCCCTTTAAGTTTTTGGTATATAGCCGATGATTACTTCTCAGACGTTCTATCCTTTTTTTAAGATAAGTAAGCTGGCCAAGACCAAAAGCGGCCTGTAAGTTTGTAAACTTGAAATTGTAGCCGATGGTATTGTGTAAGTCGTCTCCACCGGTTCCCCTGGCCAGTCTTCCCTGATCTTTTAACTCTTTCAGTCTGTTGTAATGTTGAAGGTTGTCTGTGACAACTACTCCACCTTGGCCTGTTGTAATGGTTTTGGCCGGGGAAAATGAAAAACAGCCGGCATCACCAAATGTTCCCAAAAACTTTCCTTTGTGCTTTGACATGAAGGCTTCACAAGCATCTTCTACCACATAAATATTATTAGAATTGGCTATTTTGACTATTGAAATTATGTCCGCGCCGCGTCCACTAACGTGGACGGGAATCACAGCTTTTGTATTTTTGTTAATTACCTTATTGAAGCTTTCAGGATCAATATTTAAAGTTTTGGGATCAATATCGCAAAAAACCGATTTGGCCCCGGTTAAATCCACCGCATTCGGTGCAGCGATGAAACATAAATCTGGAACGATTACTTCGTCGCCCCTACCGATACCAAGAGCTTTGAGTGCCAGAAATAGGGCGACAGTACCGCTGGGAACAGCGACTGCATATTTTGCATGGACCAGTTTTGCAATTTTCTTTTCAAATAGATACGTTAACTCCCCCTCGTTTGGATAGTTACTTAGCAAAACTTTTTCAATGAATTCCTTTTCTTTGGAACCGGTTTGTGGCTGCCACCAAGGTATTTTTTTTATCATTTTAATTTAATCTTTTTAATACAAATACTTGAATTGGTCCTAAGGCACGACAACCTTTTATTTGAAAATGATCGTTAAATTTATTAAAAACTTCTCTGGCTGCTTTATCGGATAAATCGAAGAGGGAGTCTTTTACCGCGTTTTTCCCGAAACCGCTAAATGATAGAAACATTTGAGAATAGACCCTGGTGAAAAAATAATAAAGGCCAAAATTATGGGAGTTTAATAGCTGAAACTTGTCTTTTAAAAAATCTATCAGTTGGTTGTAATCGAAAAATAAATTATGCCAGTGAATGGGTATAGGGTCCAACCCTACTTGATCCCGCATGTCATTAAGAGCTAAATAAGCGTCATTGGTATTTTCAATCATGATGTATAAACCGCCTGGTTTTAACATCCCATAAATATTTTCGATTGCTTCTTTTTGTTCGCTCCAACTGGCTAGATTTATGAGTAATCTTTGTGTAACCACCACATCTGGCTTTTCAGGAATTTTTTTCATCTTTAAGATATCACCGGCTTTGATAGTGGTATTTTTTAAACCAGATTCTTTTATCGTTACAATGGCCTTCTTTCTCAAAAAATTGGACAGTTCATAGCCTGTGCATTTTTTTACTTTTTTGCCATAAACTGCAGTTGCCTGGCCATCACCACAGCCAATATCAACCAATTCATCAGTGGATTTAAGATAACGGCAAACCGTTTCAATTTCTAGCTTATGCAGATTTTTGTCAATAATGGAGATAGTGGTCGGGTCTTCCCAATATTTTCGGACCGCTTCTCTAAATTTTACCTCTTCTGTCTTTCCCATTTTTACCATTGTATTTGTCCAACCGTATTAATTTGAAGCAGTGCTGTTTTCATTGGATAGAATTTGTCATATTATATGCTTTGTGGAAATGAAAATAAGAAAAAAACTACTTATAGTGCTTCTTGCTTTATTACTTTTGGGTCTTTACGGTTCCGTGGTTTCACTATTTGGATCGTTTATTGGATATAAAATAGCAAAAAACCCTCAAATTATAACGCACCTTATGAAATCCTCAGAAAACAACAAAGAAGCTAAATTATCTGATAGGGAAATTGTTAAAATAATAGTTGACGAAAACCCCAAGTTAAAAGATGGGGATTTAAATGAGTTTGAAATTGCCGTTATTTTAAGAGAGTGGGTTTTTAAAAATGTACCTGTGGTCTTCTACAATGAGAATCTAAGAATAGAAAATTTATTAAATGTTTCTTCCGCAAATCAAATACCCTCTGCAGAGAAGCTTTATATTTTTAGGAATGGAAAGGCTGGAGCTTGGTGTTCCGCTACAGCTATCACTTTAGCCGATATATATAGACTTTTTGGATTCGAATCTTATGTTATTGATTCTGGGGATATAATACACGAATTTCCTCAGGCAACACATTCTATAACACTGGTGAGAATTAAATCCGGCGAGCAAAGGATTTATTCTGTTCAAGACGCCTACTTAAATTACACTCTAACTACCAAAGAAGGTAAACCAATAGGATATTTTGACATGTTAAATTACCTAAAAAATAGGCAGGTTGATTTAATAACCGTTAAATATGGAAAAGAGAAACTTAAACCTAGATTAGTCGCAAGCGGATCGGAAGAAGAACTTATACCTGAAAAAGTATTCGAGAACGGAAATAAGATAGTCTTGGAAGAATTCAACTTACCGAATTATGAGATTAATGGAAGGGAATTTTTGATGAAAGAAGGATACCCGAATAATCTTCTTTATCTGCAGCTTTTTCCATATAATGCTTGGGGGGCGGACGAAAACAATGCTCAAAACATCCTTCGAAGGGCAAGGGTGCTAACCGGAACCTGGTGCTATATTGACGGTCAGTGTTTTGGTCTTTCGGATTAAATTGCTGACTTAATTCTTTTAACGTAATCTTTAATTAACGCACCGGTTTTAACTTGTAGGATTCGTTTTAATCTTTCGTTTGAAATTTGTTCAAGCTGGTTCCGCGATTGGGCAAATACCAAATCTTCAAAGCCGCGTTGGGGCGAAAGTTCAATTTTTGAAGGCCCGCCCGGTTTTCTGAACATAATGCCAATACTTGTTGAGCGTAAAAATTCGCTTGCAAAGGACAGGATTCCCTCTGGCGCCATGAACAAGGTATCTTCATAATTGTAAAGGTACTAGACTAGAACAGCGTCTGTTAAACTAGTCAAAGTGCTTGTTAGATCAAGTAA
>Ga0066639_10000952_pt1 | contig 25930 bp, 22 predicted proteins | sample CryGeyCG2114_010_2_FD_59504 | JGI IMG/M metagenome (GOLD analysis project Ga0066639, IMG submission 59504) | Groundwater microbial communities from aquifer - Crystal Geyser CG10_big_fil_rev_8/21/14_0.10 | ecosystem: Environmental > Aquatic > Deep subsurface > Groundwater | place: USA: Utah...
CACCAACAGGATTCCTGCACATAGGAAGTCTTCGGACTGCCTTGTTTAATTATTTGTTTGCAAAAAAACATGGAGGAACCTTTGCGATTCGTGTGGAAGATACTGATAGAGAACGACTGGTGGAAGGCGCAGTAGATAATATTCTTCATACTTTGAAATGGGCGGGAATCCATGTGGATGAAGGTGTCGTATTGGGTGAAGATGGAAACCTCGGACAAAAAGGTAATCTTGGGTCATATATTCAGTCTGAACGACTGGAAATTTACAAAAAATATATTGGTACGCTCCTTGAACAAAATGATGCTTATTATTGTTTTTGTACAAGAGAACGACTAGACACATTGCGCGCAAAACAGGAAGCGAACAAACAGCCGACAGGGTATGATGGACATTGTCGCAACATTTCAGGAGAGGAAGGCCGTGATCGTTTTGAAAAAGGAGAGAGCTGTGTTATTCGTTTGAAGATGTCAAAAGAGGGGACAACAGAGTTTGATGACATCATTCGTGGTCATGTTGAATTTGAAAATAGACTTATTGATGATCAAATTTTGATGAAGTCTGATGGATATCCGACGTATCACTTCGCGGTCGTGGTGGATGATCATCTCATGGAAATCACGCACGTGATTCGCGGAGAGGAATGGATTTCAAGTGTGCCAAAGCATGTTGCAATTTACAAAGCCTTTGGTTGGGATTTTCCCATATTTGCCCATCTACCATTGTTAGTAAATGAACAAAAACAAAAATTGAGCAAACGCCATGGGGATGTTTCTGTGGAGGATTTTAAAGAAAAAGGATATATACCCGAGGCATTGCTCAATTTCATAGCGTTTCTTGGCTGGAATCCGGGAACCGAGCAAGAAATTTTTACATTGAAAGAACTTGAAAAAAACTTTGATTTAGAAAAAGTGCAAAAAGCGTCGGCTGTGTTTAATCGTGAAAAACTTGACTGGTACAATCGGGAGTGGATGAAACAGATGGATCTGAACAATCTGACAAAAATGTGTGTGCCGTTTTTTCATAACGCAGGGGTTTTACACGAGGCAAGTGGTGTTGAATTGAGTAAGATCGTTGCTATGGAGAGAGAACGATCGTCAACACTTTTGGAAATCGTTGAAAATACTGCGTTTATTTTTGCTGATACATTGGTTTACAGCGCTGAACTGCTTGTGTGGAAAAAATCTTCTTTGGAAGAAACAAAGAAGATGTTGCATGAGTTGAGCGAATTTTTGATCAAAATTGACACGGATACGTGGACAAAAGAGGGGATTGAGTCCGTCATAATGCCGTGGATTGAGGGAAAGGGATGGGGCAATGGTGATGTGCTTTGGCCAATGCGCGTTGCCTTGTCAGGTCTGAAAAACAGTCCAAGTCCATTTGAGATTGCGGGAGTGTTGGGAAAAGAAAGAACTTTGGAGCGGATTCACACAGCTATCAACAAATTATAAAAATAGGGCAGACTGTGCTATACTAACAATCATGAAAAAATGGTTGTTTTATTTTCCAATAGTGATCCTCTTGATGAGCGGAATGATTTCGCCTGTTTTTGTGTTGTCCCAATCTTCTTCCAGTACGCAAGCGGAGTTGGATGAATTGAATAAGCAGATAGTTGACAGACAAGAAAAAATCAAAAAACTTGAGGCTTCAATTGACAAGTACAAAGCTGAGATGTCAAAAAAACGACTCGAGGCGGTTTCACTTTCAAACCAGATGGCAATTCTCGACAAACGTATTGCACAAGTGGAAGCAGATATTGCCCTCACGGATGAAAAAATAGCTATTTTAAGCCTTGAGATAAGGGAAATAGGTATTGAAATTGACCAAAAGAAATCATCCATTGACAGACAAAAAGACATGTTGTCTGAATTTTTGCGCACAATTCAACAGCACGGGAATAAAAATTTTGTTGAAGTACTTGCCACCTATAATGCGGTATCTGAATTTTACAATAGTATTCAGAACCTCCGAACAATTGAGACCGATATTGCAAGGAGTAGTCGTGCACTCAAAGATGCGAAGCTTGCACTCACAGCAAAGCAAGAGGCATCACAGGAGCGTAAAAAATCCTTTGAGGAGCTGAAAGTAAGCATGGACGATAAAAAACTTACTCTCGGCGAGCAAATTGGCGCAAAGCAACAACTTCTCGGCGCCACACAAGCGTCAGAATTGAAGTATAAAACTCTTGTTGATAATTTGAGATCACAATACCAATCTATTGAGTCTGAAATCAGTTCGATTGAACAGCAGGTGCGAAAAAAACTTGACGAAATGGATCGTCTTGGCAACGCGAACCTCGGTGATCCAAATGTGCTCTCTTGGCCAACACAAAGTCGATATATCACGGCGCGTTTCCATGATCCTGATTATCCATATCGCTATGTGTTTGAGCATAATGCAATAGATATCCGTGCCTCACAGGGAACGGCTATCAAAGCAGCGTCAGCTGGATATATTGCACAAGCCCGCAGATGCTCGCTCGCTTCATGTTATTCATATATCATGATTGTTCATTCAGCAGGTATTTCGACTGTCTATGGCCATTTGAGCGGTATAACCGTCAATATAGACCAATTTGTCACTCGCGGAGAAATAATTGGGTATAGTGGGGGAACACCAGGTACAGTCGGCGCTGGTCCATTTGTCACCGGCCCACATCTTCATTTTGAAGTAAGAAAAAACGGCATCCCAGTGGATCCGTTGAACTACTTAGTGAAAGATTGGTAGTCAAGCTATGATTGAAAAATGTTATACACTTACCAAATCGATCCAAAGGTTAATCGTGGATATTACGCAAATTCAAATTCTCCGTAGCAAGCTGACAGAGTATGCAAATGAAGTCTGGATGTGTCGCATAAGGTATATTGTGCGACGTTATTATTCCCAGTACACTCTCCCCTCGTACCGCAAATCCACATGGCGAAGTGCATCCAAATTGACCGAGGAATTTTTTAAAAATAATTTGAGACGATCTATCTGGCTCTCGACCTCACCGGTGGTGCGAATCTTCATTTCCCAGCCTTGACGTGTCATCAGTGTCCCCTCTCCATTTGATTCGTTGATTTCAAGATAATCAAAGTGGATATCAAATTGTTTTTGCAGTTGTTCAAACCAGTTGACAACAGTCTGCGCAGTTGCCTCATCAAGCACTGCATCATTGATTGCAAGCTGATCTGGTCGGTCAGCATAGATAATGGGATAATCTCCCATTTCTGCGACAATTCGTCTCCCATTTACTTCATACGTTCTGGAAACTTCCCTTTTCTCAAGAAACTCATTTCCAAGTGAATCGGTCGAAGTAACCTGCTCCCATTCAATTGACCACTCATCATCACCAACCGCTCGTAACAATTCAACAACCTGTCCCGACATATTGAGGTATGCAAACGTATGACCATTGTTATAAATAATTGTTGAAATTTTTTCCTCTACGGTCACATGAAGTGTGTTTGGAAATTCTTTTTTCACAACGACGTGTGAAATAGGAAATCTCGCCATGAGAACTTCCTCTACGTCGTCTGTACTCACAAATGTATATGCTCGTGTCGGGAATACAAAACCGGTATCGAGCAGTCCATTGACCGCATCTCTCACCGATTGTTCGGACACACGCACCAGTCCGGAGAGTGTAATCGTTTGAATATGAAAATATGGATGGTATATCAGGACAGAGATCAGACATACAAGCGTGAAACACAAAAAACTGAGCTTCATTCGCAGATGTCCACCTTCCTCACTTGTCCTATGAAACACATTTTCCCTGCGTTTCCTCCAATCAAAATCTTTTTCATGAACCTCAACATGACGAGACTGGAGATGACGCCGACGTTCGCCAAATGTTCTCTCCCACTTACGCTTTATCTTGTATGGATTGAAGAAATTTTTTTTCATTGAAAATAAATTAGAAACCGCGACGCATACTTCTCATTTTCTCCACAATCCAATTCAACCAATACCACTTGGAGATGACCAGATCCTGACATGGCAGTACATCACGCTGATATCCTCCAAACCCTTTTTTAAAATGGGTAATACCCATAAATGGATGTAATCTATGTGCATCCTGAGGAGAGATTCCCCAAAAATTATAGTAGGTCATTCCACGCTTCTTTGCCTCTTGAATCACGCGCCATTGAATGAGATAAGACGTCGGTAATCGCTTATCAAGATTGAGGGAGGCGCTATGACGATACACGGCCATGTTTCCAAAAAACATAATGACCGCAGCCGCGTCATATCGTCCATCAGGCAAACGCGCGAGAAACAACAGAGCATTTCCTTTTTTTGAAAAAATATCAAACTCTGCATTGACATAGGCACGTGGGAAACGGACAAAATGATGACGTCTTTCTGTCTCATCGAGCATATCATTGAGTATACCAAGTTGTTCGGAATCTGTGGTTTGCAAAATCACCACACCTTCTTTCTCACATCGATGAATCAGATTCCTGTGATTTTTTTTCATGCCCGACAACAAAACATCCTGTCTATGTTGTACATTCAAAAGCCATGTCGTCTCAGCCAACACATGCATTGGCGCGCGTCGGAATCCACTTTTTTGAAACAACATACAAATATCGTCTGTCTCCTGTAAAAAAGGACTCACACGAACAAATGCATAACCATCACGTCTCGCCACTGATCTCAACTCCTGAGTAAATAACAAAAATGCCTCATCTCTGCCATCCTCAGGCAACAACGGTCCGTATGGCAGATACAAAAAGTTTCCTCGTTTTGCGTGAGTCGTCACAATCAGTGAACCACCGACCAACTGTTCATCTTGGTAGAGACCAAGAATGAAATAGTTTTCACCCATCGCCTCATAAAATACTCCATACGATGATGATTGAACAAAAAGACTTTGTTCTTGTCCAAGAACAAAATCATCCCACGCAGTATCTGTAACCGGCTTAATGGTGAACATACATTGAAAGATGTTTGGCAATTCGATTCGCATCGCTGTCTGAAATATGAATATCTGTAGGCAATGTGAACACGTGCTGGCTCACCCACTCCGCTCTTGGGCATGACCCCTGCACATATGTTGACACACCCGATGCAATGCCACGTGGAACAATAACAGAACCTGTCCAGTCCTGAAAAGAGTAGATATTTTCTTTTTTCAGTGTTTGTTCCACCAGAAGAGGATCATCAACAAACAGCGCAAATTTCAATGGGACACTCCCCTCCTCAATTGGTTGAAATTTTCCATTTTGAAATAATTTTTGATATGTATGAGAAATTGTTTGACGATGTAATCTCGTTTTCTTAAAATCATCAAGTTGATGAAGGAGAATCGATGCGAGCGCATTTGACAAACGTGCTGGTGTTCCAACGACCCACTCCCCTTTCTTCTCGACGGGTTCTGTAATCCGTGCCGTGATGTTAAATAATCTTGCGACATACAGAACTGCTTTTCCAATGATATACTGGTACACAGGTCGACAAATGAAAAAAATTGGGAATGAGAGGAGATGACGAATTATCGTTGCACGAGAAAGATGTGGCAGATCAGGAAGACGTGTTTTTAGTGCATGTGCAATGAGGTTTTTTGATGTCATCACGGCTCCCCCGCGGACGCACGAAAGAATTTTATCACTTCCAAAACTCAATATGGATACATCACCAAACGTTCCGAGTAGTTGACCATCATATATTCCGCCAAATGACTGCGCGCAGTCCTCAATGACACGAATGTTCTTCTCTTTTGCAAATGAACACAATTCGTATACATGCGCAGGATGACCAAATGTATGTTGGACAATCATGGCCTTGGTACTCCCCGACATCTTCATTCTTGCGTCATCCAGACTCATCGTCAGATTATCATTCACATCCACAAAAACAGGAGTTGCTCCAAGCGCACGAATTGCATTCACCACAACAATGCACGTAAACGCTTGCACGAGTACCTGATCGCCCTCTCCGACTCCGCAAGCCTCGAGCGCAAGATAGAGTGCGGATCTACCTGAATCAACGGTATATACTGTGGAAACAGAAAAATACTTCCGGAGCACTTCTTCCACCTGCACAGGTGCGCGACCGTATCGAAGTTGTCTCCATTTCCACGGTAGACAAAGAAAAGAAAGAGAGGTAAAAACATCTTGGGGTCGCATATTTGGCAGAAGACTCGAAAAAATTGGTTTCATACTAATTACCATTCATACGTGCAACCGTCTCCTCTGGCGTGAGTAATGATTCAGATGACATCAATTCATTTTTGACCAAAACGGGAATTCTATTTTCAACGAGAATCACAGATTGTTGATTGTACAATGTTCTCACATAGCTGAGAAGACGTTCTGGTGAATCAATTATCCGCACGTCCGTGTGAAATTTACTTCCCACCCCCCGTCGCAAGGGTTCTTCAAAATCTCGCGAAATGAGGATTAAATGATCCACACTATACGCGATTTCCCCCCCAACTATTTCGTGCTTTTCGTCCGAGGTTTCGCCAAGCTCAAGCATCCCTCTCGTGATAACCACGCGTGCCCGCGACGAACCAAATTGTGTCAGAACATTGAGGGCAGAGCGAAAGCCTTCAGGATTGGAATTGTAACTGTCATCAATCACGATTGATCTCCCGTAGTGATACATTTTTAACGTGCCTCTCACAGATTCCAAATGCTCTATTCGATCACGAATATCATCAAACGATATATTGAGATAGTGAGCGACCAAAATGACAGAGGCAAGATTGTGCGCATTGTGTTCTCCCCATAATGTCGGACTGACATCAAAACGCTCTCCACCAATTTGAAAAGAACAGACGAGATACTGTTTTTCTTGTTTGACATCCACAATCAGACAGTCCGGATGAAATGCTGGATCAAGACCAAACATTTGCACCGATGCATTGACATCACGCACAATATCACGACAATGTGCATTGTCTGCATTTACCACAGCCAAGCCATCATCAGGCAGAGCATGAAGCAACTCTCCTTTCGTAATCTTTGTATTGTTTATTGAACCGAACAACGAAAGATGCTGTTCGTTCACTGCAGTCAAAATGCCAATTTTCGGTGAAACAATGTTGCAAATCCTTTGAATTTCACCCACTCGGTATGCTCCCATTTCAACTACAAAAACCTGAACATCACGAAAATCGGTCTTTAAGATAAACTTTGCAATACCAATGTCTGTATTCACATTTTGTGGAGTTTTGACCAGTCGATATGTCCCTTCCAATATCTGAGACAAAAATTCCTTGGTACTGGTTTTTCCAAAACTCCCGGTGATCCCAATCACCAACAGCTTGGGATATCGGAGAAGCCTCTGCTTTGCTCGATAAATAATAATATTTTTTGCCCAACCAGTAGGAAACTGGAAAACGAATATCATACCGACAAACAAAAAATATCGGAATGGAACAATAAATAACAAGAATGTCCAATCTCGGAAGAAAAGGAACAGCGATCCCTCGACGAACATAGAGGAAAGGAGTAGAAGAATAATCTTTGGCGTGACAATGGGACGTTTCAACTGTTTGTGGGTATAACTGAGTATCGCATACACGACATCAAGAAAAAACCCGACAAGAATAAGAAGCTTGACCAGTGGGATGTGGTTGAGTGGAACAAACACGGCCACTACACAAAAAAGAACCTTCCAGACGAGCGGAATTTGCAAAAAATATTGCTTGCCCTTTTTGGTATGCAAAAAATCTCGAAAACGATCCAACCGATATTCCTTCAACTGCCAAAGATGGCTAAAATGACTATAATCAAACAAGGCACTGCAGAGCCAGAGGAAAAAAATAAAAATGTTAATGATTGAAATATTCATGGTGTACTCGTAAGAAACGTACTGATTGTATCGAGCAATGAGTTTGCGGTCCGCTCGTGATGAAGGCCGTGCCGTCCATGTTGAATAACGTGAAGAGATGCGTGTGGCAATATGCGCATCATCTTCTTTGCTTGCCAGATCGGTGTGACTCGATCATCGCTCCCCCAAATCACCAACGTCTGTTGCATGACGGTCGGTAACAGATGTGTCAAATCCTGACGAATAATATTTTGATAGATCTCACGTTGTATTCCAGATGTTGCTGAGTAATCAGGTGAGTCTGCAATCCGATACAAAATTTTTTTTAGCAACGCATCAAATCGATGTATGCCTGGCAGATGTGCGATACTCTTTCCAATTTTTGCAATACTCAAAAAAAATAATCGCTTGCATTGAATTTTTGATCGTACAACGGCCGGAGCCACAAGAATCAACTTACCCACCAACTCAGGATGTTTTGCTGTCACATACGTCGCCACCTGCCCCCCAAAACTATGCCCAAGTACGATTACATCATCCCGAACGACCAAAGGGATTTGAGGGATCTCGCTATCTTTCAATATATCTCTCCGTTTTTCCGTACACGGGTGATTATAGTAAAGATGATGTGTTTTTTTTTCAATTTGTTTTCTCACAAACTCCGCGTATTCCTCAATACCCCATACTTCATTCGGACATGGCTCACTGCCAAAGCACGGCAACTCAATGACGTCCACATCAAAATATTCCTCTGCCAACGCGCAAAAATACTTCCACGTCTCTTTGGTTCCTCCCCAACCAGGGAGAATATACAACTTTTTTTTTGGATGATTCATAAACATTGGCGGTCTGACGAAAATTCAACATTTATTTCAATCTTGAAGGCACTATAATTGTCCCATCCTTTTTCTGAAATTGTTCAACAATGGCAATGGGAAAACGACTGGTCACCACCGCAGTCCCATTGAGTGTGTGAACAAAATTTGTGTTCTCTCCATGCTTGTATTTAATATTCATTCGTCGCGCTTGATAATCCGTACAATTACTCGTACTCGTGATTTCTCCATATCCGTCTTTCATCGTCATGTATGCTTCCAGATCATATTTTCTATACGCGGGACCGCCAAGATCACCGGTTGGAATATCAATGACGCGATACGCAAGTCCAAGCCCATCACATATTTCTTTTTCAATCTCAAGCAATTCCTGATGCAACATCTCGCTTTCTTCGGGCGTGCATAAAACAAACATTTCCAACTTTGTGAACTGATGGACGCGATAGAGTCCTTTGCTCGCTTTGCCATATGCGCCTGCTTCAGTACGAAAGCAATGTGACAACGCGACATACCGCTTTGGACCGTCAGACAAATCCAATACTTCATTCGCGTGGTATCCAAGCACGGTAATCTCTGCTGTTCCAATGAGATTGAGATCTTGATTTTCTATATGATAAATTTGAGATTCTTCCTTTCCTCGTGGGTTAAATCCTGAAGCATCCAAGACATCTTGTCGTGCAAGATCCGGAGTTTCAAGGAGCTGATACCCGTGTTGAACAGCGATGTCCATTCCATATTGAATGAGCGCCTGATTCATTTGTACTGCTTCATTTTTTACAAAATAAAATTTTGCTCCGGCGACTTTCGCGCCACGCTCAAAATCAATCCAATCATTCTGAAGCATCAACGCTTCATGGTCTTTTGGTTCAAAATCAAATTCAGGAACCTTCCCGCATTCTTCTACTATCACATACTCTTCTTCTCCACCAACGGGCGAATTCGGGTGGGTCATGTTTGGCACAGACAAAAGTAATTCTGTATATTTCTGTACAATTTCTTCTAATTTTTCCTCAAACTGCTTAATTTTTTCACCCACTTCGCGCAAATGAACAATATCATCGCCTGTCGGTTTCCCTTTTGATTTTTTATTTCGTTCCGCGCGCAGATCGTCAATCTGTTGTTGAAAATCACGGCGATCCTGATCCAATGACAAAAGTCCGTCAATGTCGACGCTAACGTTTCTGTTTGTGCAATTCTTTTTGACTGCTTCTACGTTATTGCGAATGTAGTTTATGTCGAGCATATTTTTAATGTAACATATAACATATAGCATGTAACATTGGCTACAAGACACGTGTTATATGTTCTATGCTACATGCTCCATGATTCAATCACTTCTTTTAACTCTTTCTTCAGATGTTCAAAATACCCAGCATCATCAGGAAAAAGTTTGAGTGATGTGACGTCGTCAATGGCTACCCACCGTGATTCCAAGACTTCACTGTCGCTGAAGACCCCATCTCCCCCAACGATTTTGCATACATAGGGAACAAGATACACCTGATATTCAAAATTCTCTGCTTTTCTGTGTTTTGTTTGTACCCCTTGTAATTGCGTTATCACCTTGACATCATACCCACATTCCTCGCTGATTTCCCGAACAACATTTGCTTCCATACTTTCTCCCAATTCAACAGCCCCACCAGGAAATTCCCACACACCATGAAATTCAGAATTGTGTGGATCATTGCGTTTGTTCATGAGAATTTTTCCATCTTTGATAACCAATCCCAGTGGTACAACGATATGTTTGCCTGCATACGTATTTTGGATGTGATATTTCATTTTGGAAAGATTTTTCCCCCGATGGCTTATTCCATTTTTTTCTGTCGTAGTCATCTGATCAAGCGTCTTTCCATATTCAGAAACAAAGAAAATCGGATCATATCCATGTCCATGGAGTCGTTGTTTTGGCATTTGTTTCAAAATTTCACCATGTACATCCGACGAGACAACAAACGAAGTGTGCTCTGATGGGCTGTACAAAACGAGACAGCCCTGAAAATGTGCATCTCTCTTTTCACTTGAACCAATTTTTTCAAGCAATTTTTGACATCGTTCGTCATCTGAATCAGCCACTCGTCCCGCATAGACGCCAGGCCACCCATCAAGCGACTCAATAAACAATCCCGTGTCATCAGCAAGTGTTCGTATCCCTGTTTTTTCCCCATAGTATGTGGCTTTGAGGAGTGCGTTGCCTTCAACTGTTTTTTCTGTCTCTTCCGGCGCGTCCACTTTTTTATCAAGTTCATCCAATGAAACACACTCCACATAGGGAAGTGTTTCAAACGCTTCGGAAATTTCCTTGAATTTTCCCTTGTTGGTTGTCGCGATCAACAATTTCATATATGCAATGCTTTCTTTATCATGCTGGACTTTCGTTTGTCTTTTCCATACGCATCTGCCACAAGGAGATCAATCTGCTTTCCTGTATGTTTCAAAAATCGTTCAATATCTTGCTTCAACTCTTCTTGATCATATCCAAGCACAATCACATCCGGCTGAACACGTTCCACCACTTCGTAGGTGCTCATCCTCTCATCACCAAGCACGACCTCATCCACCAATGACAGACTTTCTACAATACGTTTTCGTTCCTGTTCGTTATGAATGGATTTTTTGCCTTTGATTGCTTCTACCACACAGTCTCTCGCAACACTCACCACCAACCGATCTCCATGTTTTTTTGCTGTTTCAAGAATATGAATATGTCCAATATGGAGAAAATCAAATGTTCCAAACAGCAAAACCTTCTTCATATGAGTGTGTTAACCCCCAAATTTCAAGTTTCTTTATTACAAGTTTCTTTTTCAATCGGTTTCATCAGCGGAAACAACACACACTCCCGAATCGGTCGATTAGCCAAAAAACTAAACAATCGTTCAGAAACGCCAAACCCAGTCGTCGGTGGCATACCATGTTCCAACGCTTCCACAAAATCTGTATCATACATTTGTGCCTCACTATCCCCTGCCTCGCGCATCTTTGCCTGTTCTTGAAAACGTTCTGCTTGATCAATTGGATCATTGAGCTCGCTATAGCCATTGCCAAGTTCTGATCCCGCGATAATAATTTGATACCGCTCGGTGAGTTCTCTATTGTCCTGCTTTCTCTTTGCCAATGGCGAGACAGCAACCGGAAGATTGATGAGAAATACCGGTCCCTTGACAGACTTTCGGCAATATTTCCACAATGAATCCATCAGCCGTCCTCTCGTATCTGATGGATCAAACGCGATGTGCAAATCAGTAAGCGCGCGCTGTATTTCTTTCTCGCTCGCGGTCAATACATTCACACTCGTTTTTTCTTCAATCGTGGATACGTAGTCAATATGTTGCCATGGCGCGCTCAAATCAATGTCCGTAAATTCGCCAATGTCAAACGTCAATGTACTGAAAGTTTTTTCAATGACAAATTTGTACATCCTCTCCACAAGCTCCATACTCTTTTCATAATCCGCGTACGCCCAATAAAATTCCATCTGGGTATAATCTTGGAGATGCTCACGGCTCATGCCTTCGTTGCGAAATTGTCTACCGATTTCAAATGTTTTTTCAAATCCCGCGACCATCAATCGTTTTTGCCAAAGTTCACCCATGGAAATACGAAGATACACATCCAAATCAAGCGCATTGTGATGGGTGACGAACGGCTCGGCGTCCGCGCCTCCAGCTGTATTTTCCAAGACTGGGGTTTCTACTTCGAGAAAATCTTCTTCCATGAGAAACATCCGCATGCTCTGCCAAAAAATGGCCTTGCGTCGAAATAAATAGTTCAGATCAGTGTCGGTCAACAGATCAAGATATCGTTTGCGTAATCGCGTCTCTTCATCTGCAAGTCCTTTGTGTTTGTCTGGAAGCGGACGGAGTGCTTTGGTCAAAAGCGCCCATTCGTTCACAAGGACAGATTGTTCACCTTTTTGCGTGACAAATCGTAATCCTGAAATAATGATAATATCTCCCACATCGACCAGCTTTGAAAATTCTTTGAAAGATTGTTCCTCAAGATCACCTTTTTTGAGAACAATTTGCATCTGCCCACTTTCGTCTCGAAGTTGGACAAACATGAGATTTCCCATATCTCGTTTCAAAAAAAGTCTACCTGCAATACTGACCTTCGTGTCTTCTGACTCAAGAAGTGCTTCGCTCACTGTGTGCGTCCGATCAATTATCAAACGTGCTGGATATGGGTCTCTTCCTGCATGTTTCAATACTTCAAGTTTACTTATGCGAACCGCTCGCTCGTCGTTGATGTCAATCATATTGATTTTCATAGTTTTTCTGCTAAAATAACCTTTTTATTGTATCAAAATCTTACAAGAAACACAACACCACAAACAAGTGTCTGTGGTATTGTTATTTTTTTGCTTTATAGAGCTATTTTATATCCAACAATGTATATGTCTGAACACCGGCAGGAACTTCAACATGTACAGTATCCCCAACATGTTTTCCCATAAACGCCTCACCGAGCGGTGATTCATTTGAAATCATCCCCTGAATTGGATTGGCTTCTTGAGCCCCAACAATCGTATATTCCTTTTCATTCTTGTTTACCCGAACGACAATGCGCGATCCAAGCACAACTTTTCCACCGGCATTCGTGGACTTGGTATCAATGATTTGTGCGTTGCCGAGAATATATCCAATCTCTTTGACACGCCCCTGCGCCCAACCCATATCCTCTTTTGCTTGGTGATATTCGGCATTTTCGGACAAATCACCAAGTTGTTTTGCTTCATCAATACGATGAGCTATTTCCGGAATACTCGTGGATTTCAATTGCTCTAACTCTTTTTCAAGCGCATCATATTTGTCCTGCGAAAGATATTGTATGTCGTGATCACTCATATGAGAAAAAACAAACGCGTCCTGAAGCAGACAGCGTAAAAAGAAAGTATATCATGTATCAAAAATAGTGCAAGCACCTACTATTGATGACGATACCACCATCGATAAAATTCATCGGTGATAGGTATTGCGAGTGATGTGCTTCCAGCCTCTTCTACCAGCACCGTCACCACAATTTCAGGTTTATCAAATGGCGCAAACGTGGTCATCCATGAATGTGTCTCCTTGTTGTTGCTCCACTGTGCGGTTCCCGTTTTTCCGGCTATAGGAACACCGATACTTGACAATCTTTGACAAGATCCATATACAACACAATCTCTCATCCCGAGGCGGACTGTCTCAATATCTGCCGAGGGCATATCATAATAAGTCACCATTTGTGCTTCGGTCGGTTGGACATCTCCAGTGACTGGGTCCTTCACTGAATCAAGGAGAAAAGGACGATATACGGTTCCGCCATTTGCAAATGCGCTCGTCATCGCATTAATTTGCAATGGTGTAACAAGTAAATCTCCTTGACCAATGGAAAGATTATAGGTATCTCCAATATACCACTGCTCACCTTTTGTCTCTTGTTTCCACTGTGGTGATGGAAGGAAGCCTGATGACTCACCAGGTAGGTCAATCCCAAGTTTATTTGCAAATCCCAATGAGCGTAATCCACTCATCATTTTTTCAACACCTAGCCCTCCATACTCGCGATAGCCACCACCTATGTAGTAGTAAAATGTATTCACTGACCATGCAAGCGATTTCCGCACATCGGTTCGTCCGTGTCCACCAGCGAGCCAATCTGGGAAAAACCATGGTCCCACTTGCAATCCGCCAATACTCAAAAATGATGTATGTGCAGTGATAATTCCAGCGTCCAGCGCCAAGAGTGCCAGTGCCGGTTTGATCGTTGATCCGGATGGATACATGCCGGATATTGCTCGTTGAAACAACGGATGATTCGGATCATCAATATATTTCTGATATTGAGTGACACTGATGCCACCGGAAAATTCATTATTATCAAAAGTTGGAAGACTCACAAGCGCAAGAATCTCTCCGGAATTTGGATCACTCACAATACCAGATGCGCTCTTTTTTCCACTTGCAAGGAGATTGCGACGTATAATATCTTCAAGCGCACGTTGTATTTCAATATCAATGGTAAGGGTGATATGTCGACCGGCGATTGGGAGAATTTCTTCCAAAATGGCTTGCTCTTTCCCCAAAGCATCCACTTCAATCCGTCGTTTTCCATACGTTCCGCGAAGAACCTGCTCATACATTTTTTCAATTCCCGTTTTCCCAATCGTATCAGACGGCAAATACCCTTGCTCATAGAGCAGTGCGAGATCTTCCGGGTCTACTTTATTTTCGTAGCCAATGATGTGTGATAGCGACTCCGCAACCATGTCCGTTGATGTTGTCGTTGAAGGTTCAAATTGATATGACCGTTTACTCCCTCGCTGAATCTGAATACCTGGCAAATCAGCAGTAGCAATATGAATCGACAGTGCCGTGTCATAATCCAAATCCTCAAGAACGACAAGCGAATCATAACTATATGAGCCGTACTTATGGAGAATTTTTTCTATAATCGAAGGATTTTGACTGGTAAGGGATGCCAGCTGTTCAATAATTTTGGTGCGTTCTCCAAGATTTCTCGGAAGATCTTGTGGAATCAATGTAACAGAAAAACTGGGAACATTGTTGGTGAGCTGAACGCCATATCGATCAAAAATAATCCCACGCTCAGAAGGAATCGGAATGATGCGCTGTCTATTGCTCTCTGCCAGATGGCGAAATGTATCGCCGGAGTAGAGTTGAATATACAGAACGCGCGCCAACAACGTTCCGCCTAAAAACAAAAGTAACGCAAAAAACCATATACTTTTGGAAAAGCGAAAACTACTGTTGATAAATTGCCCTGTCCTATGCGCGCCATCATGGTCATTGACAAAACTTTCTTCCACCCACGCGGAACGAAATGACACATGTGTGGTGCCGAGATCGACCAACCCCTCGGGAAAAAATTCACTGTCATGTTTATTTTTTTTGTTCATACTTCTGTAGGAAAGTGTTGTCGTCCGGGAAAACGACGAAAAATAGGCACACAACATGCATACGCAACACCGAATCCGAGAACTGTAAACAATAATTCCCACGCAAACGTTGTGGCAAGCCCACTCCAAACTATATCAACTGATGATGAAAATAATCGTGCGGTGAGTAATGCAACAAGATAGAGAATGCGATACGTCGTCATCGTCATAATACCCAAAAAAACTGTAGACAACCAACTTCTATTGGTCAATACATTCTCCGAAAGCCAATAAGCACCAAGAATGCTAATGGTACTCGAAAAAAGCACGACACCAAACGGAGTGAGTGTGTACAACTCAATCAAAAAATGAAGAAAGAAACTCATCCACACCACATATCCGGACTGACGCCAGACCAAGACCAAAAGAAGGACAATAAATAATATATTCATCTTTGAGTATGGATATGGAAACAGATAGGACACTGCTAGATAAAGCAACACGGTGAGAAGCATAAACACAATCACACCAAAAAAAACAAGAAACTTTTTCATAAGGGTGTTGACGTTGTTCCGTTGGTAAGCACAGACACGATCGTGATGTGTGTATACTGTTCTGAGGGACGCACAATGGCGGTCTGAAATGGTTGATATGCCTCACGCTCAATCGCTTCGACAGTCCCAATCAACAACCCACGTGGCATGTTTGTCTCTAGTCCAGAGGTCATAATTATATCTCCCACGCCAACTTGTTCATGCTGGGGGATAAGATTCATCCGTACACTGAGTCCATATCCACCTTCCACCACACCCAGACTCCGATCTTGGTTGCGCAATGTGGCCGCCACTTTGCTCTGATGATCATCAAGCAAACGCACAATAGCAGTCTTTGGTGCCACACGTGAAATCACTCCCACCAAAATCCCCTCGCCAATGATAACAGGATCCCCCACAGAGACCTCTTGTTCAGACCCGACATCCACGATAATACTACTTCCGAACGGATCCACATTTTTCCCTGTCACCTCTGCGGTCATTACTGTAAATCCGTGTGCCTGAAAAAAATGCAATTGCCGTTTCAGCTCCTGATTTTCTTCTTCCAAAAGATCAGCAGTGAGCGCGCGTGCTCGAAGTGCGCTCTGTTCATGTTTCAGAGTTTGATATGCGCTTTCCAATTCAGCCACGGTCGCAAATGATTCGTCTTCTCCTTTCAATATAATACTTTCCGTATAAATCAGCCTTGATGCCGGACTCAATACCGTACGAAGAGACACCTCTACTGAGTCAAGCCAACCGAAGTAGTGAACCAAAACGGTGATTGTTATCACCGTCAAAATCAACAAGAATGTTGTGAGTTTTTTTGTCCGTCGCATAAAATATGCTTTGTATCCGTTGTATGAGAAACCACGCTATTCATCATGTGTTGATCACCCAAAAAAAATTACCAACAAACACATTATCGTGGATTCCGCGCAGATGGAAGTGTAATTTCTTGCAACAACACCGGATCATCAATAAGGACACCGGTACCGCGAACAACGGCGGTCAGCGGATCATCGGCCACGCGCACGGGAATCTGGGTCGCCTCTGCAATCACATCATCAAGCCCACGCAAGAGTGCTCCGCCACCGGCAAGCAACAACCCACGTTCATGAATGTCTCCATTCAATTCAGGAGGAGTAATTTCAAGCGTCATTTTGATTACATCAACAATCACACGCACAGAACGCTCCAATGCTTCTCGAATATGACCATCGGTCACCATGACTTCTCGTGGCAGTCCTGTTATGACATCGCGACCGCGCATAGGAAACTCCATCCGCTCCCCCATTTCCTTGGCTGATCCGACTTTCATTTTAATTTGCTCGGCATGGCTCTCACCGACGAATAAATTGAATACTTCCCGCGCATATTGAATAATTTGACGATTCATTTCGTCTCCTGCAACGGTCGTGGATTTCCATGATACCACCCCACTCAACGCAATCACGGCTACTTCAGTGTTTCCTCCACCAATATCTACAATCATATTTCCAATCGGATCCTGAATCGGCATACGCGCGCCTATCGCCGCAGACATCGGTTCTTGGACAATATGCACGGCACGAGCACCGGCAGCAATCGCCGCATCTTCCACTGCTTTGACTTCCACTTCTGTCACTTCCAGTGGCACACAAATGACCACACGCGGTCTGGACACCCACGAATGACTTGTCTCATGTACTTTGTCAATAAAATATTTCAGCATCTTTTCCGTTACTTCATAGTCAGAAATAATTCCATTTGACAATGGACGCGTGACAACAATATGCGCGGGCGTTTTTCCAAGCATATACTTGGCCTCATGCCCGACGGCAAGCACGCGATCAGTTTTCGTATTGATCGCAACAACAGATGGTTCATCCACCACAATCCCTTTTTCAGGAACAAAAACAAGCGTGTTGGCAGTTCCCAAATCAATACCAATATCTGAAGCAAATTTTTTTCGAAATCCACGAAATATCATAGACATCAGTTAAAGCGCCTGTACCTTTGCAACAATCTCATTGAGTAATACGAGCACGGCGTCGGTTTCTGAACGGTGTTTATATTCTACACATGATTGCTCCAATGTCTTTGGACTCACCACCAGTCGCACCGGAATACCAATCAAATCACTATCCGCAAATTTCTCTCCGGCGCGGATGTCCATTCTATCATCATACAACACATCAATACCTGCCTGTGTGAGTATATGATAGATATTATCAGCTTTTTCAACATCCATTTCCTTACACAAAGAAACAAGATGGACAGAGAATGGCGCAATTGCAGAAGGCCATACCAGTCCACGATCATCGGCAAATTTCTCCGCAATAACACCCATAAGTCTTGTCACACCTATACCGTATGAACCGAGATGAACAGAAGTTATTCCTCCTGTCTCATCCGCAAATTGAAGACCTAACTGTGTTGATTTGTGCGTACCAAAATTAAAGATATTCCCGACTTCCGCTGTCTTTGCCTCAGTCAATTCATCACGCGATACGCCCAAGTCCGCCAATGTCTTTTCATTCAACACTTCTGCGTTGATGGCAACATTCTTCTCCCGATGATAAAAAATAGTGTCCTCACCTGCATCAGTGATGGTCTGAAATTCATGGCTAAATTCGGTGAATGCGCCACCGGGAGCAAAGGTAACAAACGTATCATCTCCGACCCCTGCACGGAGAAATACTTTTTTATATGCATCAATGGCATGCTGATAAAATTCCTCATGTTCCTCTTCGTTCTTGGTATAAGAGTACATATCTTTCATCACAAACTCACGACCTCGCAAAATACCACTCTTTGCGCGAAGTTCATTTCTCAACTTTGTCTGAAATTGATAGACAAAGACAGGAACATCTTTATAGCTTTTTATATATTGTGTCATCATTTCGGTAATCGGTTCCTCATGAGACCAGCCAAAGCCGATCTCCGTTCCATTTTTCAATTGCGATTTAAACCATACATCCACGGTTTCATCATTCCAACGATCAGTCTTCTCCCACAATTCCTTGCGCTGAAGCGCGGTCATAATAATTTCCTGACCACCAATTGCATTCATCTCCTCACGAATAATTCGTTTGATATTTTCAACAACTCGAAGTCCAAGGGGAAGGTACGCATACGCCCCTGCCATTTCTTTGTATACAAATCCCGCTCGAATCAACAGCTCTGCGTTTTTGCTCACTTCATCTTTTGGCGCGTCTTTCAGTGTTTTGGTAAACAAATGGGATTGTCTCATAGGGAAAATCACTCGAAACTGTCAACGGCCGATGATGATCGTTGCGTGCTTCGTTGAAATAAAACAAGAAAAAATAATACAAAAATGAATGCGCCAATATTCCACCAATTCAGCAATGATTTTGATTGAAGAAAAAGTAAAAGGATCACACCACCTGCAAGCACGCATCCATCACGAAATCCTTTTTGAACATACCTGAACAATGGTAATCCCTGACGAGAAAACAGTCGGTACAGGAGCACTGCAATAAGCGACGCGGTACCAAGAAGTGAGAAAAACAAGCTTACATAAAAAAACAAAAAACCACCGAGAGACGCCTCAAATGGATTGATGTTGAGAATCACAATACCCCAAGAAAACCAGCACAAAACGGTCGCAAAGGTCATGATGGTGATGTATTGTTTGAGTGTCATAGGAACACGAATAGAGAAACACGAATTGTGTGCACTAAACTACACAAATTATATGGTATTAGTGCCCCAGCACACGTATATATAATAGCGGATTTGCGGGAGGTTGGCAAGTTAGAGGTAAATGATGCCTTGGGAGGCATCGAGGTCAATTTTTTGACCGTTCTGAACTAGTTGAGGAAGTTGCTTTATCCCTACAATACACGGCTTTTTTAACTCTCGACTCACAATGGCAGCATGGCTCAATATACCACCTTGCTCAGTCAAAATTGCACATGCTTGTTTCATGAGAGGAACGTAAATTGGTGAAGTGACGGTGCAGACAAGAATCTCGTTTGCCAAAAGTGTCGTCGTGTCAACGTCAGCTAGGTGTACGATATGAACAATACCAGTTGCACGACCAGGCGATCCTGTCTGACCATGGAGTGTATTGGGGGTATCATCATGAGCATCAAGATGAATTTGAAAGTCCACATACATTTTTCCAAGCAGACGATTATAGTCAATAAACCAAAGTCCACATTCTGACGTGACTGATTCAAAATATCCGCACAAAAATTCTTGGGCAAATTCTGCCCTGAGTTCACTCTTCAATTTGTCCTGTCTCTCGATGTCACCAACAAAAAGTGTCTTAGCAATTTTCTCGAGCTCCTGATGTGCTTCTTCATTATCCTCGCTCAATGCCCATGTGGAAAAATTATAGGAGAAAGAAATCGGCTTTGCTTCTTCGTGAAATCCTTGTGTAAGGACGTTGTGTGCGTCAGCAACAATTTCTCCAAACATCCCGTGCTGATTTACCACAAAAATGGTAGACCAAAAATTCTCTGTGGGATGTGGCATGATTTCTACGACGTATTGAGAATATTCAATAGTTTGCTCATCAAACCATTTCAACGTATCTCGAATGCTTGCTCCCCTGTTTCGTATTTTTGGGAGTGATGGATCTTTTGGGATCAGTCTATACGCACACAGTTCATCTGTATGCAAATCAAAAAACGTTTTGAAATTCTCGGCACGATTATGGACGTCCACTGCATCAAACCGATTCATTCCTTCAACTGGCAAATCTATTATCTTGTTCAATATCTGCAATCGCAATCGCTTTGCGTTATCTTCTTCGCGCAACAGAACCGCATCTGCATGATTGATAGATTCCAGCCACTCAGTCAAAGAAATTTGAGTTTTGAGGAGTTCGGTTAGAGACACATTCAAAAAAATGAAAGAAAAAACATTTGAAGGTTTTCTGGACGCTTACCAAACGTGAAAAATTCTACGCCAAATACCGAATCCGATCCACTTCATTTGCCCCAAGTTTTTTGTTGATTGAATCAACAATTTTCTGCTGATTCAAACGAATCTCCTGCGCGAGGGCCGAGCTGGTACATGCGACGGTCAGGGTTCTGTTTTTTAAAAATTGTGGCTTGGCGTGTGATCCTAGCTCTGTGCCAAATAATTCAATAAATGCCTGTTCCGCAAGCTCTACAACCTGAACAGCCTCAAGTTGTTTCTTGAGTGGACCTTTTGCATTGAGGCTCGCGCCAAGCGCGTCGCCGATTGGAGAAAATGACATAGGTGTTATTTGAAATCAGAAATTTGAAATTAGGGATTGGTGAAGGTGATACCAAAATTTCTAATTTCCAATTTCTCATTTCTAATTTCACACAATGTACAAATACACTTTACCATCATTCTCAATATATTTCCAGTCAGGGAAGCGGAAACCATAAGAAATTACGCGCGCACCCGGTTTCATCTCACGAATTATTTTTTCTTTCAATTTTCCCATTTTTGGATAAATGAAAAATAGCGTCAACACATCCACATCGCTGAGCGACATATTCCACAAATCTTCTCGCAAAAAATGCACATTCTTCATCCCGACAGATCGCATCCGACTCCACCAATAGAGCACGGGACTAATCTCCACTCCAACACACAGAGCACCACTCTTTGATGCCATTCTCACAATACGTCCATCTCCGGATCCCAAGTCAAGCATTCGTTCCCCTGTTTTCAATGATGCAAGAGAAATTATTTTGTTGACGTTCTCTTTTGATGTAGGAAGAAACGGCGCGCCGGAAATAAACGCAAATATCGTGTATGCGATGAAGACGGCAACAAGACAATACATCACGCCGAAAAATATGTACGTGAGAGAAATGAACATAGAAAACTACGTATTCCGAAATTCAGTCAATAAACAATACTCACACCTCCCGCACGCCTCTGCTTTGGTGATCTGTGAAAAATCTGTCGCGTGAATTTTGTCAATCAAGTCTATCAATTTTTTCTCCAATTTTTCAATTTCTTTTTCTTTGCCGAGAAATGAGACGCGCGAATTCTCATTGAGATAGTAATAGGTCAAACGCTCAATCACGCCAATGTTTCTGTACTGGGGCAATCGCTCGGCAACGAGCTGATACAACAGCAGTTGATCTTTGTCAGACCCAAGGACTTTCTCTTTTGCTTTTCCCGTCTTGTAATCAATAATCTGCAGTCCCCCATCTTGCGACACATCCACGCGATCAATTTTGCCGGTCACCACATGGTCACCCAGTTTGATCCGAAATCCTTTTTCAAGCGCCACGGGAATGGTCCACTCACCATCATGCGACGCATAAAATGTTTTGCATATATGTTTCCCTTTTTCAAAATATTCTTTCCGCTGTTTTTCCGAATGATACCAATCCGAAATCCAATTGCTTTCATACAACGCCAAGAGTTCGTCCACTGTCGGCACATGAATGTTTGACGTCTTTTCCAACGCTTTGGGCGAATCAAACAGAGACTCCTGCGTGGATCCATTGAGCTCTTGAACGCGCTCATAAAACCGTTGAAGCGTCACATGCATGGTATTTCCAAAACTAAAATGAGGACTCCCTTTGAGCGGAACTTTGAACACATAGGACATCTTGTACTGATACGGACAGACTTCAAAGGATCGTATTTGCGAGAAAGAGAACGTTTTTGGGAGAATGTAGTCGACAGTAGACGGACTACGGTCGACAGACTCTTGCTTCAACATACGTGGTGAATCCGATGTCTGTTGTCTGTTGTCTGTTGTCTGTAGACCAATTTCCGCAACAAAACGACTCACCTTCTTTCCCCGTTTATTCCCCTCATACATCTCCGCGCTCGTCAAAAATAATTTTTCTTTTGCGCGCGTCATGGCGACATAAAACAATCTTCGTTCTTCTTGATAATGATAATCCCCTTCCGGCATTTGTTCCTTAATCAACGCAAGTGGCAAGGCAATGCCATCACTCTTTCTCTTGCAAGGAAAACCCTCTTCCACACATTTCACAATAAAAACATATTTGAACTCAAGCCCTTTTGACGCGTGGATAGTCATGATATTGACTGAATCCGGCGTGTCTGTGGGCTGATATAATTTTCCTCTATCTCCACTTGCAATGACATGTTCATAATACTCCACAAATCCACGCACGGTCGCGCCAGCCATTGCCGTCTGATACTTCTCAACAAATTCAAAAAATTGCTTGATATGATGGATCGCGCGAATCGCTTCATGACTTCCTGCGTCACTTTCTTTTGCCAGATACGCAATATATCCACTCTCTTCCAAAAATCCATACAAGACTGCTGTCGGCTTTTCATATCGCATTCGTTTCATCCCTGAATGAATCAATGCAATCAAGGAAGTGCACTTCTCCGCTCCTCTTTCTGATACGCCAAACTCTCGCGCTCGCTTCAGCGCTTCATAGTATGATACGGATTTTTTCTTTGCCATGTGCGTAAATTGCTGGAGATCATTTTCAGCCATTCCAAAAAATGGCAGACACAACAGGCGATAGAGAGACACTGCTTCGCGATAATCATCCAATACTTTGAGAAAATGAAACACATCAATCACAATCCCCTGTCGGTGCAATCCGCTTGATGATAGATATTCGTATGGAATCCCACGTTGTTCCAATGCTTGAATAAACGGATCCGCATGCGCGTTGGCGCGAACAAGAATCGCGAAATCATCCCACATCACCTCCTCTTTTTTTAATGCAATTATTTTTTCAACAACTGCACGGACTTCTTCTTCCCCCGTGCCACAATGAATATGTTCAACCAAAGAGTCTTCAGTCTTTCGTCTTGAGTCTTTCAGTTTTTTTTCAATCCCAAGTTTCACTTCAAGCCGATCCGGATTGTTTCCCTGCACGAGCGCGTACGACGCATCCAGAATCTCTTGCCCTGATCTATAATTTTCTGTCAGTACAATTTCTTTTGTTTTTGAATAATCCTCTTTGAACCGCAAGATATTTGCCACATTCGCGCCACGAAAGGAGTAGATACTTTGATCATCATCCCCGACTACCGTCAACTGCACAGTAGGTACGTCATCCCGACCGACAGTGGAGGGATCTCTTTGTTCGCCAGCTAGAAGTCGTATCAGCTCATACTGCGCGTAATTGACATCCTGAAACTCATCCACGAGAATATATTTGAATCGTGATTGCAAAGCAGACAGCACATTTGGTCTATCCCGCAACAGCTTGATGGTATAAAATATCAAATCCCCAAAATCCAACGCTTGCTTGTCCAAAAGCATCTGATTATACACATGATACGCATGTGCAATCTCTTTCAGTCTAACAATCTCAACAACATCATCAATGTGCCTCCTGTTACGTGTCTCGTGCTTCATGTCAACGTCTGTCTCTCCTCCCCTTTCATTCAACACCTGATCTTCGGCAAAATTCAAATACTCCGCCGGCGAAATAAGTTCATCCTTGCACTTTCCAAAATGATCCAAGAGATCGTGAATGTTGTCACTTGGATTACCCATCGGGCGATAATGATTGAGCCCAAGATCATAGATATTGTCCCGAAGCATAAGCCATGTGTCGGTTTCTGTCATGAGCCGAAAATTCCGTGGAAGACCAATCTCAAGCCCATGACGCTCCAACACTCCCTGACAAAATCCATGAAAGGTATTTATTTCCAGCTCCACATATCCCAAGTCCAATAAATCATCCATCCGATCCTGCATCTCGCTCGCAGACTTATCATTGAACGCCAATGCCAATATCTGCTCTGGCTTCACGTTTTTCTCCTGCATCAAATATGCCATCTTCCGCGTGATGACCGTGGTCTTCCCTGTTCCTGCTCCTGCGACAATCAAAAGCGGACCATCCGTATACTCCACGGCTTCTTGTTGTTTTTTGTTCAATACGCTCATAAAATCTCTATCAAATAACTGCCCCCATTGTACCAGATATTCACTGTATGCTCAAATACGTTAGATAGGATGAAAATATCATAAAAATAAACTAAGCTCTCTGGATTTTTTAATAATTTGAAAAACTACAACGGACTTACAATATTCTTCAAAGCAGGATTCGTCACTTGTGTATACAGTTGCGTTGTCCTGATGTTTGCGTGTCCAAGCAATACCTGCACATATCGTACGTCAGTCCCATTCTCCAGCAAGTGGGTCGCGAATGAATGGCGAAGCGAGTGGAATGTGGCGGGTTTTTTAATCTCTGCATTTTGCAATGCTTGATGAAAAATCTTTTGCATGGATCGTACCGTCAATTTTCCCCCACGATTACTTTCAAAAAAATATGATTTCCCAGATTTTCCTACGACGAGTGTGGATATGTCTGATATTAATTTTGATGACAAGACAGTCAATCTGTCCTTCTTTCCTTTCCCTTGTCGAACCATGAGTATCATTTCTTCACAGTCCAAATCCGCAACACGAAGATTCACCACTTCACTGACTCTCAATCCAGCAGAGTATGAAAGAGAAATCATGAGGCGATGTTGAACATTTATCACATTGTCAATCAGCCGTTTGATTTCATCTCGTGTCAAAACGACAGGAAGTCTTTTTGTCTTTCTCGGATGGCGAAAAGGCTCAAAATCGGCTTTTTTGTACAAATCTCTATACAAAAAATTGACAGCATTCATGGCAAGAGCTATACTTTGAGATGAAAGTCCGTGTTCCACTTTTGCGTCAAAATATTCTAGAATCTGATCTCTTTCAAGATCTCTGGGAGGTTTTTTAAAAAACAAACACATACCCGCAATAGCTCGCGAATAAGCTTTTATGGTCTTTAGGCTATAATTCCGAACTCGCATCTCTCTTTGAAGCACATCCATCAATTTCATTTCCATAAATAAATATCAAAAAAGTTCGTATAGTATACCAAATTTCGTATGTTTTAGGAATAAAAGTTCGTATATTCACCAGTTATCGGAAATAGCTCATTCCGTCATTCTAATTTTTGATATTTGAAACAAAACAGGTT
>Ga0066639_10000953_pt1 | contig 25929 bp, 30 predicted proteins | sample CryGeyCG2114_010_2_FD_59504 | JGI IMG/M metagenome (GOLD analysis project Ga0066639, IMG submission 59504) | Groundwater microbial communities from aquifer - Crystal Geyser CG10_big_fil_rev_8/21/14_0.10 | ecosystem: Environmental > Aquatic > Deep subsurface > Groundwater | place: USA: Utah...
AACTAAAAATTACACGTAGACTAACCTTTGTTCAATTTTCCGGCCTATATTTTGGTTATTGCGCAAGAATTCTTTCAATACTTCCTGCGCCGAAGTAGTGAGAACCTTTGTTTTTCCTGACGTCAACAGCTCCTCATTCGTGATATTGAGATATTGAGCAGAATTATTGAAGTGGTATCCTTGTATTCCAAGGGTATAATTCAGGCGGTCTTCAACGATTTTTCCCTCTATTTTCAATGAAAGGAGTTTTCTTTCCTTATCTAGGTAGACTGCTTCGACTCCCTGGTTTACTTGGTAGCATTCTCCTTCCCCATCCCGATTCTCAGATCGCATAAAGTGTGAGAAAATTCGTTTTAACTGAGCCCCTGTGATGGAGAAACGCTGGATGCTGTCGTCATATGGAAAGCACGAAACCAAATCGCTCAAGGTGACTACGGGTCCGAACTGCTTAACGCGTATGGATCCGCTGCCGATGAGAAGAACGTCACATTCGCCAGCCATTGTGAGTGCGTCAACCACAAGATTTCCCAGTGTCGTTTCGACTTCCCGTTTCGGATGGGTTAACTTTTCGTTGAGCCGGCAAACAATGACATTGTATTTTTTAGCCACCTCCTCTTTGAATGAATTAATAAATTCTTCAAGTTTTTTATCTGGTTTGGCAAGCTTATTATTAATGGGTATCACTTTCCATTTGTATTCGATGATGCTATTCGTATCGTCATCAACCACGATATCAAACCTTCCGATTTGGTTTGTGCCGGTTCCTGCCTGCACAATCAGGGCGTTATTGATTTTTTCTGGCTTATCCAGAATCGTGTGGGAATGGCCGCCGATAATCAGGTCAACTCCCCATTCGGGTTTCAAGAGTTTTGCCAGTTGTTTATCCGAATCAAAGCCAATATGGGTAAGGAGTATTGTTAAATCAATATCATCATTTTTATACGCGTTGCAGATTGTCCCGACTTCCTTACTGGCTTCCTCAAGGGTTATGAAACTTCCAATCAACTTATCCTGCCCCAGCGCGTCAATAATTTTTTCCGTAATGATTCCGGTGAACAAAATATCCATGCCGGCCTTTTTGATGATATGATACGGTTTCATTAATCGCTTATGGTATTTTTTTATATACAGGTTTGCGTTCACAATGGGAAAATTCGCCATTTTTTCAAGGAAAAGGAGATGGGGAAGTCCGTAGTCGAATTCATGGTTGCCCAATGCCACGACGTCCGGGCTGAGATAATTCATGATCTCGATCGTGGAAATACCCTTATATTCGGAGTCGATGATTGACCCTTGCACCATATCTCCGGAGATAACAAAAAGAACATTTTCTTCCTCGTGACGGACTTTATTAATGTACCCTGAAAGAAGAGCGAGTCCTCCGATAAGTTCTCCTTTTCCCGCCTCGACCTCAGCGAAGAAATCCCCGTGCATATCGTTGGAGTGAAGGATTGTGAATTTCCGAGTATTCATTGCTTTATTTTAAACTATATTTATATTTTTTAAAAAACCTACGGTAATGTGTCAGAGTAAATTGGAAGCCGGTGTGGAGAGGCTTGGGGAGTCTGTCTAACCTGAACCACCCGATTTCCGATATTTTTTCAGGATCATTGATCTTCACTTTTTTCGGATCAACCAAAATAAGAAAGGGAACCACCAACCAGTGGGTTTTTTTCTTATCATGGATTCTAAAAATAGAATGGGCGGGTAGTCTTTCCTGAATGATTCCTTTTACCCCATACTCCTCCCTTACTTCTTTCAACACATTTTCCTCCGGAGTCAGTCCAAATTCCAGTTGTCCAGAGCCTGGGTCCCATCTCCCATGTTCATCCCTACAGTTGCGACTTCTTTTGTGGAGCAAAAAATTACCCTTTCCATCGTTACAATAAAAAAGAGTCGAGATGCCAATATAATCAACCCCGATTTTCATATGACTGAATATTAATAGAGTTTTTTATATTCTATCTTTGTGATCTTCGATACTTTTGTTTGTTCTTTTGAGTTTCGTATGTTTTTAACATAAAACTCATGGGATAGTATTTTCCTATAATCAGATATTTTTTCCGTAAATTCAATCCCATACATATGGTCATACTCATGCTGTATCACTCTTGATAAGATTCCGTCACATCGGAGTTTAAACCTTTTCCCCATCTTGTCAGACGCCTCGATCTCTATTTCTATTGGCCGGATTACAGGTACAAATAAATTACCATTCGCTACACTTCCGCAACCTTCATAAACAATATGTTTCTCTTTTGAACAAAACGTGACTTTGGGATTTATATATATTCTAAATTTATCTGCTTTTCCTAATTTTCTTGATTTCGTATTCCTAGGATGGGTGACGAAAACCAAATAATTTTCAGCAATTTGCGGAGCTGCAATTCCGATAAGACCATTCTTTTTCATCGTGTCTTTCAAATCTTTTATTAATTTTTTGATTACTGAAGATTTAAAGTCAATGATGGATTTATTTTTTGCCTTGAGCGAAGGATGACCGATTTGAATGACTTTTCTGATTGCCATGCATTAATGATATCATATTGATATGACAGGGAATTTTTATGACAAAGTCGCAAAAAAATTTGGAGAATATCATACAAGAGCTCGATATATTAAAGAGTGCATAGACGAAGATCCAGAAGTCGTATTTGAAAGTAAGTTGTTTGAAGTTGCGACTCCGGAAAAGATTGCTTTAGATGTTGGGTGCGCAGATGGACGCTTTACTCTTTCTATTGCCTCATATTTTAGAAAAATTGTTGCCATAGATGTTTCAAAAGAGATGTTGAAGTCTGCTAAGAATCTTCAACAGAAAAAAAGAGTAAAAAACGTAGAGTTTGAAGAGCAGGATGCGAAACATACTACATTTAAGGATGAGTCCTTTGATGTTGTATATAACCGTCGGGGACCATCAAATCATAAGGAAGCCTTTCGTCTTCTGAAACTCGGAGGTTGTCATTTGCAGATTGATATCGGAGAAAAAGACTGTCAGGAAATCAAAAAGGTATTTGGCAGAAGGCAGGGTTATGGTCAAAAAGATGAATCAAGATTGAAGAAAGATGTAGAAAAGCTAAAAACCATCGGTTTTGACATCGTCTATGCAAAAGAATTTTTCTATTCGGAATTCTATCCGACGTATCAAGATTTTGATTTGTTTTTGCAGGGAGTTCCAATCTTCGAAGACTTTGATTCCAAAAAAGACAGAAAATTTTTAGAAAAATACGTTTCGAAATATTCACATAAGAAAGGAATCCAACTCCAAAGACATAGGGTCGTTACAGTCTCAAAAAAGTCTTAATCCGTTAGATTTAACTCCAATTCAATTTCATCTTTTATTGGGATACCGTTTTCCCCGATAAGCGGTATTTGAGGTTTGATTTTCCTCGATTCTTCAACTGCATCTGGATAAATTTTCTTTATTTTGTAATCGTTCTTTTGATAAAATCTTAGTGCGTTTAAATTATCATTCGTTGTCACAACCCATACTCGATTGCATCTTCCTCTTTCTGCGGTTTTTTTGAGCTCATCCAACAGCAGAGTCCCAATGCCTTTATGTTTTATTAAGCTGTTCAATGTAACAATCTCACATTCATTCCTTTCAATCTTATAAGTCAAAAGTCCGACAGTTTTGCTATTTTCTTCTGCGATTAAACCCGGAAGCTCTTTCGGCTTATATGTTTTCCCATGGACAACGATGATTTCCGATCCCCATTCCTTCCTAATCACATCATCTATAAATGTTTCATCGTTTTTATTAATCGGTCTTATCGATGTGGCCATTTATTTATTTTAATAAATATTCTAACCTCGTAGGTTAGAAAGGGAGCGATTATACAATCTTGTTTAAGTCTCCATTAAGAATTACAGGTTGCATGGCGAGCATTTCTGAAGTGTAGGACATATCGGGCAGGGGATACAAACAATACAGTTTTTTGTTCAAAACGTGAGCAAATGCCATTTCGATTAAGGTATTGCCGCCGATGTATCCTTTAATACCTTTCTTTTCAGGATTTACAATCAATACCGCATCATACATTTTCATTTTTTCGTAATATCCCCGTATCAAATCATACTTAGTTTTAATCTCTGCTCTTTCAGATACGGCCGCTTCGGTTTTGGCCCGTATTTCAGGCCTTTTAATCCCCTCAGGAATTTCAACTTGATGACCCTTGTCTTCCAACGTTTTCTTTACTTCTAAAATTTCGTCCGACGCGCTGATGGATCCACAAATTATTATTTTCATTTTAAAATCACTTTTTATAAATATGCTTTCTCCAATACTCCTTGAAGTAAGACAGGGTTAGTGTGGAAAGAAGAAAGCCGACGCTTGGGACAACCGCGTTTAACCAGGGATTGGGAATAGATACGGCGTTCATATATAAACCAATCGCCAGATAAGTAAATGCGATAAGAAGAATTTTTCTCGTCAAACTCGTTTCCCATGCTTTATCTATCTCTACCCGTTCATTTCTCTGTTTAATCTGCTTTATTTCTTCTTCTAATTCATTTAGAGATACCATAACGAAATTATATCAAACGCACATAATTCTAACCTACGAGGTTAGAATCGGTCCTGTACGAATCCCTAGGAATTTTTATCTTATTTCTTCAGGGGGTTTTTGTGATAGATAACTTTTCCCAGTCCCATTTTCAACCCTCTTTCCCGCATCGCGGTATGAATCATTTTATTCAACTCACTTCGGTATTCTTCTGTATCCGCTTTTTCAAATTCGGAGATCAATGTAGGATCCTCCTTTTTCAAATATTGATAGAGTCTTGCTTTTATTTTCGGACTCAGATTGATGTGTTCAAACCATACTTCTTTAACCCCCACCGCCTGCAGTTTGTCCAGAAGAGGATTTATCCTTTCTTTGTTTAGAAAATAGGGGAGAATTGGTCCGACAAATGCATACGTATCGATTCCTTCTTTATGTAATTCCATTAAAGCCTTCAATCTCAAAGATACGGATGGTGCATTTACCTCAAGAAATCTTGATACGTCGTCATCCAGTGAGGTTATGGTAAATCCTACGGAAACCTTTTTAAATCTTTTCAAGATATCTATATCCCTTGTTGCCAACGGAGATTTGGTCTGAATTGTTATAGTTCCTTCGTATCCGAAATCAGCCAATACTTCCAAACATTTTCTCGTTAATTTATATTTTGCTTCGATACTAACATACGGATCTGTGACAGAACTGAAAAACACAGAGCCGAAATTTTTCGTCTTTAGTTTCTTATTTAACTTTTCCAATTCTATTTTCAGAAGTTCGGGAGCATTCACTTTGACGTCAATATACGTTCCCCATTCTTCATTAGGGTGTTTCCACCGAGCTATCTGCGCAGCGTAGCAATACATACATCCAAATAAGCAACCGTTATACGGATTGATAACCCGATCCGACCCGGGAAGTCCGGATTTAATAAAAATAGACTTTGCTTTTGTTGTATTTATCTTTGATGTCACGAATAAATTATATCAAGGGTCCATAATACATATGGACTATAATAAATTAAATGGATAACCTAGATGTGCCGAGCGTTGAGAAAAAAAACACCGAAGCATATCAAGCTCTTCTGGAGATTGATAAAGGGGAGCGCACCTTCAAATCAAAAGAGGGGTATGCCGGCGCTTATGCACTGAGTCTGTTTCTGCCCCCGTTGGGCATCTATTTTTTCATTAAGTATGTTTTTTTCGGGAATGGGTCTGAAGATATAAAAGCAGGTTATATTTCACTAATCCTTACCATCCTATCCGCACTGATATCCGTATGGTCCATTGGGATGTTATTTAAACAAACAACCTCAACATTACCCAATCAGCGTAGCGATATGATTAAGGAGTTGATAACCCCTGAAAATCAGAATAAGCTAAAAGAGCTATTTCGATAAATTACTTTCTAATTAATTTATTTCTAGCAAACTTTTGGTAAACAACCTGCGATAATGTAATGTACTATAATAATGAATTCATGCGCAGGCATTTTTTTTATTTTCTAATCATTTTTTTTCTATATTCTTGCTCAGTTTTTTTTCTGAATAGACCGATCCTTTCCTATACGTTCAATCCATCCATGGTGAATGACTTCTTGCATTCTCAAAACATATTTGGAGACGTAAAAAACCGGATATTTGTGTCTGATGAAGTTGTCTATCTCAGCTCAGGCTACCTATACGCCAAAGGTGCTTTGCCAACGGAATACAACTTTGAACACCCGCCGTTATTAAAGTATTTATTCGGATATTCGATTGTGTTTTTCAATAATCCGTATTTTGTACAGATTTTATTTGCGCTAACTCTTCTTGTTTCCGTGTACTATTTTTCTTTCCGGTTGATAAACAATCCTACCTTGTCTATGTTGCCTCCTTTATTGTTAATGGTGGATCCTTTATTTATCAACATGCAAAAGGAAGCGCTCCTGGATCTGGGACAGTCTACTTTTATTTTCCTCTACTATCTGTGTCTTTTCTACGCGGCAAGTCCGATTTTGCTTGGCATCTTGCTGGGCTTAATCGCTTCGTCCAAATTCTGGTCTACGGCAGTCGTCGTATTCATCCTTGGTATTCTTTTTGACAAAAGAAGAAAAAACCGTACAAGTTATGTTAAAAGTTTGGTGGTTACCGCAATCACTGCAGCATTGGTATTTTCGCTAACTTACAGCTATGTATTCATTCAGAGAGGAGGGAAGTTTAATATAGTTTTTTTCCAAATGAAGATTTTGAAGTATATGCTCGTGCACAACCAAACAACCTACTGGGGAGGATCCATCATCCTTTTCTTTACGGGTTTCTTCAAATCTTGGTGGAGACCGTTTCAAATCATGAGGTCTCACATCTGGTCCATACTCTGGCCTGTCATATTAATCGCCCCCGCATTGAAACACGCCCTGATTCGCAAAATGGGATACCCTGCCCGCTTCACCCTATGGTTTCCCTATATTTACCTATTCTATTTGGGGAACCAGCTGCCATTCGCACGCTATTTTATAGTTATCCTCCCTTTTTCCTATATTATCTTCATATATTCAGTAAGCAGAATGTGTGGGTTGATTAAGGGAAGGAGATGAGTTGATTTTTCTGAGTCCTGGATCGTGTAAGATGTTAGAATCTTTATATTTCTAACAAACTTTCCTTCAACATTAATCTTAATGTCTTTTTTCCAACTGTTGTTTTAAAATATTTCTCCCGCCGCGTGGCATCATGCTTTGAAAAAAAATACTCACAAAATAATAAAGTAAACGGCCTACGGAATTCCGTAGCTAAAGAATTACCTTGAACATGTGAGGTTAATCTTTCGTGTAGATTGGTAGTATATCCAATGTAGAAATTATTATCTTTGAGCGAGTAAAGAACATAAATGCAGTATTGAAGTTTCTTCATTTGGATCTTTTATTATAGAGTTTTTTTGACTCTTGTTTTAGAGTCATTTATGGTCATGAAGTAGATCAAAGATCACTTCATGACTGTGAAGCGTCCGCCGAAGGCGGTCTGCTTCACAGTCCAGGGGGAGGGATTCACCACAAGGGTACTAACTGGCAGTAATCACTCACTTTGTTCGCGAACTGCCAGTTTAGCGAACCCCTTCGGGGTTCTCATCAATCCCGAATACATAAAAAAAGGTGCCGTTTTAGGCACCTTTTTTTATGAGTCCAGGGGGAGGGATTCGAACCCCCGAAGGTATAAACCAGCTGATTTACAGTCAGCTCCATTTGGCCGCTTTGGTACCCCTGGTGGAAATTACCTTAAAATTATATCAAATTGCAATCCCTCTTTCCATGCTCTACGATATAATATACGCGTTGGTATATGGAACACATAACAAAAAAAAACATCAGTATTCTTGTTGGCTCAATCCTGTTTCTTTTTATTCTTCTCTATGGAGTATACGGATTAATCGGAGCCGGTCAGAACAAGAAGGTAAAAAAGACAAATGAAATAATTCTATATTATAGCGAAGAATGCGAGCACTGCGAGAAAGTCGAGGATTATCTTGTTTCCCATAGAGAAATCGAACAGAAGATCCAAATAAAAAGAAAAGAGGTAAATAAAAATAAAGACAACAGCGTTGACTTAGAGGAAAAAGCCTTGATGTGCGAATTTGATACAACGAGAGGTATCCCGGTCCCATTTTTATATTACAAAGGCCAGTGTATCTTGGGGGATACTCCCATTATAGATTTTTTAACCAAACAAACGTTATGATTTTTATAAAATCCGTATACGCCCAGTGTCCGGTTTGTATTGTGACGGTCGGAGGAGGATTGTATATAGCCAAAAAACTCGGGATCGATGACTTACTGGTTTCCATCTGGTTCTCAGCTCTGAACACAGCGTTTGCCCTATGGTTCGCTTCCCTTATGAAGAAGAAATTGTTGAAGCGTTCTCTTCTCTGGTCTATCGGGTTTTATCTCATCAGTCTGTGGTATCTTTCTTTCACAAACCAAATCGGGCATCCTGGGAATACATACCTTGGCGCTGATAAAATCGTATTTGGGATGACTGTGGGATTTTTTCTGATCTATATTTCGGCATTCCTTGACAAATACATTCGACGCAAGAATCATGAAAAGGTAGTGGTCTATTATCAGAAGGTAATCATCCCGGTTATCGCCCTAATTCTGACAACTGGCTTTTTTATGTATTTGTTAAAATAGGGAATATGGACAATGCTATAAAGATCGAGCAATTCATTAGTAAAGTAAAAAAGCTGGAAAAAGGGGAGAAGCTTGATCTCTCGTCCGATGAGGATTTGTCGATTGCGGTAATGAACCTGATATCCATTGAGGAACACCTGTTTTTTTCCGGAGGCAAAACCGGTAAAACCAGCTATTTTACCCTTCTGAATGAAGTCCGCGAAATGAGGAAAGAACTTTTGAAGATGCTTATCAAAGAATATGAGGGAGAAGTCTGGTGTATCTCAAAACACCTGCTGGCTGCTTCCATGCGGCTCATGGAGGTAGGGACAAAAGCGCTAAAGAAAGGGGAAAAGGAAAAAGCGCACAATTTGTTCCAGAAATCTTACCACCTGTACAATCTTTTTTGGGGAATCAATTTGAACATAATCAAAAAGGAAAATCTAAAGGAAGTTGAGTTTGAAAAAAACGAAAAACCAATCCAATTCAAGCAAGAGCCATTCCTTGCTAAAGTCGGAGACTTTATCGGTAAAATTCTAGATTGTTGCAAAGAATAACAAACGTTTCTGCTATGCCCCTTCGTCCCGCTCAAGCGCGACTTCGGTAGGCATTACCGTCTTTGTAAAATCAAAGCAAAGTGGTATCATAAGTATATGACGCTGACAGAACTTTCTTACAATGTTCGGAAATCATTCCCTTTCGTCATCATCTTCTTCTTGGTTTTTATGATCCTGTTTTATAGCGTGAAATTACTGCTGTTGTACAGCGGATTGAACCAACCCGCGCAACCCGTGTATACGGATACAAAGTTTGGGAAAATAAAAACTCCAGTCATCAGCGGGTCAAAAACAAGCTCCACAACGAATTATATTCTTGACACGATTGAGGGGCAGCCTACGACTGCTACCCTATCGGCGAACATCTATCTGGTTCCTCCTATTACGACCCAGTTGAACTATCGGGAAAAAGTTTACCTTATCGCCAAAATGGTTGGTTTTAATACGGAAACCTCAAAATATACGCTCTCGAATCGCACTGCGGTTTTTAGCGACGACAAACAACGGGTAAACATCGATGTCGCGAATTTCAACTTTGACTACGAATATTCCTATGCAAAGGATCCTCTATTGTTCACAAACACCCAGATACCCTCTAATAAAGATATCGAAGAAAAAGCCAGGGATTTCCTGAAATCCGTAGGTAGATATCCAGATGAATTGTCAACGGGGAAAGTGAACATCGTATATCATAACTATAACGCAACCGCAAATACCCTGTTCGTGACCAAGAACCCGGCGCAAGCAAATGTCGTAGAGGTGGATTTCTATCGGCCTGACATTGATGGTTTTCCCGTAGTGTCCCCCGAGTACTTCACGAGTCAAAATTACGTGATTATGGTTTTTAAACAGTCTACATTTAAGGTAATCAAAGCCCAGGTGAGTTTTTTTGAAAAGTCAGATGATCAAGTGGGCGTCTATCCTTTAAGAAACGGAGACGCTGCATTTGCGGATTTAAAAGCAGGGAATGGGTATGTTATCTCAGGGGAGAATAAGCCAACCGTAACCATAAAAAAAATGTTCTTAGGGTACCACGACTTAGATTCGTACCAAAACTATCTGGAGCCAGTATATATTTTCTTGGGTGAGAATGATTTTGTCGCTTACGTACCGGCTGTCGAAAAAGATTGGTTGGAAGAATAATCCGTATACCCGACCGCTTCATTGATCCACTGGACTACATTTTTGGTGTCTTCGAACCGGTCTGCGCTTTTCACGATGACAATGATGAATTCATGCCCATTCTTTTTATAGAAGCTCACGAGATTTTCCCCAGCATTTTCAGTATACCCAGTTTTCAGTCCTCCAACTCCATGTACTTCACCTAGGAGCTTGTTCACATTGGTCAGCTTATGGAACTGTTCGAAGTTCTCGTCCGCGATGGTTATTTCCTTAATAGAAACAACCTTCCTTAAGAATTTATTCTTCAATAGTTCGCGAGCTGCTAGGGCCAGATCAAACGGAGAAGTGTATTGTCCGAAATCATCCAGTCCAGCAGGGTTTTTGTAGAGGGTATGGGCCATCCCTAACTTTTTTGCTTTTTCATTCATCAACGTAACAAATAGGTCGGTTCCATAGTTATCAGCCAATGCCTGGGCTGCGTCATTTCCCGAATGGATAAGGGTCCCATATAAGAGATTTTCAACACTGATACGTTCATTTTCGACCAATCCCATCGTTTGGCCTATGGTGACAATATTTTTCACCTGAACAACATCATCCGGCAAGTAAACATCCGAAGCGACGAGCGCGGTCATGATTTTATTTGTGGAGGCCGGAAGGAATTTTTCCTGAGCGCGTTTTTCATACAGTGGGGTGAATGATGGGAGATCGACAATATAAACACCTTCTGCCGTCACTTCGGGGACAACGGGAGATTTCAAATACGGTATGGGGTGCAGTTTGATTTCCGAAACTGTAGTTGGTTTCTCAAACAAATCCCGGTTATAGGCGAATATGTGAAAATAGTACGAATCCCCGGGATAAAATAAGAAGAGGAGCACGTAAAAAATGTATAGAAGAATAAATCGGGTTTTCATACGGTTACAATTTTATATCCACCCGTTCCATGTCTCGGGGGAACAGGGATGCCTCCCTGATGTTTCCCAATCCCAGGATACTCATTACGATTCGTTCTGACCCGAACGAAAATCCTCCTTCAGGAGGCATGCCATATCGAAACGCCTGGAGATATAGCTCACTCTTTTCGATATTCATGTGGCGCTCTTTTGCGCGTCGTACGAGTTCGTCAAGGACATGGATTCTTTGACCACCGGTAAGCCATTCCATCCCTCTTCCCAACAGATCAAAGCTCAATGTGTATCCAAGGTCCTCCGGGTCCTCAAACGTGTAAAACGGCCGCTTTTTCACGGGGTAATGGGTAATAAAGATAAGATCGGATTGTTTTTCTTCTCTCGCCCATTTGCAGATTTCCCGCTCATCCTCAGGTTGAAGGTCGGGGTCGGTCCGATTATCCCGCCCGGTTCGCTTGAAAATAATCTCCTGGGCATCCCTGAGTTTCAAGCGGGGAATGGGGGATACAATTTTCGGCAGAGTCGCATGATACAATCCAAGGACGTCCGGATTCCTCTTCTCAATTTCTGAAAAGACATATTTTGTAACATATTCAACCATCTCTATGAGTTCGGTCCACGAATCTATGAATCCGAATTCGGCGTCCAGCGTTGTAACTTCGGCTAAGTGTCTGGTTGTGACAGAGGGTTCGGCTCTCAGCGTTTTATTCACGGTGAAAACCCGGTCAAACACTCCCACCATTATTTGTTTGTAGAATTGCGGGCTTTGGGAAAGATACGCTTTATGTCCAAAGTACTTAACCTCAAACACATCCGCTCCTCCTTCGGCCGTCTCAGGGATGATGACGGGGGATTGGAACTCAACAAAACTTTTCTTTTTCAAGCTTTCCCGGAATGCGTCGATCACGGTTTCCTGGAGTCTAAAAATTGCTGCGATCTTTGGGTGTCTCAGGGTGAGCGAGCGATAGTCAAGAAGTACGGGAAGGCTAACGCCTAGTTCGGCTTTGCTGATGTCAAACGGTAGCTGTTGCGCTTTGGAGAGGATCCGAAATTTTTTTGCCTCCACTTCCACAGTACCTGTTTTGATCTTCGGATTCACGAGGTTTTTGGGTCTTTCCTTGACCATTCCTTTGACGCATACAACATCTTCAGGGGATAGATTCCTAAAATCCTCTGTCCCCACAATCTGCACCTTGCCCGTGGTGTCTCGCAGATCCAAAAACACTATGTTTTTGTGGTCACGAAGCGAATCTACCCATCCGTACAGTTCAACTTCGTGGCCGACCTCATTTGGAACATTTTCAATAAAAAGTTGCTTCATAGGAGGCTAATTTCCTTATCTTACTATGTTTCGTCATGCTTGACAAGGAGAATTTATCAATCTATAATTCTCTTATACTATCATACATCTGTAGCTTATGAATTTACCTGAAACAGAAACAGGCATAGACATAGACATAATTCATAAGGTTGCAACTACGCCTATTCCTCCTGCGTCAGACCAGCCTGGTAGGTTTGACTATTTTAATGGGGTAAATGGGGTAAAGGAAGCTTTAAGGCCTGCATCGGCTCTATACAAAGAAGTTCTTATAGCGTTAGGAGTGTCACCTGCGGATGCTGAAAGACAGGTCGCAAAGTGGGACAAACTTGGTAACAAAGCCCAAAGAAAAGTTCTTGTTACCGCTGACGCGATGATCCAAGGTTTCCTTGAGGGGACGATTCCCAGCGTTAAACCTTCTCCCCCAATTGATCAAAGTGAATGATTTTTCCCGTAATACTTGTCTTATCCTGCCATGTGGAGACTTCGACCGTATAGCGCAGTTTCATCTTTTCTCCTTTTTTCAAAGAAAAAAATTGATCCGCCGATGAAAAAGCGACAAATTCCATGGGAAGCCTTTTTTTATCTAAATCAGCGACAAAGAGTTTCAGATGGTTTTTCATCTTTCCGATAATTTTTGCATCAACCAATGTCCCTTCGCTGTAAAAAACTGGCCGGGGATTGCCGACCCCAAACGGTTCTAGTGTTTGGATTTTTTCTACCAGAGAAACGGAGAGTCTTGAGAGCGGTAATTTAAAATCCACGTCAATTTTTCTCTCAAGGTCTTTTTTCGAAATGAGTTTATCAGCTTTTTTTTGTGCGACTTTTATAAATTCCTTCACCCTTGCGTTTTCAATCGTAAATCCTGCAGCTTGTTTGTGTCCTCCCACATCCACAAGATACTTTTTTTGATCTCGCAAAAAATCCGTAATGTGGAATGAAGGGATGGAACGAGCAGAGCCTTTAAAAAAACCATCCACTTGAGTCATGACGATGGTAGGTCTCCCATATTGTTCCGTAATTTTTGATGCGACAAGCCCGATGATTCCTTCATTCCAGTGATCGCTGACAAGGATGATTAGTTTTGGGATAATCTTTCCTATGGATTCAACCATCTTTTTCGCCTCTTTGAGTGATTGCTCAACCAAATCCTGGCGTTCCCGGTTCGTGTTTCCTATGTGGCTTGCGAGCTCGTACGCTTTTTTTTCCTGCGTTGTACAAAGAAGCCGCAGCGCATCCATCGCATGTTCCAATCTACCAACCGCGTTGATTCTTGGCGCGATCATAAAACCGATCTCATAGGGGGTGATCTTGCGTCCTGCGATCCCGGCCTCTCTTAATATGTGTTTTAATCCATAACGTTTCACAAACGGAAATGCCTGAAGGCCGTGCCATGCGATATTCCGAGATGGGCCGATGAGCGGGACCATGTCTGCAATCGTTCCAATCGTAGCTAAAGCAAGGTAGTCTGTCTGGAAATATGTCTCGAGCATCTTATGTGAGAGACTATCCTTTTTATAGAAACGGATAAAGATTTCTTTGGCAAAAAAGTATGCTACTGCTGATCCGGAAAGTTGTGGGATGTGAAACACTGCGAATGCATCCTTTGGCAGCATATCTGGCTTAAGATGATGATCTGTAACAATCACAGAGATTCCTAATTTTTTTGCGTAGGTTATTTTCTCAGCAGCCGTTATCCCGTGGTCAACGGAAATCATAAGTCGCGGATCGTACTGTTTTTTTATCGCATCAATTCCTTTTTTCGAAAAGCCATACCCTTCATGCTTGCGGTGCGGGACATATGGCATTACGTTAAATCCCAAAAAATGGAGGGTTTCCCATAGGATTGCCGCACCCGTTATCCCATCCGCATCGTAATCGCTGTAAACAATAATCATCTCGCCTTTTTCCTTTATCTCCTCAAGGAGCTTAAAGCAGAATTGCAATTTCTTTTCATAGAAAGGGGAAAAATCTTTCAGCCGGATTTGTTTCGGATGCACAGGATTTAAAAACTCGACTGGGTTTTTTACTCCGCGTTTTTTTAGAAGAAGGGAGACGATTTGATTGTCAGACAGTGTTTTACCTTGTTTGATTTCTTTACCCCAACCAATTTTCATACCAAGATTGTAACACAAACCATCTCAAGGATTGAAAGTGGTAGAATTAACCTATGGTTATTTATATCATCGCAGGGGTTCTTATGGGAGGAGTCGTCGCTTATCTCGTTGTAAGCCTGCTTTTACCAAAGGTCATACAGCAACTTGTTTTGACTAACAACGAAGGAAGAAAGGTCGCGGAAAGCGACCTACAGAACAAAAAGGAAGCGATCGAAAAAGCCGTAAAACAGATCTATGACGAATTAAGGCGCACCAGTGACAAACTCCACGCGTCAGAAAAAGAACGGGTAGGTTCATTTAGCGAGTTGAAACAGGAACTTGAGAATCAGCGGAGAGTGACGGAGCAGTTGTCAACCAGTACGGAGAATTTAAAAAAAGTATTATCCAACAACCAACTGAGAGGTCAGTTTGGAGAACAGGTTGCGGACGATTTATTGAAAATGACAGGTTTTGTACGGGGAGTAGACTACGAGTTCAACAAAAAACAAAAAGACTCGGAAACGCGTCCAGATTTCACTATTTTTTTACCAAACCGGGTGAAGATTAACGTGGATTCGAAATTCCCGTATGCCAACCTGCAAAAAGTTGCGGAGTCGGAAGGAAAAACCGCCAAGGAAGAGCATATGAATGCGTTTAAGGAAGACGTAAAAAGAAAAATTAAACAAGTTGTAAGTCGTGAATATATCAACGCGCAAGACAATACGGTAGATTTTGTCATCCTGTTTATCCCCAATGAAATGATATTCTCTTATATTTATGACAAGATGAACGATGTTTGGACTGAAGCTATGAGACAGAAAGTTGTATTCGCAGGTCCCTTTGGTTTCACTGCGATTCTAAGATTGGTTCGTCAAGCCTATGATAATTTCCGGTATCAGAAAAACGTGCAGAAGATAATCGGACATATCAAAAATTTTGAGATCGAATTCGAAAAATATAACCAGGAATTTGAAACGATCGGCGCAAGAATTAAATCCTTATCGGACAAATACGATGAAGTAGATAGGACTCGGACGTCTAAGCTAATGAAATCCATTGATAAAATTAGGCTAGAAGAATCCCGCGAAGATACTCCCTTGTTAGATGAGCCCGCCCCCACGGAAAATCTTCGGCTTTAGCCAGTCTTGGGGAGTTTGATCTGCTTCCTGTACAGGTGCAGGTTTCGGAGAGTCGAACGCGTTGAGTGGTGTCTTGGGTGCAAGAGGTTGAAGGGAGGCGAGTCTTTTTTTTACCGCTCCCAGTCTTAAGAGTTTTGAGGCGATTTCAAATGTGTCTGCGTTTACCGAATATGAGGAGAATGTATTAGTCGCCGCAGAAATTCCAGCGTAGAGGCTTGAGGCGGTTTCCCTATTGATTTCCACCTCAGGAAGACCGGAGAGTAACTTGAATACCATCTCGCTTAAAGATGAGGAAGCCTTGTCGACAACATTAACGGAACCAAACATGGCATTCGTTAAGTGGCGGTCAATATTAATGATCTCTTTTCCCTGGAACATTTGTTGATTATCAAGATAGATCGAACCAAGACTGTTCAGTGTTGGAGCATCCATCGTGATAATGAAATCCACGGTTCCCCCGGTATAGGAAAACCTCACCTGTTCTGGATTTAGCTTGGAAGATTCTGATCGGGGAATAATTACCAGATTGAATGAGTTCCCTTGAATATTGTAGTCAACCTTATCTATGGATCCATCCGTGTAGGGAAATGAAATGATGAGATTATTCCCTTTTGTTGTGATTGCGGTTTGTATCCTGTCGGGACTAATGAGATCGTTTTTCGGAGGATTCTCACACGCGATAGATATATGTTTACTGGGAACCATGGTATTAATAACATCTGCAAGAGAGATCGCGGCGAGTGTTGCATCTATGGAAGGATTCTGCGGTAAAAGGATAGCTCCGGACGTGCTTTTTCGGATGATTTCGTATGCTCGGCCAAACGGATTTAAAGCTCCATTCATAATATTATAGGATAGATTTTACCACATCTCCTATTCGAAAGTCAAGCTGGGAGTCGAAAAGCATCCCGGCCTCCTGGTCCTTTTTGATTTCAGATACCGATTTTGCCCGTATTTTGAGTGAAACGATGCGTGTTTTCCCTATAGGCTTGTTTTGACGATGTACCTCAAGTTCGTCGCTAAGGTTGATCTTGCCCTTCGTCACCTTAACCCCATATATTTTTTCCTTTTCAATAATGAAGCTCGCAAGAATTTTAGCTTCGCCTTTTAGATTTCGTTCCTTGGTTTCCTTTTCTTTCAGTAACTGCGCCACCTCGCGCAATTCATCCAGGAGCTCATAAATCACTTGGTAGGTCTTAATAATGATTTTTTCCTGTTTTGCCAAACTCGCGACTTCTGGAGCTACCCCCGCTGAGAACCCGATAACGATGGATTTTGTTGTTTTGGCAAGGAAAATATCGGATTTATGGATGTCTCCCACTGCGCTTAAGACAATTTTGATATTTTCGTTTTTGACAAGGGAGTTGTAAACCGCATCCAGAGTTCCTTGGGAATCCGCCTTGATGATGAGGGACAACTTTTTTTGTTCTGTTTTTGGTTGAAGGAAAGAAGCCTCATCGATGCGTTTTGGTTCCGTACTCAATATCTGACTCTCTTTTTTTTCCGATGGGGTTTTCGAGATACTCGTCCCTACCTCCGGCATTTCTTCGAATCCCAGTAGTTCAAAAGGGGTAGAAGGAAAAACCTGTCTTATCTGAGTACCTTGATCATTAAGCATTGATTTGATTTTTGCTTTTCTGTCTCCGACGAATACCACATCTCCAATCTTCAAGGTTCCATCCTTGATGATAAGGCTTGCGACAACCCCTCTTTTATCTTTTTTCGTCTCAATAACATAGGCTTTGGGTTCATGGTTAGTTTCGTAAGTAAGGTTTAGATCCGATGCAACAAGAAGGATCGTTTCAAGAAGTTCTGAGATCCCTTTCCCCGTTTTTGCAGAAATGGGAACAACAGGAATCGTGCCCCCCTTACCTTCCACGTGCACTTCATATTTCATGAGATCTGTCTTTACTTTGTCCGGATCCGCATCCGGGAGGTCTATTTTGTTCATTACGACTATAAATGGGATTCCCGAGGCCTTTATGTGGGAGATGGATTCGGTAGTCTGCGGCATCACTGAATCTTTTGCATCGATGAGAAGGATCGCGATATCGGCAATCTGTGCACCGCGGGCACGAAGTTGAGAAAACGCCTCATGTCCGGGAGTATCAATGAATGTGATCCTATCCGTTTTATAGCCCTTAATGTCCGTACGAATTTCGTACGCACCGATTCTTTGAGTGATTCCCCCATATTCCTTTGCTGCAAGGCGACTTTTCCGAATATAATCGAGCAGCGTAGTTTTCCCGTGGTCTACGTGTCCTAAGATAGCTACAATAGGTGGGCGAGCTACCATAATGGAAATAAACAATTTGTTCTAAATGCTAATCTATGATTGTGGTTTGCTTTTTTTTGGTTCTTCCGCAACAACAGGATTATTTGTAGTGGAAGTGGATTCTTTTGGACTTTGAATAATGTCTATTTCACAGTCAGTAAGTTTTGACGCAAGGTTTACATTGATCCCTCCCTTACCGATGGCAAGAGGCGCCTGTTCTTCATCCACAAACACCTTGGCTTTCTTCGCTTCTTCATCTACCTCAACACTTTGTATTTTGGCAGGAGACAGGGCGGCGATAAGGAACAGCTTTATTTCTTTGTTCCATTGGATGATGTCAATTTTTTCCCTTCCCCCGAGCTCGTCCGTAACGGTTTGCACCCGGACTCCTTTTTGTCCGACACATGCTCCGACTGGATCGACTCCGCTTTGAGAGCTGAATACCGCTATTTTTGCGCGTTCTCCTGGTTCTCTCGCCACCTTTTTTATCTCTACGGTTTTATTCGCAACCTCCGGAACTTCGCGCTTGAACAACTCCTCAATAAGGCGCGGATCCGTACGTGAAGTGATAATCCGCGTGTTTCCAAATTTATCGTCAGCGATTTCTTTTATGTATACGATCATGCTCTCATTTACCTCATACCGTTCATTTTTTATCTGATCTTCCCTTGGGATAATCGCCTCGGTTTTCCCTATGTCAATATAGGCGTTGTATCCATCATACCGGATGACCCTTCCTTTAATGATTGTGCCTATTTGCGATTTGTAGTGGTTCACAACCATTTTCTTTTCCGCCTCACGGATCTTTTGGAGAATGACCTGCTTTGCAGTTTGCGCAGCGATCCGTCCAAATCCTGGGGGAGTCACGTCTTTCCCTTTGTTGATGATTTTTGTTTCCCCAGTGTCTTTGCTCACCTTAGCTTGCATCTCTTCGTTAAATGCATCAGGATACTCTTTTTTATAGGCGGCAACTACAGCAGCTTCGATGGAATTAATTACGTCATCGGGCGAGATTCCCCGCTCGGTTGCTACTTGGTTTAGGGCCAACGAAAATTCCGTTTTAATAATTGCCATATGGATACATTGTAACACAATGAGGCGGAAAATCAAACAAGATTTTTGTTATTTTTCCTTCTTTTCGGGAGTAGCGGGAGGGGTTTTTTCTTCCGGTTTCTTTTCTACAACGCCCGCGGCAGTCTCTTCTTCTGGCTTTGGAACTTCAGTGATCACTTCCGACTGTTCGGTGGTTGTTTCGGGAGTTATACTTTCTTCCTTGTGCGCTACTACGGAGAAAATAACTTTATCCGGAAGCTCTTTGATTTCGTAGATTTCCGATTTCCTAAGATCGGAGACTTTGATTTCTTGTCCGACTTCTTTAATCGTTGAGATGTTAACTTCAATATGGGAAGGGATCTCTTGGGGTAACGCTTCTACAAGAAGGGTCTCCGCCAGGGTAAGAAGGACGCCTCCCTTTTGGGTTACCGCCTCAGATACTCCTATGGATTTAACCGGAACCGCAGTTTCGATTTTTTTCTTGAGATCGATTTTCCTGAAATTAACATGCAGGATGATATCCGTAACTGGATGTTTTTGGACGCCGCGAATGAGTACGGGTATCTCTTCTTTTCCCACTGTTAGATAGATGACGCCTGTCTCCTTGACGGTCTTATATGTTTTCAGGAAATCCACAAGGCGAAGCGTAATGGATTGGGATTTGAAATCTGTTCCGAACACGTTTCCCGGAATGCTACCCTGTATTCTCATCTTCCTTAACTTTTTTCCGAACACGGTTCGTACGTCCGAAGATAACGTGAGTTTATCAGGATGGGCAACTTTGGTTTTTTTCATACTATTCTCTCAATAATTCAACGAAAAATATCTTATCTGCTGACAAATTCGTATTATAGATGATATTGTTATTTTTGACAAGGGGAGAAAAATTTTGATTGACGATAAAAATATTTTGAGGAAGATGAAGCTGGAACCCAAAGTCATTATTTGATGATCCAATCTGTTTTTGAATGATGAGTTGGTATGCGCCCTTTCCTTTTTTCAATGCCTCTTCTAACGTGTAGTTCACTCTAATTTCGGTCTTTTTTTGCGGAGGGACTTCAAAATAGAATCCGATTGTTTTCACCTCTTCATTCCTTTCATCCACGTTTTCTATCAATACATCATTTTTTGTGACGGTTTCGACATTCGTATTTCTTGGCAGAAGAATCTGTAGATAGTTTTTATAGGTTCCCCCCGGGAATACGTCTCCTGCGGATTCATTTTTAAAAAGGATAGACAAAGAGTGGTGCACGGTCCCGTCCTGATCGAAATTCATTTTAAGGGACACTTGCCGCTTAACAAAAAAATTTGCCTTATTCACACCTAGATTTGCATCCGCGGGAAACAAAAAATCAACAATGCAGTTGTCGATTTTTGCCGTGCATTGAGGTTCTATAACCGTTCCTGACCAGTACAGGGAGTCAAGAATATTCTGTACGGCAGGGTCATCCACATAGAGAACCATTTGTTTCTCGTCCAAGGATTTTTTGAATTCCATGAGAAGGTTTTTGGGAGAAACGTCCTCCAAACGAATAAAGAGTTGTCTCGTGAGGGAGGAAAGAAAACTTTTCTTTTGGATGGAACCAGGGAAAAAATCCTTCTCCGAATAGATCTGGGCCTTTAGGTAAAAATTTTTTTGCGTGATATTCTCATCGAAATCAGGGATGTATACCGAATCAAAGGCGCCCAAAACATTTTCAATAGAGGTAGTTGTCATGAGGAGCGCTCCCGAAAAACCACCCATATTCATTTCACGTTCAAGGAAAAACTTAGCCTGGGAATAATTTTCAATAAAATCTGGAGAAAATGCTGAATCGCGTAGGAACCAGTGAGGTTGGTTGAGATATAGCCGTATAGGTTCTGGAGGATCAATATGAGCTTTCAGTTGCCCATCTGCATCATATACATCATACACGCGGATATCTTCAAACGTATAGTCGTGCACGGTTAAGACTCCAAACGAACCGATGAAACCGCCTCCCGGCCTCAGTTCCATGTTGTTGGCAAATAACAGTAAGAATTTCCTTGTCGTATCTTTTGCCATAAAAAAATCCATACGGGGAATCAGTTTTTTAACTACGGAAAGCATCTCTATCACAAAACTTAATTCCTTCTTCACCTTTTGAAGGGATGGGATATTCGTCGGGACCTTTTGATTTAAAAGGGAACAATTTTTTTCTAAAGACTCAACTTCCTCTTGCAATGTGTTAATCCTAAGCAGCAGAGTATCTTTTTCCTCTGGGGCTTTGTTTTTCTTAAAAAACAGTTTGATTACCTCTGCTGAGTTTTGAACAACGAGCGAAGATCCTCGAATGATTTCGTCAGCCTTTTCATTGATGGTAATGATGTCATCTGGAAGCATAGCGAGTGAGAATAAAAGGAAGGTGGGGCGGGAAAACGAATATAATTTTTTGGCTGTTCGCAAAAAAACCCGCGCAGTTTTTGAATACTGGGTAGAGGCGGGGAAATCCTCATGCTTCAGAGCGTCTGCGGCTCTGGAAAAGAAATACGAAGAGGTCGCAAGAGGGATGACAAATAGGACGTGCGACAAGAATAGTGCAGAAAAAAAAAGGAAAAGAGCTTGTTTCATTGAGATGCGGATTCGGACATGGGTTCGTCTATCCTGAACCGAGGTATGAGGTAAGACCCGCCTAGGAACAGAAAATCTCAGTATGGATTCCCGTGTTTGCGAGAGCGAGAACCAAAGTATCTTGTCGACGTCTTCCTTACGCAACACGTTGCCTTCGATCGATATAACTTTATGGTGTGTTGACAGGGACTCTATGAGCGAGTTTGGAATGCGTTCCAGACCAAAAAAAATATAAACAGCTTTTTGGATTCGGCCCACCATAATTCTATCGCCTTTTTTTACGTTGATAAAAAACCCATAGTGGAATTTTTTATCATTCTTGGGAAGTCGGGACGAAAAAAAAACGTCCACATTATATTTACCAAGCTCTTCTTTCAGAAGGTCGGTGAGAGCGTTTGGTCCTTCACAGACAATAAGAGCAGTTTGTTTTTCTTCAGAAACCTCCATTCGTACATTCGTGACCATTCTTGTATAATAAACGTGTATTTTTTTATGGAAAAGATTGTTCCCTGGAAAGATGTACATACCATTCTACCACGTATGCGAGGTAAGAAAACAGTCCTTGTTGGAGGGTGTTTTGACCTATTCCACTATGGTCACCTGGTTTTTTTGAAGAAGGCAAAGAATCGGGGAGACGTATTAATCGTTGCTTTAGAATCAGACGAGTTCATAAAAAATCATAAACGCAGTCCTGCCCATACCCAACGTCAACGGGCAGAGTTGCTCGTAGCATTGGAGATAGTGGATTGTGTCATTCTTCTGCCGCATTTCACAAGCGATACGCAGTATGAACATCTGATAGAGGTAGTGAAGCCTTCCCACATTGCAGTGACTCAAAACGATGTGCATTTGGAAAAAAAACGACGTCAAGCCCGAAAGTTCGGCGCGGATTTAACCATCGTGGTTCCATATCTAAAAAAGTATTCTAGTACAAATCTTATAAAATCCTATGAAACTTTTTTTGGCAATTGACTTACCTGGATCCATCAAAAAGGAGATTGATGATCAATTAGGCGAATTAAAGAGCGAATACCCTCACCTGAGATGGGTGTCTTGGGATACCTACCATTTAACCCTCCACTTCCTTGGCGAGCAGACACGATTGAAAATGATAGAAGAGAAAATAAAAAGAGCAGTATATGATCAATCTTCGTTTTATCTCTACTCGCTGGGCGCGGATCTTCTCATCAACGATTCCATATTAATTTACCTTATCTTCAAAAGAGAGAAAAAACTCGAGGCGTTGGTTAGTGCTCTTAGGAAAGAATTGGTTGTCAGTTATTCAAAACCATTTTTACCTCATATAACCTTTGCTCGGTATAAGATACCTTCCAAACAACAATACTTTCTTATGAAGAAAAAAGCGGAAAGACTCAATGTCAACATTTCATTCCAGGTCAAGGAGATCGTTTTGTTTGAAAGCGTTATGACCGAAAAAAAACCAGTATATAGAATCGTGAAGAAATTCCCCCTCTTATAAAAAAACCTATCCCGCGATGGACGGGAAAGGTTTTTTTAAATCTAATCAATATTAGTTGGAACCAATTTTATACATTCCTGTTCCACAATCTGGGCATTTTGCTTTCATTGCCGGTTTCCCATTTTTCATGGTAACCTTCTCTGGATTTGATACCTCTTTTTTTGCTCTACATTTTACACAATACATCGTTGTCATAAATACGTTTCACCCCCTTTCATTGGTTCTCCATCTGGAATCAAGCCTAGAATTTCAAATAATTGTTAATCGTAGCAAAATAGAGAATAATTTCAAGCGCAATTATTCCCAGGATAAGAAGTATGCTTTTTTTGAAATCGGCCATGAAGAAACCAGTGGTAGTTTTATCTTGTTCGGATAAGATAAAGTGTGTATCACCACTTTGTTCGGATACAGACGGAGGAGGAGTTTTATCCGGAATCGTGGGTTGCGTTAAATGAAGAATCTTCAGTTTATTTCGATATGCAGCAATAATTTTTTCTTTCTTCGTTTTTTTCGGCATACATCATTGTTATCATATTGACAGTAATTTGTAAAGAGGTTAAAATGGTAACCAATGATTGTTTATGGTGCCTTGACGATATTTTTTATTTGGTGTGCTATTTTATCCGTTATCATTTATTCCACGCGAAAACACTATTTAAAACTTGTTTCGAAGACAGGGAAGGAGCGGATTGATGAGATCTTGGATCAGATTCTATCCAACGAAGGAAAAAAGAAAGAAGAGGTAAAAAGGCTAGGAATGGTATTGGCGCGATTGGAGGAAAAAGAGCAGTTCCACCTGCAAAAAACTGCCCTTCTCCGGTTCAATCCATTTGAAAGGACGGGCGGAGAACAGAGTTTTGTCCTGGCTCTTCTTGATAAAAAAAACAGCGGACTTGTCGTGAATTTCATTTACACAAGAGACGGTTTGAGAGCGTATGCGAAACGTGTAAAAAATGGTGAGGGAGAAGAATATCAATTATCCAGAGAAGAAAAGCAAGCGATTGAGCAGAGCAAATAATTTTTTTTATTAATTAATTCCAACCATATGATACCCAAAAAAATTGTTCTTCCTATTGTCCTTATTGTATTTCTTCTATCAGGATATGGTTCCTATTCGTATTTTTCTTCTGGTAAGGTAATATCGTTGACATCTTCCCTTTCTAACTATACGGCTCCGAAGCCTAACGGGAACGGCACTACACAGGAGGCAGAGTCAACTGAGCCGAAAACCGAAGAATGCCCTCTAAATGGAGCTATGTTGACAAAAACTCAGAAAGACAAATGGCTCACACGACGTCCCTTGGGCATTATGATAGAAAATCACAAGGATGCAAGACCTCAATCTGGATTATCCGCGGCCGATATCATTTATGAAGCAGTTGCTGAAGGAGGGGTGACACGGTTCTTAGCGATGTATTATTGCAAAGATGCGTCCTACGTGGGTCCGGTTCGATCTGCACGCATATATTTTGTGCGGCTTTTACAAGAATATGGCAATTATCCTCTTTATGGTCATGTGGGAGGAGCGAACTGCGATAAAGAGACCGGCTCTGGGTGCGGAAATGGAGCGCCCGCCGATGCCCTTGGTACCATACGGAAGCTTGGCTGGGAAGGATATAACGATATGAATCAGTTTGGAGTACCGTTTCCATACTACTGGAGGGATTATGAAAGACTTCCGGGGAGAGTGACGGAACATACCGTATATTCATCCACTTCAAAGCTGTGGCAATATGCAAAAACAAAAAGAGATCTTACGAACGTGGATGAAGAAAACGTTTCTTGGGACACTTCCTTTGAATCCTGGAAATTCAAGGACGATGCGACGTTGCAAGAGCGGGGGAGCGTTCCGAAGATAAACTTTGGTTTCTGGAACGCGTTCGCATCAGATTTTGCGGTAGAGTGGAAATATAGCAGAACTTCCAATAGTTATCTGAGAACGAATGGGGGAGCGTTGCATTTGGATAAGAACACCGGGAAACCCCTAGAATCAAAAAACGTCATCGTGGTGTTAGCGGATGAATCTCAGGCAAACGACGATTATGAAGGAGGACACATTCTGTATGATATCATTGGTTCCGGAGACGCCTACATATTCCAAGACGGCACGGCAATAGAAGCAACGTGGAAAAAAGCTGACGTGGAGAGCAGGATGAAATTCTATGATGAGGACGGCAAAGAGGTTTCCATGGTGCGGGGTCAGATATTTGTGGAAATATTACCCACAGGAAATAAAGTGACGTATTAACAAATCCTATGTTACTGCAGATAATTCCATCAAAAGCCAGAAGAAAAATATTGCAGCTTTTTTTTCACAATCCGAACGAAAGCTTTTACTTGAGGAGAATTGTCAGGGAGGTAAATGAAGAGGTGAATGCGGTAAAACGGGAGCTTGACATTCTGTTTTCTGAGCGGGTCCTCCACAGGGAGCGGAGATTAAACAAAGTATTCTATTACCTTAATAAAAACTACCTTCTATACGATGAATTTTTGAGAATATTTTGCAAATCCTCAAACCTTGCATTGTTGATACAGAAAAATATATCAAAATTAGGAAAGATAAAATACATCGCCCTTTCGATGAAGTTTCCCAAAAAAACCCTGATAAAGGAAGACGAAATTTATCTTCTTTTCGTTGGCGTTGTAGTTGTTCCTGAGGTTGTCAGTATTGTGTCGGAGGTTGAGAAAGAGTTTGGTCGGGAAATCAATTATACTGTCATGAACGATGAGGAATTCAATTTCCGGAAAAAAA
>Ga0066639_10000957_pt1 | contig 25907 bp, 20 predicted proteins | sample CryGeyCG2114_010_2_FD_59504 | JGI IMG/M metagenome (GOLD analysis project Ga0066639, IMG submission 59504) | Groundwater microbial communities from aquifer - Crystal Geyser CG10_big_fil_rev_8/21/14_0.10 | ecosystem: Environmental > Aquatic > Deep subsurface > Groundwater | place: USA: Utah...
CCCGCCATTACCGACTTCATCTTCATGGTTGATAAAAGCTCCTATATGTTTGTTACCGGTCCAGAGGTTATCAAAACAGTAACGCACGAAGAAGTTTCAAAAGAAGAATTAGGTGGAGCAACAACTCATAGTGAAAAATCGGGAGTCTCATCCTTTAAATGCAAGAATGAGGATGAATGCTTTGAAAGAGTAAGAGAGTTGTTGCACTTTATTCCAGGCTTTAATTTTGCACCAAAAACATTGAGGCCAACTTCTGATCCCGTCTATCGCGATAATAATAAAATAAAATTTTTAGTCCCGGCAAATCCGCGCAGACCGTACGACATCAAAGAAATTATTTTTGATGTCGTTGACGACGGAAATTTTCTGGAAGTACAAAAGGATTATGCAAAGAATATTATCTGTGGTTTTGGCGCCATTGGGGGCATCAAAGTCGGAATTGTCGCCAACCAGCCGCAAGTCTTGGCGGGAGTTTTGGATATTGATTCTTCCGTTAAGGCTGCCAGATTTGTTAGATTTTGTGACGCTTTTGAAATACCAATTATTACTCTGGTTGATGTTCCTGGATTTCTACCTGGAACTATTCAGGAGTTTGGAGGAATTATTAAACATGGTTCCAAACTTTTATATGCCTATGCTGAAGCGACGGTGCCACTTATTACTTTAATTACTCGCAAAGCCTATGGCGGAGCTTATGACGTGATGTCTTCCAAGCATATCCGCGCAGATATAAATTTAGCCTACCCAACGGCTGAAATTGCAGTGATGGGGGCAGATGGTGCCGTTAATATTATTTTCAGGAAAGAATTAGAAGGCTTTTCTGGCAAAGTATACGACGAGAAAAAGGCCGAATTGGTTAAGCAATATGAAGAAGAATTTGCTAATCCCTACAGGGCAGCAGAGTTGGGCTATATAGATTCAGTTATTCTGCCAGAAGAAACGCGTAAGCGTTTGTACGAGTATTTGGTTGTGCTTAAAAATAAAAAAGTGGAATTACCACGAAGAAAACATGGGAATATTCAGTTATGAAAGGCAAGCGAATACTTATTGCGAATAGAGGCGAGATTGCTTCGCGAATAGCCAAGGCTTGCCGCGAACTGGAGCACACTTCAATTGGCATCTGGACAGATTTTGAACCAAACGCCAGACATTTAGAATTTTGCGATGAATGGATACATTTGCCAGGCAAAAATAATACCGATACATATTTGAATGTTGATAGAATTGTGGAAATCTGCAAAAAATATGATGTAGATGCCGTCCATCCTGGATACGGATTTCTTAGCGAAAATGCTTTGTTTGCTGATGCCCTCGATAAGGCAGGAATAGTTTTTGTGGGACCAAATACAAAAGCCGTGCGCGCCATGGGTGATAAAGCAGTTTCTAAAAAAATTGCCAAAGAAGCAGGAGTTCCCGTCGTACCTGGAGCAACAGCGGCAGTTCCTAATATTGAAGAAGCCTTAAAAATGGCAAGGGACATAGGTTACCCAATTTTGCTGAAGGCCGTCGCAGGGGGTGGCGGACGTGGTATGCGCCAGTGCTTGAATGACGACGATGTTAAAAAGAACTTTGAAGCTGTGGGACGTGAGGCCAAGGCAAGCTTTGGCAATGGGGATCTTCTAGTAGAAAAATACATCGTTAATCCGCACCATATTGAAGTGCAGATTTTGGCTGATAAAAAGGGAAATGTTTTCCATTTTTTTGAGCGGGAATGTTCAATTCAGAGACGCCATCAAAAAATAATTGAAGAAGCGCCCTCACCATTTATTGGCGAAGATGAAGCGCTTCGTAAATCAATATGTGAGACCGCCGTTCGATTGGCTAAAACGGTGGATTATGACTCGGCAGGTACAGTTGAATTTATTATGGGAGAAGATAGAAAGTTTTATTTTCTTGAGATGAATACACGAATTCAAGTTGAGCATCCTATAACTGAAGAGATTACGGGAGTTGATTTAATCGTCTGTATGATCCAATCAGCTTTTGGCGATAATCTTGGAATTTCCTCGCAAGAATGGATTAAACGAAGTGGCCACGCAATTGAATGCCGTATTTGTGCCGAGGACCCATTCACCATGTTACCTTCGCCGGGCAAAGTAACAGGCTTTGAAACTAATTTTCCACAGGGTACACGCTTTGATAATTGTCTATATAAAGGCTTGCATGTCACTCCTGACTTTGATCCGATGGTAGGAAAGCTCATCACTAAGGGAATAAATAGAAAGGTCGCCTTAAGAAAAATGAGAGCTGCCCTCGACGGGCTTTTAATCGAAGGACTAAAGACCAATGTTCCCTTGCTAGAAGTTATCCTAGACGAGGAAAATTTTATTTTAGGCAAGTACACCACAAATTATATTACTGAGGTTAAACCACAGGAAAAAATTAAAGCAGAATTTAACCATCTGAGAGTCTATCAAACTTTAGCTGGCATTGAGGCCAGAAGGATGGGAATTTGAGAACATATATAATTGACAAGAGTAAGAAAGAAGAGCACGTTATTGACCTCAATAGAACAATAGTTCACTCCAGCGAGTTGGTACAATATCAATTTTGCTCAATTGAAGATGGTGTACAGAAAAATCACCATGATGTTTTTATTAGAAAGCTAGCCAGCCAATACTTTGTTTCTTTCGACAACGTACGTTGGAAAAAGTTGGCACGTCAGGATATGCCGACAATTTTTTTAAATGTGAACAAGGTCTATGATATTTATCGCGGTTATAAGCCCTCTGGACTCAACTCGACGGTTGAGGGAGGTCTGGTTACGCAAATGCCAGGAAAAGTGGTAAAAATTGAAGTTAAAGTTGGTGACAAGGTAAGTCGAGGCGACACACTTTTAATTTTAGAGGCCATGAAAATGGAGAATGAAATTAAAGCGACATTTGATGGTGTAGTGAAGAACATATTAGTACAAGAAGGTCAGCCACTAGAGCAGGGAGTTTCCCTGATGGATGTGGAGCCGACTCAAGAATAGGAGCATAATAAAATGTCAAACGGTAGAGATTTTGATCCGGATATTGAAAAATTCAAACAAGAGTTTAAGAAAAATATTAAATACCTTTACCTAGCAGTTGGTGCAATTTTGTTAATTGGTTTTTTTACATCAAGCTTTTACACAATAGAGCCTGATGAAGAAGCAGTTGTCATTAGGCTGGGCAAGTACATCGGTACATACCCACCTGGACCACACCTCAAGCTTCCATTTGGCATTGATAAGCTTATCAAGGTTCAAACTACAAGAGTTTTGCAAGAGGAATTTGGATTTAGAACCCATAGTACGCGTGAACGCAGAACTTCATACGCCGAAGATAATTTTGACAATGAATCTTTGATGTTGACTGGTGATTTGAACGTTGCTGATGTCGAGTGGGTTGTTCATTACAAGATAAGTGATCCTTTTAAATTTATTTTCCAAACATCTGAACCAATAACTAATGTTAGAGATGTTAGCGAATCAATTATGCGAAGAGTTGTCGGCGATAGGGCGGTTAGTGAGGTCCTTACTACTGGTCGAAAAGACGTCTCTATTCAAGCAAGAGAACTTATACAAGAAGTACTCGATCGATATGACTTGGGAATTTCCATCCAAACGGTAAAACTGCAGGATGTGAACCCACCAGAAAAAGTAAGGCCAAGCTTCAACGAAGTCAACGAGGCAAAACAAGAACAAGAAAAAGTGATTAATCAGGCAGAGAAAGCGTACAATGATGTCATTCCTGAGGCGCGTGGAAAGGCCGAGAAATCAATTTCTGAAGCAGAGGCTTTTGCCGCGGCTCTTATCAACACAGCCACTGGCGATGCTGCAAAATTTTTGGCCATAGCCAAGGAATACAAAGTAGCTCCTGAGGTTACTCGTCGCCGTCTTTATATTGAAACGATGGAAGAGCTTTTTTCTAGAATGGAAAACATTGTAATTGTTGATGAAAAAGTCAAAGGCGTATTGCCTATATTTAATGATGCTAGCCTAGTCAGAGCGGAGAAATAATCATGCAGCAAGTGAAACTCATAGTTATTGGTTTTATTATTTTGTTTTCAGTTATTATCGTTTCGGGATCAGTGTTCATCGTAACAGAGGGGCAATTGGCAATTATCACTGAACTGGGTAAGCCAATACGTGAGCCACTCATAAATGCTGGACTATATTTTAAAATCCCATTTTTTCAAGAAGTTCGTTATGTAGACAAAAGAATTTTGACTTGGGATGGGTTTCCTTCGGAAATTCCTACCAAAGACAAGAAATATATCAAGGTTGATACAACTGCCCGCTGGCGCGTAATTGACGCTTTGAAATTTATTCAAACAGTGCGCAATGAACGGGGCGCAAAGGCTCGATTAGATGCTATCTTAGATGCAACCACTCGAGATGTAATTTCCAATAACAACTTGGTAGAAGCAGTCAGAAACTCGAATCAAATTGTTAAAAATATTGAAGATGCCAAAAGAGAAATTGAAGCGAAGAAGGCCCGTGGCGAAGCCGTGGTAGAAGAAATTAGCGGCGAAATTGAAAAAGTTACTATTGGGAGAGAGAAACTTAGTGAAATCATTGCTCGCGATGCCGGCAAGGAATTAGAAAGTTTTGGCATTAAAATTATTGACGTTCAATTTCGTCGCATCAGCTATGAAAAATCTGTAGAAAATAAAGTTTATGAAAGAATGATTTCAGAAAGACAAAAAATTGCACAAAAAATTCGCTCTATTGGTCAAGGGGAACGGGCCAAGATTGAAGGCCGTGTTACCAAAGATCTTCAAGGCATTGAATCAGAAGCGTACAAGGATGCACAAGTCATTCGAGGTAATGGTGAAGCGAAAGCATTCAAAATTTACGCTAAAGCTTTGAGTTTCGATCCAGAGTTTTATAGTTTTGTCAGGTCATTAGAGGCCTATCGAAAATCGATTGGCTCAAAAACAAAATTTATCTTGTCTCAAGATGCGGAATTTTTGCGGTATTTGAAGCGAACAAAATAGTAAAGTGTTCCAGAAGCAACTCCTCCTAGATGAGCGCCATAACCAATTGGCAAAGCATGGCCTTGTACCTGGGAAATAAGACCCCAAAGATCCAACGCCACTAGAACTAAAACACCACTTAAGGCTGGAATTGGGATTATTCCTAAAATATAAATTTTTTCTTTAGGAAAAAGTAATGCAAAAAGAATTACCACGGCAGAGATGGCGCCCGAAGCGCCAAGGGCAGGCAGATCAGGCTGGTGTAGAATCCAGGCAGAAACGAAGGCGTGACTAAATGAGCTTATAATTCCAGTCACCAGATAGAATCTTAAAAATCTACTGCGTCCAAGAAGATTTTCTAATACGGAACCGAAACCAAAAAAAACATACATATTAATAAAAAGATGCCAGAGCAAATTATGTGAAAAAACAGAGAAAAGAAGAGTCCACACTCGACCCTCGGCAAGGGCGTCCCAGCTGACTAAAAAATTTTTAAACATGAAATCTGGCCAAGTAAAACCAATAAGATACCAAAGGATAAAAACCACAATATTGATCTTGATGATGGCCCGTACCACTGATGCACGAGTCGTCTTTTGAAGAATTACGCGGTTGGTTTTGTAGGGTAGTTGATAGTCCATCGTCTCCAATTAAAAATGCAAATGCCTTCTTTCGTTTGTACTTTAAATATCTCGGCCATTCAAATTGAGTCATTACTAGCGCTTGTGATAAATATCATAACTAAAGTAGGTGGCGCGATCTTGGTCTCAGAGGCAGCCGTTTGCAAGACTTAATGAAATAGGTCTAAACTAATATTTAGTTGATATTAATGGAGTAATTATGCTGCGCGCTGCTCTGCTGTTGCTTTTGGCCATTGCCAATATAAATTTTGTTCAAGCACTTGAAGTCGGGATTGGGGTTTCTGATATCACCCCAACTCCAGATAAAAATCCCATGATGGGATATAGCAATGATTCTCAGAAGGCCAATGGATTGCATACCCGCCTGTTTGCCAAGGCCTTTGTGATTCAATCGAGTGAGACAAACAAGAAAGTAGCTTTTGTAAATTGCGATTTGGGAATGATTTCGCAATTGACCAAAATTGAGGTGATTAATCGCTTGCAGGCTAAATATGGCAACATTTTTACAGATGAAAATGTATTGCTTTCTGCCACCCACACGCATGCCGGTCCTGGAGGATATTTTCATTACAAGCTATACAAGTTGGCAGCTGACGGATTTAACCGCCCCAATTTTGATCTAATTGTAGATGGCATTGTTGCCGCAATTGAGAAGGCCAATAGTCACTTAGAAAACATGGATGCAACTTTTTCCCAAGGTGAACTAACTAATGCAAGTTTTAACCAATCTAGAGTGGCCTATCTAAACAATTTGGATCAACAAAACTTTGAAAGCGATCGTAATACTGTGATGTCTCAATTAATTTTTCGAAGAGCGAGTGATGATAGCGCCACAGGAATTATCAATTGGTTTTCTGTTCATGCCACAACTCTTTCAAGAGATAATAAGTTGATTAGTGGCGACAATAAAGGGACAGCATCACTACTTTTTGAGCGCATAATGCGAAAAATGGAAGGGCGTGAAAACTTTGTAGCTGCATTCGCCCAGAGTGATGAAGGTGATATCTCCTCTGATATATTCACAAAAGATGAAAAACGAACACTATCTGAAATCCAAAGAAATTATAAGGTGGCAAATCTTCAAACTCAAAAAGCGATTTCTCTATTGCGAGGAGAGCGTTCGTCAATTGGTGAAATAATAGATTACAGACATGTGTGGATGCATATGCCTGATATGCATGTTGCTGCTAAATACACAGAAGGCAAAGAGGCAGTTCTTTGTTCTCCTGCCTTGGGTTTTTCTTTTGCCGCTGGTTCAGAGGATGGACCGACGGGGTTGCCATATTTTATAGAAGGCATGACAGTAGAAAGTAATAAAAAATTACCGATCCTGGTAAGAGCGATTATTGCAATGGCACGGCCTATACTTGGCAGTACGGCAAAACTAACTCGCTGTCACTATCCTAAACCAATTCTTGTCGCTACCGGTGGGAACGTGAAAAATTCTTGGACGCCTGAAATTCTTCCATTTCAACTTTTAAGGATAGGAAAGCTGGTAATTATCGGAGTCCCTGGAGAAATGACCACGATGTCTGGGCGAAGACTGCGCAAAATCGTGCTGGATAACTTAAAAAAAGTGGGAGTGGAATATGCGGTGATCGCGGGACTATCTAACACTTATAGTGGCTATGTCACAACTTTTGAAGAATATCAAAAGCAGCAATATGAAGGCGCCTCGACTCATTTCGGGCCCAATACTCTTTCAGCATATCTACAATCATTCGACCAGTTGTCGCAATCTATGGTTGATGGTGTGAATTTAAATTCTGGTATGAGACCTAATTATGTGAAGGCGACACCACAAAAGGGATTTATTAGAGAGGGAATTGACTATGTCCCTAAAGGCCAAGAGTTTGGGAAATATATAAGTGGACTACTCGCAAAATATAAGGCCGGAGAAGAGGTAATAGCAGAATTTCAATCAGCAGTTCCGCGCTCTCGTATCTTAAGAGAAAAAACTAGCCTAGAGGTACAAAAGTGGTCAGAAGATGGATGGCAGCCTTATTTAAGCGATTCAGACCCGGAAACGAGCATAGTTTGGAGTCCGCATTCAAAAATATGGGGAAAGAATTTAACCAACGCGAAGATAAGCTGGCAAAGCAGTTTCCTAACTCCCAAGGGGCGTTATCGCATTGTTCATACCGGTAAGTGGAAGAATGCCAGCGATCAGTATAGATCATTTGATGGCACTTCTCCTGAGTTTGTAATTGAAGAATAAATCTTTGAAACTCGATTTCAGCATAACGATGCTGAAATAATTACCCTGCGCAATATGCTCCCTTTTTTTGCCTCATAAATACCGTATATTTGCCTAGTATTCGCATGAAGAACCGATTGTTAATAAGTGGAGAAAATATGATTTCAAAAATGGCAGTCGTGATTATATCTCTTCTCTCATTCAGTGCATTTGCCACCGACTCAACGACTTTAGATTTTAGAATTAAGCAGTTGCAAGAGCTAGTTGACGTCGGGCCCAACGGTGGTAATGCTGAGATTATCGATTATAACGTAAAGAAATTTACTTACAAAAAACACGTTAAAGAACTTCTTAAGACGATTAAAGGCAATGATTGTAAATATGTGCCCTTTATTGGAATAAGAGAGTTATTTAATGTCTATTCATCTCTTTCAATATTTTCGAACTCTAAGCAGGCGCATGATTTGCTTGAAAAAATTAGTATCGTAAGAGGACTAAAGGGAGCTCTTGGCTATTACTGGTCTGCAGATGGCGGCGATGCTGAGAACTGTTCCACTGAGCAGGTGGAGCTATACTTTAGTAATGGTAAAGCGCTTATAATCTATTTCGACGCAACAACTTAAATAAAACATTGTTAAGGCGTGTGAAGTCTTTTAAGTAGAGTACGGCTCAAGGCCGAGAATGAATCAAAAGTTTCTGCATCAGGCACAGAGCCGAAACCATAGCTTACATGAATAAATGGTAAAGCGGCGGCCTTGGCAGAAGTAAAATCTCCCATGGTATCGCCAATGTAGACAGGGCCAAGCAAATGGTTGCGCGAGGAGATTAATTTCAAGTTTTCACATTTTGATTTTCTGCTTCGTCCCCATGATTCGTAATCTTTAAAAAAATTATGAAAACCTGAAAAATTTAAAAAAGTCTCTATGTACCCATCTTGGCAGTTGCTGACGATATACAAAGGGCAATGGGCACTTAGTTCTTTTAAACCTGTTTCAACTCCTTCGTAAATGGTGCCGCCAAAAGATTTAATAAGTAAATTGTCTTCTTGCGAAGTCTGCTCAATTAAAATCTCTATAGATTTGTCATCAAGGCCTTCAAAAATGGTTCTTATACAATCGTCATGGGGTTTGCCAGCTACGCTGCGCACGTCATCAGCGGTGATGTTTCTAAAATTTATGTTATTTCTTTGAAGAACATTATTCCATCCGATAGCGCAAGATGGACAGCTATCCCAAAGTGTTCCGTCTAGATCGAAAATTATAGAATCATATTTCATATATATTATGCATTAGCCTACAAAAAAGTATCACGTACCTTTTAGGAGTTTTTTGATTTTGTTATAGGGGAAAGATTTATTTTGCAGAACTTCTTTGGCGATGGGTTTTAGAGCGCCAGAGGAAATTTGTATTTCTGCCTGTTTTAGCACCAGGGATTTTAAAACAGATTCAAGCCAGAACTCAATTTGTGACTGTCTTTTGGATTCAAATAGCGATTTCTTTTGGCGATCGTCACTCTCATTTAGGATGTTATCGGCTAATTGGGTAATTGACTGGGGATTATGAACAGAAGTTAGTTGAACTTGAGCACATTTGGAATTTTTAAGTATGCCTATGGCCGACTGATACTCGTTGGCAGTCTTTTCCGCCAGCACATGCGCATCACCGTCTGCTTTTGTTACAATGATAAAGTCTGCCAGCTCGGTGATGCCCCTTTTGATTCCTTGCAGTTCATCGCCAGAGGTAGGACTAATTAAAAGTAAAAACAAGTCGACCATTTGTGCTGCTTCAATTTCAGATTGACCAACGCCAATTGTTTCAATCAAAACAATATCAAATCCGGCCGCTTCACAAAGTAGTGTCGCTTCGCGGGTGGTAAGCGAAGTTCCGCCCAAATGTCCACGCCCTGGGCTGGGTCGGATATAGGCGTTGGGGTGAACGGCTAATTGCTCCATTCGTGTTTTGTCACCTAGGATACTTCCGCCTGATAAGGGCGAAGAAGGGTCGATGGCCAGAACCGCAACGTGGTGGCCGCGATTGCATAATTCGAGTCCTAGGCACTCTATTAAACTTGATTTCCCTGCTCCGGGCGCGCCCGATATGCCAATTCGAAGGCTCTTGCCACTTAAAGGATATATTTTTTCCAAGATAGAATGGGCCATTTGTTCATCGCACTCGAGGCGGCTCTCTAGGAGGGTAATGGCCTTGGAAAGGGACCTTCTGTCGCGATTGAGCAAGCCTGTGACTAATGAGGAAATATCTTTTGAGATATGCAAAATTATCCTTCTTTAAATTAATAATTTAAGTATTTGTTCAGCCGATTCAGGAATAGGAGTGGCAGGTCCAAAAATCGCCTTTACCCCGGACTTAAGAAGAAAGTCATAATCTTTTTTGGGGATAACTCCGCCGACAATAACAAGAATATCGTTGGCTCCCTGATCTTTGAGTTGCTTAATAAGTTCTGGCACAAGAGTTTTATGCCCGGCCGCTTGGGAGCTAACTCCAATGAGATGGACATCATTTTCAATCGCCATTTTGGCGACTTCTTCTGGAGTTGAAAATAATGGAGCGAGATCAACATCAAAGCCAAGATCAGCGTAGCCTGTGGCAATAACTTTTGCGCCACGATCGTGCCCATCCTGGCCCATCTTGGCCACTAGCATACGAGGCCTTCTTCCGTGTTTTTTTTCAAATTTTAAAATTAATTCTTGCAGCATAGGCCAGTTCCCTTGAGTTTTATGATCCTTTATAAAGCCGCCATAGATGCCTTGGATAAGATGGGATTTTTCTTTGTAACGCCCCCACTGCTTTTCCAGTGCCTCTGTCATTTCACCAAGTGTGCAGCGGGCGCGGGCGGCCTGGATAGATAAATCTAAACTATTGCCTTTGCCGCTTTTGGCATAATCGCTTAAGGCCTGTAAGCAGGAGAGGGCTTGCTTTTCGTTGCGTGATGTTTTGACCGATTCAATTCTTTTAATCTGAGATATCCGAACCGCATCGTTATCTATTTCCAAGGTTTCAAGTTTACTTGATTCTTGAAATTTATATTTATTCACGCCAACTAATACTTCATCACCAGTATCAATACGCGCCTGTTTTATAGCGGCCGATTTTTCGATCTTGGCCTTAGAGATACCTTTAAGAATGGCCTCAGTCATACCGCCAACCGAATCAATTTCGGCAATAAGTTTGCGTGCTTCTTTGACCATATTATCAGTCAAAGATTCCATCATGTACGAGCCGCCCCAAGGGTCTATAACTTTAGTGATGCCTGTCTCTTCTTGAATAATGAGCTGGGTATTTCTGGCGATGCGAGAGGAATCATCAGAAGGTAGAGCTACAGCCTCATCAAAAGCGTTGGTATGAAGTGATTGCGTTCCACCAAAAACAGCAGCCATGGCCTCAATCGAAGTTCTGACAATATTGTTTAGCGGGTCTTGCTCTGTTAGAGACCATCCCGAAGTCTGACAGTGAGTCCGTAGCATTTTTGATTTAGCGTTCTGGGCGCCAAACTCAGTCATGATTTCACACCACAGAAGGCGTGCGGCGCGAAGCTTGGCTATCTCCAAATAAAAATTCATACCGATGCCGAAAAAAAAGCTTAGTCGTGGGGCAAATGAATCGACTGCTAGGCCTCGATTCAGTGCCAGTTTTACATACTCTTTGCCATCGGCAAGAGTATAGGCAAGTTCCAAAAGAGGAGTGGCACCGGCTTCTTGCATGTGATAGCCAGAAATCGAAATTGAATTATATTTAGGCATCTTTTGCGAGGTATAAGCAATGATGTCTCCAACTATTTTCATGGCCTCTTTAGGCGGGAAAATATAGGTGTTGCGAACCATATACTCTTTTAAAATATCATTTTGGATAGTGCCTGAAAGTTTGTCTTGTGCAACTCCTTGCTCTTCAGCTGCCACAATGTACATAGCTAGAATGGGGAGTACAGCTCCATTCATTGTCATGGAAACTGAAACTTGGTCAAGCGGAATACCATCAAAGAGAATTTTCATATCTTCAACAGTGTCTATGGCAACACCGGCTTTACCAACGTCACCGATAACCCGTGGATGGTCGGAATCATAGCCGCGGTGAGTGGCCAGATCAAAGGCCACACTGATTCCCTGCATGCCATGACTTAGGGCATTTTTATAAAAAGCATTTGATTCTTCTGCGGTAGAAAAACCAGCATACTGCCTAATCGTCCAAGGCTTATGAGTGTACATTGTGGCGCGGGGACCACGAGTAAAAGGAGGTAGACCAGGAAAATTATCACTTAGGTTTATTTTATTTAAATCATCACTGGAGTACAAAGGACTGATGGACATGCCTTCAAGAGACTGTTGCTGTAACTTCCCGAGGTCAGAAACGCCGTATTCCTTCGCCGCTAATTTCTTCCAGACTTCAAGTCCACTGGCCATAAAACCCCACATATTATTGGCGACTGCATTTGATGAGGATATCATGTCTTCACGAAAAATCAATTGGTTAAGGCTCTGAAAAGTCGTCAAGAGGAAAAATCCACCCGATTACTTAGGAGACAAGTCTCCTGTGTTAAAATCTAACTAGATACAGGAGGGGTGCCTTGAACTTGTTAGGTAAGAAGAAGCTACAACAGGATGGAACGGACCTGATTTTAGAGACTAGTTTGCAGACGTTCTTTTTTGATCATCTGAATGACTTAAATCAGAAGTCGACACGCCCACTTCCTAATGAGGCCATTTATTATTCCAGTCTCTTGTTGGATAAGTTTGGAGAATCTCAAAATTATTTTGAAGTGGAGGAAGGACGCATTAAGGAAAAGATTTTGGGTCTTAAGCTGCTAGAGAGCAATAGTTTGAATAAAAACTCGCAAAAAAGAGCGCTAATGGATATCGGAGATACGGCCTTATTTTTATGTGGGTATTTTGCCGAATCGCTAAATCGAAAAATTGTTGATGGACGTTACTATCAAAATATTGGCATTATGGCGTACGATCGTTTAAATCATCTCGAGCCAGACTTTTTAGATTTTCCGGAATTTTATAGCTTTCTATCTCGCTCATTTGAAACTTTGACTATGATGATTGGAACTGTGGCCCAGTCTTTAAGTGCAAAATCCAATGAGGTCTCTCTATTTATTTCAACTCCCCATACAATTAAAGTTAGCTAGAATTTAGCTTTTCATTTTTTCTCTTGGTCCAACAATAATCATGGATTTTTTACGGCCTAATATTCGTTGAATATTTTTTGTGAAGTCCTCGTAACTCATTTTTTGAATGGTGTCGTTGTTTTTGTGGAAGTAGCTTAGTCCAAGATTGTTTAGACAAGGTATGGAATAGATATTGGCATAGTCTTCATTAGTTTGAATGTTAACTAAATTTTGACCTCGAATCATAGTTTTAATTCCATTAAACTCTTTTTTTGAAATTTTACCATCTTGGTATTTATCCAGAAGTACAGTAATCGCTTTTATCGCCTCGTCAACTTTGTCCTTGCCGCTCGCCATGTAGATGCCCCAGTAGCCACCTTCCAGAGCAGTGAAATGAATTGGCTGAACGGAGTAGCATAATCCTTGCCGATCACGTACTTCAACAAATAGTTCGGAGGATTGACCACTCAAAAAAGCAGAAAGCATTTTGAGATAAATATTTTCAGTGTGTTCCATTGATTTTATAGGTATGCCGATAAATATTTGCGTTTGCTCTCGCTCGAAAAAATTCTCTTGGTTACGGGCACTATATCCAGCGGTAGCATCTGCTTTCTTGCTGTGAGATTTGCGCGCCGGCATTTTGACCAGTTGTTGTTGCAAATAAGTGTAAACTTCAGGCAAATCCATATCGCCACAGAAGGTTATGAGCATGTCTTTACTTGTAAGATTATTCGAATGTAGATCTAATAAATCTTTTCTTTCAATTTTCGGTAGAGAGTCTTCTGTCCCTATAACCTGAAATCGATAAGGATGATTGGGAAAAAAAGTTTCATGTACTTGGTTAAAGCATTGGCGAACAGTATCTTCTTTTTGATGCTCCAGGGTTCTTTGGGCCAAGCTAATTTCCTGTTTGAAAAATTTATCTGGCATCTGAGGGTGAAGCAAACAATCAAAATACTGTTCACTTAAATCATAGAAATCTTCAACTTTGCCATGCAAATTGAGTCCATAGGCATTTCGACCAGAGAAGCTAGAGAAAGAAGCGGACCTATCTTCAAAAAAATGTTTCAGATCATCATGTGAAAGTTTTTTATTGGCGCTCGTCAGTAGAGAGCTCAAAATATGGTAACTGCCATTTGTCTGCAGACTTTCTTCACTTACCCCGCCACGCAAGTATGTTTGTAATATAAAAGTCGGAGTAATAGAATTTTTCCTATAGAGTAAATTGATCCCAGGTTTAAGATTAATGAGTTTTACTGCGGGATCTTCTTTGACACTAGCGAGGACCTTAATTTTAGTGGAGACAGTTTTATGAGTGTCAATTTTGTTAATCTTCTCGGCGAGCTTAGCAAGCGACTCTTGAAATTTCTCCTGCGGAGTATCAACTGGTAATTGTAATGAAAAATGAAGAGAGCGAGCAAATATTTTTCGAAATGCGTCGTTGACCTGAGGAACTCGACAATCTGCAACTCTTCTTAGGTACTGTTCCTCAGATGACAGATCTCCTGATATGGCATAGCTATGGCCAATGGAAAAGGAATAGCTTTCAATGCTTTCATTGTCGTAAATTTTTGAAGAAATGTAGTGATTTTGAATTTTTTTAATTTCGCTTTTATCAAAACCTTTTTGTAAAATGCTCTCAAATTCAGAATGTACTTCACTTAAGAGCTTATCAAAATTTTCTAAGGGAAAATTGAAGCTTATGAAATGAACTCCTCCATCATTTAAAAACATAGTTGAAGCAGAGCTGGAATTGGCCAAATCTAGGCCAGAGATGATTCTGCGATTAAGGCGGCTTGATTCGCCATGACCGAGACAACTCATCGCCAAATCTTCTGCCTCTGCACCGTTTTGATCGTGCCCGGTAGCTTCTAGCGCTATCGTTAGGCTGGCCATGCGCACTTCTTTTTGGTGAAGATCAAAAGTTACTTTCGGGCGCAATTTAAAATTTGGAAATTTTGATTTCGGACCGACGGGAAGCTTGAATTTTTCAATAGCTTTTTTTAGCTCAACAGGCTTTTTAATATCACCACCAATGACTAAAAAGCAGTTATGTTTATTGTAGTGATTGGATCGAAAATTTTTTATTTTCTGCAAATTGAATTTTTGGATGGAAGCCTGGTTGCCTAAAATTGGATGGGAATATCCTGCGCCAAAACATGACTTTTGAAATTTTTGAAAACTGTATTGCGAAGGTGAGTCTTGCGATCTTCTATACTCTTCAATTACTACTCCTTGCTCAGGAATAATTTCGTCTTTCTTAAAGATGGGGTTGCAAACCATGTCGAGTAAAATATCGACTGACTCCATAAGTTTTGGAGTAGGGCAATTGATGTAGTAGCACGTATAGTCAAAAGAGGTGAAGGCATTAATTTCGCCGCCAAAGCTTTCAACATCCTGAGTAATTTGGCCATTGGGACGACGCTTGCTGCCTTTAAAGAACATATGTTCTAAAAAATGCGCGATTCCCTGATTATCTTTTCCCTCAAGAGCGCTCCCGGCACGAAACCAAATTTGTACGGTGGCGCAAGTCGAGCCAGGGGTGGGGATGGTAATGAGTTCAATTCCATTTTTAAGAACTTCTTTATGATATTGCATAGATCCTCAATATAGTATTCCAGCGCCAAGACTATTATTTGGCCATTAATTGCATTATAAGGTTGGCAGAAGCTTTTTGACACCTCTTAAAAAAGGATTGTTACTATTCATTTTATCAAGTCGCTCTATATTCATTTTCCATTTTGTCGCCATATTTGTAATTATTGCGATTTTTACAAAAAGGTACCTGATGACAAGCAACTAGCTTTTGCCGATTTCCATGCCTACTTGGAAAAGTCTTTTGAAGCTCATGAAACGCTTTTGTACAACCATGCCGCCGCGTTTGCTCCGCTGGAAACTCTTTATATTGGTGGTGGAACTCCCGGCTTTTGGGGTGAGGAAGGCGCATATTACCTGGCACAATTTTTAAAAGACAGAGGGATTAAGTTAGCCTCTAATTGCGAATTCACTCTTGAAGTTAATCCTGGTAGTACGCAGCAGCAGAGTCTATTGAAATGGTTTAATATTGGCGTCAATCGAGTTTCTGTCGGAGTTCAATCTTTTTCAGCAGAATACTTAAAGGCTTTGGATCGCATTCACTCATTAGCGGATGCGGTGCAAATATTGAAGTTTTTAAAGCAGCAAAAAATAAATTTCTCTGTCGATCTTATGATTGGCCTGCCTCAGATAGGCATAGATAGAAATCTTGCACTTGAATTGCAGACGGCGTTAGACTTGGGGGCCAAACACCTTTCGGTGTATATTTTAACTACTGGTAAAAGCTACATCCATGGCAAGCATCTCCCAAAGGACGATGTCCTAGAGAGAGAATTTTTAGAAGTTTCTAAATTTCTCTCTTCGCACGGTTTGGTTCATTATGAGGTATCAAATTTTGGGCTTCCTGGATTCTTTTCCCAGCACAATCTGGCCTATTGGCGCTCCCAATCTGTGGCGGCACTTGGTCCAAGTGCAACAGGGCTGATTGTGTCTGATAATAAGAATGCCGTGCGATACAAGTGGCATCCAGAACGCTTGCAGCCAGTTATAGAAAATTTGGGAGAAAAAGAATTAAGGCTTGAAAATCTCTATCTAAAGATGCGAACTTTTGAGGGTCTATCTGTAGATGAGTTATTGGCGCCAGTTAAGGTAAAGTTCAAAAATCAGGTACAGGAAGACTTGTCCCATCTGATTGGGACCTGGAATCAGGCCAGATATCTGGAGCCAAGTGGGATAAATAATATCAAACTTGCTCCAAGCGGTTTCATCATGCTGGATTCGCTCATGGGCGATCTCTTTAAAATCAGAAATCTCATATAATTACAGCGGGTTAGAGTGAAGCAAAAAAATTGGTTGAAGTATTGACACTCGCGTATTTGCTATTAACTTACGAGCGAGGAAAGAATTAATGATGCGAGGAGATCAAATGACACAGCAAGACTTAGGCAATAATACAGAAGAAGACCAGAGGGAGTTCGAAGATATGGCCCAGGAGAAAGGTGAAGAGAGCGTTGCTGATGAAGACAAAGAGACAACAAGGCCCGGGGAAGATTATAAGGCGAAGTATTTTTATCTCGCTGCAGAGACTGAGAATCTGAGAAAAAGACTTCAAAGGGAAAAAGACCAAGTGGTTAAATTTGCCAATGAAAGAGTGCTCTCTTCGTTAATAGATGTGTTGGATAATTTTGAGAGAACTATTGATGCCATCCAACACGAGACTGACGAGAAAGTAAAAAATATAAAAGTTGGTATCGAAATGGTGCGCAATCAATTTGCAGGTTCCTTGCAAGAACACGGGCTTAAAAAAGTCGAGTCAGTAGGCAAACAATTTGACCCCAATTACCATGAGGCACTGGATCAAAAAGAAACTCATGAACATGAAGAGGGGACTGTGGTACATGAATACCAAAAAGGTTATACGCTCAACGGAAGATTGCTTCGACCATCAAAAGTGTCAGTGGCTAAGAAAAAAGAAGAAAAATAATTTAAATCTTTTATAAGGAGAATCTCATGGGAAAAATTATCGGAATTGACCTTGGAACCACCAATTCATGTGTGGCTGTTTTAGAAAATGGAAAATATAAAATTATACCTAATGCGGAAGGAAATAATACAACTCCTTCAGTTGTTGCCTTTGCTCCTAACGGCGATCAACTTGTTGGTCAAGTGGCCAAGCGCCAAGCTGTTACTAATCCAAGAAAAACTTTGTATGGCATTAAAAGATTGATTGGTCGGAAATTTAAAACGAAAGAATGCGAAGTTTTCGCGAAAGTTGCACCCTTTGAAGTTTTTGAAAGTAAAAATGGAGATGCCTGGGTAAGAGTTGATGGAAAAGAATTTTCCCCTCAAGAAATTTCTGCCAAGATTCTCGAAAAAATGAAAAAATCAGCAGAAGATTACCTTGGAGAAAAAGTTACTGAAGCGGTCATTACAGTACCTGCATACTTTAATGATGCTCAAAGACAGGCGACCAAGGATGCCGGAAGAATTGCCGGCCTTGATGTTAAAAGAATTATCAACGAGCCAACTGCGGCAGCGCTTGCTTATGGCCTAGAAACCAAAAAAGATAAGAACATCGCTGTTTTCGATTTGGGCGGTGGTACTTTCGATATTTCCATCTTGGAAATAACTAGTGACGGTGTTTTCGAAGTTAAGGCCACCAATGGAGATACTTTTTTAGGTGGAGAAAACTTTGATGAAGAAATTATTAAATTTCTTGTTGAGGAATTCAAAAAAGGCAACGCAATTGATCTAGGTAAGGATCAAATGGCGCTTCAGAGACTAAAAGAAGCTGCTGAAAAAGCTAAGCATGAGCTTTCCAGTACAACTCAGACTGAGATTAATTTGCCATTCATTACTGCTGACGCAAGCGGCCCAAAGCACATGAATATCAGCCTGACTCGCGCTAAATTTGAGTCTTTGATAGCAAAATACTTGAGCGACTTGGCTAACCCATGTCTGACTTGTTTAAAAGACTCCGGTCTTTCAAAAGATGAAATTGATGAGGTTATTCTAGTTGGTGGTTCAATCCGAATCCCAGCGGTACAGGCACGAGTTAAAGAAATTTTTGGCAAGGAGCCAAGCAAAGGGGTTAACCCTGATGAAGTTGTCGCCGCAGGTGCTGCCGTTCAAGGTGGAGTGCTAGCTGGAGACGTGAAAGATGTGCTTTTACTTGATGTCACTCCATTGTCTTTGGGAATTGAAACACTGGGCGGAGTTTTCACAAAAATCATAGAGAAAAATACAACCATCCCTACTAAAAAATCACAAGTATTCTCAACAGCTCAAGACAATCAGCCTGCGGTAACAATACATGTGTTACAAGGAGAGCGAGAGTTTGCTAAAGACAATAAAACACTTGGACGTTTTGACTTATCAGGAATTGCACCCGCCCCACGTGGCGTGCCACAGGTAGAAGTAACTTTTGATATCGATGCCAACGGGATTGTGCATGTGAATGCAGTAGACAAGGCGACTGGGAAATCTCAAGAGATTCGAATTACTGCAGGAAGTGGTTTGTCGGAAGAAGAGATTCAAAAAATGGTTAAGGAAGCTGAGCTTAATCGAGAGGATGATAAGAAAAAAAGAGAGGTCGTTGATGCTAGAAATAATCTTGATGCCTTAATTCTTTCTTGTGAAAAATTGCTTAAGGATGGAGAGGGAAAAATTGCTGAGACAGCTAAATCGGAACTTGAAGCTGCTACCCTTGAAGCAAAAACAAAAATGACCAGTGAAGTGTTAGATGATTTGAAAGCTGCAACGGAAAGACTACAAAATGTATCACACAAAATTGCCTCTGAAATGTATGCTCAGGCTGGCCAGGCTGGAGGAGAACAAGCTTCTACGGAAGGTGAAGCACCAGGGCAGGATTCAGGTGCAAAAAATGATGATGATGTAGTGGACGCGGATTATAAGGAAGTATAAATTAATAATAATGACGCAAATAAAATGGCCCAGGTTTAGCACTTGGGCCATTTTTATATTTATCTCTAGCAGCTGTTAAGAGTAGGGATTTGAGAAATTACCATGAGCGATAAACGAGATTACTACGAAACATTAGGCGTAAATAAAAATTCTTCAAAAGAAGAGATTAAAAAGGCTTATCGTGGATTGGCTTTGAAATTTCATCCTGATAGGAATCCAAATGATAAGAGCGCCGAAGCAAAATTTAAAGAGGCTTCAGAGGCGGCAGAAGTTCTTTTAAATGATGAAAAAAAGAGCCGCTATGATCAATTCGGCCATGCCGGGCTAGGTGGTGGTGGTGGATTTGGCGGCGGCGGATTTGGAGCTGAAGGCTTTGGAGACCTAGGTGATATCTTTGGTGACATTTTTGGCGACATTCTGGGTGGAGGTCGTCGCCGAGGTCGGCGAACAAGAGGCCGTCCTGGCAATGATCTTCAGATGGGTGTGAGAATCAGTTTCAAAGAGGCAGCGTTTGGAGTTGAGAAAACAATATCAATTACTAAGTTTGATGTCTGTTCAACCTGTGATGGTACTGGTGGCAAAAATGGTTCTAGACCAGTCAATTGCGATATGTGTGGCGGTCAAGGTGAAATCAGACGGCAACAAGGTTTTTTCACTGTAGCATCGGCTTGTCCAAAGTGTCAGGGCTCAGGTCAGATGGTGTCTGATCCTTGTCTTAGCTGTCATGGCCAGGGAGTGACTAAGAAAAAGACTGAGCTAGCGGTCAAAATTCCTGCTGGCATAGATGAAGGTCAAAGATTAAAGCTCAACGGTGAAGGTGATGCTGGCCAGCAAGGTGGTCCTGCAGGTGATCTTTATGTGGTTATTCAAATTGATCGGCATGAGATTTTTGAGCGCGATGGTTTTGATGTCATTTGCACCCTTCCTATCAGCTTTTCTCAAGCAGCCCTGGGTGCTGAAATAGAAGTTCCAACCCTTGAAGGAAGAGTTGAGGTTAAAATACCTGCCGGCACGCAATCAGGTAAGAAAATGCGTTTGAAAGGAAAGGGTATGCAGCGTCTAGGCAGTCATGGAATGGGCGACCAAATTATCAATATTCATGTCGAAACGCCAACTAAGCTGAATAGTGAACAGCGAGAGTTGTTTAAAAAATTGGCAGAAATTGAGCATAGCGCCTCAAACCCCATGTCCAAGGGCTTTTTTGAGAAAGTTAAAGAGATTTTTCAATAGCCGCACTACTCCAAGCAAATTAGTCAGTCATTTTTTTGAAAGTACAATTGCGATGACTCGCTATTTTCTCTATCATTGATTGAATATTCGACCTAGGAATCAACTGATGAAAATTTTGCTACTTACTGTTTTTCTATTTCTGCATGGCTGTGGCGGTATCTCCATGCTCAGCCAGAGTAACGTTCAGGACCTATACGATAAAGAGTACCTGGCACAAATTAACATCATTAAGGATGATTATCGTTTGGGGCGAGTAGACGAGGCCCTGAAAAAGTTGTTACAGATCGACGATTCAAGCCTAAATGAAGTCGAGAAAGCCTTACGTCGCAATTTAATAGGTGTCATTTATTTTTCCAAGGCCAATTATGAGCAATCAGTATTTAATTTTGATCTTGGCCTGGCGACCTCTTCACAAGACAGAAGTTTAACCTCACAGTTGCAGTTGAATCTTGCCAGTAGCTATTACAAATTGGGCTTTAATGACAAAGCTTTTGAGGTGGCAAAACAAATTAATTCTAAATATCTCTCCAAGGCTGAGAATATTAAGGCGCAAAAAATTATTCTTAAACTTGCAGAGGATTCAGGCGACAATAAGACCGTTTGTGTTGCAATACTAGAGGTTTTGTCCAATCTTCAGGATATGAGTTCTGTTCGCAACGATCCTTATTTTGAAAAATTAACCAGCTATTTTTTCAAAATGAATGATAGCGATCGACTTCACCTACTTGAAGATTATACCGAAATATCCCCATGGGCCGTGGGTCTTATGGGTTATCTAGAAGCTGAAAAGCAATATTATATGGGCAAAAAGGATAAATCAAAATCACTGCTCTCTTGGGTTTTATCCAAGTTTGGTGACAAAAGAGAGATTGCCGATCTGGTTAATAATTTTAGCTTTCGCATGGATAATTATGCCAAGGTCAATCCCAATGCTATTGGGTTGGTTCTCCCCCTTTCCGGAAAAAATGCGGAATTTGGCAAGAGAGCATTAAAAGGAATTGATACGGCCCTTAGCGAGTTAAACAAGTCACGCTCCCCCGATGCCCCTTTAGTTCTTCACGTTCGCGATTCGAAAGAAAGTGGTGTTTTAGGAGCAGAAAGGGTTAAGGAGTTAATTGAGTCGCAAAATGTAGTTGCCGTTATAGGCGGATTATTCCCAAAACAGGCGAGTAAAGAGTATATAGAGGCAAAAAAACACGGTGCTTTGTTTATTTCACTATCTCCTGTTTATCTACCAAAGGAACGCAAAGACCACCTACTTTTGGAAATTCCAGGATCGATTGAATCTCAGATTCATAAGATTTTTTCCGACTCAATGCTGTCACATTTTGGCAAAAAAGTAGCGATTATGTACCCTAACTCAGAAATGGGTGAAGCCTACATTGAGGAGTTTTGGAGAAAATCTAGGCAAAAAGACATCCAGGTGACTGGTGTGGCCTCCTTTGAAGTAAATCAAACTGATTATAGAGAACCAGTAAAATCTCTCTTGGGATTAAAATTTCCTCGTGTCAGGCAGGAGGAATTTGATCTTTTGACTGAAATCCATTCATTAGAAAAAACCTCATCTATTCGACGAATACAAACCTTGCGCCCCAATATAGATTTTGATTGGATATTTATTCCTGCCATTCCCAAAGAGGCGTTACAAATCATACCCTCGTTCAATTATTTCGATGCTTTCAACCTTAACATTATCGGTGGACCCAGCTGGCGTTCCAATAATCTGGCTTCGGAGAGTTCTAAGCTTGGAAAGCTTCTATTTGTCGGGGATTCCTTGGGCGATGAAGATTCGCACTTTAGTGAAAAGTTTTATCAACATAACCAGAGCTACCCTAAGTTGATTGAAATAAGGTCATTTGATGCACTTAAGATCATTGGTATTATTCTCAAAGATTTTTCTTTTACAACTCGTGATGAACTTGATGTTCAGCTTCGCATGGCAAGTTCTTTAAGCGGTCTAACGGGACAATGGCAAATGAACGAGGGAATTTGGATAAAGCAAATGGCAACCCTTTTACTAGATAAAGGGATAATAACGGATGTTTTTACTCAGAAAAATGGCAAGGACAAGCCGGAGCAAATCAAGAATGCATTTTAATACTAAAATGCATTCCCAAGGCTATTTTTCCGCAGTTTTCTTTCTCTTTAACCTAGCTTTTAACTTAGTCTGATTCTTCTTTCTTTTCATCTTAAGTACACTTCTTTTCCTACCCATTCCCATGCTGTTCTACCCTTTGCAATGTGTTATAATCGAGTCAGTCATACTAATGGAATTTATAGAGGTTGACAATAATTAGAAAGGGCGGCTGAAGCAAGATATTACAGCTAAATCGGAAATCTTTGTTGTCAATAAATTTTGCTCAATGGTACTTTAATTATTCGGAATTATTAAAGCTGGATGGTTCACTCGTTTATGAAAAAGACCCTTACGAAAAGAAAGACTAGCAAAAAAGCTGGACCCGTATCTAGGTCTGGACGAAAGGCTGCGTCAAAGGGGGGGCCAAAAGTCACGCGTAAAAAAGCCACGACAAGAAGACTGCCAAAAGGTGACGGTCCTCATCCTCAAAAACTGTTGCAACTTTCACGTCGCATACATGGCAATCGTGACAAAAAAAGAATCGCTATTGATATGCTCGAACGTTACACCGGACACAAGGTAGGTGATTTTCAAAAACAAATCATCCTGACTAATTTTCATTATTACATCGAACGATTTAATAATCTTTTACCGGATGCTCATTATACTCAAGGCTCTGCTTTCAAGGCCTCATCATCACAAAAGGCCCAAGTCACTATCGTGGAGTTTGGTGTCGGTTCAGCCATGGCTGCTCTCATTGGTGAATTAGTATCAGTCGTATCCCCCAAAGCAGTTTTATTTTTAGGTATGTGTGGAGCCGTTCATCCATCTTTAAAAGTAGGTGATTTTATTTTGCCAATTGCCTCTATTAGGGCCGAGAGTGTTTCCAGTCATTTCCTGCCTCCACAAGTTCCAGCGTTGCCAACATTTAAAATACAGAAATTTGTTTCACAAATTTTAGTCGAACATGGATATGAATATAGGACGGGAACAATACATTCCACCGATTTTAGATTCTGGGAGTTTGATGAAAAGTTTCAAGTTAATTTGATTGATGAAAGAGTCTTGGCCGTAGAGATGGAAACAGCTGCTTTGTTTACTATTTGCTTTGTCTCTAAAGTTCCCATTGGCGCTATTTTACTAGTTTCCGACTGCCCTATGAAAGTAGGTGGGATTAAAACAAAAAAATCAGCAAAAGCTGTTTTTAAAAAATTTACTGATATACACATCGAAATTGGAATTGAGGCGATGGCCGATATTGCCGAAAGAGGTGAGCATATCAGACATTATACTTGGTAATAAACTAAACGAGGGTGCTATATGTTTAAAAAAATTATTGACTGGTTTTCGAATGATCTAGCCATTGACCTTGGTACGGCTAACACTTTAGTCTATGCCAAAGATCGAGGGATAATTGTTAACGAACCATCTGTAGTGGCAGTCCATCAAGGCATCAAGGGGCAGATGAAAGTCTTGGCTGTTGGGCGGGAAGCGAAGGAGATGCTAGGTAGAACACCTGGATCAATTAAGGCCATACGCCCAATGAAAGATGGCGTGATTGCAGATTTTGAAGTTACTCAGGCCATGCTTCGATATTTCATACAAAAATCAATCTCTGGCTCAAAATTAATTAAGCCGCGCATTGTGATCTGTATCCCCTTTGGCATTACACAGGTTGAGAAACGAGCTGTTAAAGAGTCTGCCGAGCAGGCCGGAGCGAGAGAAGTCTATTTGATTGAAGAGCCGATGGCGGCGGCAATAGGAGCAGGGTTACCGATTACTGAGCCATCTGGAAACATGATTGTAGATATAGGCGGTGGAACAACTGAAGTCGCTGTTATCTCTCTTGGAGGTATAGTATTTTCCAAGTCAGAGAGAGTCGCGGGTGATAAATTTGATGAGGCAATCGCAAGTTATATTAAGAAAAAATACTCCCTGCTAATTGGGGAGAGAACTGCTGAAGCAATTAAAATTGCGATTGGAAATGCTTATCCATTTGATGATGAAGTAAAAAGTTACGAAGTTAAAGGAAGAGATCTTATCGCTGGCGCACCAAAAATTATTGAAGTTACCAGTGATGAGATTCGAGATGCCTTGGCTGATCCAGTCAATGAAGTGGTTGAGGCCATAAAGGTTTCATTGGAAAAAACCCCGCCAGAATTAGCTGCCGACATTGTCGATAACGGAATTATTTTGGCCGGTGGGGGCGCTCTTCTTTCTAATTTGGACGTACTAATTAAGGAAAAGACAGGTCTACCTGTCTCTTTGGCCGAAGACCCTTTAACAAGTGTTGTGCGTGGTTGTGGAAAGGCTTTGGAGTCGATAGAGCTTTTAAAGCAAGTAGCGACTCTTTCATAGAAGCATTTTAAAATATTGAGTTATCATGGATGAGTCTGGAAAAAAATTCGTGCGGATTGAAGGAGAGCAAAGAGTTCTAGAAAGGCTCAATGGGCTTGTCTCCTCGGGTGAAGATGTCCTCTTTTGGGGGCGAGGAATTCGATTCGAATCAAAGATTTTAGATGTGGCTGACGGTAGACTGCATATCAAGGGCCTCCCCTTTGGCATGCTCGACTCGGAAGTCTTAACAACAGATTCATATTACTTTACTTTCAAGAGCGGCTCTTTTCAATATTTTGGAAAAGGTAATTTTGAATTTCAAGCTGATAAGGAACTTTTTTTAAAGCTTAAGGGCGATGAGTTCTATCGTGTAGAAAAGCGTCGCAGTGACCGAATGATAGTTTTTCCCCATATGAATGTTATGGTGGACATGGGGATATTTTCTGAAGATGAAGGGCCGGAAAATGTTTTGAGTTTCTCGCGACCAACAGCAGAGGAAGTTCAAACCTTTGAAGATGTAAAGGGGCAATTGCGCGGAAAGCGAGGCGAGTCGCCCAGACCAAGAGTATTTGATGTCTCAAGTACAGGGATTTCAATTTTAGTTGCCAGACGGATTGGCGATCGCCTGGCAGATGATCAGGTTCTCCCGCATTTGGTCATGACATATAATGACCGAGTTCTAAAAATGGAAAGTGCGCGTGTGGTTTACAAAGTACCTTTTATTGATAGAGCATCACGAGCGAATGATAAAATAAAACTTGGAATAGAATTTGAAAAATCAGACTATGATCCTTGTGCATGGATGGAAGAGCATGACAGGGGAAAAATTACCGATGATGAGATTGAACAGTTTGAGGTTTTCGACAAAGGTCTTGAGTAGATTATTGTTTGTGTCATT
>Ga0066639_10000958_pt1 | contig 25904 bp, 32 predicted proteins | sample CryGeyCG2114_010_2_FD_59504 | JGI IMG/M metagenome (GOLD analysis project Ga0066639, IMG submission 59504) | Groundwater microbial communities from aquifer - Crystal Geyser CG10_big_fil_rev_8/21/14_0.10 | ecosystem: Environmental > Aquatic > Deep subsurface > Groundwater | place: USA: Utah...
TAAAGGACGTGTTTATGATCCTATGTGCGGGACTGGTGCAATTCTTCTTGAGGCTGCTGCAATGGGTTTTAAAATTGTGGGTTCTGATCTTGATGAGGCTGCGCTTAAGTCGTGCAGGGAAAATCTTGCGCATTTTGGTTTTAAGGGCGATATTTCTGTTAAAGATGTGACTAAAATAAAAAATAGGTATCCGTATATTGTTACAGATCTTCCGTATGGTAAGCATACTTCGATGAAAGGGGATATTAGGGATTTTTATCTTGCTTTTCTTAAAAATCTGAGAAAGATTTTGAAAACCCGTGCAGTTATTGTGTTTCCAAGTTTTATTCGGTATAAATCATTAATCAAAAAGTCTAAATTAACTCTTAAAGAGGATTATTCGTATTACATGCATAAATCTCTTAGCAGGGTTATTTGTGTTGTTGAACCATAAGATATTTAAACATACTATTAACTACTGTATTTGAGGTGGCGAGAATGATATCTAAAGAAGATGCAAGAAAGGATATAGAAGAAGTTGTTGAAAAACACGATGCTTTTTTTTGTTGCGTACGTAACGTTTCTGGCTTGGTTAACACTATTATTAAAAAGATGAAGTTTTCATCTGCAGATACAATAAAACGGTATGTTAGTAAGCCAGGTATTCGGGATGATATTCCTCCGGCAGTTATGGAAATTATACACAATTATGCTTCTAATAAAATTTCTGCAAATGAGGCTAGAGAGTTGTTGAGCGAGCGTGGTTTGTTTTATACAGAACTTGTTAAGGAAAAAGTAAGTGAATTTGAAAAACAAATCCATGAATATATTTCTGCAAGAGGAATTTAATTTTTTTTATTTCCTTCTTAATTTCTTTTCCATTTGTGCAATCGCAAGTGTTGTTTTGATTACAGAGTCGGGGTTTAGTGAAATGCTGTCTATTCCGCATTTGACTAGGAATTGTGCAAATTCTGGATAGTCTGACGGCGCCTGTCCGCAGATTCCTATTTTTCTTTTTTTCGCTTTTGCTCTTCGTATTGCATATTCTACCATCATTTTGACTGCGTCATTTCTTTCGTCATAAAGTGAGGAGACTAGTGAAGAATCTCTGTCAAGTCCGAGTGTCAGTTGTGTTAGGTCATTTGTTCCGATTGAAAATCCGTCAAACACAGTGCTGAATTCATCAGCAAGTATTACATTTGATGGTATTTCGCACATTACATATACGTGCAGTCCGTTTTTGCCTTGTACTAATCCGTTTTTCTTCATTTCAGCAATTACTTTCTTTCCTTCGTCTACTGTTCTGCAGAATGGTATCATTATTTTTACATTAGTAAGTCCAAACTCCTCTCTTACCTTCAGCATTGCTTTGCATTCGAGTGCAAATGCATCTTTGTATTCTGCACTGTAATACCTTGATGCTCCTCTCCATCCTATCATTGGGTTTTCTTCGTGCGGTTCGTATTTTGTCCCTCCAATAAGGTTGGCATATTCATTTGTTTTAAAATCGCTCATTCGTACAATGACGTCGTTTGGCCAGAATGCTGCTCCGATTGTTCCCACCCCTCTAGCTAATTCGTCAATAAAATACTGTTTTTTGTCAGAATACGCGGATGTTATCATGTCTATTTTTGTTTTGGTTTCTTGATCTTGTTTATCATATTCAATCAGCGCTTTTGGGTGTATTTTAATATACGAATTGATGATAAATTCTTCCCGCGCCAGTCCCACTCCTTGATTGGGTATAAAGCTTTTTTCAAATGCTTCGTCTGGGTTTCCTATGTTCATCATTATTTTGGTTTTGGTCTTAGGCACGTCATTCAGCTTGATTTTTCTGATGTCAAATGGTATTATTCCTTCGTAGACGTGTCCTTCCTCTCCTTCTGCACAGCTGACTGTTATTTCTTGTCCGTTTTTAATCACTTCAGTTGCATTTTGTGTTCCTACAATGCAGGGTATTCCTAGTTCTCGTGATATGATTGCTGCGTGGCAGGTTCTTCCGCCTTTGTTTGTTACTATTGCTGCTGCTATTCGCATTATTGGCACCCAGTCTGGGTCTGTCATTTCTGTTATTAGTACTTGTCCTGGTTTGAATTTTTCAATTTCACTTACGCTTTTGATTACTGCTGCTTTGCCTTGTCCTATTTTGCTTCCTACGCTTGTTCCTTTTGTGATTATTTTTCCTTTTTTCTTCAGATAATAATCTTCGAGAATATTTGTTTGTTTTTGGCTCTGGACTGTTTCTGGTCTTGCCTGTACAATGTATAGTTCGTTTGTTTTTCCGTCTTTTGCCCATTCTATGTCCATTGGAGTATATTTTTTCTTTTTGTCTGAATAGTATTCCTCGATTTTCATTCCCCATTTGGCTAGCTGTAGTATTTCATTGTCATTAATGCAGTATTGTTTTTGTTCTGCTTCAGGTACTGGTATGTTTTTTACCGGTTTTGTTCCTCCTTCGGCATATATCATTCGTATGTTTTTTGCTCCGATTTTTTTTGTTATTATCGGTTTAAATCCTTTTTTGAGTGTTGGTTTGAATATGTGGAATTCGTCGGGGTTTACCTGTCCTTGTACTATATTTTCTCCAAGTCCCCATGAACCATTAATAAACACAGTATTTTTAAATCCTGTTTCTGTGTCTATTGTAAACATTACTCCTGAGCATGCAAGGTCGCTTCTTATCATTTTTTGCACAGCTATGGATAAATACACTTTTGTGTGTTCGAATTTCTTTTCTGTTCTGTATACTATTGCTCTGTCTGTGAATAGTGAAGCAAAGCAGTTTTTGCATGAATCGATAAGCGCGCTTTCTCCTCTTATGTTCAGAAATGTTTCCTGTTGGCCTGCAAATGATGCATCTGGTAGATCTTCTGCTGTTGCCGAGCTTCTTACTGCTACGTCTGTATTTTGTTCTTTGTATGAAACAGACAGTGTTCTGTATGATTCTATTATTGCTTCGCGTAAATCTTGTGGAAATTCAGAATTTCTTATTAGGTCTCTTATTTGTCGTCCTGTTTCTGACAGGTTTTTCATGTCTTTTATGTTTAGGTTTGAGAGTTTTTTTTCAATTTGTTTTGTTATGCCTGCTTTGTCTATAAAATATCTGTAGGCGTGTGCGGTTATTGCAAATCCGTTTGGTACTTTTATTCCGTACTTGCCTAGTCCGCAGTACATTTCTCCGAGTGATGCTGTTTTTCCTCCAACAAGGCCTACATCAGATATGGAAATCTCTTTAAACCACAGAATAAATGGATTTGCTCTCATAATTCCTCTTTTTTGTATTTCTATAGTATTAGGTATATTTAAGTGTTGCTCTTAAAAAAATGTGTGAAAGAATTCAAAAAAAAAAAAGAAAAAAAATTTATTTGATTTATTTCTGAGCTAATACCCAGATGCTCTTTAGAGCGACTATTAGTGCTGCTGGTGCTACAAATGCTACTAGGTTTGCTAGTATTGATAATACTACAACTCCTAGGGCAGGTATTGCTCCGGCGCTTCCTATTATCAGCAGTGTTAGTGTTGCTACTAAGAATTCTGTTGTTTCTTTTGCAGATATGTTTAGGAATCCGACTATTAGTCCTAATAGTACTAGTACCCAGACTAGTGTTGGTGTCTGCCATGCTGGAATCAGACCTGCTACTATTGCAATTAGTATACCTAGTATGAATGCCCAGCTTCCTATTTTAGTATCCATTCTATCTACCTCCTTTTTCTAGTATTAAATATATAGTATGGCTTATCCAAATGTTGTTTATAAGTTTTTATCACTACTCTAGAATTAAGATTCATACAATCCTATTCAATATTTCGTGTGCGTCTTTTGAGCTGATGTATTCTCTGAACTTGTTTCCGCCTTTTGCAAGGAACATTAATTGTATTTGTTGTTGTTCTTTAAATGAAACTCGCGCATGTCTGTCTGCTTCTATCAGTCCGTAGGGATATCCGATAAAGCATGGATCCGTGGAATTTTGTTTCAGTAATGCAAGTGCTTTTCCAATGTGTTCATTATTGTTTATGTCTAGTCTAAAAACGTGTTTTGATGTTTTATGTAATTTTGTAAATCCAATTATATCTGTTGCTGGATAATACCATTCGCAGTCAGGGCTCACTGCATGCAGTACTGATGATGCGCTGTTTCCTGCGTCTGTTAGCAGGCTTGATGTTTTTGACAGTCCTGTTATTGTGATTTCTTTTTGTTTTGCTTTTTCAAATAATTGTTCATAGTATTTTTGTTCGTGTGTTATGCTTGATTGTAAATCTCCGTCTCTTACTATCATGTCTCCTTTTCCGAGTACATCCATTGCTTCTGTTGCCATTTTTATTTCTGCGAATTTGCGTATGGTTTCTGCTATTTTGCCTGGTTCTATTTTGTGTTCTCCGGTTGTCATGGTGGTATCTAGTGCATCAAATTCTTTATCAAGTCGAAAGTGTGTGTTATATGTTTCTACTTCATATTTTATTCTGCCTTTCTCGCCTTTTGCGCTTACAAGCGCGTAAAACTCGTGTTTTTTATTTGCGGCGCGGGAATTTCCTGAATAAACGGTATAATATGTGCGAATCAATTGTAAACTAAAGTTGGATGCACCAACAATTTCTGCATTTCCTCCGTCAACAAAGCATATTTTGCCAGGAACTTGTTTGTCTCCTATTCCTAGAAATCTTTTTTTATCAATTGTAACTGTTTGTTTTGAATTTAGAATTATGCTGGTTCCTCTGTCTGAAAGTTTTTCCCCGAGTTTTTGAATTATTTTGCTAAAGACCATTTTATTTGTCATATCTTCCTATTACTATGACTAGTACTGCGCCTATTGCTGCGAAAAGTATTACTAGCAGTATATGTAGTATGTTCCATTCTATTCCCTGAGCATATACTACTTCTTCAAAAGGCCGTCTTAGTGCTCCTATCATTAGTCCTATGAGAAAGTACATTGTTTTTCCATGATGTTTTTTAAGAAAATAAGACAGCACCCATGACGAGCCTATTAGACTAATGCCTGCTCCTGCCATGAATGTTATTATGTAGCTTATTTTGAATTGGTGCAGTGCTTCGAGCATGAATTTGTACTGGCCTAACAAAAGTAGCATGAATGCTCCTGAAATTCCAGGTAATAGCATTGCGGTTATTGCTATTATTCCGCATAAAAATATGAATCCGTGTGATGGTGCTGTTTTCAGTACAGGAAGTCCTACTATCCAGAATGCTATTACAAATCCCAGTATGGCATGTAGCATGTCTGTTATTTTATGTTCTTTTGTTCTTTTTTGCACAAGGCGTATTGATGCAAGTATCAGTCCGAAAAAGAATGCGTATATGTATGAGGGGTATTTATCCATTAGATAGGTTATTACATATGATCCTGCCAAAAACGCCATACCTATTCCTAGTGCTAGTGGAATGAATAATGCAAAATCAATCTGTAAAAATTCAGTCCATGCTTGTTTTATTTTTCTCTGACTTAATGGCACAAGAAATTTTGGCAGGTTTTTTAGTGATGTTACAAATCGTTCATAAATTCCTGTTATCAGGGCCATTGTTCCTCCGCTGACTCCTGGAATTATGTCTGCTCCACCCATTAAAAGCCCTTTTAGGAATATTTTTATGCTTTCTTTAATTTGCATTTTTTGACCTTGTCTTTCAAATATTCTGCTTTAAACGTTTTTTTAGTTAGTAGTTCTTCTGGTGTGGAATAATCGTATTTTATTCGAGCCCATATCTTTTCCTGGTTTACAAATGTGTTTTTGTGTTTTTTCTTGAATTTCTCTACTTCTTTTTGCATTGTAAGTGGAGGTCCTGGTCTTTCGTATGTGTCTGGGAGTTTTTCTTTTTTGAGTACATATCCGAATGTTGCGTTTTTCTTTTTGTCCCAGTCCCATTCCTTCTTAACAATATCAAACTCTTTGAGTTCTTTTGTAATAAAATCAAATGCTTTTACTAGTTTTGCTCCTGTAGGGTCTTCTTTTCCTTCAGGCACATCAATATTTATTAGTATTAGTTTTCCTTTTGTTTTGTATTTGTCCCAGTTTGTTTTTTGGTATTCAAAATGTTTGTCAGATGATTTTTTTAGGAATTGTTTTGCAGATTCTTTGAACAGGTCAAACATTTCTTGGCTGAGTGCTGCTGCTGCGTTTCTTTCTGGCTGAACTGGATCAATAATTATCATGGGTCCTTGAATTTTGCTTTTGTTGAGTATGAATTCTGCTTTGTTGCCTACTTTTTTGTGATAATCGATTATAACTTTTGGCTTCCATTTAATTGAAGCCCTCAGTAATGGTATAAATCCTTTGTAATAAATCACTAGTATGTCTACTACATGTCCTGAAAATCCTTTTATGTAGCTTTCTGCGCCGTAGCATCCGTGTGTTTTCATGAATTTTTTTGTCAGTCTGATGTCGTCTTTGTATTTTTTTCCGTGTTTGTTCACCCATGCAACGTGCAGCGGTGAGAAGTCTGTTGTGTTTTGTGCATCTTCTGATTTTTTTATGCCTAACACGGGTATTATTTCGTATCGCAATTCATTTTGCACCCAGTAATAGTCTCTTGAGCCGTGTAATTTGACTGAATCATAGGTTTTGAGTATTTTTCCGAGTAATTCGCTTAGGTCTTGTGTTTTGTATTTTAGGTCAAATCTTACAAAAATATCTACATCATAGTCTCCTTTGAGCCAGGTGTCTTTTGCATAGCTACCTCCTGGCATTGCTGTTGCTTTTATCTTATTTTTCTTTATTTCTTCATTCAATCTGCGGATGAATTCTTCTACTTCTTTGACCTTTTGCTGTTCTGGTTTTAGCTGAATTAGTGCTTTTTTTAGTATTTCTTTCATTATTTCTCTCTTTTATGAGTAAATATAAAAATGTTTTTATATAGGAAGTATTAATAATGGTTAAAAAGAGGTTTGTTTAATGGAAGCGTTAACTATCATTACGTCTATTTCAGTTCTCCTTCTTGTGGGTATTATTGGGTCTATTATTGCTGGCAAGCTTAAGCTTCCTGATGTTTTGATTTTAATATTATTGGGTGTGGCTGCTGGTTTTGTTAAGTATGATGGCCGGCCGTTAGTTGAGTTTCCTGCTTTGTTTTTGGCAACTATTAGTATTTTGGCTATGGCTTTGATTGTTTTTGATTCTGCTGCCCGGCTTAGGCTTAGGGAGCTTGATGTTCATGCGTTTAAGTCTCTTAAGTTGGTTTTTATTTTTTCCGTGTTGGTTATTATTTGTTTTTCTGTGATGGCTTATGTTATTTTAGGGATTAGTTTTTGGCTTGCGGTTCTTCTTGCAGTTATGTTGATTGGCACTTCTCCTGAGGTTGTTCTTCCTATGTTGTCTGAGTATAAGGGTGCGGCTTTATGTATTCTGAAATTTGAGTCTTTGTTTAATACTCCTTTGACAATGGTTCTTCCTTTTGTTGTTCTTGATTTTATGCGTGGAGCGCCTTCAGGAGCGGCGCAGGAGTTTATTGGGATGATTTCTCCATTTCTCACAAAGCTTATTGTGGGTATTGGTGCAGGTGTTTTTGTCGGGCTTATATTGTTCAAGCTCACTCAGAAAAAATATTCGCCTATTTATTCTCCGCTGGCAGTTATTGTTGGTGCCATGATTACTTATGTTCTTTCAGAGAATCTGGGCGGCGATGGTGTTCTTGCAGTAACCACTCTAGGGGTTTTCTTTAGTAATGTGGCTCTGAAGGAAAAAATTAGTTTGCTCTCCATCGAATCTATTCTTACAAAGGCTTTGTTTATTTTTGTTTTTATTCTTGTTGGTATGACTATTAGGATTCCTGTGAATATTGATTTTTTTATTCGTGCAATAGGTTTGCTTATCGCGTATATTCTTATTAGATTCATCGCAGTTACTTTGTGCTTTCAGGGTCCTGAGCATACGTTCAAGTCTAATTTGTTTATGGCTCTTGTTTGTCCTAAGGGTATTTCGACTTCTACTCTTGTTTTTCTTTTTGCAATTTATAATGTTCCTGGCACTTCTTATTTTATTCCTGGAGTGTCGATTATTCTTGATTTTGTTCTTATTTTTATTCTTCTGTCAATTCTGTTGTCGTCTCTTGTTGCATGGCAGTATAAGAGATTTATTGTTTAAGAAATATTTTTATTATTACTATTATTATTCAATCTGATTAAGTATTTTCATAATCTGATCAAGTCGGGTTATTATATAATCCGGCTTATACTTTGCAAGCGCTCTTCTTCTGTGCAGTATGTTTGCAACTCCTATTGTAATAACTCCGGCTCTTTTTCCCATCATTATGTCTCGCGGGTGGTCTCCTACATAAATTGTTTCAGAAGGTTTTACTTTCAATCGTCGCATCATTATTCTGAGAGCCAACGGATCGGGTTTGGATTTTTTTAGTTTTGTTGTGCTGAGAATGTTTTTTATCTGCACTCTGTTTGTTTTCAGCACTCTTTGAATATCTTCCTTAAGTTCATTGGATACAATTCCTATTTTGTATTTTTGTTTTTGCAGTTCTTTTATCGTTTCTTTTCCTTTGAATGAAATCATGTGCTCTGTCTCTCTAAACGCTTTTTTATAGACCTTGACTGCTTCTGGCATTGAATAATCTGAATATTTGGCCACCATTTCTTTCATGCTCATTCCAAAGAATTTGGGCAGTTTCCATAGAAGTGGTATTATGCTTCTGTTGTCTTGTCTGCAGAATTTCCTCATAAGAAATATTTTTTGCTTTAGTGTATTTGCAAGGGTCATGTCAAAATCAAATATCACTGCTTGTATCATATGTCTCTCTTATTTTCTTGGTATATTTAAACGTTTTCAAAGAATTTTTTTCAAGAAAACCTTTTATACTACAAAATCATTGAACTTGTTATGGCTATAATTGTTGGTCCTGGAGGTCTTGGCACTCCTGCTGAAAAAGGCATTGATAAATATAAGAAAGCAGGTCTGGGTTGTGCTGAGGTCGAGTTTACTCATTCTATTTATATGGATAACAAACGTGCAAAAGAGCTTGGTGATTATGCTAAAAAGCAGGGAATCCGTCTTTCTATTCATGCTCCTTATTTTCTTAATCTGATTTCGCAGAAAAAGTTAGTTATTTCTTCTTCTAAGAGAAATATTCTTCGGTGTGCAGAACTGGGTCATCATATGGGTGCAAAATATATTGTGTTTCATTCTGGTTATTACAGTGGTAGAACCAAGGATGAGGCGTTTGAAATGGTTGAGGATGCTGTTAAGGAAATGAATCGTGTTATAAACAAAAATGGTTGGAATGTTATGCTTGCTCCTGAAACAACTGGCAAGGTTTCACAATTCGGTGATATTGATGAATTGTATGAACTGCATAAAAAGACTGGTTGTGCGGTTTGTGTTGATTTTGCGCATATGCGTGCTAAGTATAATGGTAAGATTGATTACACTCATATTTGTGATATTATGAAAAAATTCAAGTTCAGTCCTTTGCATGGCCATTTTTCAGGTATTACCTGGGGGCCAAAAGGGGAGAAAGCTCATAAGTTGACTCCTGTTGATGAGATTAAAGAAATGCTTTCCTGGATTAAAAAATATAAATTCAGCATTACCTTAATAAATGAAAGTCCTGATACCTTTGGTGATGCAGTCAAGACTGCTAAATTGTTGAAAAAATGAAACGTATAATTTTGGATACAGACTTCCTTGTTCATTGCGCTGATAACAAGGTGGATTATGTTGAGGAAATTAGGAGAATTTGTAGTTTTAATTACAAGATTTTTATTATTGACAGGACTATTGATGAATTAAATCATTTGATTGATAACAGCAGGGGGAATATTGTTCTTAATGCAAAGTTGGCTAGATTAATTGTAACTAAGAAGGGCATTGAAAAAATCAGTACCTCTAGTAATAGAACAGTTGATCGTCTTATTCTGGAGAATGTAACAAATGAAGATATTGTTGCTACAATGGATGCTGGTTTGAAGCAGAAGTTAAAGAAAAAAGGAGTTCAATTGATCATTCTCAGAAAACGTCAGTTTTTGGTTTTCCAGCCGTAACCTTTAAAAACCCCTTCTTATTCTTGTTTATTAGTGAGATACTAGGGTTTCTTGAATCAACCCGTGGTATTGATGGAGGCCAAAAAATGTTTTATAAAGTTGAGTTAAAAGATCATATTCGTGTCTCTCCGATGTATTTCGGATTAGATCTTAAAGAATCTGTTACTAAAAGTATTAAATTAAAGTATGATGGTTTAATTGATGCTGAATTAGGCGTTGTTATTGATGTTATTGGTGTTAAAGAAATAGGTGAGGGTGTTGTTATTGCCGGCGATGGTGCTGGTTATTATGAAACCAATTTTGAGGTTATGGTTTTCAGGCCTGAACTTCAGGAAGTTATTAACGGAAGAATAAAGGATATTGCTGATTTCGGTGCTTTTATTACTATGGGTCCTATTGATGGTATGATTCATGTTTCACAGACCATGGATGATTTTGTTACTTTTGCTAAAGATAAGGTTTTGTCTGGCCGTGATTCAAAGCATGCTTTGCGTGTTAATGATCAGTGCCGTGCAAGGGTTATTGCAGTTTCATTCAAGGATGTTGCTAATCCTAAGATTGGTCTTACAATGCGTCAGCAGGGTTTGGGAAAACTGGAATGGATTGAGGACGAGAAAAAGCCTAAGGTCAGTCCTAATGCTGCTAAGGATTCAAAGGAAAAGCCTGCTAAGAAAGCGGCTAAGAAATAGGTGTTAAAACCCTGAAAAATCTTTGATTTTAAAGGGTCTCAAAAAACCAGGAGGTTTTTTTTAAAATGAAAAAGAAAGCTTGTAGAAAATGTAAAATGTTTGTTGAAGGGGATATGTGCCCTGTTTGTCATGAATCACAGTTTGTTACTAATTGGAAGGGCAGATTATTTGTTCTTGATGCTAATAAGTCAGAGATTGCTAAAAAAATAGGCGTCTCTGTTGTAGGTGAATATGCGATTAAGGTGGCTTAAATGAAAATAGATATTACTGAAAAAAAGGACAAGCCTTTGCTTGCCCGCCAGGAAATTGTTGGTGTAGTTACTTTTGATAAGGCTACTCCGTCTAATGATGATTTTGCTGCAGCAATTGCAAAGCAGTTGAATGTTGCGCTTGATACTGTTATGATTAAGAAGATTGATACTCGCTTTGGAGAGTCTAAGGCAGATTTTTTTGTATGTGTTTATCATTCTAAGAAGGATCTTGATTATTTTGAGCCAAAACCTACTAAGTGGCTTGAGAAAATGAAGAAAAAGGAAGAAGCAATTAAGGCAAAGGAAGCTGAGGCTGCTAAAGAGGAAGCTCCTAAGGAAGAACCTGTTAAAGAAGAGGCTCCAAAAGAAGAAGTTAAGGAAGGTGCATGATTATGACTGATAAAAAAAGGCGGAAAAGAAAGCTGGTTGTTGGAGGTAAGTTTTATTCTAAGAAGGGAGATTCTGTTGAGTGTTCAAGAGTTTCCTGTCCTAAGTGTGGTAAAGGTGTTTACATGGCCAAGCATAAGGGTCGTACAACTTGCGGCAAGTGCGGTTATACTGAGTTTGCAAGCGCCACAAAAAACGCTGAGAAGCAGTAGTTTTTTAACTTTTAATTTATTTTTTATTATTTTGTAGCATCTTTCTCAGACTTCTTGGAATGGTTTCAAGGAAGATGTTAAAGAATTATACAAGAAATAATTTTTTTTCTTTATTCGCCGCTCTGCATTGCTAATATATCTTCTGTTGTTAGTTTTTGTCCTTTTTTGAATTTTTCTTCTGCTTCTTGTTTTCGTTCGCTTAATTTTTTGGCTTTTGTTTTCTCTCTGTCCTGTCTTTTTTCTCGATTTTCAATGTTTAGTTTAGAATTGAATATGCTTAGTTCGTGCAGTTTTCCTTCTAGTTCAGTATTAATCTTGGCAATCTCTTCTTTCTTCACAAGTATTTCTTTGTTAAACTTTTCTTCGTCTGCTTTTAATTCGTCTATTTTTTTGCTTTCCTGAATTATTACTTCGTGTTTTTCCTGGCTGTTTTTTGCCTTTTCCTGTATTTCTCTGTGTACTGTGTCTGCTTTTTCTTTTTCGCTTCGTATTTCTTGGGATAGTTCGTGTGTTGTTTCCCAGGCCATGTTTGCTTGTTTGAGCTGATCGTATTTTTTTCTTAGAACTTTTATTTTCTTCATCATTTCTTTTTCTTTTTCAAAGCTCATTGCACTTGTTTCTATTTGTGATTCCATTCTGTCTATCATTGCTTTTATTGGTCCTGGTCGTTCTACTGGAGCTTTTCTTTCTGTTGTTTTTGTTTCCTGGTATTTTTCCTTGATTTTTTTTATTTTTTCCTGCACGTCAGTATTTAGTTTTTTTCGTTCTTCTTTTTCTTTTTTAACTTCAGAAGTTAGTTGGTTTCTTTCTTTTCTTAATTTTACAGTTTCGTTGATAAGCTTTTTTATCTGTTCGCTTATTTTATTTTTTTGTGAGAATAAGTCTTCTTTTTGGTCGTTAATCTGATTAAGTCTGGTTCTTAACTCTTTTATCTGAGTTTTAAGCTCATTTACCTGAGTTTGTGCTTCTTTAGTTTCTTCCGGTGTCAGCATCTATGGGTATTTGTTTAAAAAAATAAAAAAATACAAATACTACCTCCTTATCCGAATAATGCTCCTAGTCCTGCTGCTGCTTGTGATTCTTGTTTTTTCTCGTCTTCTTTGTGTTTTTCTTCTTTCTTGTCTTCTTTCACTGCTGCTGCAGGAGCTGCTGCGACTGGCGCTATTGCTGCCTTTTTCACTGCTTCGTCTATGTTTATTCCTTCCAGTGAAGCGACAAGTGCTTTTATTCTTGCATTGTCTGGCTTTATGCCTGCTGCTTCTAGGACTTTTTGGACTGTTGATTCTTCTACTTTTCCACCAGCTTTGTGGATCAGCATTGCCGCATATATGTACTCCATTTTTATTTACCTCCAATCTCCATTTAGTGTGATTATTTTCGTAATGTTCCTTCTTTTTGAAGCTTGTTCAAAAGGTCTGCTGCTTCGTTTTGTGTTACATGCCCTTGTTTTGGGTGTGCTTGTTCTGTTTGTGGTTCTTGTTTTTTGTCTTCTTCTTTCTTTTCAGCAGGTTTTTCTTCTGTTTTTTTAGGTGTTTGTATTCCTGCAGCTCCTTGTACTGCTTTCATTTCTCTTTCTGCTTGTTCTACCATTTCTTCTGCAGTTAGGCTGCACATTATGTTTCCTTCTTTTATTACTGCTTTTGCTTCGTTGTATGCTTTTCTTACTAGTTCTTCTGTTGTATCTTTTGTGCAGTATGCTGCTTCGATTGCGAGATTGTATGCTTCTGAGATTGCAGTCATTAGATTGTTCATGAATTGTGTTTCATCAATGTCTAATACTGTTTTTGGGTATAATATTCCGTTTTCATAGACTGCTTTTAGGTCAAGTCCTATTTCCATTGGTTCTATTCCTAGTCTTAGTAGGACTGAGGATAGTTTGTCGCTTATTGGTTTTCCTGCTTTGCAGACTACTGAATCTGCTTTGATTGAGATTTTTCCGCCTTCTACTCCTGTTTTTATTCCTAGCGCTCCTAGTTCTCCGATTACTGGTCCTGGTGCAAATGGTGTTGGTCCTGCTGGAACAATTATGTCGTGTGGAGCTAATTGGCCTGCTTTTGCAGGTGCTTTTGATTTGTTTTGTTTTAGTATTTTGAATAGTTTGAATGGGTTTTCTTTTGTTAATAGTAGTGCAGGGATTGCGTTTTCCATTTGAAGACTTAGTTCATGGAGGTTAGGCATGTCTTTTATGCTGTCTATTGCTTTTTGCATGACTTTTTTCTTGGTCATGAATATTTCTATCTGGCCTCGTAATTGTGCTTTCATTCTTTGGAGCTGGGGTGTTGGAAGGTTGTTCATGTCTACTACGCCGATTATAGGGTATTGTTTAATTCGTTCTATTACTTTCTTGGCATTTTCCTTTCTATTTCCGCCGGCTCTGTTTGTTTTTTCGCTCATTTTTTCTTTTTATCGTCCTTTGCTTTTTTTTCTGTTAGTTCTATTGGTTTTCCCATTGTTAGTTTTAGTGTGATGTTTTTGATGTTTTGTACTTCATCTGGAAGTGCTTGTGACAGTGAGGTTAGTATTGTTTGTGTGTTTTCTGTAATTTGTTCATCTGTCATGTCTTCTCTTCCTGGGGATGTTTTGATGCTTAGTTGTGTTTTTGCAGATAGTCTTATTGTTTTCTGTAGTTTTTCGATTAGTGGTTTTAGGTTTGTATTTGGTGCTACTACGCATCCTGCTTTGGGGTTTGGCATTTTGCCTCTTGTTCCTAGGATTCTTCCAAATACTTTTGCGATTTGCGGCATGATTGTTACTTGTGCTATGAAGAAGTCATATTCTTTGGCTAGTTTGATTATTTTTCTTTTTTTGTCATATGCTGCAAAGTCGTCCGGCATTATTACTTTGTCGCAGAGTGTTTCTGCTGCTTCTGCCAGTTCTGGACCTACCATTGCGCATATTTTTGTTTTCTTTGTTTTTTGGTGTGGTATTTGTATGAAAAGGTCAATCTGTTGTTCTGGTTTTTTTAGGTCTAGTTCTTTTAGATTTATGATTAGGTCATAGGTCTGAGTAAATTTTCTTTTTTCAGAATTTTTCTTTAATTCTTCTATTGCGTTAGTTATTGTTTCTTTTTGCATTTCAGCCCTCCTACTCAAGTGAGTAGTATACGGGTGTAATATGATTCATGAATCTTGGTTGATTTATAAAGATTGCTCTTTTTTACTTTCCAAACCGTCTTTCTCTTGTTTGGAACTCATTTATTACTTGGAGTAGGTCTTCTTTTTCAAATTCTGGCCAGGTTTTCTCTAAAAAGAACCATTCTGAGTAGTGGCTTTGCCATATTAGGAAATTTGATGTTCTGTGGTCTCCGCCTGTTCTTATTATTAGTGCTGGTTCTGAGTTCATGTAGAGGTTTTCTTCAAATACTTGTTCATTGATTGCATTAACATCCAGATTTCCTTTTTGGACTGCTTCTGCGATTTTTTTGACTGAGTCTATTACTTCTTCTCTTCCGCCGTAGGCCATTGCAAAGTTGATTTTGTATGGTTTGTTGTTCGCCGTAAGGTCGGTTAGTTTTTTCATTTCTTCCTGAACTTCTTGTGGAAACATCCATGTGCGGCCGATGAATTTGATTTGTATTTCTTCTAGTTTTTTCTTGTTTTCTTCTGATTTGTCTTCTACTAGGTTTTTGAATGCGTCTTGAAATAGGTGCATTAGGTAATTGAATTCTTCTTTGGGTCTTTGGAAGTTTTGTACAGAAAAGGCGTATAGTGTTAGTTCTTGTATTCCTATTTCTTTGCACCAGTCTAGCATTTTTTTGACTTTTTCTCTGCCCCATTCGTGTCCTTTCCAGGGTTTTAGCATTAGTTTTTTTGCAAATCGCCTGTTTCCGTCAAGGATTATTCCTATGTGTTTGGGTACTTCATTCATTTTTATCAGTATTATTCTTGTTTGATTTATATATTTTTTCAAACAATTGGACAAATGTTTCTTTGTTTAGTTTGAGTCCTGCTTCTACAAGTACTGTTGCCAGTTGCAGGCCTGCTTGTTCTTCATATCCTGTGGGGTTGAGTGTCATTAGTTTGTTTAGTGTGTATGTGCATAGGTATCCTTCGTTTATTCCTAGTAGGATGTTTTTGTTGGTGTTTATTATTTTTCTGTTCTCTAGGTCTATTTTTGTTTTGTCTTGTGTGAGTGTGTTGTCAAATCCGTGGTTTGTTAGTTCTTGTTTTATTAGTGTGGTTATTGCTTCATTGTAGTTCATATTTTGTATGTCAGGGGTTTCTTCTTTTTGTTTTTGTGGTCGTAATATTCGTCCAAGATATCCTTTTACGTTTTGTCGTGGACCTGTTGCAGTCCATGTATTTTTGACAAGGTAGCCGTATTCTTTTCCTTTGATGTTTTTTGCGCGGATAAACCCCATAACAATCTGTTTAGGCACTATGTTTTATAAATTTTGTGATTTTAGAATTTTCTCTATTTATTCCCGTATTATGTCGCACTGAAATTTATAGACTTTTGTTTTGTCTATTTGTTTCCATGCATTGGGTTCTAGTCCTGCTTTTTCACAGGTCATTTCTAGTGCTTTGCGTGCATCTGCTTTCCGTTGAAAATGCGCATGAAGACTATGATTATCTGCGCATTTTCGAGCGTGCTCAGGAATTTGCACTGAATCGCTGCGTTTTTGCAAATTCCTGACACATTCAGGAAATACTTGTGGAAGGAGAAGTCCTCTGTGTTTGTTTTGTTCAATGATTAGTCCGTCTGTCCCTATATTTATTTGTGTAAGATATTCTTCTGATTTTGTTGCAGTAATAAGTGTGGGTTGTGTTAGTGTTGATATTTCTATTTTAATATCATTGACTTCTTTGCTGGTTATTGGATTAAATCTTGGATCATTAAATGCTGCTTGTTTTGCCATTTGATGTACTGCTTGCCATAATGGCACAACTGGTTCTATCAGTCCTATACATCCTCGCAAATCTCCTGCTTGTGTCAGTGTTACAAATACGCCTTTTTTTGCAGAATATTTTTGTTTTAGACTTTCAGGTATTGTTGTTTTTTTGCCGGTAATTTCTTCTTGTATTGATTCTCGGGCGAGTTTTAGAAGGTCTTTGCCTATTGCCATTTTTACTTTAGCTTTTTGGCTTCGTCTTTGAATTTTTCTGCGTTTTTCTGGAGTCTTTTTATTGCTGCAGATACTGTCTTTTTTGGGTCTGCGCCGTCGGTTTCAAGAACAAATTTTGGAACTCCTAGTAATGGATGGTCTATGTTATATCCTGCGGCTTTTACATGCTCGTCATTCCATAGTTCTTTTTGGAGTGCTCTGCACAGTGTGTGGCTTTCTCCTTTTATTTCAAATACTAGTCGTCCTTTCTTTTCTTCCAGAATTTTTATTTCCATGTATTGAGTGGAAATATATGTCATTTATAAAGGTTTTGGATAGTTAACTTTTGTATTTTTTTTATTTCTCTGTTTAGTTCGTGTTCAATTTGTATTCATAATTAATCATTGTCAGCACTGTCATTCCTGCTGTTTCTGTTCTTAATACCTCCTCGCCAAGACTTACTGGAATAAAATTATTCGTCTCTGCAAGTGCAATTTCCTCGTTTGTAAACCCTCCTTCTGGTCCTATCATGCATATTATTCTCTGTGGTTTTACACTTTGAAGCACCTCTTTTATTGTTTTGTCTGCATTTGGTGATGCGATTAGTTTGAGTTCATAATCAGAAGTAATTTCTATTAATTTATCGACGGTGATTGGTTCTGTTATTTCAGGAGAAATATTTCTTTTGCTTTGTTTTGCCGCCTCGATTGCTACTTTTTTGAGTCGTTCTATTTTGGTTTCTCGAGGTTTTACAATTGTTCTTTTGGTTATCAGCGGTATTATTTTATCTGCTCCTAGTTCTGTTGCTTTCTGTATTAATAGGTCAAATCGCTTTCCTTTAGGTATTGATGTGGCTAATGTTGTGTTTATACTTGTTTTTCTCACTTTTTGTATTTTCTGTATATCTACTAGTATTGTATCTTTTCCAATATTTTCTATAGTGCCTAACCCTTCCTTTCCTTGTTCATCAAATAGCTCTACTTGATCTCCTTGTTTTAATCTAAATACATGTATATGCCTTGCTTCTTCCCCTGTGATGCTCACTTTTCCTTCTGCAAGTTGCTGTTTTGAGTAAAATCTTCGTATTGGTCTCATTTTGTTTTAATCTGTTTTGTTATTTTTGGGCAAGTTTTTGCTCACTTCCTTTATTTCTATTAAATCATACATTTTTTCATACGTTATTCATAGTGCCTAATCATACTCTTTCACTAAAACGAACTCTCACTTTTCGTGAATAAAGCTGGTAAAATAAGAGTTTTTTGATGGTTTTTACTCCTCACTTCCGGTTTCCTCCATCAGTTAGGCACCAGGAAATACCCTTCATTTTATGCCCTATTTGGATCATAGAATATTGCTTATTATATATAGTTACTCTTTGTCCAAAAATATCATTGTTTAACCAATCAAATAATTTTGCTATTTTTCTTTCAACCCTTATTTTTTTCATTTTTTTGTTAATTTATCGAACCTATTATTTTAATCTTTGTAACCATTATAAAATGATGCTTATTCCCAGATATTCCCAGGACTGTCCCATTCCCACTAGTGATATTCCCAGGATATTCCCAGATAGTCCCAGTTTTAGTCTCATTCTCGTCCTAGGACAGTCCCAAGACGTTCCCAAATAGTCCCAGATAGTCTCTAATATTCCTATATTCCTGGACTTTATCGTCGATAAAACGTCCCAAAACGTTCCCAGATATTCCCAGTCCCATTCCTGGGACCATCCCAGGATAGTCCTAGGACCATCCCAAAATTATAGAAAAGTATTTAAATAGAAACCATTTTCATCCTCTCAAAGATGGTATTTTTCCTAAAAAAGGTGGAGAATCAGATTTCTGAGCTAGATCAAAGTGTCGAAGTTTCTTTTGACCGCGTGCGCCAGGATACTGCAAACATCTACGAATGGCTAAGATACCTTTATCACATTGCGCAGTCTCAGCACGAGCTTCTTGCTCAAAAAGCAGAACTGATTGATAATCATGAATCTCAGATTGCCATGCAGCAACGTCTTATTCACGAGCTTAGGCAGGAAGTGAGTATTATCCCGAAATCGCGTGAAGAGATGAAGGCTCTGCTTGATGAGGTTTATTCTCTTCAGCCTCTTCTTGAGCGTATTCAAGGTATTGAGCAGAGACTCATGCAGATGGAATCAAGAAGGCCTATGGCTATTGCCCAAGGGTCTCTTGTTGAGCCTGTGCGCCAGTCTGTTTCTGCTCTTAAAGAACGCGTGTTAAAGCGTATTGCAAGAAATTCAAAAGAGTACATCAAAAGCGTTATTCAAGGGGTGATATCCAAGTATGGTCGAATATCTGCACTGCAGTTGAGAGAGATGATTGTTGAAGAACAGGGTCTTTGCTCCAAGAGTTCTTTTTACAGAATTCTGGAAGAACTCGAGCAGGAAAACGCAATGTTTTTGGCTTCAAGAGGTAAGGAAAAGGTCTATGTGGCTACCCAAAAATAGATTTTGTACAACAACAATGTTTTTAAACCCAACCCTTGTTTATTCACAACATTAAATCGAGGGGTGGTATAATTTGGCAGACAGTAACCAAGAAGCATTGCTGTCGAGCGATCAGGTTGTTTTCAAATCAAAGGTCAAGATGATTCTTGAAGCCTTTAGAGAAGAGTTAGATGACCATAGGGAAGCTATCAACGAAACTACAAACGAAGTTCAGACGACAAATACGTATCTTGATGCAGTGAATGATAAGCTTGATAAAATGGCCTCGCGTCTCGATGAGCTGACATTGCTTGTTAAGGGCAAAAAAGAGGAACGAAAGATCAGTTTTTCTCCTCTTACAAAACGTGAGAAAGAGGTGTTTCAGACACTTTTTACTCTCTGTGAATTCGCTCCTTATGCGACCTACAGGGAGATTGCTAGAAAGCTCTGTATTACTGAAACTCTTGCAGCCCAGTATGTTACAAATATCGTCGAAAAAGGCATTCCTGTTCTGAAAAAGTATCATGAAGGAAAGGTCTATCTCAAGCTTGATTCTACATTTAGGGATTTACAGGCTAAGGAGAATGTTGTTGGGCTTAATTCCCTTCTTTCAAATTGGGTGCGTTAATTGCACTGGTTATTTTTTCTTTTTTGATCTCGTTTTGAAGGTGTTCTACGAGTTTAAAGCTGTGTTCTATTTGGTTTTTTATGATGGTTTCTGCTCGTCTGAATGCATTCTCAAGGTTGTTTCCGTTTAGTTCATAGCCGATTATGACCTTGCCTCCTGAGACAAATGAGGTTTTTTTGAGTACATTTAGCTCCAGCCATCTGTGCAGGTAATCGTACATTGTCTGGCGTTTTATTCCTGCAAAAAGCCCCATTTCTTCGACTGGCATGACTGATAATTCTGGCTTTTTTTCTCTGTTTGCCTTTTTCTTTCGTTCATAGAGTTCTAGAATGAGTTCGTGCATCTTGGCTGTGCCGTCTTTTTTCCTCGGCAGCAGTCCAAATCTGGAAAGAAGTATTCGTGCTACCTCTGTTGTGTTTGCATCAGGCAGCATTTCTGAATCTTCAAGTTGGATCTTCACATGTATCGTCCTCTTTTCTTTGCTATAGATTTTTTTTAGTGCTTAAATACTTTTCGATGTTATAGCATACAGATGTCTCCGATTTTGATTGCACCTGCTGCCTAAAAGATTTAAGTTTAAATTGAATTTTTTATATTGCATTTATTATTAGATTTGCTTAAAATATTTAATCGCTATTTTTTTAATACCCTTTTTTTGCTTCATAAAACAGCATATTTTGCGATTTTGGCGTTCTGAGAAGACTTTTTTTAAATCCAGTACTAACACTTGTCTTAAACCATTATCTTTTGCGGTTTTTCTGTATTTTTCGTTTAAAACCCCGACAAAAACCAGGAACTCCTTGTTTTTCTCACTTTTCAAAACTCATGGTTTCACCTAAAATCACGGCACAGTCGGGATTAGTCCGGTTTTTTTGAAGTTATCCCGACAAAACAGTTTGAGGTGGTCTTACTCAAGACCCTTGGTTCCACAACAAAACTTGGCTAACTCTCACCTTTTTGGTGACTTTCTGGTGTTTTGCCGTACAAATTTTATTGGGTTTGTTTTATTCATTTTTCAAGGCATGGTTTTTTGTTAGAATTTCACTTTTTTCGCGATTTTTTGGATGCTTTATTTCCGTCGAGAAAATCAAAAATATCTTATTTTCACTTTTAACAAATGACATATTGTATTATATGGTCTAATTATTCCGATATATTTGTTATAATATATTTAATACAAATCAATATATGCTAAATATATTTAGCAATATATGGATTATAATATACATTCTAGACTATGTTTCGATTAGTTCTGATAGTTAAAAAGTGAGGGTTCATGATGCGGCGGTATTGCTGATTGCGCAGTCCGGAGGTTTGGTTTTTTATAGGTGTCTGCGAGAAAATTGGTTGTTCGGAATAATCAGAGAATTTCAAATAGTGTTGTTTTAGGCACTAGTAGAATCACTGTTAAAAAGTGAGGTTAGAATTGAAAAAGAAAGGGTTTAAGCAATATAAGTGAGTTTTTTCTTGTCTTCTACGTTCTTTTGTGCCTGAACAGTTTGTTCTAGTATTCCTTTAAGCTTTTTCTCAAAATCTTCTGCTTGTTTTAATAGGGGTTTATAGTTGACTTTTAAACCTAAATACTTGTCTAATGCCTCTATTACTTTAGCTGCTGCTTTGCTGTCAGGTAGTTTCATGTGTGTTTCTGCAAATATGCACATATGAGGGAGATTTGCGCGTAATAGTAATGCGCTTGTTGCTCCGACGATAATTCCCTCGCCTATGCAGGTATATCCTGCGGTTTCTACCTTTTTCTTGAGTTTTTCATTGACTGTGAAATAGAACGCTTTGTTATCTGTTGTATTTTGTGAGCCTACGCCTTCTATTGAGATTACCTCTTTTGCCTGCAGTAGTTGGTATAAATCTAGTATTAGATCTGCCGCAGCCCATTCCATTCCAGCAACACTGGTTATTGCATGGACTATTATCAAATTGCTGCTTTTGCAGTAATATATCCCTATAGGGTCTATTAGTTTGCATTCGTGTATTGCTATTGTAGGCATAGTATTTTCAAAATAATATGTGCCTATTTTTTCACATTTTAAGTGGTCTAATAGAAATCCCGTCGATATTGTTGCTACAAGTCCGTATCCAGGAAACCCGGATATTATTGTAACCCCTTTTGGCTTTTTTGAAAGCACTAGTGTTTTAGGGTCATATCCTCTTTTTATTGTCATTGTTTGTTGTTTTTGTTTGCTCGTATATAAATTTTTCTCTCGAAATATTTATATACTATTATTATGAATTGCTATTCAAAGAGGTGATTTTATGGCAAAGAAGAATTTATGTATTCCTGAGACGTGCTGCAAGTGGTTTCCTGTTCTGCTGGCCTTGGTTGGTATTTGGTTTATCGCTGCAGATTTGGGATGGATCTCCACATATGGCTTTACACTATGGCCTATTGTAGTAGCTCTTGTTGGTATTAAAATGATGTTTAAGAAATAGGCTTTATTGCCTATTTTTTCTTTTTTTTCCCTATTCTTTTTAAACTTCCTTCATATAGAGGTATTATCGTGAATAGTCAAGAATATTCTCGTTCTTTTTAACTACTCTAAGGTGGTTAAAACCGAAAGGTTTATATACTAGTTATACTTTGTAGTCATTACAAGGTGGTTAAAATGAATGAAGACAAACAAAATTTAGACAAAGATTATTGCAACAGATGTGAAGAATGTTCTGATAAATGTAAAGATATTAAAGGTTTAGAGTCTTTTATAGATAAACTTGCTAATAAGACTATCCGTTTATATGATAAATTATCTTCAGAAAATGACAATAGTAATTCTTTTATTCAATGTTATTTAAATATGGTTAATGAATTAGTTCTTAAGCTAGGAACAACCGGTACTCAGCTTGCAAAAGCAAACAAAAAACTGGCAAATTATGATAGAGCAAAACCTTACATTCGTGATGTTGCTTCTGCAATCAATTATGATGGACTTGTTGACGGCAAAAAAGCAGTTCCTTTAAGCCTAAAATGGTACGAAGGTCTTGCAAAAGCTGTTGCTGACAGAATGAAAGCAAATCCACAGAAGGATGCAAAAATTGCAGATCTTGAGACTCGTTTAAATAAAATGGATTTAGATAATACTGAACTACGTAGAATAATTGCAGAACAGGTTGAATTGCTTGAACAGGCAAATGCCCGGCTTGAAAACTATAACGGCGCTGCATCAGCAGAAGGAGGTAACTAAAATGACTAACACACCAGAAGACAGTTACTCTGAACTTAGAGAACAATCTAAAAAATTAAGAGAAAATCTTGCTAATCTTCCTGCACATGCAGTTACAAATCCTGCTCCGCCGGTTGTTATTCCTGGAGTTGATAATAATGCACTTGATGCTCTAAGACATGATTTGACAGAAACATATTCTGATTTAGTACAGACTATGAAATTAGTAAGAGAATATGAATTAGATAAACGCAAGGACGAAGCAGAAAAGATATTAGTTCAAGGAGAACTTAATGTTGCAAAATCTGCTAAAATTGATTTGGAAAACCAAGTTAATCTTTTAAATCAAAGTATTGATGAAAGTGACATGGTTATTTCTGCTATGAATGTTCTAACTGATAAACAGTATGAAACTATTAAAGCAAAAGATGATCAGTTATACGATCACCAGGAAGATATTGTTACTCTTACTGAAGATGTTGAATCTAAGAATGCTGAGCTTACTACTAAAGAAGCTCAATTAAGAGATACTATTAGAACTTATGAACAAAGACTTGCTTCAAAGCCAGCAGGCGGAATAGATAATGATCAAATTGTTTCAATGCGTGCAAAGATTTATGATATGAATGCTGCATTGACTAGAAGCAAAACCGCAGAATATCAGGCAAGACAAAGAAATATTGCTCTTGAGACATCTGTTTCAAGACTGTCTGAAGATAATGCTGTGTTAAGCGAAACTGTTGCACAGGATGCAGAAGGATTGGCTACTGCTGGAAAAACTATTCAGGAAAAAGACAGATTACTTGCTGAGGAGAGAGATCTTAATGCAAATCTAAATCGTGAGAATTCCACTTATTTGCGCAGAGTTAGAAATCTTAGCGATGCTCTTGGTAAAGAACAGGATAAAGTTGTTGCCAAGGATGTTCAGATTGCTAATATCTTTAAGAATTCAGATAATCTGATTAATCGTATTGATGAAAAGAATGCGCAGATTGCTGATAAGGATATGGATATTACTAGATTGCAGAAAGAACAAGCTTCTGATCTTAATACAGTAGGAATAGTTATGGCTTCTAAGGATGCTCATTCTGCTGTTTTGATTGAACGTCTTGGTGAAGCAAGAAAAGATTATGCTCTTAAACAAGCTGAAAATGCGATGTTAAAAGCAAAGATTTGCGATCGTGAGGATGACATTCTTAATCTTGAGGAAACTGTTGTTGACAACGAATTTGATAATCATAATCTGAACATACATATCGATAATCTTGAAAGCGATATGGCCCACAATCATGAAAGATTTGATTCATGGGAATACTGGGCAGGTCTTGGTGGTCAGGCCGCTCTTAAGAAGGATTATAATGATGTTTTGTTTAATTTTGCCCAGGCTATGAATCGTGCCAATGGTAATGTTAATCCTTATTTGAATTTTGGCAGTATTTGTCTGAATATGCTTGAGGGTAATATGGCTGATGACGCGATTGAGAGATTGTCTGATGCGTTAACAGATTGCAAGCTTTCTAGAAAGGATAAAAGAAAGGTTCTTGAGTTGCGTGCTGATTTGTACAGGTTTAATGGTCAGCGTAAGGAAGCAATTAAGGATTGGAAAACTGCTCTTGGTGGATATCTTGGCTGGATTACAGATGTTTGTTCTGGCTCAAGTCTTAAGAGACAGGTATTGAAAAATAGAATAAAAGAATTAGCACCTTAAATTTAAGGTGTGCTTGCAGCGTGCGCTGCTTTTTTTGTTTCATATTCTACTTCCAATGCTTCTATTTTTTTCTTTATTTCTCCGGCCATATTTTTAATCGCATCAGTTTCGTCAGTTATATTCTTCCAGTCTATAGCGCCTGCTCCGCCTGTTGGTGTTAGCATTGATTTAAGTGTAATAATTGTTTGAGTTATTGTGTTTGCTTTTGTTTTTATTTCTTTTAAATCTTTTTGATTTGCTCTTTTCTCAGCAGAAGTCAGACCAAATGTACTGAGTTGAGTGACTGTTTTTTCTATTACTGGAATATAATCATCAATAAAGGTTGTATTTTCTGCTTGTGCTCTGAATAAGGCTTGATTATATCTTGCTGCATCCGATTTACCTGCCTGTACCAGTGCATTGTTTAGGTGTGCTTCGATTGTTTCTGCCTCAACTATTGCATCAGTTAGGTCTCCAGAGCTTCCTCCAAACAATCCAGAAACCCATCCACCCATATCACCGGTTACTTTGCTTACTGGTTGGTTTCCTTTTCCGCTTGCTGCTACCCAGATGCAGATTATTATCATAACTATTGCTATTAAGAATGCCATTGTTTGGAAAAAGCCCAGCCATCCTCCTACTTCTAATCCGATTGTACTTAGTGCTGAAAATGCAGTTGATAGTATGAACAAGTAAAATATCCATCCTATTATGAGAAGTATCATTTCAAGTGCCTTTGGTTTTGCGCGTATAGCATTTCTAGTCATTAGTGCTCCAAATACTAACGGTATTGCAAGTATAACTGTCATTATTAGTCCGCTGTACATATTTAGTGCAAGATATAACCATACTTCGGGTGTTAGTGCTGCTGTTGCAAATGCTACTACAAATCCTAGTATTCCTGCTGTTTTTCTGTCAAGAATATGTACCATTGTTTTCATTTGTAATATTTTGAATATTACTGCAAATATGGCTATAAAGAACATAACTCTTATCCATACAGATGGTGCAACAGAAATCATCATAAATATTTTAGCGATTATGCCTTCAATGAGTGTTAATGCATCTCCGATTGTTCCTATTACTGCGGTGGTGGTTGATTTGCTTCCTGATGTTGAGGCTATTTGTTGTTGTCGTTTAAACCTCATTTGTTCTATTACTTGTTCTGTGGTATATTCTCCTGCAACCATTACTGCTGATGCAAAAATTGTTAATATCATAATTCCAAGAATTATTAACAGGCCTGCTTTCTTCATCAATCATCACCTTTTTTGATTATTTTGAATATAACGTAATATATACTCGGTTTTTATTCTTCTCCTATTTAAATATTTCTATAGTCTTGGCTCTGTCCTGAACGTAGGTTAGCAGCCTAAAGTCAAATCCCTTTGGCGTGTAAGTTAAGCTGACAAGAGGGTT
>Ga0066639_10000959_pt1 | contig 25901 bp, 26 predicted proteins | sample CryGeyCG2114_010_2_FD_59504 | JGI IMG/M metagenome (GOLD analysis project Ga0066639, IMG submission 59504) | Groundwater microbial communities from aquifer - Crystal Geyser CG10_big_fil_rev_8/21/14_0.10 | ecosystem: Environmental > Aquatic > Deep subsurface > Groundwater | place: USA: Utah...
TAGAGATATTTTGTCAATTGCTGGTGGGATTTTGCAAAAAGAACACGATAAAATAATTTTCATTGGTCAACGTTCACGGTTTGAAAGTCAGAATTTGGGCTGGATTGAATTCGGAAATAAAGTAAAAGGGATTGGAGGCGTTGACATTTATGAATACAAAAGTCTTCATTATAGACCAGATGCAAAAACAGCTGAAGAATTTCATTCAAGCCTAAAGCATGCATGGAATCCAGGATATTTTGCTACAACCCCAAGTTTTTTAATGGGTCTTTATAAAAAACATGCTCCAGTTATGTATGATGGGCTTATTAAAATTCAAAAAGCATGGGGGACAAAGGATTTTGAAAAACAGTTGGATGAAATTTTTCCCACATTTGAAAAAATATCTTTTGATAACCTAATTCTTGAGAAATTAACTGAAGCAGACGGATATGTAATTGGAGCTGATCTTGGGTGGTCTGACATTGGTGCATGGGAGGCGTTAAAAGAGGCTTTGGCTGAAAACATTGACGAGAATGTCACTCTTGGGAAGGTAATGGTCAAAGATTCACGAGATAGTCTAGTCTATAATTATACAGATCAGTTAGTTGTTGGAATTGATTTAGATGATTTGCTCGTTATAAATACGGGTGATGTACTTCTTGTTTGCCCAAAGAAATCAGTTGCAAAAATAAAAAAGCTCGTTGAGTCGCTCGCTGACACAGAGCATGAACCGCTAACTTAATCAGATTTATGTATAATTTTATAAAAAGAATTCTTGATATAACGATGTCTATTATTCTTCTTGTTTTATTCTCTCCTGTAATAGTAATAACTTCTATTGCAATCAAGCTTGATAGTGATGGACCAATACTCGCTGATACTCCTCGAAGGGTTGGTCGAGGGGGAAGGTTATTTAGAATGTACAAGTTTCGTTCAATGGTAAAAAATGCGCATGACGCATTGATTGCAGACCCCGAATTTAAAAAACTTTATGAAGAATACAAAAAGAGTGGATATAAGCTTAGGAATGATCCTAGAATCACAAGAGTAGGACGATTTATAAGAAAGTACTCTGTTGATGAAGTGCCCCAATTTTTAAATGTTTTAAGAGGTGAAATGAGCATAGTGGGTCCGCGCGCATATTATCCTGATGAACTGCAAGAGCAACAGAAACAATATCCTTATACAAAAAATGCTGTTAAGATTGTGCTGTCAGTTAAGCCTGGGATTACTGGCGTTTGGCAAACGTCAGGTAGAAGTCAAATAAACTTTGATAAAAGAATTGAACTTGATGCTTCTTATGCGTCAAAAAAATCAATCCTCTATGATTTTTGGATAATTTTTAAAACCCCCTTTGCTATGCTTTCTGGAAAAGGAGCAATGTAGGGCAGTATACAGAATACTGAATACTGTATTCTCGGGTTTGCATTAGGCGCAATTTTCTGGTTAAATATCGTTAGTACTCGAATTAAAGAGTATATTTTTTATGGATAATTTTGAATTCAAGAAAATAGATATTGATAACGAAAAGCCCTTGGTCGCTACAGGCGTGGACAGTAAAAACCCCCGTAAATTTTTAGGTAAGTTTAACTTAAGCTTTTTCAAGACAAGAAAAGGGATGATTGTTGCATCAATTATCGCACTGCTTCTTTTGTTGTTTGTTTACACAGGAGTACAAGCGGCAAGAATTTCCAAACAAGCCATAAAAACTTATGCGCAGGCAAAAATAGTTGCTGATGCGGCTAAAAAGCAAGATGTGGTCTTGGCAAAAGCAGAACTCGTCAAAGTTCAAGATGAAGTAAAGGATTTAAAAAAATCTATGCAGTCAATAGGCTTTGCGGGTTTTATTCCTTTTCTTGGAGGTTATTATAATGACGGGGTGAGGCTTATTAACGCTGCCGGCGACGGAATTGACGCCGCAATTATTACAGCTGATTCGGTAATTCCCTATGCAGACGTTTTGGGTCTTAAGGGTGAGGGCAGTTTTGTTGGAGGGAGCGCTGAAGAAAGAATCAGAACTGCAGTTAAGACTCTTGATAAGGTGGTTCCTAAAATTGATGATATCGAGAAAAAACTTTTGGATGCAAAAGCGCAAGTTGACAAGGTAAGCCTTTCTCGTTATCCAAATTTTTGGGTATTCAAAAAAGTAAGAGAAAGAATTGCAAGTGTAAAAACTTTGGTTGATCAAAGCGCTCTTGCTGTTGAGCAAGGAAAGCCTTTAATAAAAGTTCTGCCAGAATTGTTGGGAAGCCAAAAAGCAAAAAAATATCTAGTTTTGTTTCAAAACGACAAAGAGCTAAGGCCAACCGGTGGATTTCTTACATACTACTCGATTTTTAGAATTGACGAAGGAGTTATTCATATAGATGGTTCAAACGATATTTATACGCTCGACGACAGTATCTCATTTCATCCAAAAGCAGACCCAATCATTCTAAAATACCTTCCCAAGGTTCCTACTCAAAATATAAGAGATATTAATCTTTCCCCTGATTTTCAAAAATCAATGGATGCTTTTAAAATCTATTACGACAAGTCATATTTGAAAACGGAAATTGATGGAATAATTGCAATTGATACACAGTTTTTGGTGCACATAATTGATATTTTAGGTGAAGTTCAAGCAGGTGGGCAGACATTTACAGCCAAAACAGATCCTATTTGTGATTGTCCACAGGTTGTGTATCAGCTCGAGTTAAATACCACAAAGCCGGTTAATTATGTCAGAAGCAATAGGAAAGCAATTGTTGGAGAGCTTCTTTATGCGACAATGCAAAAAGCCTTGTCGGTTTCTCCTAAAATATACTGGGGGCCCTTATTCCAAGCTGCAGTACAAGATGCTAACGAAAAACACATACTATTCTCTCTTAATGATAAAGGAGCGCAGCAAGGCATAGATGCGCTTAATTGGGCAGGTAGGATAAAAAGTGTAGATGGTGATTACCTTCATATAAATGATTCAAATTTTGGGGGCGCAAAGTCAAATATGTATATAACTCAAAACGTGCGCATGGATTATAACATTGGAAAAGACGGGGTAATAGAAAAAACTGTTGCAATAGAATACAAAAATAGCCATAAGCATTCTGATTGTAATCTTGAAAGCGGTGGACTTTGTCTCAATGCAGTACTGCGAAATTTCCAAAGATTTTATGTGCCAGAAGGAAGTGTGCTTGAAAAGTCAAAAGGAAATGAGGTAAAGGTTGAGACCAAAAAAGATTTGGGAAAAACATATTTTGAAACATTCTTTACCGTAAATCCATTGGGACGCTCGACAATTACCTATACATACAAGCTTCCTTTTAAAGCTGATGCAGGTTCGCCTTTGTCGCTTTATATTCAAAAACAACCTGGCATTGAGGTTATTCCTTTTGAGATTTATGTTAATAATAAAAAAGTTCAAAGCTTTGATTTAAGAGCTGACAAACGTGTAGATGTGCACCTTTAATGCAATATTTAAACGATAAAGGATTTGTTCTAAGGCGAATTAATTTTGGAGAAAGTGATCGCTTTATTACCCTTTTTACAGAAAATAGCGGTAAGGTTGAGGTTATAGCAAAAGGAGTTAGAAAAATAACAAGCCGTCGAGCATCAAGCGTTGAGCCTCTTAATTTGATTGAATTCCAAGCCGTAAAATCTTCAAAAAACTTTATTTTGACCGAAGTAAAACTTCTTGATTCATTCGAAGGACTAAAGTATAAGCTTTTGGACATGCAAAAAGTATTTTTGATGTGCGAGCTGGTGCACACTTTATCTGCGTATGATCAAAAGCATTATGAAGTTTTTAAGCTCATGCATGACACTTTGTGTAAGATTCAAGAGGATGAAAGCGATGAATATTTAAATAGTTTTCAAACAGAGCTTTTATTTCTTTTAGGATTTTGGGATAAAAAAAATGATTTTAGAGATGAAGTACAGTTGACCCGTTTTATCGAAAATATTATTGAGAAGAAAATCAAAACAAAAAGCTATTTTAAAATTTGAAAACCTCTTGTCTCAATCTCACGTCTTAAATTCTCCTTGTCAAGATAATCTAACCGAGTTATAATTCCAAAATGTATGACAATTAAAGAAGGAGATGTTCGAAATCTTGTTGCTAGTGGTCCGGTACTTGAAGAATGGTTTCTTGAGTCGGCACAAGAGATGTCTTGGAAAATACGAGAAAGATTGGCTAAAAATCCTCAAGATGTTTTGTCGGGACTTGAGAAAGTTGAAAAAAGAAATTTGGAGCTTGCAAGACAGGATTCTGATGTGCCTTTGATCATTTCTCCTTTGCGTGCAGCAGCTCTTTACATCGATTTTTTGTGCGTAGAGCCAATTATGGAAGTAGCATCTAAAAATTCGCGTGTAAGTGTCAATTTGACGGACTTCGCAAATGGAATGAGTCATATTTCAACAGCTCTTCTTCGGGCGGAAGGTGGAATAGCGAACGGCTCAGAAAAACAGGCGCTTTATGAGCTAAAAGCAGAAAGCGTTTTTTTCCCACTAGAGATGAGAGGTTCATATATTGAAAATAATAAAGTTGCTCGGGAAGAGTTAGCACGTCGTCGAGCAGAAGCTTTGAGGCAGAAAAAAAATGGCACTGTTCTTATAAATCAAGAATTTGAAGAGATGAAAGCTTTAAGGCAAAAAAGTGTTGGTTTAGGGAATGGGAAAATATCAGGTTCGGGATGGAGCGATGTGGCTCTTTTTGGAGCTGAGTTCGCAATAGAAATGTATGCAATTGTGTATCCTAAAGCCGATAAAAGAAGCGCAAGCAGTCAAGACCTTTCTATATTATCGAGTGAATTTTAGTTGTATATAAAACTTTAAAACAATGTATAATAAGTATATGGGCAAAAAGAAAAAAACATTTGGAGAGATTCTCGCAGTGGGAGCGGCACTTGGTGGCGCAGCTTTAGGTGCTGCAGCGGTTGCACTCTCAAATAAAAAGAATCAAGCAAAAATAAAAAAGACTGTTGATGAAGTCTCACAAGACGCAGTTAAGTTTGGAAAAAGCCTTAAGCAAAAAGCAGAATCATTTCAAAAAACAAAAATTGTTGGAAAGAAAACAGTAGCAAAAAAAGCCGTAAGTAAAGCTCCAGTCAAAAAATCCACCACGACCAAAAAGAAATAAACTCTCGTTTGGCCCGTTGATTCAATATAAATTTCACGCTATAATCCTTCTCTATGGGAATTGAAAGAGGATTTTTTGTCGATGTTCAAAGAAGAGATAACTTGGGGGCAAGTAAAAAGGAGATTGGGGAAGAGTGCGAAAGAGTATTGGTAGTAGCGCTGAATGATTTAGTAGAGGATCCTTTAGCAATTAGACTCGGCCTTGAGGCAGTAGAGCGTGGCTATGAAGCAAGGCCATTTAGTTCTCCTGGTGAATCGGGCAGACTGTCTCCTGTACGTGCAACAACCCTTTTTCTGTCACGTTTTTATGCATTGTCTATGCAAGAAGACGCAGAAGCCTCCCCTTCTTCTATTTCTGAGTCCTTGATGCATATAAGTTTTGGAATGGAGCACGTTTTGGGGACAATAATTCAAGCGGAAAGCGCTATTTATGCAGGCTCTCGGGAATACGGGGCGTTTATGTTGGAGGATGCGGGTTATGATGGGTCAGATGAGGATATGCTAGGCGCTTTTGCTGAAATTACACAAGGATATATTGACTGTCTTAAAGGGGATCCGTCGGGTATTACTCTTTTGGGCGAAGAGATTGTAAATATGCATATGCTTATGGCGGGCTACGACAAATATTTGGGCGAAGCGATAGAGCCAAAAGATGTATATAATCCTATGAATCTAAGAGGAGCAAAATTTGCAAAAGACGCATATAGAATTGTTTATCCTCACGCAGTCAAGGTTTTTGGTAATGGGAACGGAAACAAGTAGGAATTCAAATTGTAAATTTCAGTAAAAATGGGTACAAAAAAACCCCTTGCGGGGTCTTCCTGCCGAAAATCTATTGCTAGACTTTCTACCCTTGAAACTTGCGAATCAAGAGTTTTAGTAGTATAGGGTATCTATTCATGTTTGTCAATGGGGCAAAATGGAGAAAGCTTGTAAATGTGGAATTTGAAATTATTTATACTTGATTGGAATTAGTCAATAGGTTACAATTTTGACTACGAAATGAATAACACGGTAAAGTGTCATAAGTGTGGGGCAGAAATCGAAATCTCCGACGCTCTCAAGCACAAAATTGAAGAACAGCTAACAGCCTCTTTAGAAGCAAAATATAAGATTGAGAGCGAAGAAGCGACAAAAAAAGCAGTAGAGGAAGCATCCAAAAAAACCAATGCAGAATTATCTGAAGAAAAAGAGCGCAATAAAAAGCAGTCAGAGGATTTGTCAAAGCTTTTGGATGAGATAAAGGAACTTCGCAATCGTGATCGTGATCGCGAAATAGAGATGAAAAAAAAGCTTTTGGAAGAGGAGGAAAAGATAAGACGGGAGACACGAGAGAAAACAATTGAGGAGCGCGACCTTAAAGATCGGGAAAAAGACAAAACGATTGAGGATTTGAAAAAAGCGCTTGATGAAGCGCAAAAAAGAGCATCACAAGGCTCTCAACAGCTTCAAGGTGAAACATTAGAATTGCAGCTTGAGGAAAGGTTGCGAGCTGAATTTCCACAAGACATTATAACCGAGGTAAAAAAAGGACAGAGGGGTGCTGATGTTTTGCAAGACGTGGTTGATAAATTAGGTCGCAAATGTGGATCGATTCTTTGGGAGTCCAAAAATGCTCAGTGGAGCGAGCCTTGGATAAATAAGCTTAAAGAAGATCAAAGACAAGCAAAAGCAGACTTGGCGGTTTTGGTGTCGGTAAATTTGCCTGATGGGGCAAAAGATGTCTATTACCAAAATGGTGTTTGGATAGTAGGAATGTCTGGTTATATAAGTCTCGCGCTTGCCCTAAGGTTTAATTTAGTTAGTGTGTATCATGAGAGACAATCAAGTGAGGGTAAAGATGAGAAAATGAAAGTATTATATGAGTATTTGACGGGTACGGAATTTAAGCATCGAGTTGAGGGAATTGTGGAGTCTTTTTCTAATTTGCAAGACGAGCTTGAGCGGGAGAAAAGGTGGTTTAATGCCAAGTGGGCAAGGCAAGAGAAAGAAATACGAAAAGTGGTTGATCATACACACGGGATGTATGGGGATTTACAGGGAGTGATAGGGAAATCCTTGCCGGAAATTAAGTCATTGTCACTAGATTCAGGAGAAGACACTGAAGAGCCCTCAGAATATCCAAAAAATTCTTAGACAAGATTGTCAGACTTTCTTTAACTCTCCAATACAAATCCCTTAGAATTGGCGAAATAAATCATTCCATCTATATCTAAAATTGTATCCTCAATTTTTGAAGTCTGAAAGTTCACGCTTGTTATATTTGCAGACGTAAGATCAGCTTTTTTAAGATTACAGCGCTCAAACACAACCGATTCAAGATTTGCCTTCTGAAAGTTAGCGCTTGTAAGATCTGCATAGACAAATAATACATTGGAAAGATCGGCATCGCTAAAGTCAGTATTTTTTAAATCAAATTTTTTATTATCATTTTTAGCCCCTTTTAATTGTTGAAAAACAGTATTTTTCGCTATGACTTTTGAGAAATTGCAGTTTTTAAAATTCGCATTTCCTAAATCTAGATTACTAAGATTTGTATCTGGGAAAAAGCAAGACGTGAATGAGGTGATGTCAAAAATATTTTCTGAAAGATCACAATTTCGAAAAGTACACTTATTGAATGAGCTGAATTTTAGATTTACTGCAATGAAGCGGCAATTGATGAATTCACAATCACTAAAGTCTTGTCCTCGGAGAATATCTTTTTCAAATACTTTATCTTTATAGGTCATGTAGGGAGATTATAACACTAAATTTCTTCTTCCTTTCTTCTCTTTGGCGCCAAAGAGAAAGAGAAAGCGTTTAAAGTTTAATTCGTTGTACTTTCGTATCGGCGAAAGTACCAAAGCCTTTTGTCGCGGTTTTGATTCGTGCTTTCAAAATCTCGTTCTCTCGATAAGCTAAGCTTGCGGTGCTCGTTTCACTGTGCTCCTAGAAGAGCCGGACTTTGCCTTCCCCTTCCGGGCGCTCGCTCACTTCAATTTTTCATGCACTCATCTGCAAAGCGACAAACTTTTAAAGTTTTCGTAAAAAATGGCGAGGATAATGATGAGGCGGATTAGGTATGATTTACTATTTCTACAATTGCTCTTTACAATACTATAAGACAATTGTATAATCCCTTGAATATGTTAATTGAAAGACCGATCTTTAAATCAAAAATTGGATTTCGGAGAAGAACAAATATGTTGCAGGCTATTACCTTAGGATTTCCAAAAGGCGATGAAAGAGTTTCGTCGCAGCCTCGCTACGGGATGAGTGAGGAAGATTTGGTCGTTTATTATTCTGCTGCCAAAATTAGCCCAAACCCCGAAGACCCCGCGTTTAAAGAAATTGAAGATGTGCATAATTTTATTTCAAGTAATCTAATGGACGCTGTTTTTGACCCACAGAATCCGGATGTTTCATCTGAAAAAAGAGAAACGATTATTGTTCGTGCTCTTTGGATAGCCAGAGGTAATTGGGAGACTTATTTGTCTTGGAGAGGACAGACTTTGCCCGGGATGATTTTTACAAGGAGCGCTATAGCCGATTTAGACAAACGGCTTGGTGATGTTTCCGTAAATTCTTAGGCTTGGTTGCCTATCTCAACCACCGCATTCTTCCAAGAATCCAGTGCTTCGCGGGAGAGTTTTACTTTCCTCTCATTTATACACTCTTCACATACTATGCCATAAGTATCAATACCGTTCTTCCAATAATTTACCATATTCTCGGATGGCTTTTTACATACTCTGCATTTTCCAACCATTTTATAATCGGGTGAATCTACATTGAATCCTATTGTCTCGCGTTTATCAAAAACAAGAAGTTTGCCTTCAAAAAAAGTATTGGGGTATTTTTGCATAAAAGTAACTATTCCATTTTCAAGTTGATATACATCAGAAAATCCATATTTTAGAAGTAGTCCAGATGCTGTTTCGCATCTGACGCCTCCCGTGCAGACAGTGACAATCGTTTTATCTTTAAGATTTTCTATGTTTTTAATTGCATTGGGAACGTCGCGGAAATGTCCGAGTCCTTGTGGCCACAAAGAGTTTTTGAATCTTCCAACTTCATGCTCATATTCATTCCTCATATCAATGATATAAAATTCCCGCCCTTCCTGATACCAGCGATACAGCTCGTCAGCGGAAAGTTTTTTACCTGTAACCTTTTTAAGTGGTCCGAAGTCCTTATTTTTTATTCCAGTTGTCACAATTTCAGCCCGTGTCTTAACGGTCAATTTCCTAAAGGCCTTGCCGGTACCTATGCTTTTCTTCCAATTAATGTCACGAAATCTTTTATCTTTTGAAGTGGCATTAATGTACTCTTTTATTTTGTCTTTTTCTCCTTCAATGGTGCCATTTATTCCCTCATTTGCAATTAAGATTCTTCCTTTCAAGTTTAATTTTTCGCAAAGTGCGCGTTGTTCTTTCACCAATTTTTCAGGATTTTTAATCTCTATATATTTGTAGAAGAGCAGGACTGTATGTTCCATAAGATATATTATAATTCTTTTTTCTCTTTGGCGCCAAAGAGAAAGAGAAAGCGCTCACCGTTTTTGTTTCAGGTTTTCGATTTTCACTTCCTTATCGGGGGAAACCTTCCCCCAACAACAATTCGTTGTGGCTCCCCCTGATGCGGTCGTTCAAATCTCAAAACTTTTACAAAAAATGGTGAGGAATGTTTGGTTTTTCTCGCAAAACTTTCCATGCATTCCGCTCCGAATGACGAACTAAACTCAAGTATCACAAAAAATGGTGAGAAATTAATACAAAAAAACCAACGAATACTTAAGACTTTCACAAAAAGCGATTGAAATTTAATACTTGCATAAGGATTTAAAATCATATACATTTATTATATGGCTGAAAAACATACCCACGGAAAACGCGAAAAGAAAAAACCGAAGAAGGAAAAAGCTAAATAATTGACGTTTTTAATCTGAAAACTCCATTTAACAATTCGCCACAAGTTATTTTATTTGAATTCCTATTTGATATAAGAAAAGGAGGTGAAAATAAATGAGTGACGACAACAACAACGACGACGACAAAACAACAACAGACGAGCCAGTAGTCGAAGCTGAAGAATCAAAAGATGAGCAATCAGCTGATGAGGATAGCACGAGTACTGATGAAGCTGTAGCTGAAGAGCCAGTAGCTCCAGCAGCAACATCAAGCAGCGAACCAGAAGCAGTGGGAACAGATGCCCAGGGACGCCAGCTTTATCGCGTTAAATGTAGCAGTTGTGGAAATGACACTGAAGTTCCATTTAAACCATCGGGGAACAGACCTGTATATTGCCGCGATTGTTACATGAAGAACAGACAGTAAAACAGAGAATTATTGTTTTGTTTTTTTAATTGCGAAGAAGAAGGGGTTTTTTCTTCTCTTTGACAGCAAAGAGAAGCAGAAACTGTTGTCGCGGTTTTGCTCCAGGTTTTCAAGTTTCGCTCGCTCAACGGGGGAAGGTGTCCCCCTCCGCGACCAAGTCTGACTTGGCGCGGACGTCCCCCTGTTTTGCTCGCTCAATTTTCAAAATTTTCTCAAAAAGCGACAAAAGAGTTGCGTTCTCTGTTTAAATGCTCATTTGTTTAGATTCTCAAAAAATGAAAATTTAAATGCTCAATACTGCATACGGCATATTGAATACTTATTTTCCTGTTGTTTGGAAATTTTCTCTTTGATATACTGAATCTTGAAATTATGAATAATCTCCTTGAGAAATTTGTTGCCTTATGTAAAAGACGAGGCATTATTTTCCCCGGTAGTGATATATATGGTGGTCTTGCAGGCACATGGGATTACGGGCCAATAGGATCAATTATCAAGAAAAATTTAAAAGATTTATGGTGGCACGACATGGTTCAGCTTCGTGATGATGTTGTGGGTTTGGATGCAGCTATCATGATGAATCCAAAAGCTTGGGAAGCTTCAGGTCATGTTTCTGCTTTCTCCGATCCTCTTGTTGAATGTAAGATTTGTCATTTAAGATTTAGAGCTGACAAGATAGATGAAATAGCAGCGCATACAAAAAGCCACGATGGTCTCACGACTGATTGGACTGAACCTCAACAATTTAATTTACTCGTTAAAGCTTATTTGGGTGTTATTGAAGGTAAGCAGAGCGAAATTTATCTAAGAGGAGAGATTACAAATGGAGTACATGTAAATTTTCAAAACGTTGTTAAATCAACACGTGTCAAAATTCCCTTTGGTATTGCTCAGATCGGAAAAGCATTTAGGAACGAAATAACTCCTGGGAACTTCACCTTTAGATCTCGTGAGTTTGAGCAAATGGAGGTGCAGTTTTATATAAAGCCAGAAAAGCAGGAAGGTGATAAGTGGTTTGAGTATTGGAAGAAAAATCGTATGGATTGGTATTTGTCTCTTGGTATGAAAAAGGAGAATTTGCGCCTTCGCGACCATGATGACGATGAGCGCGCTCATTATGCAAAAGCCGCTACAGATATCGAATACAATGCTCCTTGGGGATGGAGTGAGTTTATGGGGATTCATAATCGCGGCGATTGGGATTTAAGTCGTCACGAAGAATATTCGGGAATGAATATGAAGTATAAAGATCCGCAAACAGATGAAGAATATACTCCTTGGGATATTGAAACTTCAGCTGGTGTTGATAGGTCTTTGCTGTTTTTGCTTTTGGATAGCTATTCGGAAAGTGAAGGCAGGACTGTTTTGAAACTTTCGCCAAAAATTGCGCCATTCAAAGCTGCCGTTTTTCCATTACTTGCCAACAAGCCGGAGCTAGTTGAAAAAGCGCGTGGGATTTTTGAAAGCTTGAAGCCTGATTTTATGATAGCTTGGGATGATCGGGGTAATATAGGCAAAAGATATGCAGCACAAGATGAAATAGGAACGCCATTTTGCATAACCGTTGATTTTGATACTCTTGATGATGACGCAGTGACCGTACGCGATCGAGATACGGGAAAACAGGAAAGAATTTCTATTGACAAAATACATGAATTTATTACTGGAAAAATTTCTTGATGTCTAAGGCAGAATCTGGAGTATCATTTGGCGAAGAGCTTGATAAGCCGCGCGAGCATTGCGCTCTTGTAGGTTTTGTAAATTTTTCAGGTGAGGATGTCGTCCCCGATGTAATTGCTTCTTTACATGATCAGCAAAATAGAGGAGAAGATGGATGTGGTGTTGCAGTTCTTGAGCCATATGGGGGACAATTTATGGTTCATAAAGCGCCTGGTCTTGTAGCGCAGGTTTTCTCAAACGGTAGGCTTTTAGAGTCAGGACTCTCTGGCAGCGTAGCTATTGGGCATAATCGCTATGCTACTTCAGGAAGTGAAGATTTATCTGAAAAAGATAAAGCAAATCATCTTCAGCCCTATGTTGTTTCGAAAGACAGGAGAACCATAGCGCTTGCTCATAATGGAAATATTCCAGAGAGATATTTAGAAAAACTGAGACAAGAATTGCCTGAAGGCATACCTTTGCAGTCAGATACAGACAGTGAAATAATTGCTTGGAGAATTATGAGTGCGCAAGGTGATAGTTGGCGTGATAAGATCGCAAATGGGCTATCTGAAGTTGTTGGGGCATACTCGCTTGTTATAGCGACTGATGAAGGTGACCTTTTTGGAATTAAAGATCCTTTATCAATTCGTCCCTTGGTTGTTGCTAGAACAGAAAATGGAATTGCATTGGTGTCAGAAAGTCGTGGTCTTGAGCATGTGAGGGCAGAGGACAAAAAAGAAGTAGGCCCAGGCAAAATGGTTCATATAGACAAGAACGGAAATTTTTCAATAACACAACTTTTTCCGAGACAAGAAGCAACACAGAAATGTGTTGTTGAAGATATTTATTTTAAACATCCCTATTCCAAGGAGGGTGATTTAGAAGTTCGAGAAATTCGTCAAAGAATGGGTGAGGGTTTAGCGAAAGAGTTTCCTTTTACAACTGATTACACAATTGTTGGAATTCCGGATTCAGGAATTGAAATCGCGGAGGGTTATGCGCGCTACCTCGGTGGAAACGAGAAGGGTCTTATAAAAAAAGACAGATACAGACCTGGTAGAACATTTATAAGCGAATCTAGTCAGAAAAGAAAAGAGATGCTGGATTTGAAATTTACAATTTCAGATTCAGTAGAGGGTAAAAAAATAGTTATTATTGACGACTCTGTAATCAGGGGTAATACCACAAGAAGACTTATTAGCTCCCTTCGTGAAAGAGGAGCTGCTCAGGTGCATGTTCTATCTGGGTCTCCTCGTTTTATTAATATATGCGATATGGGTGTTGATATTGCAGCGCTTGAGGAGCTTATTGCGCTCAAAAAAAATGGCTCTCCGAATTTTGAAGAAAAAAGCGATATCCAAATATCTCAGGAGATCGGAGCCGATAGCGTAGGTTTTTTGAGTCTTGATGGGCTGATTAATGCAATTGGTGGAAAAAGTGAAGATTTTTGTACAAACTGTATGACTTCACAGCATCCAATTCATAGCATGTCAGATGAGCAGCGAGAGATTGTCTATTCGTCTATCCTGCCTGTTATTACAAAATAGAACTATTGACATACATAAAACTCTTTGTATATAAATAAATAGCACTATGAATTTATCGGGAAGAAGGTTTTACATTCTGGGCGCAATAGCAATTGTCCTTCTCTTAATCGTTGGCTACTTTATGGTTACTGGTGGCAAAAGCACAAATACAAATACCCCCAACGCTGATGAGCTAATTAATGCCGAGCAGCTATCTCCTGACGTAATAGGACTTTCTCTTTCTGCAAGCGCTGATAAAAAAAGAGTTATTATGAAAATAACAAAACTTGAGGGAGTCAAGTCTATTACCTATGAGCTTTCTTATGATGCTCAGGTTGTTGATAAAGAATCTGGTGAGAAATTGACTGTAACTCATGGCCTTGGACCAAGCACAATTGAGGTAAAACCAAATGATCGAGAAATTGTTAGAAGTGATTTAACGCTTGGAACATGTTCATCGGGAGTTTGCCGATACGATGATGTAGTTTCTGACGTGAAGTTTGTTATAAAAGTCATATACAATAATGGCCGCGTAGGCGTAGTAGAAGAATCCTTAAGCCTCTAATTCGTTTTTCTTTTCACGAAATAAATTTTCCTTCTATATTTAGTGTTTTTCTGCCTTTTTAGCCACTATTTAGTGGTATTTTGCTCTTGACATGGCGTGAAAATTAGTTCAAAATGGAATAAAGTGGCACAAAGTGGAAGTGAGTGGTGATATGCTAATAGGACAATTTTTAGTAAAATTAGGCGCAAAAGGACGAATAGCTTTTCCCAAAAGGTTTCGTCAAGAGTTGGGTGAACGCATTATTGTGACTTATGGATTTGAAAATTCCCTCATGGTTGTAGCTGAAAAAGATTGGAAAAATCTTCTTTCTGGAACTGAAGATAAGCCTTTCTTGCTGTCAAATGCTCGTGATACGCAAAGATATCTTCTTGGAGGAGCGGCCGTAATTGAGCTTGATTCACAAGGAAGAATGGTAATTCCCGAGTATTTACGACGCTTTGCAAGCATAAAAAACGATGTGGCTGTAATTGGCCTTAATAAATATATAGAAATATGGGATAGCGCTAAATGGGACACATACAGAAATTCAATTCAAAAAAACATTTCAGAGGTTGCAGAGAAACTGATAGATAGAATTGATGATGATAAAAAGTAACTTGGTTTTTGAAACAATGTTTTTTGGCATAGCTAAAAAACGCACATTAAAATTTTGAAGAAATTAATTATGGACGATTTTGGTCACATTCCAGTACTTTTAAAAGAAGCAGTAGGCTTACTGGATGTTAAAAAAGGCAAATGGTATGTGGATGCAACAGCTGGAGGAGGAGGGCATACACAAGAAATTCTTGACTTAGGTGGTCGAGTAATTGCAATTGACCAAGATCTAGAATCTATAAAATTTCTTCAGAAAAAATTTGAGGGCAATAAAAATGTAATTTTGCAAAAAACTAACTTTTCGCAGATACAAAAAGTTGCTCAGAAAAATAAAATTAAGCCCGCCGGCATTCTTTTTGATCTTGGTTTATCAAGTTTTCAAATAGAAAAATCAAAACGAGGGTTTAGCTTTCGAAAATCCGAGCCGCTCGATATGAGGATGAGCGATGAGGAAAATTTAACAGCTTATGAAATTGTCAACACATACACAAAAGAAGAACTATACGAATTATTTACTAAGCTTGGTGAGGAGCATTACGCTTCTTCCATTGCTGACAATATTGTTAAGTCCCGTGGAATAGATGAGATTAAGACTAGCGATGAGCTTGCCAAAATTGTGGCAGAATCGTTGCCAACCAAGCAGTCGCCTTTTGGTCAGGTCGGTAGGCATCCGGCAACTAAAATATTTCAGGCCTTAAGAATGGAAGTTAATATGGAAATTGAAAATTTAAAAACAGGAATAAGCGAGGGATTTGAGGCTCTTGATAAGCAGGGAAGAATGGTCGTTATTTCTTTTCATTCACTTGAGGATAGGATTGTAAAATTGGCTTTTGTTGATTTTGTAGATCAGGGGAGAGCAAAATTTATTACAAAAAAGCCTCTTCGCTCGAGTGAAGATGAAGTAAATAGAAATGTTAGATCGAGAAGTGCGAAACTTCGTGCGGTTGTAAAAAATTAAATTTGTTATGAAAAAAACATTTAAAATCTTATTTTTAGTTTTGATAATTTTTTCCGTAGTTAGTCAAATTTTTAATATATGGCTGGTTAATAGTGTTGATGCTCAAAGTATTGCGGCGTCGAGGCTGCAAAGCAAAATTGAACGCTTGCGAGAACAAAACTCTATAATTGAAACAGAAGTTTGGCAATATGCTTCTTATAGCAATGTTGCATCCAGAGCGGCAACGCTTGGCTTTGGTAACAAAAAAGATTTTATTACGCTTGGCGCGCCACAAAAACTTGCGATTAGATGAAGAAAGAAAATACTGCGAGATCTCTTATAGTATTTATTTCCATCGTTGGCCTCTATTTAATTCTTGTTCTTAATCTTTTTTATTGGCAAGTCATGAGGGGTAAGGAGCTTAAGGCAATGGGCTTTGATCAAAGCTCTTCTTCCATAGACGTTCCTGCGAAAAGAGGAGATATTTTGACATCTGATGGTTTTCCACTCGCAACAAATACAATTTCATACCTTGTTTATACAAATCCAAAAGTAATAAAAGATAAAAAAACATATGCTTTGAAAGTTTCGGAAATTCTAGGCCTAGATGAGGCTAGCATTTCTGCAAAATTAAACTCAAATCTTTTTTGGGTGAAGATTGGGGAATTTGTAGATCCTGGCCAAAAAGACGCACTTTCAAAATTAAATCTTCCTGGGATGGGGTTTGAGCAACAGCCTTTGAGGTTTTATCCCGAGAGTTCTATGGCAGCTCAATTAGTTGGTTTTTTGGGAAAGAATGAAAAGGGTAGTGACCATGGTTATTTTGGGCTCGAAGGATTTTATAATGAGCAGCTTAAAGGTCGGGATGGAAAGATTATTGCAATTCGTGATGCCTTAGGAACGCCAATTCTAAATGATATAAGAGAAGAAAAAAAAATTGACGGGAGAACAATACAGTTGACCGTTGATAGGAGTGTGCAGTTTATAGCTGAGCGAAATTTAAAAAAAGGAGTTGAGCAATTCGACGCTGTTGGAGCTAGCGTTGTTATAATGGACAGCAAAACGGGTGGGATTTTGGCAATGGCAACTTATCCTCAATTTGACCCGCAGAAATATTGGGAATTTGATCAAAAGACTTATAAAAATCCAGTTGTTTCAAGTCTTTATGAACCTGGATCTACTTTTAAAACACTTGTTATGTCCTCAGCAATTGACGAAGGAGCTGTCACGCCGAGCACGAGATGTGATATCTGTTCTGGTCCGGTTAGGATTGGTGAGTATGAAATTGAAACGTGGAATGGTAAGTATTTTGCTAATACAACGATGGCTGAAGTTATTGAGCACTCAGATAATACGGGTATGGTTTTTGTAGGACGGAAAATGGGACTTGATAATTTGCTTTCTTATTTCAAAAAGTTTGGTGTCGGAGAGAATACTGGGATAGATCTTCAGGGGGAAGTTTCAGCCGAAATAAAGGATGAAAAAGATTGGTATTCAATTGATGCTGCAACTGCTACGTTTGGTCAAGGAATTTCAATGACCTCAATAGAGCTTATTACGGCTGTAAATTCGATCGCCAATAATGGGGTTATGATGAAGCCTTATGTTGTTTCAAAAATTGTAACCAATGAAGGAAAGGAAATAGAGATTGCTCCAAAGGAAATAAGAAGGACAATTAAAGAATCAACGGCCAAGGTGATGACTGCGATTATGGTTGATGCTGTTGAAAAAGGTGAGGCAAAATTTGCAAAAATAGAAGATTATAAGATTGCGGGAAAAACAGGTACGGCACAAATTCCAGTTGCTGGCCATTATGATCCAAATCAAACTATAGCTTCATTTGTAGGCTTTTTTCCAGCAGGGGATCCCAAAATTACGATGTTGGTGATTTTTGATAGACCACAAAATTCCATATATGGGTCTGAAACTGCAGCGCCAATATTTTTCTCCATAGCGCGGGATTTGATTCGTTATTACAATATTCCTCCGTCGAATTGATAAATATGAGAAAAAAAGCTATAATTTTGACAATCTACGGTTCGTTTTCCCAATTTTACAAAGGCTTATTATTTGCGTAGATAAAATATGTATATATATTTCGTAGGAATAAAAGGAGTGGGAATGGCTTCTCTTGCAGTGATTGCAAAACAAGCTGGATTTGAGGTTTGTGGAAGTGATATTGCAGATGAGTTTATAACAGATAAGATTTTACAAAAAGAAAAAATCTTTTTTAAGACAGGGTTTTCTTCTGATAATATAGAGCGTTTTCTCAAAGGACATTTAAGAGATGAAGTTTTGGTCGTTTCAAGCGCCGCAAACGGTGGGTTTGGTAATGAAGAGTGTGTTTGGGCTAGAGAAAATGGATTTAGGATTATATCTCATGGACAGGCAGTTGGAGAATTTATGAGTGGTGAAATCTTTGGTAAAAAATTTAAAGGAGTGTCTGTCAGTGGTGCGCATGGGAAAACAACAATTACAGCTTTAATATCAACTCTTTTAACACTTCTGGACCTAGATCCATCTTATACAGTTGGCACGAGTGAAATTTTTCCTCTTGGTGCGGGAGGACATTTTGGAAAGGGAGAATATTTTATTGCGGAAGCAGACGAGTATTTATCGGAAATAAAAGAAGACCGCAAGCCAAAATTTTTGTATCAAAACCCTGAAGTTCTAATAGTCAATAACATTGATTTTGATCATCCCGATTTTTATCATAATTTAGATGAGGTTGAAAATGCATATTTAGATTTTGCAAATCAATTAGGTAAAAATACTTTATTAATTGTAAATGGAGACGATGAAAGAGTAAGAAAAATTGCAGAGAAAGCGAAAAAAAGAATGATAACTTACGGGGTGCACGCAAGCAATAATCTTGTTCTTTCAGATTTTCGTGAATTTGGACTGTCATCGAGTTTTAATGTGTCGTTTGATAAAACTGATTTGGGACGCTTTGATCTTTCTCTTCCAGGGTTTCATAACGCTAAAAATTCGCTTTGCGCCATAGCATTTTTGATGGAGATAGGAATACCAATTTCCAAGATTCGTGAGGTAATGCCTAAATTTTTGGGTACGAAAAGAAGGCTTGAAATGGTTGGAGAGACAAAGAATGGACTGAAAATTATGGATGACTATGCTCATCACCCGGAAGAGATTCGAAAAAGTCTAAATGCATTAAAAGAAGCATTTCCGGATAGAAAAATAATAACTATTTTTCAACCACATACATATTCTAGGACTAAAAGTTTGCTTTCTGAATTTATAGCAAGCTTTATTGATACGAATAAGCTTATTTTGCTTCCTACTTTTGCGTCAAAAAGGGAAAGCAGTAATTCTATAATGGATGAGGAAATATTATTAGAATTTAATAAAATCAAAAAAAATGTTATTGGCATTGAGAAGTTTGATAATGTGATAAAATACGTACAGCAAAACGTTAACGATAAAGACCATCTAGTACTAACAATGGGCGCTGGAGATGTCTATGAAATAGGATATCAAATATTAAAACATGATAAATAAATACAAAATTAATGGCGGAAAGAAATTGAGCGGTGAAGTTCGCGTGAGCGGAGCTAAAAATGCTGTATTAAAAGCTCTAATCGCTGCGTGTTTGACTGATGAGGAAGTTGTTATTGAAAATGTGCCACTCATTAGCGATCTCCATGTCATGCTTGAGCTTCTTGAAGGAATTGGCGGAAAATATACGCTTATCGATCATACGCTCAAAATAAAACTTGAAAAAATAACAAGCGTTAAGCTCCCTCTTGATATTGGGGCAAAAACTCGAACATCTTCTATGTTTCTTGCTCCATTACTTTCGCGTGAAAAAGAAGCAATTATCCCAAATCCTGGAGGTTGTAGAATAGGAGCGAGGCCAATCGATAGACATATCGAGGGACTTATGAAAATGGGAGTTGAGACTGTATATGATAGCGAAGATGGTTACTTTCATGCAAAAACAAAAGGATTAAAAGGTGCGGTTTATCGTTTTGAAAAAAACACTCATACGGGGACCGAAACTTTGCTTATGGCGGCAGTACTAGCAAAAGGAATTACAGTTCTTGAAAATGCTGCACAAGAACCTGAAGTTGAGGACCTAATTTATCTTCTAAATGCGATGGGAGCAAAAATTACGAGGCCTGAGGGGCGGACAATAAAAATTGAAGGAGTAGAAAAACTTCATGGAGCAACTTATTCGGTAATGCCTGACAGGAATGAGGTAGTGACTTTCGCGATAGCTTCTGCTTTAACCGGTGGACAAATATGGATTAAAAACGTAATCATGGATGATATAAAAGCTTTTTTGAAAGAGTTTAAAAAAGCAGGCGGGAGCTGGGAGGAAGGCGCCAGTGGCGTGCGTTTTTTTATAAAAGAGAAAATAAAACCTCTTGATGTCATAACGGCCCCTCATCCAGGATTTATGACTGATTGGCAAGGACCTTGGGCTGTTCTTATGACACAGGCAAAGGGTATCTCAAGAATTCATGAAACGGTTTATGAGAATAGGTTTTCATACGTGGAAGAGCTTGAAAAAATGGGGGCAAAAATGAAAATGTATAAAGTTAGAGTGAAAGATCCTGAAAAATTTTATAATTTTAATTTTGACGGGGAAGATGGAAGACGTCAAGGGCTTAGAATTTACGGTAAAACAAAGCTTCATAATGCAGTTTTGAGCATTGCTGATCTAAGAGCAGGAGCGACACTTGTTTTAGCATCATTGCTTGCTCGAGGGGAAAGTGTTATTTATGGAATTGAATATCTTGAGCGTGGATACGAATCATTTGACAAAAGACTTAGAAACTTAGGTGCAGATGTTGTTGTTGAGGAGGAATAAATATGGAAAATCTATGGACAATAATTTTGGCTGCAGGGCGTGGAACGCGCATGAAAAGTAGCAGTATAAATAAAGTCGCATATAAAATAAACGGAATTCCAATGCTCACAAGAACAATTCAGTCTTTGAAGGAGACAGGAATTGCAAATATTGTGGTTGTGGTCGGTTTTGCCAAGGACTCTGTTTTGAGCCTACTCGAAAATAGCATAAAAACGGTTGAGCAAAAGAATATGCTTGGGACGGGACACGCTGTTAAAACAGCGCTTTCAAAAATTCCAAAAAACGCAAAAGATGTTTTGGTCTTGAATGGTGATGATTCATTTCTTTTGGACCCAAAACTATTGAAAAAAATGTATTTAAAGCATCTGGAAAGTAAGGCAAAAATTACTTTTTTGAGCGTTAAAATGGATGCTCCTGGTGGTTTGGGGCGTGTTTTAAGAGGAAAAAACGGAAAAGTTTTGGGCATTGTTGAGGAAAAAGATGCAACAGAGGCTCAAAAAAAAGTAAAGGAAGTTAATGCAGCTTGTTATATTTTTGATTATTCTTTTCTTAAGAAGTTTATAGGAGTGATTAAAAAAAGCGATATTACTGGTGAGTATTATATCGTAAATTTAATAAGAACGGCAGCAGATTTAGGTATGCCAGTCGCGGCTTTGAAAGTTAATAAAACTAATTGGCGTGGGGTAAATACACCAGAAGAATTGCTCGAAGCTGAAAAAATAACAAAATAACATGGACAGTAAATTTTCCCCACAACTTTTTTTTGAGTCAGAAAGCGTTAATGATATTTTTAACCCTCAGGATTCTATCTACGACCCGTTGAAAAAAATACCTGAAATTATAAGTGCAATTGTTGAAAAAAGAGGAGATGAACTTACTCAAATTAAAAAAAACGTTTGGGTGGGCAAAAATGTGAAAATTGATGAAACTGCAAGAATCTTAGGCCCCGCAATAATTGATGACAATTCTTCCATTGGATTTTGTGCGTATCTTCGTGAGAATATTATTCTTTTCAAAGGTGTGGTTATAGGACACTCTTCAGAAATTAAAAATTCTATAATATTTGAAGACTCCGCTGTTCCACATTTTAACTATGTCGGAGATAGCATAGTGGGAGCTAACGTCAATTTTGGGTCTGGTGCAAAAATTGCAAACTGGAGATTTGATGAAAAAAAAATAAAAATTAAAATTGAGGAAGAGATTGTTGACACAGGTCTGGTTAAGTTTGGGGCAGTTGTCGGAGATGGGACAAAAATAGGGATAAACGTAGCCATCAACCCAGGGACTGTTTTGGGTAAAAAGGTTAGGATTTTTCCTCTTGTGTCAGTTTTTGGTTTTTGGAAAAACGATTCGATAGTAAAATAGCTTTCGCTTTTTAATTAAAATAGCTGTCGCTTTTTAATTAAAATAGCTGTCGCTTTTCATTGTTCTTTTGGAACAACGAAATAGCTTTCGCTTTTAATTAAAATAGCTCCTAAAGTCGCTTTTCTTTATTCTTCGAACAACAAAATAGCTGTCGCTTTTCATTGTTCTTTTGGAACAACGAAATAGCTCACGCTTTTAAATAAATAGCTCACGCTTTTCACGATTTCAAATTAAGCACAAATTCCTTTTAAATTATCAGTCATGATGCTATAATAACCCTCTATGGATAGAGTATTTGGTTTTGCGATTTTATCGCTTTTTATTTCACTAATCCTTTTTGTTCCTTTTATAGACTTTTTATATAAAATAAATTTTCAGAGAAGAAGTCAAAAAACAAAAGATATGTTCAATAAAAGGACACAGTTTTTTGATAAATTTAGCGCATGGAAAGTGGGAACTCCTTTTGGTGGAGGACTTTTGATAATTGCTGTGGTGACAACTTTGACTCTTTGGGCTTACGGACTTTTTAGTATTGAGGTCAAAGGATGGGAGCTTTTTGTTTTGTTGTTCTCTTTTCTGGGATTTGGAGCCTTAGGGCTTTATGACGACTTCAAAAAAATAATTGGAGAAAACAATGGGCTGAGATTTAGACATAAATTGGTTATTCAATGGATCTTAGCTCTTATTATAGGCACTGTTTTGTACTTAAATTTAGGATACGATTTTTTGTACATACATTGGATTGGTGAAATTTCTCTTGGAATTATCTATATTCTTTTTGCTGGGTTTGTTATTGTGTCGTTTGTTAATGCAGTAAATATTTCTGATGGACTTGATGGCCTGACTGCGGGTCTTTTGATAATTTCCCTTGTAGCTTTTTTGGCTTTGGCTGGAAATATACTTGACACCTTTTTATCTATTTTTATTGCAATTCTTTTAGGTAGTGTATCAGCGTTTTTGTACTTTAATATTTACAAGGCAAGGCTGTGGATGGGCGACGTTGGAACGATGTCGCTTGGTGCTGTTCTTGCGGTCATTGGTCTTTTGACCGGCAGGCCACTTGCTGTGGCTGTTATCGGCGGAGTCTTTGTGATAGAGGCGGGATCCTCACTCGTTCAAATTTTATCAAAAAGATTTTTGGGTAAAAAACTTCTTCCAATTGCTCCAGCTCATTTATTCTTCTTGAAAAAAGGCTGGGAAGAGCCTAAAGTTGTAATGAGAGCTTGGTTTCTGGGCCTCGTGTTCGCAATACTGGGGTTATACGTTGCCTTTGTAGGCTAAGTGTCCAACTTATCATGAGTAAGCCTGGAGTTTTTTTATTTGCTACAACCTTTTTTTTATCTTTAATCGGGATTTTCATATTGTATGAAAGTTCTGCATACTCGGCGACTTTGCTTCTAGGCGATAAATATTTTTTTGTAAAGTATCAGCTGATGTGGCTTGTGATTGGAGTAATTTTAGCTTTTGTTATTTCACAAATAAACTATAAAAGATATCACAAGCTTGCTTTGCCTATGCTTCTTGGAACATTTTTACTTCTCGTGTTAGTTTTTATTCCGGGTATTGGGCTTGAGCTCAAAGGGGCGAATAGATGGATTAATTTTGGGTTTGCGGTTTTTCAGCCATCAGAGCTATTAAAAATAACCCTGGCTATATACTTGGCGGCATGGCTTTCCGTAAAAGAGAAAGGTCGTCTTCTTGCGTTTCTAATGCTTATTGGTCTGAGCGTGTTTTTGGTTGTTATAGAGCCGGATATGGGAACTGCTATGGTAATTGCCGTCACTTCAGTCGCGCTTTATTTTTTATCAGGGTCAAGTGTAAAAGAGATTACGCTGATTGGACTAATAGGATTGGTAGGAGCTTTTTCGCTGATCAAAATTGCTCCATACAGAATTGATAGACTTACTGCTTTTCAAAATTTTGACAGGAGTGATTTGAGTACAACGTCTTACCATGTAAAACAAATTTTAATTGCTCTAGGATCAGGAGGATTCACAGGTGTAGGTTTTGGAAAATCTGTCCAGAAATACGCGTATCTTCCAGAAAATACAACTGATTCAATTTTCGCAATTTTTGCAGAAGAAAGCGGATTTATTGGATCTGTTTTTTTAATATCAATTTTTATATTACAGCTTTTTTTAGGATTTTTAATTTCCACTCGGGCACCCGATGAGTTTGGAAGATTATTATCTTTAGGAATTATTATTTTTCTTGGAATTCAGACAATAATTAATTTAGGCTCCCAAGCAATCGTTCTTCCTCTTACGGGAATTCCACTGCCTTTTATTTCATATGGAGGTTCTTCTATGGTTATTAATTTTTTAGCAATTGGAATATTATTGAATATATCTAAAAATCAAAAATGAGAGATATTGGTATGAAAAAAATATGAAAATTTTAGTAAGCGGTGGACATTTTTCACCTGCACATTCGGTAATTAGAGAGCTTATATCGCAGAAAAATAGCGTTTTAATAGCTGGTAGAAAAAGTTCTTTCGAAGGAGAAAAGTCGGATTCCTACGAGTATATTGTAGCAAAAAAAGAAAAAATTCCTTTTTTTGAGATAAGAGCTGGAAGACTTCAGAGGTATGTAAATAAATTTGCTTTTGTATCTTTCTTGAAACTTTTTTTAGGAATATATGATGGGATTGTTATAATCCGTCGTTTCAAACCTGATGTTGTTTTGACTTTTGGTGGATATATTTCATTTCCTGTCGGTGTAGGCGCATTTTTGATGAGGGTTCCTCTTGTGATTCACGAACAGACTCAAAAAGCAGGCCTTGCAAATAGGCTGCTCGGGCAAATTGCTACGAGAATTTGCATAACTTTTCCATCCTCTTTCAAATATTTTCCAAGAGGCAAAATTGTTTTGACAGGAAATCCAGTAAGAAAAGAAATTTTTGATGTTAAAAAGCCATTCGATGTTCCAATGGATAAAAAAATTATTTATATTACGGGAGGAAGTGCTGGGTCTCATTTTATAAATCTATTAGTGCTTCAAATCATACCTCGTCTTTTGCAAAAATACACTGTTATTCATCAAGTTGGAGACTCACAGGAATTCAAAGACTACGAGGTTTTAAAGGCAAAAAAAGACACTCTTCCTAAGGAATTAAGAGATAGATATATTCTTGAAAAATTTATTTTACCGGAAAGCATAGGTTGGGTTTTTCAAAATACAACCCTTGTTGTTTCAAGGTCTGGAGTAAATACTGTAATTGAATTAATCCTTTTGGGCAAACCAGCCTTTTTAATTCCTCTTCCTCATGGGCAGTCAAATGAACAGCTCGATAACGCAAAACTATTAAAAAGCATCGGAATAGGAGAGTATTCTCATCAGGGGACACTTACGGGAAAGCTTTTGTATGAGAGCATAGATAATATGACAAAAAATATTAAAAACTATCTCAAAATTATCAATTTCTCAAAAGGATATCTTAAAAAGGATGCAACGAAAAATATTACAGAAGTATTAGTAGATGTTTATGAGAAGAAGAAAAAAAAATAGAAAAAAAGTATTTATAATAGTGCTTTCAATACTACTCGTCGTTGTTGTTTTGTTTGGCGCAACTATGATTGCGAATTATTTGAGTCATTTCTTTCCAAAATTTAATTCTTCCAAAAATGAAAAAATTCTAAGTCCAATCGATAGTACTGGCTCGACCTCGCTTTCCAGGGCTATTGCGGATAAAAATATAAAAATAACAAACCTTGAAATTGCAACAGATTCAGGCATACTGAATGGGAAAATTGTAAATGGGCCTCTCGTCTATTTTTCTCAAAGTGAAAATGTAGATATTCAAGCATCGACTTTGCAATTAATACTCTCAAGACTTACAATAGATGCTAAGAAGCCAATTCTCATTGACCTGCGCTTTAAGAAGCCTATTGTCAAGTTTTAAGGTTTCATGAGAAGCCTATTCGAGAAAGGATTCGTGAGAAGGCTATTCGAGAAAGGCTTGTGAGAAGGCTATTTGAAAAAGGCCAGAAGCCTATTCGAGAAA